>Ga0209456_10000060_pt1 | contig 54112 bp, 47 predicted proteins | sample COG_11_FD_184755 | JGI IMG/M metagenome (GOLD analysis project Ga0209456, IMG submission 184755) | Pelagic marine sediment microbial communities from the LTER site Helgoland, North Sea, for post-phytoplankton bloom and carbon turnover... | ecosystem: Environmental > Aquatic > Marine > Neritic...
TGAGCCGCTCGAGGCCGCCGACGTTCGAGAATCTTTCCGTCTCGAATTCGTAGTGGAGCACACCGTCCTTGTTCAACATATCGTATTTCGCCCGCATCAGCCCGGGCAGATCGTGTTCGTTGATCGCGCCGTCGTCATAGATTGCCTTTCGCGCGAGGCGTTTCACCTCTGGGATTGTCAGCCCCGCGAGGTTGTTGACCAGGCGTTCGTAAGCCGCCGGATCCACCGCCACCCGGCTTGCAGAATTATGCTTAGTCCATTGGTCGGCCACGCCATTGACGACGTTACGCAGCGTGCGCTCGTCCGGGAGGCTGAGCTCGAATTCGGCTGAAAAGACAGCGAGTTCGCCTGGCAGAGTCAGATCGTGGCTGATGAACACCAGCGTCTTGCGCTGCTGTTCGTATGCGATGGCAATGTCCTTGATGAGGCGGACATGAACCGGTGTCTCGAGGTAGGGATGGAAGTCCAGAAGCACGTAGATGCCGGATTGTGTCGATGATTTAACATGGCCCAGCACTTCCTCGGGCTGGCTGTTCATTCGCTGGGGCTTGTATCCGGGGTCGAGTCTCAGCAGGCCCTCGGTAATGGTCCACTGAAAAACAGGAAGTCCGATCCGGTTTTTCAAGGAATCGATCAGAGCGACGGCACGCCGCTCTTCACGCGTGCTGATCGCAATGATTGGAATGTGCGAACTGATGAGGAGCTCGAGATCGTGGCTATCGTTCATATACGTGAAAAGTATAGCCACCCTTTTTTCTCATGGAAACGCAGGCTGCTGATGCGGAGTTGTTCCAAAGCGGCACTGGGCCCGGGTTTTCAGATCAGAACCAGCGGTCGGCGACCAACATGACGCATCCGCAAGTGGATTGCTGTAGTATCTTTAGCGCAATTTCGAAATACGGTCCGAGACCAGGCTTATGAGCAAAATGATCAAACAATCCATGACGTTATTCATCCGCGGCTCGTTTGCGATGCTGCTCTGCGCATCCGCCGTACACGCCGAACAGGTGACCGTCGAAACCCTGGACTGCAACGGCAGTGTCGGATTCAGCAGTTTTGACGATCGAAGGCTTCACAAAATACTGGAAGGTGGATGCGAAAACCCCGGGAACCCGGGCGAAAATCTGCAACAAATCCTGCTGCGCTCCAAATATGGGCAAACTACCGATCAGGTGCTGTGGGTAACGCGGGATGAAGCACGCAACGTTATGGCGCAAATCCGGGCAAACAAGGCGGTTCGTCAGGAATTTCTCAAAAAGAGAAACCAGGTCAACGTTACGGTCGATCCGGGCAAAACCGCCTCCAGCGGGCCCGAGAACTCGAACGTTCCCGAAGCATCGGCACAGTAGGACAGGATAGATTTGACATGGGTCGGAGCCCCTGTCCGGAATGAAATTCATAGCGAGAGGCCTCCTATGCGTTTAACGCATTTCAAGGCGTTGACATTCGACGTCTATGGTACGCTGATCGACTGGGAGAGCGGGATCATTGCCGCGCTGGATCCGTTGTCGCGCCGGATCTCTGGTTCACTTGACCGTAATCAGATCCTGGAGGCTCACGCGTTCCATGAGTCCGAGACCCAGCGGCAGACACCCGGTAAGCTTTACTCACAGCTTCTCGCGGTTGTATACAAGCGTCTGGCGGAAGAGTGGTCGATCCCGGTGAACTGGGATGAATGCCTGGCCTACGGTAGTTCGGTACGAAACTGGCCGGCTTTCGACGACAGCGCCGACGCTCTTCGGTACCTAAAAAACCACTATAAACTCGTCGTGCTTTCCAACGTCGACAATACCAGTTTTGCCCACAGCAATGAAAAGCTTGACGTCACGTTCGACGCCGTCTACACCGCCGAAGACATTGGTTTCTACAAACCCTCTCCGCGCAATTTCGAATACATGATCGGAAATCTGGCGCGCCTCGGCATCGAAAAGCACGAGATCCTCCACACCGCCGAAAGTATGTTTCACGATCATGCTCCGGCCAACCGGGCCGGCGTTGCCAACTGCTGGATCTACCGCCGCCACGCCCAGGAGGGCTTTGGAGCCACCATGAACCCCGGAGAAATGCCGGATTACGGCATGCTATTCAACAGCATGGCGGATCTGGTGAAGGCGCATCGGAAAGAGGTCGGCGCCGGCTAGAAATGCGGGGTTACGGTCCGCCGATGAACGCGCCGAGGCGCGACACGGCATCCCGCAGTCTTTCCAGCGTGTTCGCATAGGAGAAACGCACGTGCTGCAGATGCCGATAGTCGCCAAAATCCCTGCCGGGGGTGATGGCTACGCCGGTCTTCTGCAATAGCTTCATCGCGAACTCCTCGCTGTCGTTGCTGAACCGGCTGACGTCCGCGTAGACATAGAACGCGCCCTGGGGCACGACCGGTATCTCGAAACCCAGATCCTGAAGAGCCGGTACCAGATAATCCCTGCGCTCCTGAAATAGGTGGCGCCTGCGATCGCATTCGGTCCTGACCTGCGGTGTCATCGCGGCCAAAGCCCCATACTGCGCGGGGGCACTGGTGGATATGTACAGATTCTGTGCAAATTTGGTGATGTCATCGATGTAATACTCTGGACAAACCAGCCATCCGATGCGCCAGCCCGTCATGCCGTAAAACTTCGAAAAGCTGTTGACGACGAAGACGTCGGGGGAATCGTACAGGGCACTGCGAACGTCCACGTCGTAGGTCAGGCCGTGGTAAATCTCGTCGACGACGCACACGCCACCCAGTTCTTCAACGGTGCGAATGATCGACGTCATTTCTTTGGCAGGCACGATCGTGCCTGTGGGGTTCGAAGGCGAGGCGATCAGTACCGCACGGGTCCGTGCGCGCCAGTTCCTGCGGATGAGTTCCGCGGTTAGCTGATAGTTGGTCGACGCGTCGGTAGGTATCAGCTTTGGCCTGCCCCCAAACAGCCTGATGAAATTACTGTTGCATGGATAGCCGGGGTCGGCCAGCAGCACCTCGTCCCCCGGGTCGATCATTACGCCGAATGTCAGCATGAGAGCACCGGACGATCCCGGGGTCACCGCGATTCGACCCGCCGGCGGCCTGCAGGCGCGCGCATAGCTCCTGGCGATTGCCGACCTCAATTCCGGTATGCCCATCGCGGGTGTGTATTTCGTGTGGCCCTGCTTCAATGCGGCACGACCCGCCTTGACCACGGCAAAGGGACTCTCGAAGTCCGGCTCGCCTACCTCGAGATGGATGACGTCTCGTCCCCGGGCCTCCATGCGCCATGCCTTGTCCAGCACTTCCATGGCGAAAAAAGGCTGGATGTCCCCGGCGCGCCTGGCGCGGGGCAGCTGCCGACCGGTTTTCTCCTTTCTCGTCAGCCGCTTCGACGCTTTGGCCTTTTTTCTCACGACGCCCGACGCGGTACGTGATGACTTGGCGCTCGAAGCGGTTTTTACGGCATTTGCTTTTTTGCCGCTTTTTCTGGAAGTTGCTTTAGACATTCGAATTAAACCCGGTGTCGTACTTCAATAGTCAAGCTGATATTCGTCATAGCGGTAGTCTATTCGAAGGTCATACCCTGCACGTGCTGGAAACCCCGTGGCAGTTTGCGGCCCCTGCGGCCTCTTTCGCCCGAATAGTGCTCTATATCTTTCGGTTTGAGTCGAAAATATCGTTTCCCGGAGAGGACCACGATGCTGTCACCCTGGTGGAACGTCGCGGCGACGAGTACGGACTCTTCCCCGGCTTGCCTCTTCTTGAGCGGTATGTTGATAAGCTTCACGCCCCGGCCCCGGTTCATCACCGGCAGTTCATCCATAGTATAAACCAGCAGGTACCCGCCGGTAGTCACGACCGCGATCCGATCCTGCGCCGGGTCATATACCCGCTGCGGCGTCAGCACATGGCTGCCGGACGGCACCGTCAGCGTGCCCTTGCCTTTTTTGTTCTTGGTGTACATCTCTCCTAGAGGCGCGATGAAACCGTAGCCGGCGTCGGTCGCCAGCAGATACAGGTCTTCGTCCGCGCCCATCATGACCCCGGCAAACGTGGCGCCGGCGGGAGGATTCAGGGTACTGCTCAGGGGTTCACCCTGGCTGCGTGCGGATGGCAGGCCGTGTGCCGCCACGGTATAAGTACGCCCCGTTGAGTCCAGGCAAACGATCTGCTGATTGCTGCGACCGTGCGCCGCATGGAGGTAGGCATCACCGGTTTTATAGTTCAGGCTGCGGGGATCGACCTCGTGTCCCTTTGCCGCACGCACCCAGCCCTTCTTCGACAACACAACGGTAATCGCCTCGGATGGGATGAGAGTGGTCTGATCGATCGCCCTAGCTGCGCCACGCTCGACAATGGGAGACCGCCTCGTGTCCCCGAATTCCTCGGCATCCTCGATCAATTCGTCCCTGACCAGCCTTTTGAGCCTGGCCGTGGACGAGAGGATTTTCTGCAAGCTTTCGCGTTCGCCGCTCAGCTCCATCTGCTGTCCGCGTATCCGCATCTCCTCCAGCTTTGCCAGATTCCTCAATTTCAATTCGAGGATGGCTTCCGCCTGCTCGTCGCTCAGGCGGAACCGTTTCATCAGGACAGGTTTGGGTTCGTCCTCGGTACGAACGATATGGATCACTTCATCGATATTTAGGTATGCGGTGAGGTAACCATCGAGGATATGCAACCGCTTGACAACCCGCTCCAAGCGCCATTGCAGACGTCGCCTAACGGTCGCCGTCCTGAACTCCAGCCATTCCTTGAGCAGCGACCTGATGTCAAACACCCTGGGTCGCCCGTTCAGGCCGATCATGTTCATATTTACGCGGTAACTTCGTTCGAGATCCGTGGTCGCAAAAAGATGGTCCATCAACGCCGCCAGTTCCACTCGGTTCGATCTGGGTTCGATCACCAGGCGGGTCGGATTTTCGTGATCCGATTCGTCGCGCAGATCGCTGACCAGCGGCAGCTTTTTAGCATTCATCTGCGCCGCGATCTGTTCCAGGATCTTCGAACCGGAGACCTGATAGGGCAGCGCGTTGATTACGACGTTGCCATCTTCACGCGCCCAGGTTGCCCTCTGCCGCACGGATCCCGTACCGGTCTCGTAGATTTGCCTGATCTCCTCTTTCGGGGTTACGATTTCGGCGTGCGTGGGGTAATCCGGTCCCTCGATATGCTCGCACAGTTCGGCCAGCGTGGCGCCGGGCGACTCCAGCAGCCTGACGCAGGCCGACACCACCTCCCTGATGTTGTGAGGCGGAATATCCGTCGCCATTCCGACGGCGATCCCGGAGCCGCCGTTCAACAGCACGTTGGGCAGGCGCGCCGGCAGGGCCCGGGGCTCATCCAGTGTACCGTCGAAGTTGGGCGCCCAATCCACGGTCCCCTGAGCCAGCTCGTTGAGCAGGGCATTGGCGTACCGTGTCAGTCTGGATTCCGTGTACCGCATGGCGGCAAACGATTTGGGGTCGTCGGATGAACCCCAGTTGCCCTGGCCGTCGATGAGCGGGTATCGATAGGTGAAATCCTGCGCCATCAATACCATCGCCTCGTAGCAGGCGCTGTCGCCATGGGGATGAAATTTGCCAATGACGTCGCCGACCGTGCGTGCGGACTTCTTGAATTTTGCCGCTGCATGCAGCCCCAGTTCCGACATCGCATAGATGATGCGGCGCTGCACGGGTTTGAGCCCGTCCCCGATAAACGGCAGCGCGCGATCCAAGATGACGTACATGGAGTAATGGAGATAGGCGCGCTCCGCAAAAGTTGCAACGGGCAGGCCGACGATCTCGGACTTCGGGATCAGCGTCGCCATCTGGGTGCGTTTACTTTTTCTCGGAGTCGACTTACGAGGCATCAGTTTACCTGCTGGGATTCAGCAACGCTTGGTGTCAATTGAAGTTGACCTGGTCGCCGTTCTTGCTCAACCAGGTTTTACGGTCGGCCGCACGCTTTTTAGCCAGCATCATATCCATTACGCGCTGTGTATCGTCTCCCCGCGCCACCTCCATGCGCACCAGCCGGCGTGTCGCCGGATCCATTACGGTTTCCCTGAGCTGCAGCGGATTCATCTCACCCAGGCCTTTGAAGCGCTGGACGTTTACCTTGCCCTTGATCCTCTCCGATTCTATACGGTTCTGAATCTGTGATTTCTCCACATCGTCGAGCGCGTAGAACACCTCCTTGCCGATATCGATCCGGTACAGCGGCGGCATGGCAACATGGACCCGCCCTGCGTCTACCAGCGGACGGAAGTGTCTGACGAACAACGCACACAACAAGGTTGCAATATGGGCACCGTCGGAGTCCGCGTCGGCCAGGATGCACACCTTGCCGTAACGCAATCCGCCCAGCTCGGCAGATCCGGGATCCACGCCCAGGGCGATGGCGATATCGTGCACCTCCTGGGAAGCGAGCACCTCGGCGGAATCCACCTCCCATGTATTCAGGATCTTCCCGCGCAGCGGCATGATTGCCTGGTACTGGCGATCCCTTGCCTGCTTGGCGGATCCGCCGGCGGAATCACCTTCGACCAGAAACAGCTCGGTTTGCTCCAGGTCCTGGCTCGTGCAGTCGGCCAGTTTGCCGGGAAGCGCCGGCCCGGTTGTGACCTTCTTGCGAGTAACGCGCTTGCCCGCGCGCAGCCTCGCCTGCGCGTTGTCGATGGCAACTGCGGCGATGCGCTCACCTTCGGCAATGTGGCGGTTCAGCCAGAGGCTGAGCTCATCCTTGATCACGCCATGCACGAATGCCGCCGTGTCTCTGCAGGACAAGCGGTCCTTTGTCTGACCCGTGAACTGGGGATCTTTCAATCGTACGGATAAAATGAAATTGCAGCGAACCCAGATGTCGTCAGCGGTCAGCTTGACGCCTCGTGGCAGAAGATCACGATTGTCGCAAAATTCTCTGGTGGCATCAGCGAGACCGGCCTTGAAACCATTGACATGCGTGCCGCCCTGCACTGTCGGTATCAGGTTGACATAGCTTTCGGCCACATCCTGCGCGCCGTCGGCCAGCCATACAACCGCCCAGTCGACCATCTGCTCCTGGCTCTGGTGGTGTCCGATTATGGGTTCTTCGGGAACGGGATCGCCATAGTCCAGATGACTCTGCAGATAATCCTGGAGTCCATCCTCGTATACCCATTCGTCGTCATTGTTCCGGTTTTTCTCATCCCCGAAACTAATGGTCAGGCCCGGGCACAATACGGCCTTGGCTCTCAATGCATGTTTCAGACGCCCGACATTGATTCTCAGGGTGTCGAAGAACTGCTCGTCGGGCCAAAACCGGATGATGGTGCCGGTATTGCGATGCCCGACGCTGCGGACGGACTTGAGCTCAGATCGCTTTTGCCCGCCCGCAAATGACATTTTGTACTCGGCACCTCCCCTTCTCACCCAGACATCCAGCCTTTTGGAAAGCGCGTTTACCACCGACACGCCTACGCCATGGAGGCCGCCTGAAAAACGGTAATTCTTGTTGGAGAACTTGCCGCCGGCATGCAGCCGGGTCATGATGACTTCCACGCCGCTCACCTTTTCCTCCTTGTGCTGGTCGACCGGCATCCCCCGTCCATTGTCCGCCACACTGATGGAGCCGTCATCATGAAGGACGACCTGGATGATACTGGCGTATCCCGTGATCGCTTCATCGACGCTGTTGTCGACCACCTCCTGAATGAGGTGATTCGGCCTCTCCGTCTCGGTATACATGCCGGGACGCTTGCGCACGGGCTCGAGGCCGGACAGCACTTCGATAGCCGAAGAGTCGTATGCGGAATTCATCGTTGCGAGTGACGTGACATCAAAAATACAGGTGTGGCCCGATCCTTGGGGGCGACATAATAATCTTTACAGAAAAAAGATTAAAGTTCAGCCCCTCATCCAGAACACGGGGGGGAGGTCAGGATGAGGGGTGAGGGAAAACGAGTCAGATTTGGTCCAGTTCCGCCGCCAGGGATTTCCGGCTTGCTTCCGCCAACGGATTGTTCTCCGCCTTGTACTCCGGATGGTCGATGCCAAAGCCGAATCCAGCGCCCGAAACAACCTTCTGTATGACGTCGTCGGTCAATTCGAATCGTAGAAAATGGACGGCCGATGTCTTGTCCGCCGTCTCGCGGTCCAGGTCCTCGTCGGCAACTGCATATATCCGTTGCGTACCATCAGCCTGCACCCAGACCCGGTCTTCGATGTCGACCAGCCTGGACAGCGCGTCGCGGCGTTCATCGACATCGGCGTACTCGATCATGAAAGTCGCCTTGAAATTCGTACCGTCCGGGATCAGGGGATTGTAGGCGTTCAGCTCCTCGTCGATGCCGTCGCGTTCGAATATCTTCTCGATTCGTAGCATTTCCTGTATCTGGTACTGGACGGTCAGCCGATCCTCGAAATAGAGCGTAGCGTGATCCCCGATCCTGACCTGCCGGTCCTGCTTGTGGGCCAGCACCTTTTCCCGAAACTCCGCGCGTTTTTGCGCGTACGCCTCGAGGGAAAGGAGATCGTCTCGTGTCAGTTTATTCATGTCTGATACCGGTGCGATGCGTCAATTATAGGCCGTATGCCTGCCTGAGCAGCGACATGGGGTGTCTGGGCTCGCTGCCGTCCGCGAGTCCGTTGCCGACCATGTCTGCCGCCATGGGACAATCACTCGAATAGTAGTCGGCTTGTGCTTTTTGAACCCGGCTCACCACCGGTCTGCAGATCTTTTTGGCGGTCTCGTAGAATTCCTTCTTTACCGCGTAGGTACCGTCGTGGCCGGAACATCGTTCGATCGCATCGACTTCGGTGTTGGGTACCAGGGACAGGATGTCGCGCGTTTTCATGCCGATGTTCTGCACCCGCAGATGGCATGATACATGATACGCAATCTTGCCGAGCTCGTTGCTGAAATCCGTATTCATAGCACCCGCCTTGTGTCTGTGCATGAGGTACTCGAAAGGATCAAATATCGACGACTTGACCCGGGCGACATCTGCATCGTCGGGGAACATCAGCGGGAGTTCCTGTTTATACATCAGCACACAGGACGGTATGGGAGAGATGATATCCCAGCCGTCATCGATGAGCGAGTTCAACAATGGTACGTTGTAGTCTTTCAACGCCTCAACGGACTCAAGGTCACCGAGTTCCAGCTTGGGCATTCCGCAACACTTGTCGTTCTGAACGATGGTTACCGGAATATTGTTATGCTCGAACACGGTGACGAGATCGGAGACCAGCTCCGGTTGATTGTATTTTCCGTAGCACGTTGCATAGATGGCCACCTTGCCTTTCGTGGGGCCGGCCGCCTTGTCTTCGATACCCGCAGCCCTCGGGGTAATCGATTTTGCAGCGTTGCGATGATAATTCGGCACCGGCGCGTCCCGATGGACACCGACGGTAGATTCCACCAGCGATCTCATCGTGCGATTGCGCAATGACGCGTTCACCACCGAAGACACTACCGGAATGCCCGCAAGGGATCCAATCATATCCGTGCTGGTCAGCAGCTTGTCCCTCGCCTTGACCTGTCGATTTTTGAACTTGACCGCTTTGGCACGCAGCATGAGGTGGGGAAAGTCAACGTTCCACTCGTGCGGCGGCACATAGGGGCACTTCGTCATGTAACACATGTCGCACAGATAGCAGTGATCGACGACGTCCCAGTAGACCGGCTTCGATACCCCATCCAGCTCCATGGTTTCCGATTCATCGATGGCATCGAACAGGGTCGGAAAGGCGTTGCACAAACTGAAACACCGTCGACACCCGTGACAGATGTCAAAGACGCGTTCCAGTTCATTGAACAGGTCCTTTTCGTCGTAAAACGACGGGCCTTTCCACCCAAGCGGATTTCGGGTGGGCGCCTCGAGGCTGCCTTCTCGCGTGTTGCCGGTATGTGCTGACATGGATTTTTACATCTCCAAATGCCAGAGGCCGGACAGGTATCCGGCCTCTGAAGCTGCGTCTATGCGTTTTTTAGTCGAGCGCATCCAGGGCTTTCTGAAAACGATTCGCATGCGACCGCTCGGCTTTGGCGAGAGTTTCGAACCAATCGGCGATTTCGTCGAAGCCCTCATCACGGGCGGACTTTGCCATACCCGGATACATGTCCGTATATTCGTGGGTCTCGCCGGCAATCGCGGCTTTCAGGTTGTTCGAAGTGCCGCCGATGGGCAGGCCGGTGGCCGGGTCGCCCACCGCCTCGAGATACTCGAGATGCCCGTGGGCATGACCGGTCTCCCCCTCTGCAGTGGAACGAAATACGGAGGATACATCGTTGTAACCCTCGACGTCGGCTTTCGCGGCGAAATACAGATAGCGGCGGTTTGCCTGCGACTCGCCGGCGAATGCGTCTTTGAGATTTTGTTCGGTTTTACTGCCTTTCAGATCCATCGTTGACTCCCGTCTGACTTGTGTTGATAGAAAAATATTTAGAATGAGTCTAAAATTTTACACCGGTCCTTGTCAAGAAATTTTTCCCGTCTGACGTACAATCCCACTATCCTGAACCACCAAGAGATTCCATGTGCCCAGAAAGACAGACAACGTCGAAGAGGAACCGTATGACCTCTCAAAATTCGAAAGCCATCTTAACGAGCTGGAGCAGCTTGTCGAAAGGATGGAACAGGGAGACCAGACACTTGAGCAGTCTCTGAAGGATTTCGAACGGGGCGTAACCCTGACCCGGGCATGTGAAAAGACATTGCGACAAGCCGAACAGCGGGTCGAACAGCTGGTGAAAAAGCACGGGGAGTTGAAACTCGAACCCTTTTCTTCTGACCATTGACGCTTGCGAGGAGTAACCGATCAACGACCTGACATTGCCATTTCGCGGCTTCAAGTTGCGAGTCGAGGCGGCGCTAGACAGGGTACTCCCCGCGGCTGACTCGGGACCCGGCCGTCTGCACGAAGCCATGAGATATGCCAGTCTCAATGGCGGTAAACGTATTCGTGCGATGCTGGTGTATGGGGCGGGCCAGGCGGTGGATGCAAATTCGGACGTTCTCGATATTCCGGCCTGTGCCGTCGAGCTGATACACGCCTATTCGCTGGTGCACGATGATCTGCCGGCCATGGACAACGATACGTTGCGGCGCGGCAAGCCAACCTGCCACATCGCCTACGATGATGCGACCGCCATACTGGTTGGAGACGGATTGCAAAGCCTGGCATTCGAGATCCTGGCCAGCCCGGCATTCAACACCGTTCCGGTCGAATTGCGGCTGCAAATGGTCTTCGAACTGGGGCGAGCCGCGGGGCACGCAGGCATGGTCGGTGGACAGGTGCGCGACATCGCAGCCGAGGGCTCCAGTCTGACGCTCGAACAACTCAATGCGCTTCACCGGGGTAAGACGGGCGCACTGATCCGCGCCGCGGTCGTTCTCGGCGTGCTGTGCGGCGGGCGGCAGGATCCGGATACCCTGGACGCGCTGAAACAATACGCCGAACAAATCGGGCTTGCCTTTCAGATCATCGATGACATCCTCGACGAGGAATCCGATGCGGACACGCTGGGCAAGCACAGCGGCGTCGATCGCGTGCTCTCCAAGGCAACATATCCGTCCACTCTCGGGCTGGAGGCGTCCAGACAGATGGCCCGGCGGTGCCACACGCAGGCGCTGGTTGCGCTTGAAAAACTCGATGCCGACACCCATATCCTGAAGGATATCGCGGACCTGGTCGTCGATCGGCAGTTCTGAGCCCCTCGATCGCTATTGCCGCCATGTCAGAACCTGCTTAAACTCATTCACACACGCCAGTATGGATCAGACCTATGTCATCAACTGATGCCGAAGTAAAAGCTGCGGTGGTCATCGCGGACGTGCAGGGCACCCCGGACACGCGCAACATCGCCATCGACAAGGTCGGCATAAAGGATATCCGTCATCCCGTTCGCGTCAGCGACCGAAGTACCGGTGAACAGCACACCATCGCGAATTTCAATATGTACGTGGAGCTGCCCCACAGCTTCAAGGGCACGCACATGTCCCGGTTCGTGGAAATCCTCGCTTCCCAGGAATCGGAGATTTCGGTGCGCTCGTTCAAATCCATCCTGCGTGAAATGACCGAGCGGCTGGAAGCGGAAAAAGGCCACATCGAGATGACCTTCCCCTATTTCGTGACCAAGCACGCCCCGATATCGGGTGTCGCCAGCCCGATGGATTACGAGGTGACCCTGATCGGCGAGATCGAAAATAATAAAGCCACCATCCAGACCAAGGTGGGCGTACCGGTGACCAGTCTGTGTCCATGCTCCAAGAGCATCTCGGACTACGGTGCCCACAACCAGCGCTCCCATGTCACGCTCACGGTCAAGACAAAGGGATTCGTCTGGATCGAGGAGCTGATCGACCTCGTCGAGGAACAGGCAAGCTGTGAACTCTACGGTCTGCTGAAGCGGGTGGACGAAAAATACGTCACCGAAAAAGCCTACGATAACCCCAAGTTCGTGGAGGACATGGTGCGCGACGTTGCGGCAAAACTAAACGAGGACAATCGAATCACGGGATACGTGATCGAATCAGAAAACTTCGAATCCATCCACAATCACTCCGCGTACGCCCAGATCGTCAGGGACAAGGAAGCGGATTCCAGCAACTGATTGACCCGGGACTGATTGATTTGCCGCAGTTTACGGGCCGGACCTGCGAGGCAGGTTGCAATCAGACACTTAGAATCTGCGCTTGAGATCCATCCGGTCGCCTTCCCTGATCATGTCGAGCTGACCGAGAAAGGACATCCCCAGCAGCGGTTCTCTCGGAAACGCCCCGACGACGATGCCCGCATCGACGTTGCGAAGCGTAATTCCGCCGACGGTGACTTTGTCGAGGGTGACGCGGTACATCGGCGCAACCCCGCCGGCAGTATTGGCCAGACCTTTCTGGCTGCTGGTGTAGTCGATGCCGATACGATCGGCCAGCTGACTGCTGATGGCGATGCTGGTCGCCCCGGTATCCACCAGGAACCGGACCGGGAAGCCGTCAATCATGCCGTTGCTGTAAAAGAAACCGCTGGCGTCAGCCCACAGCGACACCTTTTTCGGGCCTGCCCAGGCGTTCTCCGGTTCTGCCTCAGCACCCGGGAAGTAGGTTGCAAAACCCAGCTGCAAGACTTCTTCCCTGCCGCCGATCTCGACGATCGCCTGTTCGGAATCGACCCTGATCAGTGAAACCCCTTCTGGACTTGTTTCGCCGGTGTGCAGTAATCTTTGCTCGCCGTCGATATGCAGCAGCGCTTTCTCTCCGAACAGCGCCAGCAGGCTTATCGAGGAATCCGCAGAGGCCGCATGGTCGACGACCGTATAGTGAGCCAGAAGAAGCGCAAAGATCAGCCCGGCGCGGCGCACGCCGCGCCGGGCGGTTGAAATCGGTCGAGATGATGAATAATTGTTAGTGATGTCCAGAATCCTCATACTCAGGTTCGAGCAAACGGGTGGGCCCGGATACTTCGGCCGGTACCTGGAAAGACGCCAGATTCCCTACGCAATACGTAAGATCGATCAGGGCGAACCCGTACCCGACAGTATAGACGGAGTTTCCGGATTATGTCTTCTCGGCGGCGTGATGAGCGCCAATGATGATCTGCCTTGGATACCCCGGATACTGGATCTCATCCGCCTCGCCCAGAGCAGGAATATCCCCATCCTCGGCCACTGTCTCGGCGGGCAGCTCATTGCCAGGGCGCTGGGCGGATCGATTACCAAAAATCCGGTGGAAGAGATCGGGTGGCTGCCAGTCGACGTGATCAGCAACGCTGCGACCCCGACGTGGTGCGGCGGCCTGCCCGGGGCGCTGAATGTATTTCACTGGCACAACGAGACTTTTTCAATTCCCGGCGGCGCACAGAAACTATTTCACCGGGACACCTGTCCGAACCAGGGCTTCCAGATTGGTAACACCCTGGCGCTTCAGTTTCACCTGGAGGTCCTGCCCGAGACCGTTCATGAATGGACATCCCTGTTCCTCGATGCTTCCCACAGACTCTGTGAAACGGTGCAGTCCCGGGATGTTATGATCGAGAACCTTTTCGAAAAAACGCAGACCTCCCATTCAGCCGCCGATCATGTGTACGATCAATGGTGCGCCGCGCTATCGTCCGGGATATTGGTGAGAAACGCCGGCTAGCGATGCGTATCGGCATCGACCTGGGCGGCACCAAAATCGAAGGCATCGTTATGGATGCTTGCGGACGAATAGTGCACAGAAAACGGGTCTCTACGCCAACTAACGGCGTATACGCGGAAATCGTCAGCGCCATCGGGGACCTGGTAAACGAACTGGAATCGCGCAGCAGGGAACGCTGCAGCGTGGGGGTGGGGACACCGGGTGCACTCTCCGCACGCACGGGCAGGCTGAAAAATTCCAACACGCTGTCGCTTACCGGCAAGCCGATCAAGCAGGATCTCGAAATCATGCTCGACCGCGAGGTTCGTCTGGAAAATGACGCCAACTGCTTTACGCTATCCGAGGCTATCGACGGCGCCGCCCGCGATCACGGCCTGGTGTTTGGGGTTATCATGGGTACGGGTGTGGGCGGAGGGATCGTCATCGACAACAACCTGCATTCGGGCCCACAGCATATTGCCGGAGAGTGGGGACACAACACGCTGGTTGCCGATGGCAGACCCTGCTACTGCGGGCGCCGGGGCTGCGTTGAAACCTACCTTTCAGGCCCCGGGCTGGTAGCCGAGTGGGCGGAGCAGAGCGGGGACCGGGGAAGCGCCACCGCCAAGCAGATCGTCGAGCTTGCGCTGAACGGCGACGAACACTGCCGTTCGGCGATGGAGAAGTACATTGAATATTTTGCGCGGGCCATGGCGGTGGTGATCAATATTCTGGATCCGGATGCCATCGTACTGGGTGGGGGCATGTCAAACCTCCAGGCTCTGTATGAAAGCGGCCGGCGGCGAATCGCGGACTATGTGTTCAATGACGAGCTAACGACGCCCATATTGCCGAACCGGCACGGCGACAGCTCCGGGGTCCGGGGCGCCGCCTGGCTCTGGCCACCGCCTGTCAACGGAGGTCGTCCCGACCCGGTGCACGATACCGTATAATGCCGGCTATCCTTGTACGGAGGCCGAAAATCTGAGCCGCACATAGTCGGCGAACCACACCCCATCGTTACACAGGAGCGGCCGCACGCGGTCTTCGACCTCGCTGATCAGCGCGCCACGTTGTTCGGGTTCCACGACGGCCAGAAAAGGATGTGCAACGGATTCGATCCAGCCCGCCACCCCGGTCGGCAATGGTGTGGGCCTGTCAACCAGTTCGATAGAGTCGACACTGAATCCCGCAGACACCAGCTTGTCCCGGTATTCATCGGGCGAAGGGAAGAACCAGGGATCGATATCGCCCGGCGGGATCCCCCGCATGGAGATCGCTTCAAGCAGCGCCCTGTGGAGCTTGTCCACATTGCCGAGACCTCCAAACTCACCAACAAAGCGGCCCGGCTTTTTGAGTGATCGCCAAACCCCGGCAATGACACGGTCCGGTTCCTTCATCCAGTGCAGCGCGGCATTGCTAAACACCGCATCGAACGCATCGGCGAAGGTCAGCGTGTGGCCGTCCATGACGCGGGCATCGATGCCACGCTGCCGTGCCGCCGCGACCATTTGCCTGCTTGCGTCGACACCGGTGACCTCGCACCCGATCTCGATGAGTTTTTGGGTCAATACGCCGTCGCCACACCCGAGGTCCAAAATACGTTCGCTTGGGCGCGGCTGCAGAAGCTCCACCACGGGCATTCCGAGATCCGAAACGAAGCGTGTGTGCTCGTCGTATTTGTCGGGATTCCAGTTCATAAAACAAACCGCATGTTAACCAGTCCGGTCGATCGTCGTCAGCCGACGTGAGAGACCCGGCTCTTTCCGCGCATCAGCCATCTTGCCAGTGCGGGAAGAAGCAGTATCGCCCCGAGCATATTCATGAGGAACATAAAGGTGAGCAGGATTCCCATGTCCGCCTGAAGCTGCAGTGGTGAAAAAATCCAGGTCGCGACCCCGATGGCGAGTGCACAGCCGGTGCATATCACTCCGAAGCCAGAAATCGACAGTGTAGTATTGTAACCGGCCTCAATACTGAAATCTTCATCGAGCAGACTCTGAAAACGGCTGAAGATGTAGATTCCGTAATCCACCCCAATTCCGACACCCAGCGCCACGACCGGAAGCGTATTGACCTTCAGCCCGATCTCGAGATAACTCATCAGCGCGTATGCCAGCAGGGAAACCAGCGCCAGCGGAACCACGATACAGATCGTACCGGCAACGGAACGGAATGAGATCAGGCACAGCACGATCACCGCCGCATAGACATAAACCAGGATGGGAAACTGGGCGGCCCGCACCGCCTCGTTGGTCGCCGCCATAACGCCGACATTGCTGCCCGCGAGCCTGAAGTGAATCGAGTCGCTGTCCGGGCCTGCATCGAAGCTTTTCACTTCAGACACGATCCTCTCTATCGTCTGCGCCTTGTGATCGGTGGTAAAAATGATTACGGGCATGACGCTGCAGTCCTTGTTGAGCAGACCGCTGCTGGTATCGACCGGACTGGTGGCCTGGACCAACGCATGCTGATTTCTCGGCAGGACCCGCCACTTGAGATCACCTTCATTCCAGCCGGAATTGATTATCTTGGCCACCATCGGCAGCGCGACTACGAATTGCACGCCCGCAACGTTGGACATATGCCAGGCAAACTCGTCGATGGTGTTCATGGTGTCAAAGTCTATGCAACCCTCCGAACCGGTCTCGGCGAATACGGTCATCACATCGACGCCAATGGAAAACTTTTCGGTGATGGCTCGGGTGTCCAGGTTATACCGGGAATTCGGGCGCAACTCCGGTACGCCCTGATGCAGATCACCGATCTTTACATCGGTACCCTTGATCAAGCCCAGGACCAGCAGACCCGCGGCAGCGATCAACACCGCTGCCGACCCCTTCGGTGTGGCCACCCACGACAGTCTGCGCCAAAATACAGCCAACCTTCTGGCCCTGCTTTCGAGCAGCTTTCTGTAATCCTCCTCGCCCTTCACATAAGAGATCACCACCGGCAGCAACAGGAGGTTGGTAAAAATGATGACGCCGACACCGATACTGGCGGTGATCGCCATTTCCCGGATGATCCCGATATCGATCAGCAGGATGGCAATGAAGCCTATGGTATCACTTGCAAGGGCAACGGACCCCGGCAGCAGAAGACGACGAAATGCACTGCGGCACCCCTGTTCGAAGTTCGAACCCATGTAAAGCTCGGCACGAATGGCGCTTATCATCTGCATGCCGTGACTCACCGCGATGGCGAACACCAGAAACGGCACCAGAATCGACATGGGGTCCATGCCGAATCCCAGCAGCGGCAGCAGACCAAGCTGCCACACCACCGCAAGCAGGGAGCACAGCAGAATCGAACCGGTAATTCTGTAGGAATGCGAATAGAAGTAGACCAGCACGGCGGTAATCACGAAGGAGATCAGGAAAAATAGCATTACCCTCCCCGCGCCGCTGGTGATGTCACCGATGATCTTGGCGAATCCGATGATATGGATGTCGATATCAACATCGATGGACTCGCTTTCGAATTTCTTCCTGATTCTGTCTTCGAGCAGGTTGGCCACTTCGACGTAGTCCAGCTGGTCACCATTGTTGGGATCGAACTCCAGGAGTTCGGCGCTTATGATCGCGCCGCTGAAATCGTTTGCCACCAGCCGGCCCACGATACCTGCCTTGAGGATGTTTTCCCGCACCCTGGTCAAACCTTCCTCGTCGGCCTGGAAATCGGCGGGCACCACGTTGCCGCCCGATATCCCGCCCACCACGACCTCGGTGAACCGGACGTTTGGCGTAAACAGCGACGTCACACGGCTGCGGTCGACTCCGGGAAGGAAAAAAATCTCATCCGTGGCTGCCTTCAGGGAATCGAAGAAATCCTTGGTGAAGATATCGCCCTCCCTGGCCATCATGGCGACCAGCACCCGGTTCGCTCCGCCGAACTCGCTCTGGTAGTCGACGAAGGTCCGCATGTAGGGGTGCTTGATTGGCAGCAGCTTGGTAAAGCCGGCATCGATCTTCAGTTGCGTCGCCAGCCCGGCCATGACCAGCGTGACCACCCCGAAAACTATGATCACGGCTAGACGGTGATCGAAAATCAGACGCTCCAGTCGCCGGGTGAGGCTGGGCCCTGGTTTATCATGCGGGCTAACGGCATGCTCAGTCATAGGCGCGTCAATCCCCGAGACTGCTCAACGGCAAACGCAGCACGCCGCCGGTGCCGAACAGCATCAGGTCGCCGTTTTGCAACTGCAGCGTGGACGAGATTCCCATGCGCCGTTCCAGCTGAGTGAGTCGGATCCCGGTCAGGCCCTGATCTACCGTCAAGATCGCACCCGAATAGCCCGCCAGCAGTACTCGTCCGTCCGCGAGCACCCGTGCATTGGTCAACGTGGCCTGTGTACCGGTGTCGAGGCCGTGCCAGGTGGCTCCGGCATCCCCTGAGTAGAACAAGTTGCCCTGGAGTCCGAATACCAGTAACCGGTCATCCGTCAACGGCAGCAGTCCCATGAACGAGCCCTCATAGGGCGAGGGCATCCGCTGCCAGGTCTCACCCCGGTCATCGGAGCGAAAGATGTTTCCAGCCTCCGCCGCCATGTACCACTTTCCCGTATCCGATACCGCGAAATGATTGAAGTGAAAATCTTCCGCGTATCTCTCCCCGGCATCATCCGAAGCGCTATCCCTGCCAAACTCCATTGCGGTCAACTCTCGTGACGCCCAGGTCGCACCGCCATCCCGACTCTCAAGAAAATAGCCATAGGCACCGACCGCGGTAGCGTGCAGGGCATCGTGAATAAAAACGTCGAGGAGCGGTCTTTCTTGTTCCGGCTCGTAGTGCACCTGTTGCCACGTCCTGCCGCCGTCGAGCGTCCTCAGGATGGTGGCATCATGGCCGACCGTAATGCCCTGATCAGCATCGCGGAACGAAACGGCGGTCAGCGTGGTACGAGTCGGCGCCGATACCTGCCGCCAGGTGCTGCCTCGATCTTCCGAACGCAGAATATGACCGCGTTCACCCACGGCGATGATGTTTTCTCCGGAAAATTCCGCATCGAGCAGTAGCGAGCTCACCGCCAACGGTGCGATGACGGATGCATGCGGCTGACGGGCGGCGGCCGGTTGGCAGGCCAGAACAAATGACAGCCCGATCAAAGCGAGGCCGCCAGATACTCCGCGGCCGATTGGACAGCGGCTGGCCCGCAACGGAGGAATTGGCCCGCTACCGCCGTCCTAGCCTGCGCAGCGCACCGGTGGAGAATTCCTTGGCCGTGAGGCCCACGGAAAAATCGTAAGTGAACGTTTCCTGGTTGTTGAGCCCGACCGCCAGATATCTTCCGATCTGCAGATCGTAGTGGGCGTCGACCGTAGTCCACAGTGCGGGGACTTCATAGTAATTGATCGCGTGCCCCTCGGACACCCGCCACAACTCGTCGCGGTTGTCGTACTGGTCCACCACCATCGCCTGCCAGGAGTCTTCGTCGAAATAGAATGTGCGGCGTTTATAAATGTGGCGGACGCCTTCTTTCAGATTGGCCTCGACCACCCAGACACGGTGCAGCTCGTAGCGCAGCACATCGGGGTTCATGTGCAGCGGCCGGATGATGTCCTTGTATTTGGTGTCTGCACTGTGCAGCTTGTACGCGTTGTACGGCACGATCATTTCCTTCTTGCCGACCAGTTGCCAATCGTACCGCTCGGGGCTGCCGTTGAACATATCCAGCTGATCGCTGGTCCGCAGGCCGTCCGCGGCGGTACCCGGATTGTCGAAAGCCACGTTGGGCGCACGCCGCACCCGCCGTTGCCCCGGGTTGTACTGCCACACCATGCGATGCTGCTTGTTCTGGTTCAGGGTCTCATGGACCAGCAGTATGGACCCGGCGAGCCTGGCCGGTGCGGTGACCCGCTGAATGAACATGATGATGACGTTATCCAGCTTGTCCTCCACCGCGTCCGGCAGATGGTACGGTGCGAAGTACTGATCCTCGAGCATCACCATGGTATAGGTACCGCTGCGAGTCACCGGTGCCTGCCCCAGCATCCGCAGTGCCCGCTGACCGCGATACCTCAGAATATGGTTCCAAATGACTTCCAGCCCATTTTTGGGGATGGGGAACGGCACCGATCTGATCGCGCCCTCGACCCCGTTTCCGCCGTCGATAAGTTGAGCAGTTAGCGCGTTCGACCTGGTAGCATCGTACACGTAATCCGGATAGGAAGCCGATCGCCTGGTGGGGTATACATTCATCTGAAATGTGTCACCGTACCGCTCAAGCAGGGCCTTGTGTCCGGTAGTCAGCTTGTCCGCGTATTCGCCCATGTTTTCCCGGGTAATGGTGAACAGGATCTCGTCGTCAGCAAACGGATCAGGGTGATGTCCGCCCGGTTCGAATCCCTCAGGCGCCGACTTGAGCCCGCCCTCCCACGCGGGAATGCTGCCCTCCGCGTTCCCAGCCATTTCCGCACCGATTGGCGTCAGGTCTTCGCCAAGCCGCTGCGCTTCACTCGCCGATACCGCGCCCCAGACGACGGTGATTGTCAAGGATAGAGCGACGCCCGCAAACAGTTCGAACAGTCCGGATTTCTTCATTTCATGCACCTCTATTCGGCACTAAATCGCAAACTTGACGGTGAACGAAACGAAATCACGGTCATTGATCAAGTTGTGACGTCCGGCACCGAAAAAGTTGGTGTATCTGAGTTCCGCCGTCCATTCATTGCGCAGGTTTGCACCCAATCCCAGGCTGATCGCTTTACGGCTCTCCAGAAAATTGCCACCCGGCCCGGGCGTGTTTCCCGAAACATCGTGCCGCCAGGCAAATGACGGGATCAGTGCCCACGGTCCGATGGCGTTGTTGTAGGTAAACTGTCCGCGTATCCGGTAGCCCCAAGACGTCGCGTCGGCGAAATATTTGTCAGGCTCCGTCGCCGGTTGCACCCCCGCCGCCGTCTGCACCGGATTCCCCGAGGTAAATGTACCAGGGGCTTCCAGCCGAAGCGTCGACTTGGATGGCATGTTGTGCACATGAGTAATCCCGACCTCGCCGACCAACGCGAATTGATCGGCATGTAAAACCTGCGGGAACAGATTGCTGAAAGTCATCTGCAGCTGGGTCACGTCGCGTTCAATGAATCCAGGAATCACGGTGTTGAAACCGGCCCCACCGGGCGCCACCTGATTGGTCTGGGCCAGCAGCGTGCCCAGGCCCGGCATACCCGCCGCCGCCTCCGGAATGGCCAGCGGTGACAACGCAGCGTAAAGCAATTCCACATCATCGACCTGCAGGGGCGCATCAAACTTGGTGGAAACTTCGCCCTGCCATGCCCACCCGCTGGTACCGAGCTGGGTGTTGAAGCTCAGGCCAAGCATCTGGATGTCTTCCGGATACTCGATGAAATAGCGGGCGCTTCCCGCGTAGTCGCCGGCGGCGAGCCCCTGGGGGGAACCGGTTATGGCGCTGATGATCGGCAGCCGGCTGTGATAGTTGGCGAAATGAAGGCCGAACTCGGTGTCTGCCCACTTCGGCACGAAAACCTGATAGGACAGCCCGAATTGGCCGCTGTCTTTGGGTTCGGCATCTTCACCCCGGGGCACGGCAACACCGACCGGTGATGCGCCGATGCTCGCCGCGGCGGCAGGTCCGAACGGCACGATGTCGGGTACCGAACCGAAGCCGAGCATCAGCTTGCTGCCGCCGTCCGTTGCAAAATCGTTGGTACTGAAGTAGGAACCCGAGGGTTCCGGATCCGTCTCGCGCCAATCGTATTGATAGAACCCTTCCAGGGAGCCGTTTTCCCCGACCCCAATGCTGCCCCAAACCATCCCGACGGGCCACAGGGCGTTGCGCAACTCGGCGCCGGGAACCCGGATCTGTCTCACGTCTATAGGGTTGATGATATTGATGCCGTTCTGGATGAAAGTGCTTTCGCCCCAGCTCACCACCTGTTGTCCAATGCGCAGCTCCGCGGGGGCACTGCCGATATCGAATGAGCTAAAAAGGTAGGCGTCCAATATCCTTGCATCGCTGCCGATCAGTGTGAGCGCGGGATCCGTGAGGTCGATCTTCTCGCGCGTCCTGTCCTCGTTCTCGTAGTCGTAGAACGCAAGCCCGCGGACGAATGCGCCAAAGCCTGACGCGTGTTCCAGTTCGAGCTCGCTGGTCAAGCTGAAAATGTTGCTGAAAACGCCCTTGTCGTAGTTCAGATTACCGTCGTCCGCGTTGACGGAATTCGCCTCACCGCCCAGTGAACCGGGAGGCGCACTACCGTTGGGGAGAGTCGTCGACGCCCGTCCCAGGATTTTTTTATCCTGCCCCTTCACCCGCGATGCAATGCCATAGGACAGCGTGTTATCCCAGCTGCCGGAAAAGGTGTCATTGCCAAACTGGAAAGCAGGTGCCGGCATGGCCACAAGGGTGCCGGCCGCCAACACGCAGGCTGATGAAAATGTGGATAAGCCCGACGTCAGAAAACCACAATGCTTGCTCATTTTGCCCCCCTGCTTTGGGTGCTTTGAAAAATCCTCGGTCTGTCTGCTCTTCCCTTCCGTAAAGCCGTATGACCAGTGCACTGAGAGGCAGCTCAACGGCTTGAATTATAGGTCTCATAACCTTGTGCCCATTGACGCGGTTTGTCAAGTTTTTGACCTTCCGAAACCAGTTCCTCGAAAACCCGCTGCATCATCAACCGCGAAAAGGCCATCGACACATGACCCAGTTCACTGTATTCCACTTCGTCCGCGCTCGAAAACCTTGCGTTGTCCTGAGGCACGACAATGTTGTCGTGCACGCTGATGTGGTTCGAAAAGCTGAGCGACTTTTGAGTATTGTTTAGCTTATCGAGCCAGTCGTTGCCGGGGCGCATCTGTTTGATGTTAGGTCCATACAGCAAATGGGCCAGGACGGTTCCATGGTGGGGCGTGCCGAGCGTGATCAGTTTTTGTACATGGTCACCGCCGTACCTGGCCAGATAGGCCCGGCACACCAGCCCACCCATGCTCTGGGCAATCAGCGTGACCTTTTGCCGGCCCGAGTGCGCACACACTTCCGCTATCCGATTAGCGAGTTGATCGGCAAATCGATCGATATCGCAAAATGGCGGATCGAGGTTCATGGTGTGGACCGCATCGAATCCGCGGCTCCTGAAAAAACGCTTGTACTCCACCCAGAAGCCGGCATTGACGAAGAAGCCGTGGACGAGAAGAACAGGGGTCTGTTCGCGTGCCGTTAAACCCGTGCCAGGGTCGTGCGTGTTCAACAGCGGTTCGAGCGGATGATAGTAAAAGAACAGCTTGATGAAGGCGAACGTTTCTCGTGCCAGCATACCAGCCCTTTGACGCAGATTCAGTGGCGCCGGTTCGGCGTTCTGGTAATTGAACCACCCGGACACCGCGAAAGTCAGCAGCGCAAGCAGACAACGGCCACAAACGATCACAGCCAGCGCAATCCCAAGGCCGGCCCACACACTCATGCCGGCCCACCCGGCCAGCGCGCCCGTGACGATCGACAGCTCCATAGTGATGCCGATCAGGATATGGCGGGATACCTGCGACCAGCGATCAAACAGCACCAGTCCGGGCACTCTGGTTCAATACGGGGGCGGTCAGATCAGACATCAGATACCGGTTTCGGGCGGCCCCGATTTCCGGAAAGTTTCGTGCCCCTCATACATCCTTTCGATGGCCGCCTGGAATTTCTCCCTGATTTTCGCTCTCTTCAATTTTAACGTTGGCGTAATCAGGTCTTCCTCGATCGTCCATGGTTCAAGGGTAGCGGTGACACGCCGGATCTTTGCGTAACCAGGAAATGCATGGATCTGTCGTCGAATTCTCTCGAGCAGAAGTTTCTCCACCTCGTCTTTGCCCAGCGCGCTTTGGTCATCCGCCGCCAGCTTCATTCCCAGGGCAACAGGCGCCCATATTTTCTTATTCAAAACGACCAGAGCGCTCAGATAAGGCATCTGTTCACCGATCACCACGGACTGGTCGAACAGTGCATCTTCGGCTATTGCGGCTTCCATATCCGCAGGGGGCACCTTTTCGCCGTTGGCCAGCACCAGAACATCCTTGAGCCTGCCGGTAATGGACAGGAAACCATCGCTATCGGCTTTGGCCTGATCGCCTGTAGCCAGCCAGCCGTGGCTCATCGTTTCCCGGGTTGCTTCCTCGTTACGCCAGTAGCCCAGCATAATGTTTGGGCCCTTCGCCAACAATTCATCGCCGTCGCCAAATCTCAATCGAACCCCGTGCAGGGGCAACCCTATGGTTTCAGGCCGGTTCTGATGAATCGTGTTAGTGCACAGTATCGGGCTTGTTTCCGTCAATCCATAGCCCTGCAGTAAATTGATGCCCAGTGCGTTGAATACTTTTGACACCATAAACGACAAAGGCGCCCCTCCGACGGCAACCAACCGTAACCGTCCACCCATTCGATCCCGCACCCTGCTTGCCACCAGGCGATCGAGCAGGGGCCACACAATGAATCCTGGTCTCCATCCACCTCTGCCCTGGGACCACTGAAATCGTGCCCAGCCTACTCGAACCGCCACCTCGAAGAGATACCTACTGACAGCGGAGCCCCGTTCGAGCTTGTGATTGATCTCGATGTAAGTCCGTTCAAAGACGCGAGGGACCGATACCAGGCTGGTTGGCTGCCTGGTACGCAAATCATCGGCAAGATCATGAATGGAACGGTTGAACACCAGCCGGGCGCCTGCCATCAGCGGAGCATAGTAGCCCACGGTCCGCTCCAGGCTATGTGACAGCGGTAGAAACGACAGCAGGGTATCATCGGGCGTCAATGCGATACTCCTCAATCCACCGTAAGCATTGGATACCAGGTTGTGGTGAGACAACATCACGCCTTTTGGGCGTCCCGTCGTGCCGGAGGTATAGATGATAGTGGCCAGTTCTTCGGCACCGCATCGGTCCCGGGCAAGTCCGCTCCCGCATTCAGGCAGCCAGTCGTCAGCGCAGACAATCCGCGAGGGTTCCGCCTCGCAGCGCTCGAGTACCACTACGCTTTCGAGCCCGGGCGTATCGCCCGGGGCGATTTCCAGCTCCCGCCACTCTTCGAGGGTTTCTATCAACAGCAGCTTTACTTCGGCATGGTCGAGAACGTAGTTGGCGTTGTCCGCCCTGTCATTGACAAACAGGGGCACCATGATCAGACCGAGTCCGAGCGCCGCCTGATCGAATATGACCCAATGGCGGCAATTCCGTAACCGGATGCCGACATGGTCGCCCTTCTCAAATCCGGCGCTGCGCAAAGCGGCCTGCCACCTCGCCACTTCATCCGCGATCTCACACCAGGTGTAGTCACGCCAGCAATTCGCGTCGAAATCGAAGTCGGAATAGGCTACCCGGTTGCCGCTGCGACGAACTCGCTCCCTGAACTGTCGGTCCAGGGTCGGCGCTTCAGATGGCGCGATAACGTCCAGATCATTTCGCTCGGCAAGCGCATCCCGCGGGTAGATCGTTGCTTCGCCGCCGGCCCGCATAGCGCAGCGGTATCAGGCGACCGCCTCGGTCGAAACGCGCGTCCCCGTCGTTGCGGGTTCGAAATCATCCACCGCAATGACTTTCGAAGCCGCGGAATGCGCGCTGTCCAGAACCGTGCGCTCCTGCTCGGTAATCACGCCGTCCCGAACCAGCATCCCCATCCAGGTGCCGTGTTCGAAGCGAGGCGGTTGCGCATGGCCTTCCTTTTTCAAGCGGCGGCGCAAAGGTTCGGCATCGATGACCTTTGGCAGCGCGTCTTCAAGGCAGCCGGTAATGTCGTTCGGGTCTTCGTTGACGTAGATGCCCTCGGTGAGGCGATCACGGGAATCCGACGGTGCAAGGAGCACTTGCGCCACGCGATGGCCAAGTTCATCGCGGGGACATCGATGGCGGCGCCCAAGCGGAAAAATGACCCACCTCAGCAACACGGCGAGGGACTTCACCGGAAAATTCCGCAGTACCGCGTCGAAGGCCAGCTGGATGTTGTACAAACACGTCTGGCATGACCACTCGACCAGCGCAAAATCCGATTGCGGGCGCTTGGTGTCCTCGTGGTGTTTGAGCACCGCCGTCCCCAGATACAGGTTACTGAGCACATCGGCAAAGCGGCCGGAGAGTTTTTCCCGCCGTTTCAGCGCTCCGCCCAGCAGCAGCAGCGTAGCGTCGGACAACAGCGCAAACGCGGCGCTATAGCGTGCAAAATCTCGATAGTATCGCGCCATGGAGCCTCTCCCGACCGGTGCCGGCGCCAGGTGGCCGGAAGACAGCCCAAAAACGAAAGCGCGCGCGGCATTGACCGACGTATACCCCAGATGACCAGTGAGGGTGGAGTCGAATCGCTCTTCGGCGCCGGGCTCCGTATCAGAAGCCGCCCGGATCTCCTCCAGAAGGTACGGGTGGCAGCGCATGGCGCCCTGGCCGAAGATGATCATGCTTCGCGTCAATATATTGGCGCCCTCCACCGTGATTGCGATGGGAATCTGCTGATAGCCCCGGGCCAGGTAATTGCTCGGGCCCATGCAGATGCCGCGGCCGCCGTGTACATCCATGGCGTCGCCGACCACCCGTCGCGCGCCCTCCGTCAGCTCGTACTTGACGATTGCCGAGATAACGCTCGGTTTCTCGCCCAGCTTCAGCGCGGATACGGTCAGGAGCCTGGCGGCGTCCATGGTGTAGGTCGTTCCCGCTATTCTCGCCAGCGCTTCCTCCACGCCTTCGAACTTTCCGATCGGCAGGCCGAACTGCTCCCGGATCCGGGCATAGGCGCCCGCCGTACGGGCTGCCATCTTGGCGGCAGCCACTCCCGAAGCGGGCAGAGAGATGCCGCGGCCCGCCGCCAGGGACTCCATCAGCATTCGCCATCCCTTGCCCAGCCACTCATCTCCGCCAATCAACCAGTCCATGGGAATAAAAACGTTTTCGCCTCGATTCGGACCGTTCTGAAACGCGGCGTTCAGCGGCAGGTGTCTGTTGCCTATGGTTACGCCCGGGGTATTCGTCGGAATGAGCGCGCAGGTGATCCCGAGATCTTCCCGATCACCGATAATATGGTCGGGATCATAGGCCTTGAACGCGAGCCCCAGCAGCGTCGCCACCGGGCCAAGCGTGATGTACCGCTTTTCCCAGTTGAGCCTCAGGCCCAGAACTTTTTCTCCCTCGAATATCCCTTCGCATATGACGCCGTGATCGGGAATGGCCCCGGCGTCCGAACCGGCCACCGGATTGGTCAGTCCGAAGCAGGGAATTTCCTCGCCATTCGCCAGACGCGGCAGGTAATAGTTTTTCTGTCGCTCGGTACCATAGTGCAGAAGGAGTTCGGCGGGCCCGAGAGAATTGGGCACCATGACGGTGACGCCGGCGGTGCCGCTGCGCGAGCAGACCTTCATGACGATGGCCGAGTTTGCCTCCGCTGAAAACTCGAGTCCGCCATACTCTTTCGGAATATTTATGGCCCAGAAACGCTGCCTTGCCATGAACTCCCAAACCGTGTCGGGCAGGTCATTGAGTTCGTGCGTAATCTCCCAGTCATCAAGCATTTCACACAGCCTCTCCACCGGACCATCCATGTAGGCCTGCTCTTCCTCATTCAATCCGGGGGCCGGCACCTGCAGCAACTTGCTCCAATCCGGATTACCGCGAAACAGCTCCGATTCCCACCATACCGTGCCGGCCTCGATCGCCTCGCGCTCCGTATCCGATATCGGCGGCAGCACTCTGCGGATGTAGTGGAGCACCGGCGTACTCAGGTAGCGGCGCCGCAGGTTACCGACGTTCATTAGTACCAGCAGCACAGCAACCGGCCACAGCACCCACGCCAGAGCATCCGGTACCAGTCCAACGAGGGTCAGTAGTAACAGCCCACCCACGAACACCGCGGTCGCGGCCTTGAGTGTGGTCCTGATCCGGGTCAGTGCATACAATCCCACCAAAAGGGCCACAACACACAAAATCCAGTTCATCTTCGATCTCCGTCCGCGCGGTCAGCCCGCGTTCTGCGGATAGACTTTAGGTTAGACCTGAAACGCTACCGGGAATTCACAAAAACGCTCAGCACCCGTTCACACTTATCGGGGATAAGTCGATCCTTCGCATACATCCGCCACACTGACGTCCCATGCGCCCCGCTCTTGCGCACAGTCCGACGTTTTCCTTGCCAGCACTACCGAGCCGCCATAGGCCGGGAACTCGGAAAAGGCCTCCTGGCCATCCGCGGGATGGTCGAGATACATGCGCAGCGGTTCGAACATTCCCGCCGACATGACCTCGAATCCCATCGCGCCGGAAAACATCACTTTGAGCCCGCCATCCGTGAATCGCCAGAAATCCCAGGGTTCCTCGTGCTGCGGCCAGGCGAAATGAGTATGGTGGAAAGTCAACCCGCCGTCAGCGAGCACCCGGTTGACCTCCATGGGGAACAGCCATGGCATGGCAAGGTGTTCCAGCACGCTGTAGGAAAACACCGCATCGAACTTACGATTCGGGAAATAGTCGCTCAGCCGATGCGCGTCACCGATCACATCTGTGTTGGCGTCCGGGTAGTAGTCGAATCCGGTATACGATCCGGCGTGGCCGAACAACGCGCGCTTGCTGTCGCTGCCCGGGGCCACCACGCGGGAACCGATCTCGAGCACGTGCATCTCGTTCTCGTTTACCAGATCGATGAATCGGTTGAACAATCCCCGGGCCTCGATGGCAGGAGTGCGTTCATTGGGTCTAACCTTCGCCAGAAACTCGAATTCGATGCGCCCTGGACGGGTACCGTCGGTTCCGGTCAGACTGATGCGGTGGCGCGCCAACCTGGGTACCTGTACCCAGAAACCGCATCGTTTGAGGGCTTCATCGTCCAGACCCGGTATGGTGTCACCGATATCGAACCTCGGATGCCAGGTGGTTATCGGCACGGCCGCCCCATCGACTTCCACCGCAGCTTTGCTGATCCCACCCTTCTTGTGAATCAGCCAGCCACGTATGCCCACGCACCCGTCATGGGACCATGTCTGATCTATGCCACCGGCGATGGGCTGCAATCGGTTTTTGATTCGCCGGATCCAGTTCATGAATTCCGGTCAGCAGACATCAGCGGTGGGCATATGATCGAACCGACCCTGATTTTCCGTCATCTCCGGTCTCCGTCCGGGATGCTAAACCGCAGGTTGGCCTGGGGCCCTGGGATCGTCGACGGACGTGTGATCAGTCGGCTGCGGAGTAACGGTCATGACCGTAACCCCACGCTTCGATCTGAACCTGTGCCAGCGGCCCTGCGGCACCACGATGACCATACCCTTGCGCAGTTCAAATGTTTCAGGACCGTCCGGGTTCATGATAGTCAGATGCGTGCTGCCATCGAGTATGTGCACGAGTTCGTCGCCGTTGCCGTGCCGCTCCCATGGACTCTCGCCCGAAAAGCCGCCGGCAAATACACCGCCGTCGCGGTAGTCAGCCAGCCTTGCAAACGCTTTGTCCTGCTGCTCCGCGGTAGTATCCAGACCGCGACCGTCCAGAAATTCGAGTTTGTCGAGCTCCTCATCGATGTGAACCGCTCTTAGCATGGTGCTCCTCCTCGCTTTGGTGTTGTTTGATCTGTTCGTCGACCAGCTGTGCGCTTTGACCGAACAGTACCCGCCTCTCTTCTTCCGTCGCTGGTTTCGAACGCTTGAGCTCTTTGTGCAGGCCGACTCCTGCCTGAACCGCCGGCCGCTCCTTGATCAGCTGCCGCCATCGAGAAACATTCGGGAATCGGTCCAGAGACTGGTCGAGTCGGGGGGCAATCAGTATCCACGGCCAGCATGCCATGTCGACGATCGAGTACTCTCCAAGGATGAATTCTCTTTGCTCCAGCCGGCGTTCGAGGACACCGATACATCGACTGTATTCATTGGCATAGCGGACGCGGCCGTAGGAATCCCCTGCCGGCGCATAGTTGCGGAAATGGCTGTGCTGGCCCGCCATCGGACCCAGGTTTCCCGTCTGCCAAAACAACCATTCGAGCGTTTCCTTGTAACCGTATTCATCGCTCGGCATAAATCGTCCCGACCGCCTGGCCAGGTGGATGAGTATTGCACCCGATTCGAAAACCGAGATTGGGCCGCTTTCGTTGCCATGGTCGACAATGGCCGGCATGCGGTTATTCGGGCTGATGGCAAGGAACTCCCGGGAAAACTGCTCACCTCTGTTGATATCCACCGGGATGGTGCGGTATTCGAGCGCGCACTCTTCCAGCATTATCGATACTTTCCAGCCGTTGGGAGTCGGCCAATAATAAAAATCTATCAATTCATTGATTCTCGGGTTGACCAGGAATGGGCCGCTGCATCACATCTCGGCCCCCGCCAGTATCTCCTCGACGGTGGCCAGGATATGCTTGCGCCGTAACAAAAGGTGCAGGCGCCGGCCGCCGAGCTGGTTCCAAAGGAAAGCCGCGCGCACGCCGGCAAACAATACGGTGCGCACCTTGTCTACGATGATGGGGCTGGCAAGGTAGCCGTGCTCGCCCTGAACGATGATCTTGGGTTTGAGCTGACTGATGGTACTTTTGTAAATTCCGGCCAGTTGCTCGTATACGACACTGTTCAAACCTTCGCCATTCCCGCGCTGAACAGTTTGTTTGATTTTCTCCAGCTCCATGGCCACGGTTTGCGACATAATGTTTTGGCGTGCCAGCCGCTGGCCGAGCTGCGTAATGCCGAGGACATAGCGCGCAATGTCCAGATCGGTCTGTTTGCCGCCGGTGGTCAGCTTTTCACGCATCGTGCGCAGACCCAGCATCAGACCCGCTTCGCCTCCGAACACCGATGCGGTATTGATCGCGTCTGTGATGAAAAGACTGCGCACGCTTGCCTCGAAAGGCACTTCGTCCTCATAACCGCGTCTTGCGAGCTGCTGCGCCAGGGTTGCCGCCTGAAACACACCGGCCAGGGCCAGCGTCTGATCGCGTTCCTGACTCATGCCAGCCGCTCCATCAGGTAACACAGGCAATCCATCTTGACGATACCGCAGTCCGTTGTCAGCATCGCGGGCATGATTTTTCTGGCAGTCTTCAGCTCTCCGTTGTCCACGGTCAGATAATCCGGCCAATCCATAACCGGGTTTTCCGCATGTACCGTAATACAGTCCCCGCACCCGTTTCGGGTTTTTCCCAGCGTGGTCCCCGGCTGCAGCATGTTGAAATTCAAATTATCCACATCGGGCAGCAGCTCCACATCCGCGCCCTCGCCCAGTATCCCGACCGAACACGAGTCCTTCACCCTCACAACGGCGACGGTGTGGTACAGATCGATCTCTCCGACATCGTCGTCCAGCCATACGTCTTCTTCCATGCACGATATCAAATATTTCGCAACATGTTCGACGCCGCTTGCATCGCCGACGATCCCGGCCTCGAGGGTTACCGAAGGGCACAAGCCGGAAAAAGCCACGCTGCACGATGTGTCCGGGTAGGTTGCAAAAACGATCCGTTCACTGAACTTTTTCGCCAAAGCGAGATGCCGGACATCCCGGGTGGCGACGATTGAGTAATGTGGATTGCGACCGGTGTTGTTGTGGATATCAATACAGGCACAGGCATCGAGCTTTCGCATCGCTTCCACAACGTGTCGGGCGACAGCATGCTCACGGTCCGAGTCCTCGACCCAGATCCGGTTATAGTCCGGCTGTCCCGGCAGGTACCGCACATTGTGATGCGCCGCGATCACGTTACCGATAAAGATCGACACGGGTCTCGGGGGCCGGCCGTCGAAGTGCCTCAGGACGTGTTGCAGGGCGGCAAATCCGGTGGTTTCATTTCCATGCAAAAGCGTGGAGATGAACAGGGGCGGTTCGGGACGATCACCGGGCAGGTGCAGGAGCGTGGGACCGTTCAATATCTTATAAAGATCACGACTGCCGCAATCGAGAAATCCCTCAGGCAAGGACGACAATATCCGCAGTTCCGAAACAATCATTGATGTGCTAATCCCAGAACACGGCGGTAAAACCGTGTTTCTTTCTTGATGGCATCTATATTCGTCTCACTTTTCCGAAATCCGTGGCCCTCCCCCGCGTATTCTACATATTCATGCTGGATGTTCCGGTCGGTCAGCGCGTCCGCCACCTCGCGCGAAAGACGGGGCGGCACGACCCGATCGTCCAGGCCCTGAAACAGGATCATGGGACTGCGCAAACGGTAAATGAAATTCACCGGGGAGCGTTTATAGTACTCGCTGTCCTCGCGGACCGCGGTTTGCGGATCGTATTCCTCGCCGATCAGCCGGTCCGTATATCTGGCTTCGAACTTATGCGTAATCGAAGCCAGCGTGGAAAGGTTCCCGATGCCATAGTAACAGGCTCCGGCCCTGAAATACTGCGGATACTCGGTGAGCGCCCTGAGCACCGCATATCCCCCCGCACTCTTGCCCCGGATGAATACCTTGCCCGGGTCGACCAGGGACTGGTTGACCAAGAATTCGATGCCGTCTACGACGTCGTCGACATCTACCCGTCCCCATCGGCCGAGAAGATGCTGGCGGTACCGCCTGCCGTAGCCGGTACTGCCGCGATGATTGACATCGAGCACCGCAAACCCGCTGCTTGTCCAATATTGACGCAACAGATCCAGTGCACGCGTCGTTCGCGATGTCGGACCACCGTGCACCATGACCAGCAGCGGCGGCAGTTGGTCATCGGGAGCCGCAAAGTTCGTGTTATGCGGAACGTAGTAAAAAGCGTGAGCAATGCCGCCGTCACGCGTCGGGTAGGATATCGGTGATGCCACGCTGATTTCATCATCGGGAATCGCCGGCGGCGAGGATTTGATTGTTGTGAAGCCGTGGTGATCGTAACTTACCAGCCGCGCGGATTCCGAGCTGGATGCCGCCAGCAACAAAACCTCGCCCGGCTCCTTTCCCGCGCTGAGGTGTGAAAAGGAATCGAATCGGGAATCCACTTTCCACTGACGACCCGAGATCCGATCTATTCTAACCAGTTCGTCTCCTTCAGGCGCGGTGCGCTTTGCCAGCAGGATCGTGCCGTCCAGCGGTGCGTGATTGGTCTCCCCGAAAACCCAGTGCGGAGCGCCGTACTCCCTGAGATCACAGGTCATCCGGATCAATCCCCGGTCGGTATGCCGATAAAGATTCCAGTAGTCATCGCATTCTTCCCTAACGTTGCTGCTGTCCACCGCGAATACCAGGTCTCCGCCACAGTACCCGGGCTGGCACGCCGATCCGTCGACGCCGTCCACGATGTCCCGAATGCCCGAGATCGCGACGCCTTGGTTACTCTCTTCGATTTTCCCCGTCACCAGACGTGTCCGGTCCCATGGCATATTCGGGTGATCCCATTCGATCCACGACAGGCGGTTGTTGTCATGGTCCACAACCGGGCAAGCATAGAAGTCCGCCCCCGCGACGACGCTCACCGGTACAACGGGGCTATCACGACCCAGCTCAACCGCCACCAGGGTGTTTTCGTTCTCGCCTTCCATGCAAGACCTCTCCATCACGGCAAACAGATAGCGCCCGCCCGGGGAAATGGCCAGGTCGACGAATGAAGCCGCATTGCCGGTGTCAACAGTCAAAGGCGCCGGTGAAGCAACCGGTTCCAGCGGTTGCACGTAAAGCCGCCCGTCTGAATCGTTGGAGAAAATCACCGAATCGTTTGCCAAAATGAAACACTTGCCGCCATATTCGTGAACCCTGGTGCGAATGCTGTACCCATCGGACGTCATGCAATGTTCGACGCCATCCGGGTCAAGCTGGACAAGGACCAGCCTTCCGTTTTCTCTTGCCCGGGCTTCGACCCAATAGTATCGACCGCGGTAGAAAACCGGGTATTGAGGCGCCGACGGCTGCTCGAACAGAACAACGGGATCGATTGGACTCTGCCATGATCCGTAGGCTGCGATGGTCTTGGGCATGGTTAGAATCGAATGAGGGGCATCATCGATGGTCTGACCGACTCAACGCTGGAGTGATATTGACCATTCGTTTTCCGTTATACCCAGTTCTTCGAACAGGCCGCCCCTGACTTCGAGCGCGGCGACTATCGGCACCGGCGGACTCCACAGCGTCATTTCCCTGGTGCCGATGATGTAGGGCTGCATGGTCTGGATGTCCCGGATCACACCGCTATCATCAATGAAAGCGATATCCAGCGGCATATAGACGTTGCGCATATGAAAGCTTGGCACATGAGGATTTGCGAAAAGGAACAGGATCGACGTGCTTTCGGCCGTTTCGGGACACACGTGCTGAAATCCGGCGGCACGCTCGCGGCCGCTGTCCGCGACGTGGACCTGCAGGTCGACTCGCCGCTCGTCCGGGCCCCTGAGGCGGGCCTGGCGAACGTTCATCTGTTCGAGTTCACTGTTCGTGATGCGGCAATCCGCCATCGCGTATGGCATCGAAACCGCCATCAACATCAGCATACCGAAAGCCCGCATGACGACGCTAACCGGCAATCGCTGTGGTTACGACCTCGCACACCCTGGCCACCTGCGCCTCCCGCATGCCCGGAAAAATAGGCAGCGATATGCACTCTGCGGCGGCCAGTTCGCTCTCCGGCAGTGCCCCGCGCTTGTAACCGAGATCACGATATACGGGCTGCAAGTGGAGCGGCTGCGGGTAGCATACGGAAAACCCGATGCTGGCATCGGCAAGGCGCTGTTTCACGCGGTCTCTTCCGGGGACGCGAATCGTAAACAGGTTGAATACGTGCCTGCCGCCAGCTGGTTGCGCTGGCGTAACGGCATCCGTGCCTGCAAAACGCTCCGTGTACCACTTCGCGACCTGTCGGCGCGCCTGGATCGCCTGCTCAACTGTGGCCAGCTTGATTCTCAGCAGCGATGCCTGGATCTCATCGAGGCGGCTGTTGTATGCGATTTCGTCGTGGATGAACGGCTCGACTGCACCATGGTTGCGCAGCTTGCGCAGCCTTGTCTCCAGATCGGCGTCATTTGTGGTCACCATGCCGCCGTCTCCATAGCAGCCCAATATTTTTGTGGGATAAAAACTGAAGGTGCCGGCAATTCCCAGGCTGCCTACTTTTTCTCCTCCCCACTCGGCGCCGCAGGCCTGGGCGCAGTCCTCGATGATATCGAGGCCATGCGCATCGGCCATCGATCGCATCTGGGCCATGTCCGCCGGGTGCCCAAATAGGTGCACGGGTAGTAAGGCCCGAGTCCTGTTGGTCACGGCGGCTTCGATCCTAGCGGGGTCCAGATTGAAGCTCGACGACTCGATATCGACGAACACCGGTGTGGCCCCGACGACGCTGACCGCCTCGGCGCTGGCGAAAAAAGTATACGGCGTGGTGATTACCTCATCACCGGGGCCGATATTCAAAGCGCGCATGCTCAGTACCAGGGCATCGGTGCCATTGGCCACTGCAACCGCCCGACTGGTGCCGGTGTATGCCGCAAACTCGCGTTCGAATTGAGTAACGTTCGGACCAAGCACAAAGGTGCCGGCTGCCCCGGTGCACTGAATCGCTCCCAGCCACTCTTCACGCAGATCGTCGAACTGTGCGACAAGGTCCAGAAAAGGTACGGCCGGACCGCTCAATGGATGCCTGGACTTGTGTTGATTTTCCGCTGGACCTGTTCCGCCACCTGCAGGGCCTTGATTCCATCCCGCCCGTCTACCAGTGGTCTGCCTCCACCGCGCACGGTTGCAACGAAGTGTTCCAATTCGGCATCGAGGGGCGGCCTCGGTTCGATTTTCAGCTGTTCGGACTTCAGTCCCGGATAGAGCTGGCCCGGCGCCGGTTCGGTCTTGCTAACGATGTCGATCTGCTGATCAATGAAATTCAGAGCCTGATAACTGTGGCTCCCGAAGACCCTGATCCGACGAAATTTCTTCATGGACACCCGGCTCGCCGTCACATTGGCGACCGTGTTGTTGGCAAATTCGAGGCGGGCGTTGGCTATGTCGATATGATCGGTGAGAACCGGGGAGCCCACGGCGGATACGTAAGCGATTTCAGACTTGACCAGGGACAGGACGATATCGATATCGTGAATCATCAGGTCGGTAACCACATCCACGTCTGTCGCTCGCTCGACAAACGTACCCAGCCGATGGCTCTCGATGAAGCGCGGATCACTGACCCGTTCCGCCAATTTCATGATGCCCGCATTGAAGCGTTCCAGATGGCCAATGAGCAAAACCAGACCACGCCCCTCCGCGGCAGCGACGATGGATTCCGCTTCCGCTACGGTAGGCGCAATAGGCTTCTCGAGCAGCACGTGGATACCCGCATCGAGGTAGGGTAGAGCCACTTGCCTGTGCACCGACGTCGGCACGGCGATGCTGACGGCGTCGGCTTTGCCAATGAGCGTGCATGGATCGGTGAATCCCGGGCAGCCGTAGAGGCGGGAGACTTCGTCGGCGGTGTCGCGATCGATGTCGGCGACACCAACGAGCTCGACTTCCGGCATCTGACTATAGATTTTGGCGTGTATACGCCCCAGGTATCCGACACCAACCACGCCAATTCGCAAAGGGTCGCTCATCTAAGGAAACTACAGGGGTCAACCTGCATGTTGCACGCGGGCGGCCCGGGCAGGACTGGAATTTTGCAAGTCGGCTGGCATTAAAAATGCGGAAAAAGTGATACCCGAAATCCGCGGATTATAAACGATTGCAGTACCCAGCATCATCCTAAATCGATGCTACGACACCGGAAAAATGTCCGGCCCGCTGAATTGAGATAGAATTATCGTCAACCGATCGACACTGTCTCCGTTATTTTCAAACGCATATTGACGAAATATCAACCGGCCGGCGCCGAGCGGACCCGAAAATGTGTAAATCATCCAGCTTCCTGCTACTCCTGTATACGACCAGCCTGGCGATCGCCATACCCTCGACAGTGACGGCTGCGAGTTACAATTCTTTCAGCATTGGAGGACCGGGAAACCGCGCGCACTTCCACTATTTTGCTCCCAGCCGTTCCTATCAGCCGCACGGCGGCTATCGGGCCGCCCCCAACCATCCCCGGCGCTACGGTCACCATGGCGGAAACCGCATTAATCTCCGCGGCTTCCATGGCTACGGGGCCAATTCCGGCTACGAATCCTACCGCTGGAGGGGCTGGAGTCCGGGAATCCGCAGAGAGCCGGGGTGGCGCAGGTATTTTGGGCAAGGCAGGTTCCCGGGATTCAGAGGCCGCCACGGTTACCCCCGATACCGAAAACACTGAATTCAAAAATAATCGCAAGAGATGAGATGACATCGGCCGTGACGACTGTGGCGCTGTCCGTTGGCAAGGACACGGAAGACGCCGGGCGCGAGAACCCGGTCGCCTCCGAAGATACCCGTGACGCGGAATCCGGGAAAGCGCCCCATTGCAACCCGATGGACCAGTTCCTGGCCCAGGTCGAATACAAGGCATTCAGGATTGCAGTCTACGCCCTGCGAGATGAGCAGACCGCACTCGATGTCGTTCAGGATGCCATGTTCAAGCTCGTTGAAAAATACGAAAACAAACCAGAGCCAGAGTGGCCCGCATTATTTTTTACGATTCTCAACAATCGCATCACCGATATCAGACGCTGGAGAAAACTGCGCGAGGTCGGCGGCAAGACCATTTCACTGTTTCGCAGCCATCCAGATGGAGATGAAGATCTGCTCGAAACCGGTCTCGGCGCTGAACTCACTTCACCTCAGATGCGGCCGGAACAGGTGCTTTCATCCAAGCAGCTCCGTAAACGGATCGACGAAGCATTGGAACATCTGTCCCAGCGGCAACGACAGGTTTTCTTCATGCGTGAATGGCAGGGCATGAGCGTACGAGATACCGCGACAGTACTCGGATGCTCCGAAGGCAGCGTAAAACAGCATCATTTCAGGGCCATGAAGTTCCTCCGCGAACATCTGGAAGAGGTATGGAACTATGAACGAACATGAACAGGTGACCACCGAACAGGCAGACCGGTTGCGGGCGGGGCTGCTCGACCGGGACCCAGCGCTAGAGTCCCGTGTGCGATCGGCCCTGAAGCGGGACAGGGATCTGGCCAGGCGGAACGAACTTTGGACCCGGGTGTGCGGCCAGCTCCAGGCCTCCGCAAACGACGATTCGAGGTTGACCAACCAGTTGCGCATCCGACGCCGGGCGGTGTTGAGTGGTAGGGTCGTTAAAGCGCGCCGCCGCTTTACGCTGCCTCAACTGGCACTCGCCACCGCCACCAGCGTCGCCTTGACGCTTGGAGTTATGTTATGGATGGGTGAACATCCGCCCGCGGCACGGGCACCCGTCAGCCGGGCGGTGCAGATCGCATCAACCGACCTGGCACACGCGTTTGTCTCGAACGTCGTCGACATCGATCTGGACCTGGCAGATAACGTGGATCTCTATGTGTGGATGGAAGGCCAGCCCGCCGCCATTATCGAGCACCCCGGCAGGGGAACGTAACGAACGGGTACGTTGTTAAACGGGTCCATGTCATTAACTCGATCCCTTTTACTCCTACTTAGCGTCGCGCTCATGCCTGGTTTCGCGGCGGCGCCCGAGGCCGTCGCCCAGGAAAACTTTGGTCAGAGCTGGAAAAATCTGCCGCCCGACAAGAGGAAGCAGAAGCGAGAGCAGTACTTTTCCGATCTACCCGAGTCGCGGCAACAACGGCTGCGTGAAAACCAGCGCAAATTTCATGCCTTGTCGTCCGGTGAGAAGCGTGCGCTGTGTGAGCGATTTATCAGCCAGCGGGGCTACGCCCCACCCGCCTGCCGGAATATTCTAGATGATTGACCCGTACGCACGCTGCGTCACCAAGCCTGGCCCCCATCTTTTCTCACCAGGAGCCCGTGAGAAGCGATTTCCATTATTCCGCTGTCGCGGCAAGCTTTCAACGCCGCATCGTCCATAAGCATCGCTTCCGGTTCCCCGGTCGGTATATCCCATCGGTTACTGTTTAGTCCGCATGTTGCACCACTATCTCGAGGCTCTCAAGGCCGCAATCCGCTCTTCCAGCGGCGGGTGAGACATGAATAGACGGCGGAACCCCTGCCCGACGCTGCCTGAAATCCCGAAAGCGGCCAGCTGATCCGGCAGAGGAGGCTGCTCCGAGACCTGCCTTAGCTTTTCCAGCGACGAAACCATGTTTTCACGGCCCGCCAGTTCGGCGCCACCCGCATCGGCGCGGAATTCGCGCTGGCGGCTGAAGTACATCACGATAATGGATGCCAGAATGCCCAGCACCATCTGGGCGACGATGGTGGTGATCCAGAATCCCGGTCCGTGTCCACGCTCGCTCTTGAACACCACTCGATCAACGATCTGCCCGATGACCCTGGACAGAAAAATCACGAAGGTGTTAACCACGCCCTGTATCAGCGCGAGGGTCACCATATCACCGTTGGCAACGTGGGATATCTCGTGACCGATAACGGCTTCCGCCTCCTGACGGCTCATCGCCCGCAGCAGCCCGGTGCTCACCGCCACCAGCGCGTCGTTCTTGCGGGCTCCGGTGGCGAAGGCATTGACCTGCGGCGAGTCGAATATGGCGGCCTCTGGCGTTCCGATCCCGGCGGCCTCGGCCTGCCTGCGCACCGTATCCAGATACCATCGTTCCACTTCATTTCCCGGCTGATCGATGACCCGGGCTCCAGAAAACCGCTTCGCGGTCATTTTCGACATCAGCAGCGAAATAAACGATCCGCCCATACCGAAGATTGCAGCGAAAATTAAAAGCCCCTGGTAATTCATACCGCCTTGCTCGAGGTAGATATCCAAACCCAGCACGTTGATGGTGATGCTCAGAACCACCAGGATGGCAATGTTCGTGGTAAGAAAATAGAGAATGCGTTTCATGAATACTCTCGAATGTACAGGGTTGCAGGGTGAATATGAGGAGAATTCGGTGACGGTTCAAGTGCCAAATCGGTAGAATTGAAACGCAGCGTAACGAAACCGGTCAAACTTCAGTAATGATCAAGGCACTAAAGCAGTTTTTCGACGAAAATCTCAGCCAGGCGCCGAACGAAAGGCCCGGACCCCATGATTTGCAGATCGCCGCAGCAGCCCTGCTCTTCGAAATCAGCCGTTCCGATGAACGCACCAACATGCAGGAGCGCGACAAGATTGCAGAGCTGGTCAAAAGGCAGTTCGAACTGAGCGAAGGGGAAGCCACCGTGTTACTGGATCTGGCGGAACAGGAGGCCCATGATTCGACCAGCCTTCATGGATTCGTAACCCTGATCAACAGTGACTGGACCGAAAAGCAGAGGCTCCAGCTGGTCGAGTACATGTGGCAAATCGCCTATCTGGACGACCAGCTGGACGACCATGAGGTTCACCTCATGCGCAAGATACAGCGCTTGCTGTACATCCCGCACAAGAAATTCATCGGAGCCAAGATCCGAGCCCGCGACGGCAGATAACCCGCAGCGAATAGGCGCGAACCGCGCCTAACACAAGCAAAATGACGATCGCGCTAAAGCGAAAATTGTAGGAGCGGCGCCCCGCCGCGATAAAATTGTAGGAGCGGCGCCCCGCCGCGATAGAGTTGTAGGAGCGGCGCCCCGCCGCGATAGAGTTGTAGGAGCGGCGCCCCGCCGCGATAGATCGGCCCAAGCGCGCATATCCTACTGTAAAGTTCTAAAACGGTATATCGTCGTCGAAGTCGCTCGTCGGCACACCCGCGGCGGCGGGTTGGGCGCTAGCGGCGGATGTCGGCGGCGATTGATCGAAGCTGTCCGACGGTGCGGACGTTCCGCGCCCGCCCAGCATCTGCATTTCGTTAGCGACGATTTCAGTCGTGTAACGGTCCTGGCCGCCCTGATCCTGCCATTTTCGAGTCTGCAGGCGGCCTTCGAGATAGACCTGGGATCCCTTTTTCAGATATTCGCCGGCAATTTCCGCCAGACGGCCAAACATCACGACGCGATGCCATTCCGTTCTTTCCGTATTTTCACCGGTTTGCTTGTCCTTCCAGCTTTCCGTGGTTGCGACGCTGAAATTGACCACCGCGGCACCGCCCGCCGTGTACCGGACTTCCGGATCGCGCCCAAGGTGACCGACGATAATCGCTTTGTTGACTCCTCTGGCCATAATTCTGCTCCTTTGAATTGACTCGTCTCTGGTGCATGAATACTAACACCGCAGGCGTTGTTTACACACCCTCCCCGCCGTACAGGTATTCCGCTGCCGGTTCGGATGCAAACCCGCGGACAGGGGGCGTATAGTATAGGGTTTTCTACGATTAGATGGCTCGATGAGCACTATTCAGATTCGCGGTGCCCGCACCCACAACCTGCAGAATGTCGACATCGATCTGCCGCGGGACAAGTTCATCGTACTTACCGGTCTCTCCGGTTCGGGAAAATCGTCGCTTGCTTTCGACACCATATATGCCGAGGGCCAACGCCGCTACGTGGAATCCCTGTCTGCCTATGCCCGTCAATTCCTGTCCTTGATGGAAAAACCCGACGTCGATCTGATCGAGGGTCTTTCACCCGCAATATCCATCGAACAGAAAGCCACGTCGCACAATCCGAGATCCACGGTGGGAACGGTCACAGAGATTTACGACTACCTGAGATTGCTGTATGCCCGCGTCGGAGATCCCCGCTGTCCGGACCACAACGTCAGCCTCGAGGCGCAGACGGTGAGCCAGATGGTCGACCAGGTCATCTCGCTGCCCGGCGGAACGCGCGTTCTGCTCCTAGCCCCGGTGGTTGTCGATCGCAAGGGCGAGCACGCCCAGTTGATGAAGCAGATGCACGCCCAGGGATTCATTCGTGCCCGGGTGGACGGCGAGGTGATCGAACTCGAAAACCCGCCCAAACTCTCAAAAAACGTCAAGCACACCATAGAAATCGTCGTAGACCGGATTTCGGTCAAGCCTGATCATCAGCAGCGGCTGGCGGAGTCTTTCGAAACGGCGCTCGATCTCAGTGAAGGCATCGCCAAAGTGCTGGTGCTGGCCGGCGACTCGCGACAAGACGATGACGAGGTCCTGTTTTCGTCCCGCTATGCGTGCCCGCACTGCGGCTACAGCCTGAGTGAACTCGAACCACGCCTGTTTTCGTTCAACAACCCCGCCGGGGCCTGCCCTGGCTGCGACGGACTCGGTGTATCCAGTTTTTTCGATCCCGATCGGGTCCTGTACGACGCCGACTTGAGCCTCGCCGCAGGCGCGATCCAGGGCTGGGACCGCCGCAACGTGTTCTATTTCAATCTCCTACAGTGTCTGGCGAGCCACTATGAGTTCGACGTCGACACCCCGTTCTCGGCGTTGCCCGAAGCAACCCGCAACGTCATCCTTTTCGGAAGCGGGACCGAAAAAATCGAGTTCAAGTATCTGCGCGGTCGCGGGCGCCGGAGCGTGAAACGGATCCACCGCTTCGAGGGCGTCATTCACAATATGGAGCGCCGGTATCGAGACACCGAATCCAACACCATAAGGGAGGACCTTGCCCGCTTCGTCAACTCCAAACCTTGCGGCCGGTGCGCAGGAAGCCGTTTGCGCTTGGAAGCCAGAAACGTGTTTATCGCAGCCCACGCCGTGCACGATGTCACGGCGCTGTCAATCGGTCACGCTTACGGGTTTTTCGACACGCTGGCGTTGACCGGCCATCGCGCCAAGATCGCGGAGAAAATTGTCCGGGAAATCCGCGAAAGGCTCGGCTTCCTGGTCAACGTCGGACTGGAATACCTTTCCCTCGACCGATCCGCGGAAACGCTCTCGGGTGGTGAGGCACAGCGGATCCGCCTGGCCTCCCAAATCGGCTCCGGGCTGGTAGGCGTCATGTATGTTCTGGATGAGCCTTCCATTGGCCTGCACCAGCGCGACAACGGCCGTCTGCTGTCTACACTGACCCGTCTTCGCGACCTGGGCAACACCGTACTCGTCGTCGAACATGACGAGGAGGCCATCTCGAGCGCCGATCACGTCGTGGACCTGGGCCCCGGTGCCGGAGTACACGGCGGGCAGGTCGTCGCCCAGGGCACCCCGTCTGACATCATGGCGGCCTCCAGGTCACTGACCGGTGGCTACCTCAGTGGTCGACTGCGGATCGAGGCGCCGGCTCAGCGAACGGCCTTCGACAAGGACAAGGTCCTCAAAATAACCGGCGCGCGGGGGAACAACCTGCAGAGTATTCGGGTCGACATCCCCGTCGGGTGCTTTACATGCATCACCGGCGTTTCCGGTTCGGGAAAATCTACGCTGATCAACCACACCCTGTACCCGGCCGTAGCCCAGTCCCTATACAAGAGCAAAACCAACCCCGCGGACTACGACCAAGTCGAAGGCATCGGGGAATTCGACAAGGTCATCGACATCGATCAGAGCCCTATCGGACGCACCCCGCGCTCAAATCCCGCAACCTATACCGGACTGTTCACTCCGATTCGCGAATTGTTTTCCAACACCCCCGAGTCCCGTGCCAGAGGATACAAGCCGGGACGGTTCTCCTTCAATGTGCGCGGAGGTCGATGCGAGGCCTGCCAGGGCGACGGTCTGATCAAGGTCGAGATGCATTTTCTTCCGGACATATACGTGCCCTGCGACACCTGCAGGGCCCGCAGGTACAACCGCGAGACATTGGACATTCGGTACAAGGGAAAAAATATACACGAGGTGCTCGACATGACCGTCGAGGACGCGGCGGAGTTCTTCTACGCGGTGCCCGTCATCAAACGCAAGCTGGACACCCTGCTCGCGGTGGGCCTCGGTTACATCAAGCTCGGGCAGAGCGCCACGACGCTGTCCGGCGGCGAGGCGCAGCGCATCAAACTCTCCCGGGAACTGTCCAAGCGCGATACGGGAAAAACCCTGTACATCCTGGACGAACCGACGACAGGACTGCATTTCCACGATATCAAGCAACTGTTGACCGTTTTGCACACGCTGCGTGACCATGGCAACACCGTAGTGGTGATCGAGCACAACCTCGACGTAATCAAGACCGCGGACTGGATCATCGATCTGGGCCCGGAGGGCGGCGATCGGGGCGGCACCGTGGTGGCTGCGGGTACACCCGAAGACGTGGCGGGCATGGAATCGTCCTATACCGGCAGGCACCTGGCGCCGGTGCTTGCCAGGAATGAACCACCGGCGAGCCTGAGTGCCTGAACCCGGCACCGGGGCGGGAACCGCAGACGTGTCGCGACTGCACCAGATCGGCGTGGCTTGTCGCTATCCTCGATAACGCAATTTTCGGCAAATGAGCACATATTTTCCCGTCTCCTGTTCCACGCACTGAATCAGTTATACTCGGCGCATCATGAGCAACCCAAGAACCAGGCAGTCCGCCATTGCCGGTGTAAAACAGCGCGGCGCGGACAAGATGAAACGCATTCCGATCAAGGTCGTTCCCGCCGAAACACCGCTCAAAAAGCCTGACTGGATCCGGATCCGCCTGCCGTCGGACAACAAGGTGGCTCGACTCAAAAGCACGCTGCGGCAGAATCGGCTGTACACCGTATGCGAAGAAGCATCCTGCCCCAATCTCCACGAGTGCTTCGGTCACGGAACGGCGACATTCATGATCATGGGCGATATCTGCACGCGGCGATGCCCGTTCTGCGATGTTGCCCACGGTCGTCCCCTGCCGCTGGACGAAGAAGAACCCGCCTCCCTGGCCCGAACCATACGTGATATGGCGCTTAAATACGTCGTGATCACCTCGGTCGACAGGGACGATCTGCGCGACGGAGGCGCGGGTCATTTCGCATCATGCATACGCGAGGTGAGAGCGGCAAATCCGGGAATCAAACTGGAGATCCTGGTGCCCGATTTCAGGGGACGGTTGGACCTGGCCCTTGAAGTTCTGTCGCAGTACCCGCCGGACGTGTTCAACCACAACCTGGAAACTGTTCCAAGGCTTTACAAACAAGCCAGACCCGGTTCGGACTACCGGTGGTCCCTCGACCTCATCAAGCGTTTCAAGTCGACACAACGGCATATTCCAACGAAATCCGGCCTTATGCTTGGACTCGGGGAGGAGATCGAGGAGGTCAGGATGGTGATGCATGACCTCGTCGAGCACGATTGCGACATGCTCACCCTGGGGCAGTATTTACAGCCAAGCAGACATCATCTTCCCGTGGTCCGTTACGTGCACCCGGATGAATTCGAACGACTGCGCGAGTACGGAGGCCAGATCGGATTCCAGCACATCGCATCCGGTCCTCTGATCCGGTCGTCGTATCACGCTGATCTGCAGGCAAGCGGTGACTTCGGGCCGCAGTAACCCAGCGGGGTACACTAGGCCGACCCCGCTCTGACTCGTCGACGCGCCGGGAGACGGTTGAGTGCATGATACAATCGCGCCACTTTTAGATAACTAGCCCGCGTCGGTAGATAAACGCTTTGGAGATCTGATACATGCAACTGGACAACAATCTCGTTGATGCCGACTCACTGGAAACCCGGGAGTGGATCGACGCACTGGAAGCCGTCATCAAGGAAGAAGGAACAGAGCGGGCACACTATCTGCTTAACCAGCTGATCGATAAGGCACGCCGCTCCGGTGCTTATCTTCCGTACAAGCTAACCACCGCGTACCTGAACACTATCCCGGCCGCTGTCGAAGAGCAAAGCCCGGGTGACGCGGCAATCGAGTGGCGCATCCGATCGCTCATCCGCTGGAACGCACTGGCCATGGTCCTGAGGGCGAACCAGAAGAGTACGGAACTTGGCGGCCATATTGCCAGCTTCGCCTCCGCAGCCACCCTCTACGACGTGGGCTTCAATCATTTCTGGCATGCCCCCACCGCGGATCACGGCGGCGACCTAGTATACATCCAGGGCCACTCCGCTCCCGGGGTGTATGCACGCGCCTACCTGGAGGGGCGCCTCAGCGAGGACCAACTGGATACTTTTAGACAGGAGGCGGCCTCGCCAGGCCTGCCTTCCTACCCTCATCCATGGCTGATGCCCACATTCTGGCAATTCCCGACGGTATCGATGGGCCTCGGGCCGATCATGGCCATCTACCAGGCACGCTTCATGCGCTACCTGGATCACCGCGGCCTCATCGATGCAGATAACAGGAAAGTCTGGTGTTTCTGCGGCGACGGCGAGATGGATGAACCCGAATCGCTGGGCGCCATCTCACTGGCCGGAAGGGAACGACTAGACGATCTCATTTTCGTCATCAACTGCAACCTGCAGCGCCTTGACGGCCCGGTAAGGGGCAACGGAAAAATCATCCAGGAACTCGAGAGTGCGTTTCGCGGCGCCGGCTGGAATGTCATCAAGGTGATCTGGGGCTCGTACTGGGACCCGCTGCTGATGAGAGATACCAATGGTCTGCTGGCCAAGCGCATGGAAGAAGCCGTCGACGGCGAGTATCAGGCGTTCAAGGCCAAGGGGGGCGCTTACACCCGCGAGCACTTCTTTGGAAAATATCCCGAGCTCAAAGCCATGGTTGCCAACATGACGGACAAGGATATATGGCGGCTCAACCGCGGAGGACACGACCCGCACAAGATATTCGCCGCCTACGCCATGGCGGTCGAACACACCGGCCAGCCTACCGTAATTCTGGCCAAGACGGTAAAGGGATACGGCATGGGCCTCGCCGGCGAGGGTCAGAATATCACCCACCAGCAGAAGAAGATGGACGAAGATTCTCTCAAGCAATTCCGGGACCGGTTCAACATCCCGGTGCTGGACGAGAAGCTGGGCGAGCTGCCCTATTTCCGACCGCCCGAGGACAGCGAGGAAATCCGCTACCTCAAGGAGCGGCGCGCCGCTCTGGGCGGTTATTTGCCGCAGAGGTCGGCTCGGGCGGAGGCGCTCCCTGTCCCGGGACTGGAAAAATTCAAGGCCCAACTGGAGGGTACCGGCGACCGCGAGGTTTCCACCACCATGGCGTTCGTACGCATTCTGGCGGCGCTCACACGGGACAAGCAGATCGGCAAATACGTGGTGCCAATCGTTCCCGACGAGTCTCGTACATTCGGCATGGAGGGCCTGTTCAGACAGCTTGGTATCTATTCCTCCGTGGGCCAGTTGTACAAACCCGAGGACGCGGAGCAGCTCATGTACTATCGGGAGGACAAGGAGGGCCAGGTGCTGCAGGAAGGCATCAATGAAGCGGGCGCGTTTTCATCCTGGATCGCCGCCGGCACCAGCTACGCCAATCACGGCATTAATATGATTCCGTTCTACATTTTCTATTCCATGTTCGGATTTCAGCGTGTCGGGGACCTGGCCTGGGCGGCGGGGGATTCGCAGGCACGCGGTTTCCTGCTGGGCGGCACGGCCGGCCGGACCACTCTGGCCGGCGAGGGCCTGCAGCATCAGGATGGCCACAGCCACGTACTCGCCTCCACCATCCCCAACTGCGTATCCTACGACCCGGCTTACGCCTACGAACTCGCGGTGATCATCCATCACGGACTGCAACAGATGTACGTGGAGCAGAAGAACGTGTACTACTACATCACCGTAATGAACGAAAACTACACGCACCCGGCACTGCCTGAGGGATCCGAGGCAAACATCATCAAGGGCCTCTATCTGCTGCATGACTCCACCGGCGGAGATGCAGAGCCCGCCGGACATTGCGTGCAACTGATAGGCAGCGGCACTATCTTGCGCGAAGTCGAGAGGGCTGCGGAAATACTCAGGAAGGACTTCAATGTCAGCGCAGACGTGTGGAGCGCGACCAGTTTCAATGAATTGTGCCGAGACGGGCTCGCTGCGGAGCGATGGAACAGGCTGCATCCGGAAGATACCCCGCAGAAGTCGCATGTCGAGGAGTGTCTGGCTAATCGCCCGGGACCGGTGGTGGCCGCTACGGACTACATGCAGAGCTACGCCAATCAGATACGTCAGTTTATACCTGCTTTGTACGTCACCCTGGGCACCGATGGCTTCGGACGCAGCGACCTGCGCAGCGACCTGCGCAGCCATTTCGAGGTGGACCGGTATCACATCACCGTTGCGGCGCTCAAGGCCCTGGCTGATGATGGAGACATTCCTTTCGCCACCGTTGCAGAGGCAATCAAGCAATTCGGTATTGATGCTGAAAAAACCAATCCTGCTATAGCGTAACGAGGATAGCCGAGTGTTAAGTTACAAAGAGATCGAAGTTCCGGATATCGGAGACTTCAGAAGCGTCCCGGTAATAGAAATCCTGGTCCAGGAGGGTGAGCGTGTGGAAGTCAATACACCGCTCATAGCCGTCAAGACGGAAAAGGGCCCGATGGATGTCCCCTCCCCGCTTGCCGGCAAAGTGCAGGAAATGATCGTTCAGGTCGAGGATCGAGTTACCAAGGGTTCTTCGATACTGCTGCTCGAAACAGAAGTGGAGGACCCGGTATCGGCTCCGCCTTTTTCAGAGCCGACCCCGCAGTCCGAAGCGGGATTCGATCCCGATTCCGACCACAAGGTGGAACCTATGTGGGAAATCGATCCCATCATCGATCCCACAACAACGGAACCCCGGTTGCCCAGCGATGTCGTGGAAGAGCGGGAAGAGTCTGTTTTCGACGATTTCGGAGAACGTGAAAGCCCGACACCCGCGGAACAAGTCGAACCGGAAAACGATGGCAGCATGGCTGATTCCGGAGTGTACGATGATGTGCAATCTGCACAACAGGCCTCAGTGGATGAGGAGGTTTCTGTCGAGCGCGACTGGGATGAAGAAATCGAGGCCCCTGTAAGCGAGGGCAGGGATCATCCAACCGATGCAGCCACGGTAGAGGAAGAAGTCGATGCCGACGTCGAAACCGCTTCTGCTATTGATGAAAGCGTCACGGTACTGGTTCCTGACATTGGAGATTTCGATGATGTTGAAGTCATCGAGGTACACGTCAGTGGCGGAGACGCCGTCGAACTCGAAGATCCCTTGATCACGCTCGAGAGTGACAAGGCCACCATGGATGTACCCGCCACCGCGTCCGGCGTAGTATCGGAGGTGCTCGTGAAAGTCGGTGACCGGGTCAGCGAGGGCAGCCCAATCGTGCGCGTCGGCGGTGCGGGCGCGGAGCCTGCGGCGGCCCCGGTAACGGTGGCGGAAGAGGACGCTGTGGCCACGGCGGAAAGCACGGCGGCCGCACCCATCCCGCAAGCGCGACCCGACCCCGGCACCAGACCGGCAGCACGAAAACGCAGCGCTGCGGGCCCCGCGGCGCCGCCCGTCTCTATTGACAGCTCCCGGTCACCGGACGAAGTTCCGCACGCGAGCCCCGGGGTGAGAAAGTTTGCCCGGGAACTGGGGGCGGATCTGACCAAGATAAGCGGCAGTGGACCCAAAGGCCGCATCCTCAGGGAAGATGTCCAGCGTTGGGTCAAGAAAACGCTCAACGAAACGCCGTCAGCAGCGCCGGCCGCCGCCACCGGCGGCGCGGGCATCCCGGAAATGCCGGATATCGATTTCTCCCAGTTCGGAGAAATCGAAAAACAACCGCTCAGCCGCATCAAGAAACTTACCGCGGCCAACCTGAGCCGGGCATGGCTGAACGTGCCCCACGTCACGCAACACGACGAAGCCGACATTACGGAACTCGAGGAATTTCGACAAGAACTGAAAAAAGAGGAAGAGTCCAGAACCGGGGCACGAATTACCATGCTTTCGTTTCTTATGAAGGCCTGCGTGGTGGCGCTAAAAGAGTACCCCGTTTTCAACGCTTCGCTTGAAAAAGGCGGGGAGAATCTGATAGTCAAACACTACTATCATATGGGCATCGCGGTGGATACGAACCAAGGTCTCGTCGTACCGGTAGTACGTGATGTAGACCGCAAGACCATCCGCGACCTGGCCGGGGAACTGGCCGATATCAGCTCTCGGGCAAGAGAGCGCAAGCTGTCACCCAAGGATCTTCAGGGCGCATCGTTCACGATTTCAAGCCTGGGCGGCATCGGGGGAACGGCGTTCACACCGATCGTCAACGCACCCGAGGTGGCCATACTCGGCGTGTCCAGATCCAGCATGAAACCCGTGTACGAAAACGGTGATTTCGTACCGCGTCTGATACTACCGATATCACTGTCCTACGATCATCGTGTCATCGACGGATCACAGGCTGCGCACTTCACATCTTTTCTGGCTAGAGTCCTGGCCGACGTCAGGCGCTTGCTGCTTTAGCAGGTACCGTTGAAACAAAATCAATAAGAGAAATTACCTTGCCCAACACTATCGAACTCAAGGTACCGGACATCGGTGATTTTACCGATGTGGAAGTCATCGAAGTACTCGTCGCACCCGGCGACCAGGTCCAACAAGAAGATCCGCTGATCACTCTGGAAAGTGACAAGGCGACCATGGATGTACCCAGCGCGGAGGCGGGAATGATCAAGGAGTTGACCATTCAGGTCGGCGACAAGATATCAGAGGGTGACACCATCGCTGTCCTCGAGGTCGGGCGGTCCGCCGCCACGCAAACCGAAACGGAGGACACTAAACCCGTTGTCGAAGCGGCGTCCCCGGCGATTCCAGAGGCTCCGGGCCAGGGCGAAATCGATTTTGGGATCGACAGACCAGCACCCACGCCGAAGCCATCAGCCGCCGACCGGCATGCGGAAGTGGTCGTACTCGGATCGGGTCCGGGCGGATACACCGCCGCTTTCAGGGCTGCGGACCTTGGCAAGAAGACGATCCTGATCGAACGTTACCCTACCCTGGGCGGTGTTTGTCTCAATGTCGGATGTATCCCCTCCAAGGCATTACTGCACACTGCCGCGGTGATCGACGAAACGCGTGGTATGTCAAAACATGGACTCAAGTTCGGTGATCCCAAGATTGATCTGGACAAACTCAGGGACTGGAAGGACAGCGTCGTCGGCAAGCTCACCAAGGGGCTTGCGGGATTGGCCGGTCAGAGAAAGGTCGAAGTCATTCAGGGCTGGGCGAATTTCGCCGGACCCAACGACATGGTAGTGGATACGGCGAATGGTGAAATCACAATAAGTTTCGATCAGGCCATTATCGCGGCCGGATCGCAAAGCATGAAATTGCCGGGTTTTCCCGAGCACCCGCGTATCATCGATTCCACCGGCGCTCTCGCCCTCGCCGAGATTCCCAAGCGCATGCTGATCGTGGGCGGCGGGATTATCGGGCTGGAAATGGCCGCGGTATACGGCTCGCTGGGCAGCAAGATCACCGTGGTAGAGCTCACATCCGCGCTGCTTCCCGGCGTCGATGCCGATCTGGTCAAACCGCTGCAGAGGCGAATCAGCAAACTATACAAAAACATCTACCTCGATACCAAAGTCACCGCGCTGGAACCGGATGACAACGGTGTGCTTGTCACATTCGAGGGTAAAAAGGCTCCTGAATCAGATACCTTCGACGTCGTTCTGGTGGCGGTGGGCCGGCGGCCCAACGGGCACGAAATTGGCGCTGACCTGGCGGGCGTCCAGGTCGATGACAGAGGGTTCATCGAAGTCGATTCCCAGCAGCGCACCAATGTGGCGCACATATTCGCCATCGGCGACATCGTCGGTCAGCCCATGCTGGCGCACAAAGCCACGCACGAGGGCAAGGTAGCGGCAGAAGTCTGCACCGGTATGAAAAGCCACTTCGATGCCAGGGTCATCCCCAATGTGGCGTACACCGATCCCGAGGTTGCGTGGGTCGGGGTGACGGAAGGCGAAGCGAAATCCCGGGGACTGGACTACGGCAAGGGCGTATTCCCCTGGGCAGCCAGCGGACGGGCGCTTGGCCTGGGCCGGGAGGAAGGAATGACCAAACTGATCTTCGACAACGCCACGCGACGGGTAATCGGCGCCGGTATAGTCGGACCTCACGCGGGAGACCTGATCGCCGAGGCGACACTGGCCATCGAGATGGATTGTGAAGCGGAGGACATCGGCCTCACCATTCACCCGCACCCAACGCTTTCCGAGACCGTCGCTTTCTCCGCCGAGGCCTATGACGGTACCATTACGGATCTGTACATGCCGAAACGAAAATAGAAGTTTCCAGCCCGCATTTCTCACCACCAATTTTGGTCCTGGCTTTGATCACCTGTCCATATCGGCACCCATCCTGAACCGAACGGGCGGACGCTCACCTGTTCGCTCAGAACCCTGCTAGTTTCTCCTTGAGTTCGGCGACCTCCGCTTCCAGCTTGCTGATTCTCGCCGCCATTTCGGACATGTTAAGTCGCTCCGGGGCGTGGGCGGACTTTTCGGCCAACGCGTGGACCGCATGCGCTTCGACATCGACTGGACCGCAGAGAAGGTGCATGTACTCGGAATCCTTGCGCCCCGGCGTGCGCGGCAGCTGCACCGCCAGGGGATCACCTTCCCACTCGGTCAGGCTAATGAGCGCATCCACGACGGCGGCGTTGTCAGCGAAGACATGTAGACGACCGCTGCGCGCCCTCAGTTCCCCTGGCGTCTGGGGACCACGCAGTAAAAGCAGGCAGACGACGGCGAACTGCGCCCGATCAAATTGAAAAGCGCTGAAAGTCGTATTACAGAATCTCTGCTTGTACTTCTCCACCCCGCTTTTGAAATTTTCCTCCACGTGCAGCAGATGCTTTTCTCTGAGATCACGGGCGATATGCTGCACCCTACCCGGATCCAGGGACATTACCGGATTGCGCGCGGACTTCTGATTGCAGGCGTTGGTCAGGGCGTTCGGCGTCAGGGGGTATTGATCCGGAGTGACGATGGACTTCTCCATCAGGCAGCCCAGGACACGGGCCTCTTCGGCGGTTAAGGTCGGCAGCAACGTTTATTCAGGCGGATATCAGAGTGAGTTGCACAATGGTACTCCATTTCGTCGCGTGGAAGCGGCTGTCCCTCATCATTATTCATCCGCGAGTGAAAACAACAAGATAAGCTTGAGCGCTGACCTTCTTCGCACACCCCTGCGAGCGGCTTGAGATCGACGCACCGAAAGAGCACACTTTGTCGCCATGCTCAGTCCCATAGTCTTCCTCGTGACCCTCGCTGTCCATACCCTTAGAGCCCTCTTTCGTACCCGCGAAGCACTGCTGATCGAGAATCTGGCGCTACGCCAGCAAGTGATCGCGCTGAAGAAGCAGTGCCCGCGGCCGCTGCTCGATGATATGAACCGCGCCTTCTGGGTCGCACTGCGCACCGCATGGCCAGGCTGGTCGAAGCGTTTGTTCATCGTGAACCCAGACACGGTGGCAAAGCGAATTGTTCAGAGCCGGCGCCTGGTCAGACGCGCTGGGCGCGGAACTGAAAAGGGCGACCGAGGATGGAGCCGCCGATAACCAGGAAACCTATTACAGCTGCGCATTGCAAGCGCTCGAAACGCTGGTCGCGGCCAATAGCGAGATCGATCAAAAGGCGATGCAGGGAAAGCGCGATGACTGGGAACAGGGCTACCTGTCGACGCCCCATGGTCAGCCAGTTGAGCTGCCTTCAGAGTAAAAGTATCAGCTCTATATCAACCTGAGTAACGGTTTTTCGAATTGCTCAAGAGTCAGGTAGAGCCCGGCGCCGGCGACCATCGCACCCGCCAGGCGCGCCTGGATCGCGCCCGGCTGCGTGGTTTTCCATAAGGCGACAAAAATCCAGCCCACGACAATCGCGATGGCATACTGAGTAATACCGAGCCCCAGCAGGTAGCCGAGCAGCACCTGGAGGCCGAAACCTGCTTCCTGGGCTGCAATCGAAATCCCGAATGCCGCGCCGTGAAACAATCCGAATCCGGCGAAGCTGAGTAAAATTGTAGATTTTCCGAAGCGGTGTCCGCTGAGCAGCATCGATCCCAGCACCAGTAAAGACAGCGCGATCATCAACTCACTGGCGGCTGCGGAGGTCCACAGCGAGGTGACGAGACAGCCGCCGAGCATTGCCCCGATATAGGCCAGCGGCGCGGTCATTTGGGAACGGGCGCAAGTGGAAGCGATACCGACCAATACCACAAAAAACAGGTGATCGAAGCCCAGGATCGGGTGTCCTACTCCTGAAAGCATACCGTGAGCGAAGGTTTCCATCGGCATGCCGCCAAGCGGGTGGTGCGCGAAAGCGGGGAATACCAGCGGTGACAGGATTGCAGCAAGAATTAACTGTTTCATAAGCACATAAGAACTTCAACTTGCTCGCAGTATAAAGCGCCGGGGGGGCAGTTTTTCAGCCGGATCCGACTCCCGTAGTGCAGAGAAACCTACCTTCCCAAGGATTCTGTCAAGTTATTGGGGAACGATCAAGCGGATACGTGATTCGAATACCTTTTCATGTGGAGTAGGCGCGGATCACCCATTGCCACTCGCTGAACGCC
>Ga0209456_10000061_pt1 | contig 53449 bp, 52 predicted proteins | sample COG_11_FD_184755 | JGI IMG/M metagenome (GOLD analysis project Ga0209456, IMG submission 184755) | Pelagic marine sediment microbial communities from the LTER site Helgoland, North Sea, for post-phytoplankton bloom and carbon turnover... | ecosystem: Environmental > Aquatic > Marine > Neritic...
CGACCCGTCACAACGAGAGTTTGAAGGTCGCGGCTTTGTGCACTCCGACGACGTGGTTAACGCCGGCTTCGTGCAGGGTGAGACTTCGCATGTCGCCGTACAGGTTGTCTTCGACGAACTCGCCATTCTTGACGACTACGAAGGCGTTGATATCACGCGGATGACGCGCGAACTGCATCCCGAGAATCCGCTTGGACTGAACCTGATGCGCATTACGGTCGATGGCGAGCCGATTGACGATCCGCGCCGCAGTTCGGCCGACATACAACGCTGCACCGACGTGGCGTTAGCGGATGTCGACATCCAGTTCGGTTTTGACAACCTTCGGTCTGCTCCGCGCCTGAGCGTAACGGCGCAACCGTCACGGGCTAGTTTTGTGCGGCAGGAAGACGGCACCGTGACAGGAACGGGCGTCAACTTCAGCATGTACACGAACTACTCGCACTTCATCAGGCGCGCCGAAGTTCGCCTGTTCCGCAATGGGCAGTCCCAGGAATCAACGCCGATCGACATCGTCGATATCAGCGTGGATGGCCGCGCGACATGGCGGCCATGGGATGACAAGTTCCGCGCACCCGCCGACGAACTCGCGTACGTACTGCGCGTGTACGGCGAGGACGGTAATTTCGATGAGACGCAGGCTCAACCGTTGTGGGTCACGTTTAGCGATGCGCCGGTTGTGGATGAAAACGACCCGGTCGAAGAAGTGATTGAGGAAGCAAACGAGCCACCGGTATTCATGTCCGCCTTCGACGACAATCGACTCGGCTTGCAGAATATCGGCCTGTCGAGCGGCACGGTCAACGTGCGTGGTAGTGGCATCAGTCCGGATCAGGAGGTCTGGGTTGCGGGTCGCCCGATCCCGGTCGACGAAGAGGGCAGCTTCTTTGCCGAGGAAGTTCTGCCACAAGGTCAGCATACCGTTGAAGTCGCCGTACTCGATAAAGAAGGCAGTGGCGAGCTCTACCTGCGGGATCTCGAATTCGAGGACAACGACTGGTTCTACGTGGGTATGGCCGACGTGACAGTGTCTGGCGGCACATCGGACGATGCGATGGATCTGCTGCAGGGCGCAAACTCGACCTACGATAACGATTCGACGGTGGATGGCCGGCTGGCGTTCTTCGTGAACGGCAAGTTCGGTGATCACTGGCGCGTCACGGCGAGTGCGGATACGCGCGAAGGGCCGGTCAGTGAGTTGTTCAGCAATTTCATGGACAAGTCGCCGGATTCGCTGTTCCGTCGCATTGATCCTGATTACTACTACCCGACTTTTGGTGACGATTCGGTGACCCAGGAAATGGCGCCGACCATGGGCAAGTTCTTTGTCCGCGTCAGCCAGGACGACAACTTCGGCCAATGGGGCAACTTCAAGGTTGCTTATATGAATAATGAGCTCGGCAGGGTAGACCGCGGGCTCTATGGCGCCAACGTTCATTACGAGGCGGACGCTGCGACGGACTTTGGCGACAAGCGCTTTGCAATCGATGCCTATGCGGCTGAGCCGGGAACACTCGCCAGCCGTGAAGAATTCCGCGGCACGGGCGGCTCGTTGTACTTCCTGCGCCGCCAGGATCTGCTCACCGGCTCCGAGCGCGTGCGTATCGAACTGCGCGACAAGGCTTCCGGCCTCGTGACGGGCGTCGTCAACCTGGCGCCGGCGATGGATTACGACATCGATTACCTGCAGGGCCGTATCGTCCTGACCGAGCCGCTGGCGTCTACCGCTGACGACAATCTGTTGGTGCGTAGCGGCGCCTTGTCGGGAGACGAGGCATACCTCGTCGTGCGCTATGAGTACACGCCGGGCTTCGACGATATTGATGCGGTATCCGTTGGTGGACAGGCGCACTACTGGTTTGGCGACTACGTCAAACTGGGTGTGACGAGCAATGCCAACGAGCAGGAAGGCGAAGACAGCACACTGAATGCCGCTGACCTTACCGTTCGATTTTCTGCCGACACCTGGGTCAAGTACCAGCAGGGGACGAGCGAGGGTCTCGTCTCCCTGGCACAAATGTCAGAGGACGGTGGCTTCGAGTTCGATGGCTACGACTCGGCTTCATTCGTCAATGCCGAAGCTGACGCCAGTCGCGCTGATGTCAGCTTCCGACTCGGTGACTTCAGTGGCTTGTTCGATGGGCGCATTACGCTGTACACACAGCAGGTCGGTGCGGGGTATACGTCCCCCGGACTCACGGCGCTGACCGACACGACGAACGTCGGCGGTACGTTTAGCATGCCAATTGGTGACCGATTCTCGATTGCGGCCAAGTTCGACGAACGGGAACAGGAAAACGGCATCAATACCAGCGCTCTGGAATACAACGTCGGCTATGAACTCAGCGATACCTGGGAGGTGAGCGTTGGCTATCGCGAGGATGAGCGAGAGGATTCATCCATCCTCGTTCCCCTGACGCAGGAAGAGGGCAAACGATCCGACGCCGTTGTGCAGGTGGGTTACAACTCGCTCGCGAACTGGAATGTCTATGGATTTATGCAGGACACGTTGTCCACAACGGGGTCTCGCGAAGAAAACGGCCGTATCGGCGTGGGTGGCACCGTCAAGGTGACGGACAAACTGTCGATCGATGCCGAGGTTTCCAACGGGGATCTCGGTACCGGCGGGCGACTTGGCTCGAACTACGATTTCTCGGATCGGTCCAGCATGTACTTTGGATACACGCTCGACAACGGTCGGAACGATACGAATTGGGCAAGCCCGCGCGGAGCTCAAGGCAATCTCGTCGCAGGCGTACGTTCTCGCCTTGGTGACAGCGCCAGCGTCTTCCTCGAAGAACGCTACCAGCACGGCAATTCGGCGAACGGCCTGACTCACTCAACGGGCGTCAGTTTTGCGCCGAATCAAGCATGGAATTTTGGGCTGAATACCGATATCGGCACGCTGCGTGACGTAAACACGGGCGCCGAAACGGATCGCATGGCCGCCGGTTTCCAGATTGGCTTTGCCTCAGGCGGCCTGCGTATCGCGAGCGGAATTGAGTACCGCAGTGATGACGTCGAACAACTCGACCTCACCCGCGATCAACGGACGACCTGGTTGCTGCGTAACAATATTAGTTACCAGACCAGCCAGGCCGGACGCCTGCTCGGCAAGCTCAATCACTCAGAAAGCGAGAGCTCGCTCGGTACGTTCTACGACGGCGGTTTCACCGAGGCGGTCGTGGGCTACGCATTCCGTCCCGTCTACAACGATCGTCTCAACGCGATTGTGAAGTACACGTACTTCTATAACGTGCCGACGACAGAACAGGTCGGCGCGCAGAACATCCCTGTCGAGTTTCTGCAGAAGAGCCACATTGCAGCCGTTGACGTAACCTACGACATTACGCCGAGCCTGACGATTGGCGGCAAGTACGCTCACCGCCTCGGCCAGGTTAGCCTCGATCGTGAGAACCCGGAGTTCTTCGACAATACGGCGAACCTGTACGTGCTGCGCGGCGACTACCGCTTCCGCGAGAACTGGGAAGTATTGCTGGAAACGCGCCTGCTCGATATGCCGGACCTCAGTGAGCACCGTGTCGGCGCGCTGACTGCCGTGTCACGCTACTTCGGCGATCACATCAAGGTCGGCCTCGGCTATAACTTCACGGATTTCTCAGACGACCTGACGGAACTGAACTACGACCACCAGGGTGTCTTCCTGAACGTTACGGGCACGCTATAGCGGCCTCGGAACGTTCAGTCCCGAAGCAGGTTCAGCATACGGGTCGCGGCCTCTTCGAGTGTCGTCCCGAAGCTAATTAGCCCCTCATCGTGGCCGGCCAGTACGGCGACCCCGGTATCACGCAGACCCTCCATACGGTAGAGCCTGTCAAGTTCCTGGGCCATTTGAGGTGTGCCATAGGCAATCTCGGGATCAGTGGTCGGCAGTTTGCCGAGGTTCTGGTGCCAGAGTTCCGCGTTGTGTGCGTGTACAACCGCACCGATTGCGTCGCCCAGTGCGTAGATCGACGCGTGGGTCATGGCCTCTGACGAGGCCTGTACGGGCCCGCTGCACCTGACTACGTTGGCGCGAATATCGCAGTCCGTGACCAACGAATAATTTTTCTCGTCGGTGACCGGTAGATGGCCGGTTTGAGTGCCGCTGATCAGGAACAGCCCGCCGTAGCCTCGACGTACACTGATGTTCCCATAACCGATGCCGTGCTCTTTGTATTCGCCGATCAGGCCCGCCTCGTACAATGGCTTGCGCCAACGCTCGAGCTCTCGGGCGGCTGTTATATGTGTTGCAGGCCCAGGCGTCCAGAAGCTTTCGTACTTAATGTAGCCTTCGTCGAGTGTCACGCGTCTCTCATTTCGGGAAACAGACCGAGCAGGCCTTCTTCGGATGCTTCGCACACGCCACGCTCGGTGATCAGCCCGGTTATGAGCCGCGCCGGTGTGACATCGAACGCGAAGTTGCTGATGCGCGTATCGTCGGCCGTTGTCCGAACGCGCTTCGCTTCGCCATCGACCATGCCGTAGATGTGGCTGACTTCTTCCGGATCCCGTTCTTCAATCGGGATTTCCCTGACTCCGTCACGGCTTTCCCAGTCAATCGTCGTCGACGGTAATGCTATGTAGAACGGGATATCGTTGTCGTGTGCGGCGAGCGCCTTGAGGTAGGTACCGATTTTGTTCGCCACATCGCCTGTCCGAGTCGTGCGATCGGTGCCCGTGATTACGACGTCGACGAGTCCATGCTGCATCAGGTGGCCGCCGGCATTGTCGACGATCAGGGTATGCGGCACGCCGCTTTCGGCGAGTTCCCATGCGGTAAGTTGCGAGCCCTGGTTGCGGGGTCGTGTCTCGTCGACCCAGACGTGGACATCGATGCCGCGTTGTTGTGCGAAGTAAACCGGGGCGGTAGCTGTGCCGTAGTTGATCGTCGCCAGTGACCCGGCATTGCAGTGCGTCAGAACGTTGACCGGTTCACCGGCCTTTCTTTTCGAAATCTCCGCGAGCAACGCAACGCCATGTTCCCCGATACCACGGCTGATCTCTACATCCTCATCGCAGATGGCCTGCGCGTCCCCGCGAATTCGCTCAATGAGATCGTCGGCCGAAGCGTCAACGAGACGGAGGATGCGTTCGACCGCCCAGCGCAGGTTGACCGCGGTCGGGCGTGATTGCAGCAGAGCATTACCCGCGGCGCGCACACCTTCAGACGTCGGGTCCGCAAGGGCCGCCAGGTACAGGCCCCAGGCGGCGGTCGCGCCGATCAGTGGGGCCCCACGAACATACATCTCTGCAATCGCCGTATCGGCGTCCTGCCAGGTGCGCAGATCATGCACGCGGTACTCGTGCGGGAGTACGCGCTGGTCGATAATCTGGACGACGGCGGGGTCGTCCGGTTTCTGCCAAATAGTGCGAAAGTTCTCGGCGGTCACGATGGGGTGCGAGGCTGCCTAGCCCTCGAGGCCAGCTGAGAGCCGTGCCGATCGTAAGGTGTTGAACATCAACATCGTGATAGTCATCGGGCCCACACCGCCCGGCACGGGCGTTACAGCGCCTGCGACCGTGCAGACATCGTCATAGTCGACGTCACCGGTCAGCTTCGACTTCATTTCGCCATCGATTTCTTTCTCGACTCGATTGATGCCGACGTCGATGACCACGGCGCCGGGCTTGACCCAGTCAGCTTTGACCATGTCGGGTCGGCCGACCGCGGCGATCACGATATCCGCATTGCGAACAACGCCGGGCAGGTCCTTCGTGCGGCTGTGCGTCATGGTCACGGTTGCATTGCGTTGCAGTAGTAGCGCACCCATCGGCTTGCCGACGATATTCGAGCGGCCGATGACGACGGCATTCAAGCTGGAGAAGTCACTACCGAGTTCGTCTTCGATCATCAGGATGCAGCCGGCGGGCGTGCACGGGACGAATGCGTCAGCGGTGTGGCCTGCGGTCAGCTTGCCGATGTTGACGAAGTGGAAACCGTCCACGTCTTTTGACGGCGAGATGGCCTGCGTGATGGTCTGCTCGTCGAGATGGTCAGGCAACGGCAACTGCACGAGAATGCCGTGAATAGCATCGTCACTGTTCAGCTCATCAATCAGCTTGAGGACGTCTTCCTGTGACGTGTCTTTCGCAATCGTGTGTTGCACAGAGTGGAAGCCGCAGGCTTCGGCGCGGCGCTTCTTGTTACGGACATAGACCTGGCTTGCCGGGTCTTCGCCAATGATCACTACCGCCAGGCCGGGCTTGATGCCGTGGTCCGCCAGCAGGGCAGCGGTCTGCTCCGTAATGGACTCGGCAAGTTGTTCAGCTTTAGCCTTTCCGTCGATACGTTTTGCGCTCATCGAAATTGATCCATGCGTAGAGAAAAACGGGCCGTAGGGTAACGCCTCGGCGCCCATGTTGCTACTCGGGGAAACCCGTAGCGGGCGACCATTGCTCCTCGCGCCGCAGTGACATTCACCCCTGTAGTCCGCCATGTTGTCTCTTCCTCAGCCCGATCAGCAGGCAGGCCGGGGCGAGCGCGGAGAGAATGTGTTTGATCGAGTGGCCGCTCAGCAGGTTTCCCATGGCCAGCACTTCGGCGTCATAGTGCTCCGGGATTTTTGCGAGGACATAGATGCCGATCATGCAGACAATGTACGGCCCCAGGTCGCTGCGTGAGCGCCGTGCGATCACGATTATGGGAACCACGAGCATTGGCAGGAATTGCACAGCTGCGTAGGGGCGCAGGTCCCCGGCTCCCAGGGACTCGGTGTGGATCCAGTAGTAGACGGACGCGGCACCTGCGATCAGCAAGGGGACGAGGAGTCGCTTGCCCCAATCGACGGACAGGTATTCACCGATCACGATGGCGACAAAGCTCATGAGCCCAATCGTCATCGTCAGCCGGTCCCAGGCCAAGGATTCGTTGTCCGGGGCGAAGTGATAGTAGCCCGATCCCAACGCGGTCAGGAATATCCCGGCAAAGAAGGCCAGCCATACGATGCGCAGGGGCTCCTGCCTGTTCTCCCATGCGACCTGGAACCCGAGTGCGCCCACAACCATGAACGGAATATTGGACACGACGTTCCAGAAATTCGGGATCCCGAGGAGCGTCCGATCGTCGGCAAACAGGTGATAGGCAGGATCCTGCGCGATGGGGCTGCCGAGCAGCTCGATGAGCGTCACTGTGCTGCTTTCTCCGCTCTCGTACTCTCGGTCATGGCTTCAGGCTAGAATGCGCTACGAGGCATTAGAGTACAGTAAATGAGAGCATTCTTTCGGCACCTTCGGGGCGTCGCCGTGTTTAGCGGTTTCGTAGTCAATACGCTGCTGTTTTTCGTGCCGCTGCTGGTCCTCGCCATCATCAAGCTACTCATGCCGGTTCCCGCGATTCGTCGCTCCATCACGCGCGTTCTGATGGGCATTGGGGAGACGTGGGTCGACGTCAATTCGGCAATCCTGGTCATGGCAGGTTCTATTGACTGGCAAGCGACGGGCCTCGAGAACCTGCGCCGCGACCAGTGGTACCTCGTCATCGTCAACCACGTGTCGGCCGTCGATATTCTCGTCGTGCAAAAGGTATTCAACCGGCGGATCCCGTTCCTCAAGTTCTTCATCAAGCAGGAGCTGGTCTGGGTGCCATTTCTCGGCGTGGCCTGGTGGGCGCTGAATATGCCTTTCATGAAGCGCTATTCGCCGAAGTACCTGGCGAAGAACCCGCACATGCGGGGCCGGGATCTCGAGACGACACGCCGCGCGTGCAGGAAATTCCGGTATACGCCGACGTCGGTTATCAACTTCCTGGAAGGCACGCGTTTTACTCCCGGGAAGCGCGACTCGCGCAACTCGCCCTTCAGGCATCTGCTACAGCCACGTGCGGGAGGATTCGCTGTCGCGATGGCGTCCATGGGTGAACTATTCGGTTCGATGCTCGACGTGACGCTCGTTTATCCGGACGGGCCGGCCGGCTTCTGGGATATGTGCTGCGGCAGGCACGTGCGTATCCTCGTAAATGTCCGGGAGCGCCCGATTGAAGCATGGCTCATTGAGGGTGACTACCAGAATGACCGGGATTTTCGTCGTCGGGTCCACGCCTGGCTCGGCGAGATTTGGCAAGACAAGGACGACCTGATACAACAGATGTTGGTTACCCGAGAGTCTCATGACTGAAAGCCGCCACTACGATACGGTCGCGTTCGACGTCCGCGACAATGCAACCATGTTGTTCTTCGCCAGGACGACAGATGTCGGTGAGATCAACGACTACCTGTTGCTGATGCGCACGATTGACGATGATTTTGACGAGTCGATCTACATTGAAATCAACGAGCAGCAGTTTGGCGGTCATAACCTGATCCGCGAAGCCGCGCTGACGGGGAACGTGCTGACCCTGCGTCTCCATGAGCCCGCCGAGGAACTCGGCGGCATTGCCGATATCGTTCTGACCTGGTCGGAGACCACCGAAAATCTCGACAGCATCGAGATGGGTGCGTTTCGTGTATTCGGTGACACGCTGGTCGGCGGCAACGCCTGACGCCAGAGTGGCTGATACCGAATTCAGTCTGTATATCGTGCGCTGTGCCGACGGCACGCTGTACACGGGGATTACTACCGATGTGAACAGACGCCTGGTCGAGCACGAGTCAGGATTGCGCGGCGCCAAATTCCTGCGCGGCAAAGGGCCGCTCGAAGTTGTCTTCTCAGAAATCGTCGGCGATCGCGCGGCGGCATCGCAGCTCGAGTACCGGGTCAAGAAACTGGATCGGTCAGGGAAACTGGAGTTGATCGACGGGCGGAGCTGTCTTGACGACTTGCGGTCTGGTCAGGTGCTCGAGGAAGGCTGCGCATAGAGGGCTATCGGCCTGCCGAATTCGGCGAGGTAGATAGTGACATCCTGATCCCACCTGTCACGAAACGCATCGAACCAGCGTGAAGTTTCTTCGAGATCGCCGAATACCCTGGGGCCAGGAACGGTGACTCCGAAGGGTTTCGTGAAGTCGTCAAAGTGAATCGGGTACACGCTGCTGGCACCAGTGCTGGTCACAAACTCCTGCCAGTACTGTTCCGCGTAGTCTGTGTCGAGCGTAGTCAGTCCACCGACACTGAGCATAACGACGTCGGCTGCTATGTCCTCGACCAGTCCCTCGACGATCCCGGCACTTCCCTGGACGATCGTCGTGCCCTGCGGATGCTCTATGACGATCGTGTAGCTGCCACCTTCGCGGTAGGCTTTGGTGGGCGCGGGCGACTCGAGCGGTTCGTCGATCGTGCCGGGCAAGGGCGGATCGCCACGCCAGCCGATCGGCGCGTGCCTCGACTCCAGGAGCCGGACCTTGAACTCGCCGAATTCATACACGTCGGCCGCTTTGGATACGACAATCTGGTCTTCCGGCACACCGGCGCCGCGCGCGATATTTGCTGTCGACTCCGATCCCAGGATGGAGGCACTGGTTCGCCTGGCGACAGCACCGACATCCATCGCATGATCGAAATGTGAGTGTACCGGGATGATGGCCGCCAGCCGTCGCATTCGATACTCGTGCAGAGCATAGTTAATCGTCGCGGCATCGTTGACGACTGGACGGCCCAACAGCATGTCCGCAAGGGAAGGGCGCGAAAAGAAACCGTCGATCAGGATCTGGGTCTCGCCGTCGTCGAAGAGCAGCGTGGTCACGCCCAGCCAGGTCGCCGTAACCGACGCTTCGTTCTCGGACTGTTCGGGAGGGTCGTTCCAGCTGGTTGACTCAAGTGACGGGCGGTCCTGCCATAACCAGGCGCCGCCCATCGCTGCGACAACGAGTACCGCGGCTGTGACAATGGCTGCCCGGATTACCCGTTGTTTCCACATGTCTATTGCCCTACGGCCATCCTGGCCAGGTGACCCGTGAGCGGCGCGAGATAGTTACCCAGCGCGTAGCCGAGCAGGGCAAGCAGGATCGATGCGGGAACAAGATTGGGTCGATGGTGTGCCGCGACAATGGGCGCGGACGCAGCCGCGCCGATATTTGCCGCCGACGCGATTGCCACACTATGGACATCGACGCGGAATATCCACGCGCCTGCGAGCATGAACAGGCCGTGTATAAATATCCAGATGAATGCACCGAGTACAAATACCGGTGCGTCGCCAAGGCCGCTGACTTCGGCCCGCGCGCCCATGCCGGCAACGAACACATAAACCAGCGCAGTGCCGATTGCCGTCGAGTTGGGTAATTCCGATATGCGCGTCGTCGATAACGCCAGCGCAATCGTCGTCACCAGCAGGATGCGTGTCGTCGTTTCAGAGAAGATGTTTGCCATGTCGGATGACACGCTCGCAATCCAGCCGGCGATCGGTGGTGCTGCACCGTGGCCGATCGCGGTAACACCAACGACGACGGCCGCGAGATACAGGTATTGCTGCATGGTTGGTGCGTGGTCTTCCTCGATATGCATTTCGGCCGCAGCGTCCATTGCGGCAAGCCGATCAGCCGGAACCCGCGCCCACTTGTTGAACTTGTCGGCGAAGTCCCTCGACATGAGCAACAACGGCAGCCACACAATGTAAATGACGTTGTCGGCAACAATTGCCAGCGTGAACTGCGTTTCGGATGCTTCGAGTATTTCCTTGGAGGCGAGCATATTGGCCGTTCCGCCGATCCAGCTGCCAGCCAGAGTGCCGACCGCTTTCCACGAGTCATCCGGCAGCCAGCCATGGACCAGCACGTAGGAAACGACGCCACCAACCATGACGCCAGCGGTGCCCATCAGCATGACGAGTACGCCCTTGCCCATGACCTTGACGATCGCCGGGACATTCACCTTGATCAGCATGAGAACGATGAAAACCGGCAATGCGAACTGGCTCAGCCCACCATAGATAATGGACTTGTTGGGAATGAGCGTGTGGCCGCCTATCGCCAGGTTGCTAAGGAACACCGGCGTCGCATAAATGAACAACAACGGTGGAATGTAACTAAAGAGCCGGGATTCGGTTACCTGGGCCAGCAGGAAGAAGAAAGCGGCGACCACGCACAGAACAGCGAGCACACCAATCGGTGACGAAATCAGTACTTGGGTGGTTTCCATTCAACGCGCCTAATGCCGAAACATGGCGACCGAGTATAAAGCATCTGCGGTTCAGCCGAAGCTGATCTGGGCGGAGAAATCCTTGCGAGATGCGTCGTCGCGTAACACGGCCGAGTTGATGGTCAGCCAGACGGCGTCCCAGTCTTCGATCTTGCTCGGTCCGAAAACGTGCTTCGCAATAAAGCTTTCGAGTTCGCGAACGTGAATGACATTTTTCGGAGGTGCTGCAGTGAACTCGACGGAGCCTGTAAAGATCACGAGGTTCGCGACCGGAACGTCAGGCACGACTTTTTCGATTGCCCGTGTTCGGCCTTCGTTCTGGATCAGCGGGTTCAGGAAACGGCGGCGATTCACACCATCTACGTTTGTCCACTGCGCCTCGTCAGGTCCACCGAATACGATGCCGTTGAAGTGCTTGGTTTGAATACACAGGATGCCGCCGGCGGTCAGGATCGCATGATCGATTTTGGCCAGGCCACCGTAAGCGCCGGGCAGGATAAAGTCGTGGAGCACGTCCTTGCTACGCCTGGCCAATGCAGCCCGGATTCTGAACTGTCCGATCGCACCGGTCACATACAGCGCAATGTGATTGGCAACCGACCGAAACACCAGGGTTAGCAACAAGGCACCGGCGATCGTGAAAAGAAATAACGCTGGTCCGACGCTCGTGATCCCGGTCTGTACACCACCGTCAGCGGCGAGTGCGGGCATCGCGACCAGCGGCGTGCTGGTGACTATTCTTCGAACCGGTTTCAACATAAGGAACAGGGTAGGCCTGAACGAGTCCGCAGACAGCGTAACAGGTCACGTTTTTGCATTCTGCCCGGGGTACGCGAGGTAATAACCATCAATTTCGACCACACGTATCGGTGTCTCATAGACTTCGCCGAGAATTTCGTCGGTCAGTACCTCCTGTTTGCCGCCGTCAGCCGCGATGCGGCCATCGCGCAACAGCACGACGCGGTCGATTTCAGGCGGAATCTCGTTGAGGTGATGGGTAACGACAATGATGTTCCTGCCGGCACTCGCCAGCTGTCTCACGCGTTTGAGATAGTCGAAACTGGCCGAAAAATCGAGACCAGCGGTCGGTTCGTCGAGGATCAGCGTCCGCGGATTGTGGACGAGTGCTCGTGCCAGAATGCAACGTCGTTGCTGACCCGTCGACATGTGCTTTAGCGGCGTCCCTGCCAACTCGCCTACGCCGAGGTCCTCGAGCGTACTTCTTGCCGCTTCGATCTGATCGCTGTCGACGCGATCGGCCAGGGTGCCGTGGATACCGATGCTTGAGTGGAAGCCCGAGACGACGACCTCCAGGGCCGTTGTCGTCTGGGTGTAGCGCTGCTGCAAATCCTGCGAGACGATACCGACATGCTTGCGCAACTCCCAGACGTTCCAGGAGTCGCGTCCGAGTATCCGGAACACGGAGTCCGTTTTGGCAACCGGGTAGAGCTCCCTGTTGATGGCCTTGAGCAGGGTTGTCTTGCCCGATCCGTTGGGTCCGACGATGGCGACTCGTTCGTGCTGTTGAATCTCGAGGTCCAGGTTTTCGAAGACACACGTAGACCCTCGCCAGATCGTGGCATTGCGAATTTCGACCAGTGGTACCTCAGGCGTCATGGGTCTTCCATCTGCCGCGCCGGAACACGATGACGCTCAGAATCGTCAGCAAGGTCTCGGAAATGGTTATCGCGGCAAAAGCGCCGTTCGATAACAGTGGTGTCCTTGTTGCGAGAATATACGCGAGGGGGATCTGGAGTATCCAGAAACAAATCGCGTTCAGTGTGGCCGGTGTTTCGGTATCGCCGGCGCCGTTCATGGCCTGGACGATGACCATGCCGACAGCATAGGCCGGGAAGCCGATCGCGAGTATTTGCAGGCAGTTCGTACCGATGCGCAGGACGTCGGGCTCGACCGTAAACAGGCCGGTTATTCCTTTCGCGAAGACCAGCAGGAACATGCCGACAAAGGTCATGAACATCGTGTTGTACCTGGCCGCGCGCCACGCAGACTCTTCGGCGCGCTCGGGTTGTCCTGCACCGAGGTTCTGACCGACGAGCGTTGCGGCAGCGTTTCCGAGGCCCCATGCGGGCAGGAACACGAACTCCATCATGCGGAGCGCGATCGTGTACGCAGCGATCGCCGGACTGCCGAAGATCGCAACGATGCGCATGACGACGATCCAGCTGGAGGTGGCAATGAGAAACTGGCCGATGCCGCCCAGCGAGATGACGATCATGCGCCAGGCCAGCGAGGGAATGAACCTGAGGTGCTGCGCGGCGAAAGCGATACGTCCGCGGCCATTCATCAGGTACCAGAGCTGGTAGGCGACACCGATGCCGCGACCGATTGTCGTAGCGACGGCCGCGCCGGTCACGCCCATCTCGGGGAACGGGCCCAGGCCGAAGATGAAGCAGGGGTCGAGGACAATGTTGATGCCGTTTGCGATCCACAATGAACGCAGGGCTACGGTGGCATCGCCGGCGCCGCGAAAGGCCGCGTTCAGCAGGAACAGGTAGATGATGCTGAAGGACCCGCCAAGCAGCACGGCGGTAAAACCGGCGCCCTGTTCGACAACGCCATCTGAGGCGCCCATGAGTATGAGCAGATCGCGGGCATACAGGACGCCGAATATGCCAATACCGACCGACAATGCGATGCCGATCCACAGCGACTGGCCGGTCACCTGGGCGGCGCCATGGGGATCCTTCTTGCCAATGCGACGGGAGACCATGGCCGTCAGGCCCATACCCAGGCCTATCGCGATTCCATAGAGCACGGTAACCAATGCCTCGGTGATGCCGACGGCGGCGACTGCGTCGGTTCCGAGGCGCGAGACGAACGCGATATCGACGACTGCAAAGATCGACTCCATCGCCATCTCGAGCATCATCGGAATGGCCAGTAGTCCCAGCGCGCGGCGAATCGGCCCGCTCGTGAAATCCACTTCGTTGTCGCGCAGCGCTTCAGCGAGGAAAGATCGTGCGCGCCGCCAGGTTGAACGTACGTCGGTCACTGACGACACTCGGGCCACGGTGCTATGCTGGGTCTTCGCAATTCCCCGGGGCAGCTCCCAATGCCAAATGGCCTGATTATTCTTCTTGTCATGATTCTCGGAGTCATCATCTACACGATCGCGAAAGTCATACGCCTGAACCGCCTAAGTGAACAGCAATGGGAGCAGGCCGACAAGAGCAAGATCAAGGAGTGGGACGACGACGAGTGGGAGTAGGCCCGGAAACCGTCTCGCATTCGCCTGTAGGGTTCTTTCCCATATATGGATTACACTACGTCACTTGGAAGTACTTCAGGTCGATCGAATGTATAGAGACAGGCTCGGAAAATTAATCGCGGTTGCGGCGCTGCTGGTTGGTGGCTCGCTGTTAACAGCATGCGAGAAGAAGGCTGAGCCGGCGTCCGAGACGGAACTGGCGGCAGGGCGTGAGAACGTCGAGGCCATGTCGCGAGAGCATGCCGAAGATACGACCGAGCCGAGTCCTGCCGCCGAAGTGGCGCCGGCACGCGCCGTTATTTCCGATCCCAGGATGCCCTATGCAGAAGTCGGTGACCAGTTGGTCTATGGCTATTTCACAGCACCGTCTGACGTATTCGAGCCACTGCCCGCCATTATCGTGATTCACGAATGGTGGGGCCTGAATGACAACGTTCGTGCCATGGCAGACCGGCTCGCCGGTGAAGGTTACATGGTGCTTGCGGTGGATCTCTATGGTGGCGAAACGGCGGACTCGCCGGCCGACGCCAGGGCGCTGATGCTCGAGGTTGTTGAGGAGCCGGAAGCAGCAAATGAGAATATTCGTGCTGCTTACGAGTTTCTCGTAACTGCCGGTGCGCCGCGGATTGGGTCACTGGGCTGGTGTTTTGGTGGCGGTTGGTCGCTTAACACTGCACAGCTGTTTCCAGGCGAACTGGATGCAAGCGTTATCTACTATGGCCAGGTGACGGCTGACGAAGACAGGCTGCGACCGATCAGTGCCCCAATCCTGGGCCTGTTTGGTGCCGACGACACAGGCATCCCGGTGGATTCGGTCGAGGCTTTCCGCGGCTCTTTGGAGAGGCTTCGCAAGGAACACGAGATTCATATCTATCCCGGCGTCGGCCATGCCTTCGCCAATCCGACCGGAACCAATTTCAACGCGGAAGCGGCTACAGATGCCTGGGAGAAGACGCTCGAGTTTCTCGGTCGTCACCTGGTGTCGGGCACAGGATCCTGATCGAGTTCACTGTCGACCGGCTGACGGGCGCAGCTTAGCCGCACATTCAGCGGAGCGCTGGCATAGAGGACAGATAATCCGGTTTCGGTTTCGCACTGCAGTGATGCGTGTGCCGTCGCGAAGCCTGCCGCGAAGAGTTCATCCTCAGACTCGTCTTCGCTCTCAGTGCAAAACAGCCTGCTGGATGCCATCGTCAATTGACGTGGCGGAACGGTCAACGATGCCTCGGTTGCGCGTTGTCCCTCCAACTCATCCCGCCCCGCTGTCACAAACGTATCGGCAACGCTCAATGTGACCGACACCGGCTTGCCGGAGCAGCGGATAGCTGCGCGCAGTTGGAAGGTAAGCGGCGGCAGGTTGATGACACGCGCATGATCTGGTCGCGGCGTGACCGTCGCCTCGACTTCCTGCGCGGCAACCACGATCGTATTGTCGGCGATCGCCGGCGAAACGGCGGCTGCAAGGACAAATAGCGCTAGAATGGAATTCGGACCCGGCTTCATTCGCCTAAGGCTACGGCAAGGCGCCCCAAAAACGAAGGATATCGTTGGTGATCAAGCGAGCGTTTCATCTGACCTACAAGGCGGCACGGCGTGTTGTCGTCGCTGTCGTCGGTGTAACCCTATTGATTATCGGCGTCGTGATGATAGTAACGCCCGGGCCCGCCCTGGTATTCATCCCGGTGGGCCTTGCAGTCCTGAGTATCGAGTTTGCATGGGCACGCGCATGGCTCAAGCACCTGCGAAAGGCGATCAGTAATCGCAATTCGAATAGTGTCGGCGACCAGGCAGAGAATCACCGCAAGCGGGTATCCGGAGAGTAAAAAAAAGGCGCCGGAGATCCGGCGCCTTTGCAGTAAGCGGCAGGGGGGTGCCGCTGGACCTTCATGGTCCAATAGCGCCGGTATTAATCCGGCGCATTATTCGGTCTGAGCGGCCAGGCAGTCAGGGGGAGAGAGAAACCTGGCAGGCTCGTGACCGAGGGGGGATAAGCGTGCAGAGCTTAGTTGCCTCGTACCATTAATGTGGATGTGCGGTCGTCGAGCTGGATATCAAGTTCCATCCAGTTACCCACAGCCAGCGATGTTGCTGCCGCGGCCGCCGTTTCAGCGTTGGCCCTGGCTGCACTCTCACGGGTGTCGTCCGCAGTATCGTGAATAGCTATAGCCGTGCTGGTGACATCGGCGCGTTCTTCTGCGAGCGCACTGTCCGCAGCAAACGAAACGCCGACCAAAACGACAAGCGCACCGACAAGTGCGAGGCCGTCTTCGATATTCCTGGTTTTCATCATCGTGTCCTTTCGATAGGTTCGTTAGTGCAAGTAATCTTGCACAGCTTCTGGTCTACCTATTGCACAAGCCGTGCCAAGTTCATTATTCTTTTATAAACAATAGCTTAAGCTTAAATTGGTACTCACGGATTTTCGTAAATAACGAAAATCCGTGAGATTAATTACGAAATTTCGTATATCATGCCTTGATGATCACCCAGAACGACTACGAATGGCTGTTTCGCAAGGCCCCTGTCATGACCACGTCAATCGCGGAGGACGGTGCGTACCTCGATGTTAATGACGCCATGCTTGAGCGCCTGGGTTATCGGCACGAGGAGATGGTCGGTCAGAAACCCGAGATGTTCGCAACGCCGGAAACAGCCGAGCGCATCGTGGAAGAGTTTCGACCGGCGCTACGTCGCCGCAGCCAACTCGAGAACAAACCGGTCAGCCTGGTCACGGCCTCGGGTGAAGTCATTGAATGCATCACGAATGCGTTCGTGGAGTACGATCAGGAGGGCCAGTACCTGCGGACTGTCGCCATGTACACGGAGTTATCCGACCAGGCGCGCGCGAACTTCAAGTATCGGACCCTGTATCGCTCGACTCCGGCCATGCTGCATACGGTCGATGGTGATGGCCGGATCATCACGGTTACCGATCACTGGTTGAGCAAGCTCGGGTTCTCGAGAGAGGAGGTACTCGGTCGACCGATCACCGACTTCATGAGCGTCGCGGACCAGAAGCGCTACGAAGATGGCAAGCTGCGAAAACTGATCTCGGAAGGTGGCTTCAGTAACCTCGAACGCCAGATGGTGGCCAGCGATGGCACGACCATGGACTTGATCATGTCGGCAATATCCAATCGTGACGAGAACGGCGAGGTTGATCGTATGCTGGTCGCGTCCAAGGATGTGACCGAGCGCAATCGCGCAGAGAAGCAACTGCGAGGTACGCTGCTGGAGAATGCCCGCTTGCGCGAAGAGTTGGAGCGCGAGCGTGACTACCTGCGCGAAGAGGTCAATGTTGCGCTGAACTTCGGGCGTATCGTCGGCACGAGCCCGGCACTCCGACGCATGCTGAAACGAGTGGAGGCAGTGGCTGAGACGCCGGCCAGCGTGCTGATCGAAGGCGAGTCGGGGGTCGGCAAGGAACTCGTCGCCCGGGCCCTTCACGCACGAAGTCCCCGTGCGGATGGGCCGCTCGTCAAGGTGAACTGCGCGTCCATTCCGAAAGAGCTGTTTGAAAGCGAGTTTTTCGGCCATGTACGAGGCGCGTTCACGGGAGCGCATCGCGATCGCGTCGGCCGCTTCCAACTGGCCGACGGGGGCACAATTTTTCTCGACGAAGTTGGCGAGATCCCGATGGAGTTGCAGGGCAAACTGTTGCGCGTGCTCCAGGAAAGCGAATTTGAACGCGTTGGTGACGACATCACTCGCTCAGTCGATGTCCGGGTCCTCGCGGCCACCAATCGAAATCTCGAGCAGTTGATCGTCGATGGCGAATTTCGAGAGGATCTTTTCTACCGCCTGAGCGTGTTCCCTGTAGAAGTACCTCCGCTGCGCGAGCGTGGCGACGATGTCGTGCAGCTCGCCCAGCATTTCCTCGAGCAGACATGCAAGGACTTCGGCCGGGAAGTATTGACACTAACGCGTGCCCAGGCAGTCAATCTCAAGGCATACAGCTGGCCGGGAAATATACGCGAATTGAAGAACGTCATTGAGCGCGCAGTCATTCTCTCTCCGGGCAAAGTCCTGCGCCTTGACCTGTCCATGCCGGGATTCGCACTGGCGGACGCGGTGCCGGTCGATGCGGCGCCGGCAACCGAAGGCGTCCTTACTGAAAAGGAAATGCGCGACTACCAGAAACACAACATCCTCAAGGCCCTGGAACAGACGAACTGGAAAGTCTCGGGCGAAGGCGGCGCTGCCGAGTTGCTGGGCGTTCGTCCTACGACCCTGGCCGACCGTATCCGGACCTACAAAATCACGCGACCGAACAAATGAAACGAGCGACTTTCAACAGGCTGGTCCTGGTCGCGATCTTCGCGGCACTTGTCTACGCACTCTACGTGTTGCCGATCGCCGGTCCAGTCGCGGCGCTGGTCAACTGGGCACAGGCCAACCCCGTAGCTGGCGGATTCGTCTATCTCGCGTGTGTCGTTGTTGCCACTGTATTGTTCATACCCGGGTCGGGGTCAATGATGATCGCCGGTTATGTGTTCGGATTCACCACCGGAACGCTCCTGTCTGCAGTCGCGATCACGCTTGGTGCACAATGCGCGTTTCTCGTCGGCAGACTTGTCGCGCGTGACTGGGTGGCGGAAAAAGTTTCAGCTAATCAAAGGCTTGTCGCGATCGAGGCGGGTCTGCGCGAGGAGGCCTTCCTGATCGTCGTCCTGACACGTTTGTCCCTGGTCATACCGTTCAACCTGCTGAACTATGCCTACGGCATCACCGCCGTGCGCGGCAGCACACATCTCCTGGCGACGGCTGCCGGAATGCTGGTGCCCGTCGCGCTTTACGTGTATCTCGGAACCCTCGCCCGTGACATTGGACAAATACTGTCTGGTGCTGCGACGCCATCGGCCCTGGGCTACTGGGTTCTGGGTGCCGGAATAGTGGGCATAGCACTGCTCACCTGGGTAATGCATCGCGCCGCCAGCCGTGCCCTCGACCGTCACCTGCCAGCTGTGGATTCTGACAATGCCTGATCGCCCGAACTTTATTCTCATCCTGTTCCTTGCTTTATCGCTACCGCTCACTGCAGTTGCGGATGACGATGAGCTGCCTGTTGGCGTACGCAGCGTCCTCAAGATTCGGCAGGTTCCGCAGGACACGCTGAGTGTGCACATCGAAGATGTCGAGACGGGTGAAGTGGTCCTCGAGTACATGGCCGCCACGCCCCGCAATCCGGCGTCGACGATGAAGTTGCTGACCACACTTGTCGCACTCGATACGCTTGGTCCTGCGTATCGCTGGAAGACCGACGTGTACGCACTGGGCGATGTTAAGGACGGGCGCCTCGACGGCGACCTCCTGCTGAAAGGCTACGGCGACCCGTTTCTCGTTACCGAACGTTTCTGGCAGATGCTGCGCAGCATCCGTCGTACCGGCATCGACGACATTTCCGGCGACTTGCTGATAGACGATAGTTTCTTCGACATAGGCACGTACGACCCCGGGGCGTTCGACAAGCAGCCACTGCGAGCCTACAACGTCGCGCCAAATGCCCTGTTGACGAATTTCAAGGTCGTGCGTTACTGGTTCGAGCCAGACGGTCAGTCCGTCAAGGTGACTATAGATCCGCCGCTCGACAACCTGAGAGTCACGAACCAACTCCGGGTCACACCCGGAAGCTGCCGCGGTTATCAGCGCGGCATCGCTGTCTCGGGCAACGGTCGCGATGACGAAGTGACATTCTCGGGCAAGTTTCCGGGCGGTTGTGAACTCTATGCGATGGACAGGGCCGTGTTATCGCACAACGAATTCACCTATGGCCTGTTCGGGTCGCTTTGGTCCGAATCGGGTGGTCGTTTCGACGGCACCTGGCAGAACACAATCGCATCTGAGGACATGGAGCCGTTGCTGTCTTTCGAGTCATTGCCACTGTTCGAGATGATCGCGAGGGTTAACAAGCACAGTAACAATGTCATGGCCCGGCAAGTGCTGTACACGCTGGCGGCCGAAGTGCTTGGGCCTCCCGGGACCGAAGCAGGAGGGCGCGAGGTCATCGCGAAATGGCTGGCCGAAAATGAACTGGAGTCGTGCGCGCTCGCGCTTGAAAACGGCGCCGGCTTATCGCGGGAATCGCGCATCACGGCGGCTGATATGGCGGCGCTGCTGCGCTTCGCGTGGAAGCAGCCTTACATGCCCGAATACCTCGCATCGATGTCGCTGACCGGGCTCGACGGAACTCTGTCACGTCGTTTTGGAGACAGCGAGCTCGTCGGCACGGCGCACCTGAAGACAGGTTCGCTCGATGACGTCACAGCCATAGCCGGCTATGTCCAGGCTCGCTCGGGGCGCCGCTTCACGATGGTTGTGATGCAAAATCATGACGATATTCACCGCGGGCCGGGCGAGGAAGTGCAGGAAGCACTGCTGCGCTGGCTTTACGAGCAGTAGTTCACAATTGAACATATTGTCATGGTGTACACTCGCGGCGTGATTTGGAGATCCACTATGCGTCTGATGATTGGGGTTCTTGCGCTGCTGCCGATGATGGCGGCGGCGGACACAGCCTACGTTACCGATAACCTCAGGCTTGGCCTGCATGCGGCCGAGGACACAAGCGACCGCGCGTTTCGCGTGCTTGAAAGCGGCCAACCGATGGAGATGTTGCTGCGTGCCGGAAACTACGCCAACGTTCGCCTCCCCGACGGCACGGAAGGCTGGGTCAAGTCCGGTTACCTCGTCGACGAGAAGCCCGCCAAGCTGATCGTTGCAGAAACCATGGCGGAGCGAGATGCCCTGGCGGCCGAGCTGGCCGAAGCGAGAGCCGCGTTCGCGGAACCAGCGGCGGCGATCGAGAATCTCCAGAGCGAGACGACCGAGCTCCTGTCGCAACTCGACAGCGCACAGGCACAGATATCCGAACTGCAGGAAGAGAGCGCATCCATCCAGGGCATGAAGGAAAAATACCGCGGCAGCGTTCCGCTTTCCTGGGTTGGTGGCGCGATCCTCGTGTGCCTGATCGCCGGGTTGCTCGCCGGTCTCTGGTGGGCTGACCGCGCCAGCCGCAAGCGGCACGGTGGTATTCGGATCTACTGAGTTTCAGGCCGCGACGATGATATCGTCGGTGCAGCCACCCCGCATCGGTATCTCGATCTCACGAAATATCTCGTCGATCCTGGCCTGGGTCGTGGCGCGCTGAACGTCGTCTATCTGCTTCCGGCTAAGGTGTGACGCGAACAACTGGATGAAATCGAGCATGTAGCGGCGCAGGACGGTGTCATGCCGGTAACCAATCCAGGTCATGCTCTGCGGAAACAAACCGTCGGCATTGATGACCTGCAGATCCTTACGGTCCGAGCAATCCGCCGCCATACTCGCGACTATCCCTACGCCGAGCCCCATGCGTACGTAGGTCTTGATGACATCGGCATCACGTGCAGTGAATGCGACCTCGGGCTCCAGTCCTTCGTCGGCGAAAGCTTTCTTCAACGACGATTCGCCGGCAAAACTGAACACGTAAGTAACCAGCGGATACTTCACGAGATCCTGCAATGTCAGTTTTCGACCCAGCTCCGTGAGCTCATGTCCTCGCGGCACGATAATCGAACGATTCCAGCCATAACCCGGCACGAGCAGGAGCTTTGAAAACATCTCTCGCGATCCCGTTGCTATGGCGAAGTCGACGTGGTTCGCATCGACCATGTCGGCGATCTGTTCCGACGTACCCTGATGCAGGTTCAGGCTGACTTTGGGAAAGCGCTTCCGGAACTCGCCGATGATCTCTGGCAGGACATAGCGTGCCTGCGTATGAGTCGTCGCAATCGACAACGAGCCCTCTTCCTCCGCGAACGCGTCGGATGCCAGCGTGCGAATGTTGTCGACTTCTTTCATGATGATACGGGCGCGCTCGATAACACGCTCGCCTGCGGGCGTAATTGACCCAAGGCTTTTGCCCTTGCGCTCGAAGAGCAGCATCCCGAGTTCTTCCTCGAGCAACTTCAGTTGTTTGCTGACCCCGGGTTGCGACGTATAGAGCCGTTCGGCAGCGGCCGTGATATTCAGGCCGTTGTCGACAATTGCCAGTAGGTATTTCAGTTGCTGAAGTTTCATCAGGCCCTTCGCCTAGGTGTTCCATTATCTGACCGCGAGCGGCTCATTCGGTTTCAAACAAATCTGAGCGGCGGCGGGGCTTTACCGAGTCCACTTATAACCACTGGCTATAAAGGGATCAAGCGCTTGAACGCAAATTTTAAGGAATTGTGCTAAACAGAAAGAAAGATCTGACAACAAGGATAAGGAAATGATCTACAACAACATTCTTGAAACCATTGGCGATACCCCTGTCGTTCGCCTGAATCGCATGGGCCCGGATCACGTCGACATGTACGTCAAGGTCGAGTCGTTTAATCCCATGGCATCCGTCAAGGACCGGCTGGCCTTTGCGATCATCAACGACGCGGAACAGCGGGGAGAATTGCAACCGGGGCAGACGGTAATCGAGGCGACATCGGGCAATACGGGTATCGCACTGGCGATGGTTTGCGCGGCCAAGGGGTATCCCTTCGTGGCCGTAATGGCGGATTCGTTTTCGGTCGAACGTCGCCAGGTCATGCGCGGGTTAGGCGCGAAGGTCGTGCTGACACCCGCGGCGGAACGCGGTACTGGCATGGTCAGGAAAGCGGAAGAACTGGCCGAACAGCACGGTTGGTTCCTCGCGCGCCAGTTCGAGAATCCCGCAAACCCCGAGTATCACCGCAACACGACCGGCCCGGAAATTCTCAAGGACTTTGCCGGCAAGCGACTCGATTACTGGGTCACAGGTTACGGCACGGGTGGCACGATGACGGGCGCTGGCGAAGTGCTTAAAGCGGCCAGACCCGACCTTAAGATAATTGCGACGGAGCCCGAGGCTGCCGCTTTGTTGGCGGGTAAGGAATGGGCGCCGCACAAAATCCAGGGCTGGACGCCTGACTTCATCCCGGATGTCCTGAGTCGGGAGGTCTATGACGAACTGCGTTCGATTTCCGATGACCGTGCCATCGAGGTTTCGCGAGAGCTCTCCGCGAAGGAAGGCATATTCACAGGCATCTCCGCCGGCGCCACGCTGGCGACGGCACTGGACGTCGCCGCTGAGGCTCCCAAGGGGTCGGTCATCCTCGCGATGTTGCCCGATACGGGTGAGCGCTACCTGAGTACACCGTTGTTCGAAGGCGTCAATGAAGGTTCCGACGACGAGTGGTTATCGGGCCTGTAGCCGGCAACATGTCCATTTGGTCAGAAAAGACCGTAATCAGCTGAATTTACTCGGTAAGCTGGTTGCGGCTGAGACTTATGTCACAGCCGCGTCGCGGCGCAACTGGCATCGTAGGCACCTGTTATTCGTACAGGCGCTCAACCAGCCATGACCGCGGAAGTCCACGACTTAACTGAGAAGAAGAACATCGGCAAGGCAGCCGGTCTGCTGCACTCGCTGGTGCCGCGCGCGCAGGTATTTTGCTTCTACGACCAGGAGCGCGATTGTGTCTGGAGCAGCGACGGCGCCGATGACTACGAAATCGATAATTTCGTCGCCGAGCTTCCGTCCGATCTTATCGACAAGCTCGACAGCAAGGACGAGATTTTGCGCAGGACCCTGTCATCGGGTCGAACCGTCCTCGTACTTCCTGTGTACGGTGACGCACAAGCACGCCTGGGCATTCTCGTCGCTCTATTCTCGAAGAACGCCGGCAAGTCTTCATCGTTCAACCCAAGCCTCCTGAAGAGCATTCTCGAACCCGCCGTCGAGCTCATCGGCGAGGGACTGATCATTGGCAGCAGGCTCGACGGGGCACTGAACCATGCCGAGGCCATCGAGAAGGAGCTCGAACTCGTCTACCAGGTCGACGAGAAGATCCATGGCGCCAAGACGCGGCACTCGAGTCTTGCGCAACTGGTCGGCAAAAGTGGCCGGCATCTCGGCATCAACTACAGCGTGTTGTTGATCCCGTCCAAACGAATTCGCATAAGCGCGACGCATTCGAGCTGGAAGACGGTCAATCGAAAGGTCGTGGATCGATACCTCATTGAACAGCTCCTGCCCCGGCTGGAAGGCGAACGCAAGCCGGTTATCTTCCAGATACCGGCTGTCGAGGGATCGAACGATGCGGCAGATCATGGGTACCAGGCTCTACTGACTCCGTTGCTGGACAGCCAGGGCAACGTAGAGGGCATACTCGCGCAGTTGGGTCGCGTGGATCAGAGTGACTTCTCGCGCAGCGACCGACGCTTCATGTCGCACATTGTGCGCAAGGTCGAATACGTTATCGAACAGTCATTCGATGCGATGACCGGCCTGATGAACCGCGCCGGCTTCGAGGCTCAGTTGCACGAGTCCTGGAAAGCGCTTGAGTCCGATGACGACGTTCACCAGCTTATCTATTTTGATCTCGATAACCTGCAACTCGTGAACGACACGTTCGGGCGCGAAGCGGGTGACGAAGTCATCATGCGGTTCTCGCATTTGCTGGAAGAGGATTTGCCGAAAAGCGGCGTTTTGTCCCGTCTGACGGGTGACGATTTCTGCATGCTGCTGACACATGCGGATACCGATGCGGCACTCGACTATGCCAATGGCATTCGCGAAAAAGGCGAGGCTCTCCGGTACCTCGAGGGTGACAAGTCTCTGCAGATTACAATGAGCGTCGGTATCGCCGAATTTACAAGGTCGAGCGGCGGTGACGGCAATGCGTTGACGACTGCGCGGATGGCCTGCGAGTCGGCCAAGGACCACGGTCGCGACCGCGTCGAGGTTTATGACGAGCGCAATCTCAGCATCGTGCGTCGCTACGACGATATGCAACTGGTCGCGGAAATCCAGCAGGCTATCGATGGCGACGGTTTCGAGCTGCTCGTGCAGCCGATTCATAGCCTGACGGACGAATCCGAGAACCCGAGGTTTGAAGTGCTGCTGCGGATGCCAGACTCGGATGGCCGAAACATACCCGCTAAGGCGCTCTTCTCGGCCGCAGAGCGCTACCGAATGATGCCGCAGATCGATCGTTGGGTCGTTTCTACGTCGCTCGCAAAACTGTCCGAGGTCCGGGAGTTTGTAGAGAGTGAGGATGCGCTCTTTGCAATCAACTTGTCCGGGCAAACGCTGGGTGACGACGATATCCTCGAGTTCATCGAGGAAGAGATCGAACAGAGTGGTTTGCCGGCTTCCTCGATTTGTTTCGAAATTACGGAGTCGGCTGCCGTGTCATTTCTCGACAAGGCCCAGGGGTTCATCGATGGTCTCCGCGGACTCGGCTGCACGATTGCCCTCGACGATTTCGGTGCCGGCCTGAGCTCATTTGCCTACCTCAAGAACTTCAATGTCGATACGCTAAAGATCGACGGAGGCTTCATTCGCGATATCACCGAGAACCAGATTTCGGAATCGATGGTCGCGGCCATTACGCAGGTTGCGAAGGTCATGGAGCTGGAAACCGTGGCCGAGTACGTGGAGACTCAGGAAGCCCGTGATCTGATTTCGGAACTGGGTGTGGACTACGCCCAGGGACACCTGATCGGCAAACCGGCCGCGATCGATACGGTCCTGGCAGACCTCAATGATTCAGCCAGGTCTTCGGCAGGCTAGCGGTCAGAATATGCCGGCTTCGAGGCCGGCGGCAATCGTTAGTCCGAGCTCCTCGCATTCCGCCAGGCGCGACTCGTCGAAATCACCCGCAATCAGGACCGGTTCCTGGACCTCTTTGACCGCCAGTCCCGACAGGATTCGGCGGACCGCTGCAATCGTCCCGGTGCCGTCGTTGCCGGCACGGACGAACATTGCCCATGGCTTGCCATTGATCTTGTTCTCGCACGGGTAGAAGACCCGGTCGAGGAAGTACTTCAGAGCACCGCTCATGTAGCCGAAGTTCTCGGGAGTGCCGAGAATAAACGCATCAGCCCAGATAAGATCATCCGCATCGGCCTCAAGTGCCGTCTTCACGCGGACATCGACGCCGTCGATGTCCGGGCTCCCGGCGCCCCGAATCACCGCATCGGCCATGCGCGACGTCGTGCCCGACTGCGAGTGGTAGACGATTAGAAGATGTTTTTCAGACACCGTCGAATAGTGCCGGAGTCGTGACGATTTTTCGATAGACTGCAGGCCATGAACACGCCTGTTGCCACATTGCCAGCAGAGCTTCAGACGCCGGTCGAGCTCTGGCTGGAACGCTATGGCGAAACAGAGCACGTTGATGCGTTGACCCGGCTTGTCACCTGCAGCGAATTCGCGGGATCCGTCGTGCTGCGGGAGAAAGAGTGGTTCCTGGACAATATCGGGTCATTTGACACTGCGCCTGGTACGAGTGAACTGGACACATTTGTTGGCGCTGACGATATCCAGTCGCGGCTTCGCAGGTTCCGTAACCGCTATATGCTCCACGTCCTGTGGCGCGAAGTATTCGGCCTGGCAGATCTCGAAGAGACGCTCAGATCGTTGTCGTCGTTGGCGGATCGAATGCTCGATGTCGCGGCGCGCCACGCCGGGCAGTCCCTGCAGCCGCGCTACGGCGTCGTGCGCAATGCGGCGGGCGACAGGGTCCCCCTGGTCATTCTGGGTATGGGCAAACTGGGCGGCCTGGAACTCAACTTCTCGTCGGACATCGACATCATCTTCCTCTATTCTGAAGATGGCGAAACCGATGGGCCTAAATCGGTGAGCGCCCAGGAGTACTTTGGGCGCCTGTCGCGGCAGATCATTGCGCTGCTGGACGAAACGACGGTCGACGGTTTCGTCTTCCGAATCGATACAAGGCTGCGCCCGTTCGGAGACAGCGGCCCACCCGTCGTCAGCTTTGGTGCGCTCGAGTCCTACCTGTTGCAGCACGGCCGCGACTGGGAGCGTTATGCGTACGTCAAGGCGAGGGTTGTCGGGCGACGTCCTCGTGACGACATTATCGACGACCTGCACCGCAACCTGATTCGGCCGTTTGTGTATCGGCGCTACATCGATTTCGGCGTGTTTGAATCGCTGCGCGAGATGCATGCCATGATTGCTGAGGAGGTCCGGAAGCGCGAGTTGCAGGACAACGTCAAGCTGGGCCCGGGCGGCATACGCGAGGCCGAGTTCGTTGTGCAGTCGCTGCAACTCGTGCGCGGCGGCAGCGAGCCGGCCCTCCAATCGCGGGAACTGCAAAAAGTATTGCCGTTGCTTGTGGGTCCGCGTGGTCTGTCGGCAGAAGGCGCGGCTGAATTGCGTGACGCCTATCGCTACATGCGCCGGCTGGAGAATTTCATCCAGGGAATTCGTGACCGGCAAACACACGATCTGCCATCCGGAGAAAGCGATCGGGCGCGTCTTTGCGTAGCAATGAACTACAGGGACTGGAGCGAACTGCGCACGGAGTTCGAGCGACACCGAGCGGCAATCTCGGCGCAGTTCGAGCGTGTCGCGTTTCGTGAACGCGTCGAAGAAACGCCATTTCACAAACGCGCTGAGCAGGCCTGGGAGTCCGGTGCCGACGAGGGGGCCTGGACGGAACTGCTCGGCGCCGAGGGTCACTGCGAAGCAGCCGGCATTGCAGAGGTCCTGGCTCGATTCTCCAGTAATTCCGGGACACGCCAGATCGACTCATCCGCGCGCGATCGATTGCGGCGATTCGTCCCGCAGCTCGTCGTCGAAATCGCGAAATCGGAGCGACCGTTGCTGGCCTTGTCTCGTACCGTGTCGATCGTCGAACAGGTCTTGCGGCGCAGCGCCTACCTGGCGCTGCTCAACGAAAACCGCGGAGCGCTGGCCCGCCTGGTCGACCTGTGTTCGCGTAGCCACTATGTTGCGGACCAGATTGCCCGCTACCCGGCACTGCTCGACGAGTTGCTCGACCCGCGCCTGTACTCCGAAGCGGTAACGCGCGCCGACCTTGCGGCGGAACTGCAACAACGTCTCGCTGGCGAAGACGAGGATGCCGAGGCGCGGATGCAGACTATCGGCCAGTTTCAGCGCTCGACGATGTTCCGTATCGCTGTCGCCGACTTTAATGGCAAGCTGCCGATCATGAAGGTCAGTGACGGGCTGACCTGGCTTGCCGAGGTTGTCCTCGAGGAGGCGCTGCGAGTCGCCTGGCGTGATCTGGTCGAGCGGCACGGTGTCCCGCGGTGCACAGACAATGGCGTAGAGCGAGAAGCCGGCTTCGGTATCATCGCTTACGGCAAGCTGGGTGGATTGGAGCTGTCCTATGGGTCCGATCTGGACATCGTCTTCCTGCATGACTCCCATGGCACTCAGCAGGTAACCGACGGAGACAAAGCGCTCGACAACACGATGTTCTTCGGCCGCCTGGTGCGTCGACTTACGCATTTCCTGACCACCCAGACCGGTTCGGGGCAGCTTTATGACATCGATACGAGATTGCGGCCCGACGGTAACAAGGGACTCCTGGTGACCAGCGCCGACGCGTTCGAGCGCTACCAGGAGGACAACGCCTGGACGTGGGAACACCAGGCATTATTACGGGCGCGCCCGGTCGCCGGCAGCGCTCGCGTTGCAGAGGAGTTCGTGCGTATCCGGCGCGAGACGCTGGTCCGGCGGGTTCGCCATGACAAGCTGCGCGACGACGTAATGTCGATGCGGCAACGCATGCGCAGCGAACTCGATCGCAGCGACGATGATGCGTTCGACCTGAAGCACGGGCGTGGCGGCATCGGCGACGTCGAGTTCCTGGTGCAGTATCTCGTGCTTGACCAGGCGAGACAGCATCCCGATGTCATTTTCTATTCCGACAATATTCGGCAACTGGACGCGCTGACCGCCGCAGGCTGTCTCGAGCAGTCCATCGGGGATGCGTTGCAGGATGCGTATCGCGCCTATCGGCTGCGCCAGCATCGTCTCGTCCTCGACGATCGGCCACCGCTCGTGAGCCAGGCGGAATTTGTCGAGGAACGCGAGTTTGTCGCCAAAACATGGGACGACTGGCTGGCATGAGCTTATAATTCGCGTCCACCCCATCGCACGACATGAGGAAGCACGTGGCGAGTAAAGCAGGCACCGTCGAGCAGAACCTGATTCCAGCCAACGCGCAGAACAAATACGGCGTTCGTCCCGGAGATCTGCCGCTGAGCTGCCCGATGCCGGGTATGTATCTCTGGAATTCGCATCCGAAGGTCTATATCCCGATCGAAGCGACGGGCGAGGCCAAGTGCCCCTATTGCGGTGCCGAATACAGAATGCTGGAAGGATCGGAGTAGGCGCGTGCATATCGTCACCGGCGGAGCCGGCTTCATTGGCAGTAATCTCGTCCGCGCGCTCGCGGATCGCGGCCACGACGACATCGTCGTAGTCGACGATCTCGAAGACGGCCACAAGTTCGTCAATTTCTCGGATCAGCCGATCGCCGATTACCTCGACAAGGACGATCTTCTCGAGCGCCTGGCGAGTGATAAGGCATTTGGCAAGGCGATCAAGGCGATTTTTCACCTGGGCGCCTGCTCGGAGACCACCGAGTGGGACGGCCGTTTCATGATGAAGAATAACTACGGCTATTCGCAGACCTTGTTGCACCACAGTCTCGAGAACAAGACGCCCTATATATACGCGTCTTCGGCTGCCGTTTATGGCGGGTCGAAGGAATTTATCGAGGATCCCTTATTCGAACATCCGCTGAACGTCTACGGTTACTCCAAACTGCAGTTTGACCGCTACGTGCGGCGCGTCGCGGCATCGCCGGATAGCCAGGTCGTCGGGCTCCGGTACTTCAATGTCTATGGGCCGTGCGAGCAGCACAAGGGTACGATGGCCAGTGTCGCGTTCCATTTTAATAAGCAGGTACTCGAGGATGGCGAAGCTCGCCTGTTTTCCGGTACGGAAGGTTATGGCGATGGCGAGCAGCTGCGTGATTTCGTCTACGTCGATGACGCCTGCAATGTGAGCCTGTGGTTCCTCGACAACCCCGGCGTCTCGGGGATATACAATACCGGGACCGGGCGTGCGCAGAGTTTCAATGACGTGGCCAATGCCGTGATCAAGTTCCACGGCAAGGGAAAAATCCGGTACATCCCGTTCCCCGATCACCTCAAGGGCGCTTACCAGAGCTTTACGCAGGCAGATCTTACGCAACTGCGCGCGTCGGGTTGTGATGTGGAGTTCCGGACTGTCGAGACTGGCGTGAAGGATTACCTGGACCAGATTTGCGCGCGCTAGTGGCGCTTATCCGAGGTGATTCGACGGTATGAAGCTTTCGATAATCACGGTCAATTACCATTCCTGGCATCACCTCGAAGCAGCGCTCGTCGAGTTGCAGGGAGATCTTCCGAAGGATTGGGAGATCATTGTCGTTGACAATGAATCGGCCGCGGAACCTTTCGAAGCGTTCTCGGCCCGGTTCCCCTGGGTGACGTTCATCAGTAACCCGCACAACAGCGGGTTTGGAGCCGGCTGCAATATTGGCGTCGCTGCAGCCACCGGCAATCAGCTGCTCTTTATGAATCCGGATGTCATCGCTTCGAGCGAAAGTATCCAGGCGCTGATCGACATCAAGGCAGAACACAACATCGGGATTGTCGCTCCTAAACAGCTGTCGACAAACGGCAAGCTACAGAAAGTTTTTGACGATTTTCCCAGCCTGCTCAACCAAAGCAAAACGCTCAAGTCCTTATTGCGGATCGTGATGCCATCGAGGTTTGTCAATCCGCGTGCGAACCACGCGGAGACCGTCTACTGCGATTGGGTCACTGGTTCCGTATTGTTGATAGACCGGGCTGACTTCGATGCGATCGGCGGTTGGGCCGAGGACTACTGGATGTACGTTGAAGATGCGGACCTGTGCCGCTGCGCGCGTAATTTCGGGCTTACCGTTGCCTACGTCCCCGAAACCCAGGTGATACATGCCCACGGGGGATCCAGCCGTTTGAATGTCGATGTCAAATCGATGACCAAGCTCGAGGTCATCATCTCGAAACATGTTTACACGAACAGGCACACGGCCGGTTTCGAGCGCGCGCTGACGCACGTATTGATCATTCTGCTGCGCTTGCCAATGCTGATCCTGGCGTCAATTCTCGACCTGATCACATTGCGTCGGATTCCTGCGCTTCGCGTGCGCAGCAGGATGCTGGCGGGGCTCACGAAGTACTATGTCGGCGCTTTGCGAAGCGGCTCCTGGTTGAGCCCAAGAGCAGTCGCCAATCAGGCGTCGTCCGAGTAATTCTTGCTGATCCAGTCGCGATAGCTGCCGTCCATAACGGCACGCCACCAGGCTTCGTTCTCGAGCATCCAGTTCAGCGTCAGCTGTATCCCGGTCTCGAAACTCTGGCGGGGCGCATACCCGAGTTCAGTTTCCGCCAGCGTCGCATCGATCGCATAGCGCCAGTCGTGTCCAAGGCGGTCTTTCACGAACGTAATCAAGGATTCCGTCTTCTGCCCACGGGCAGCCGGCGCATCGGGAAATCGTGTGTGCAGCGTCTCGTCCTCCACAAAGGACTGATCAAGAATCGCGCATATCTGCTTGACGATGTCGATGTTCTGCCATTCGTTATTTCCGCCAAGATTGTAGGTCGCACCCAGTCTCCCGTCGTTGATGACGAGGTCGATGCCGCGACAGTGGTCCTCGACGTACTGCCAGTCCCGGATATTCTTGCCGTCGCCGTATACGGGCAGCGGCTTACCGAGAAGTGCATTCACGATCATCAGCGGAATCAGCTTTTCAGGGAACTGATACGGACCGTAGTTATTGGAGCAATTGCTTGTCGTAACGGCGAGCCCGTACGTGTGGTGATACGACCGAACGAGGTGATCCGATGCGGCTTTGCTGGCGGCGTAGGGCGAATTCGGGGCGTATGGAGTGGTCTCGGTAAACGGCGGATCGCCTGTTGCCAACGTCCCGTACACTTCGTCTGTTGAAACGTGGTGGAAGCGATGTGCGGCCGGTGCGTCGTCACTGTCGAGCCAGAGTTCGCGCGCTTCCATGAGCAGGTTATGGGTGCCGATCACATTCGTCTGAATAAATGCGTCCGGTTCGTGTATCGAGCGATCAACGTGTGATTCAGCGGCGAAATGCACGATGGTGTCGATCTGTTCCTCGCGCATCAGGGTCTTGATCAATTCACGATCGAGTATGTTGCCGTGTACAAATCGGAAGGTCGGCAGGTCAAGAACAGACTCGAGATTCGCCTGGTTGCCGGCGTAAGTCAGCGCGTCCAGGACAATAATCCGGTCGTCCGGGTACTGCTTTGCCCAGTAGTGTACGAAGTTCGCGCCGATGAACCCGGCTGCACCCGTGACCATCAGTCTACGCATAAACCTCCGCCTCCTTTAGCCGATCGCCGGCAGTATCTTTCGCCGACAGCACCGGCTGACCGGGACCAATCGAGGGCCATTCAATAGCCACGTCCGGGTCATTCCACAGAAGGGTACGTTCGTGCTGCGGCGCATAATAATCGGTACAACGATAAACAATCTCGGCCGATTCGCTGGTCACGAAGAACCCGTGTGCAAATCCGGGTGGAACCCAGATGGAGCGCTTGTTCGTCGCGGACAATGTTTCGCCGACCCACCGGCCGAACGTCGGCGACGTCTTTCGCAGGTCGACGGCGACGTCGAATACCTCACCAGCGACGACACGAACCAGTTTTCCCTGCGCCTGCTTCACCTGGTAGTGCAAGCCACGAAGGACCCCGCCAGATGATTTCGAGTGATTGTCCTGAACGAATCGGGCGTCAATGCCGGCCTCGTCAAATGCCTGCTCGTGCCAGACTTCCATAAAGAACCCACGATCGTCGTCATGAACAACGGGCTCGACAACGACGACGTCGGAAATTTGGCTCGGCGTAAACTTCATTGCGATCCAGGGTCGGTCAGCACGTCGATCAGGTAATCGCCATAGCCGTTCTTACCCAGATTGCTGGCCAACTGTCTGAGCTGACCGGCGTCGATGAAGCCGTTGTTGTAAGCGATTTCCTCCGGGCAGCAGATCTTCAGTCCCTGGCGCTGTTCGATGATCTGCACGAACTGCGCGGCCTCCAGCAACGACTCATGCGTACCGGTATCCAGCCAGGCGGCGCCCCGACCCATCAGTTCCACGCGCAAGGCGTCATCGGCAAGGTATTGGCGGTTCACGTCCGTGATCTCGAGTTCGCCACGTGGTGATGGTTCCAAATTTCTTGCGATCTCGACTACTCGTGAGTCATAGAAATACAGGCCGGTAACTGCAAAGTTCGACTTGGGTTTCTCGGGCTTCTCCTCGACACCGAGAACTCTGCCGTCATCTGCAAAGTGCACGACACCGTAGCGCTCGGGATCCTTGACGTGATAGGCGAACACGGTGGCTCCGACGGATGCCTGCGCCACTTTCTGCAGTTGTTGGCCCAGGCCATAACCGTAGAAGATATTGTCGCCGAGAATCAGCGCGACACAATCGTTGCCGATGAAGTCGGCGCCAATGATGAATGCCTGGGCGAGACCTCCGGGTTCCGGTTGCACTGCGTAAGTAATCGAAATGCCCCACTGATCGCCGTCACCCAGCAGCTTCATAAATGCGCTTTGATCTTCGGGTGTCGTGATGACAAGGACATCTCGAATGCCGGCCATCATCAGTGTCGATAACGGGTAATAAATCATCGGTTTGTCATAGACCGGCATGAGCTGTTTGCTGACCGACAGGGTCAGCGGATGAAGTCTCGAGCCAGTGCCGCCGGCGAGAATGATTCCCTTCGTCGTTGCGTTAGTCATCGAGCGATTCCCATTTGTCGAGGTTCAACGACGTGTCGACCGGGGAATCCAGCGATGTGTCGCTGAGACTGGCTTCGTTCACATCTGGATTCCGTTCGACGGCATAGTCGTAAATTGTACGTCGCGGGCCACCAATATTCAGCACACCACAGACGGTCCCCATCGTCGCCTTGAGTATTTTCGGGGCGATTCGGTCTACGTAGTCTTTCGACGACCATTTGTCGGCAAACGCTTTCGGATAATCGAATTGCGACGCGCCGAAACTCGTTCTTATGACCAAGTGATTCGGCACCGCCTTTACAGCGGCTTCGCCGGCAAGCTTGGTCCACGCGTAGAGGTTCGAAGGAAGTAACTCATCCGTCTCCGCATAGTTGCTTCGATCGCCTTTGTAGACATAGTCTGATGATACGTAGACCAGCCGAATATTCGTACCGAGACAAGCACGAGCGATATTGGCGGTACCTATGATATTGACAGCGAGCGCCTCGGCCGGGTCGGTCTCGATTTCTCTGTTATTCGTGACTGCCGCGGCGTGCAGAATGGTATCCGGGGCGGTATTCATCACATACTCCGCAACAGCCGACGAATCGCGGATATCGAGTTCCTTACTGTTCGGTGCCAGTACGCCGGTGTGGATCTTCTGAATTTCAGTTCCCAGAAGGCCGGAACCACCTGTCAACAGAATCTGCAACTAAAACTCTCCGCTCCTGGGCGACGATCGGCCACGGAAGAATGGTACAGCCCGAAGATCGACAATTCGACTGATTTTTGAAGCAGTTTCGGGCATGCTCTGTTCGGACTCGATCCGCTGCCGCCAATCCTGTTAACGTCAACGCGCTGGAAACTGCATGAGAAAACTTCTCAACAAGCTCCTCATCAGATTTGGGCTATTAATTATCAAGGCACCGAAGCTGCTGTCCGACAAGTCGCTGGACACATCGGCTGCCTTTCCGGTCGATCTGACAGAAAAAGTCACTGTGCGCGAGGCAAGCGAAAGACCGAAAAACCCGTTATTCGACATCTTTGCTGGCGGCACCAATGTTCACAAGTGGCACCACTTTTTCGACATCTACACAAGGCATTTTTCGGCGTATTGTGATCGCCCGATCAAGATGCTGGAGATCGGAGTGTTTCGTGGCGGATCACTGCGGATGTGGAAGGAATATTTTCATCCCGATTCGACCATCGTCGGCATCGACATAGACAAGACCTGCAAGGCTTATGAAATCGCCGACCAGAACATATTCGTAAGGATCGGCAGCCAGGGCGACCCCGAGTTTCTTGCCGAAGTAAACGAGGAGTTCGGGCCGTTCGACATTATTCTCGATGACGGTAGTCACAAGACCGATCATCAGAACATAAGTTTCGGTGCGCTCTTTCGGTCTGCGCTGACCGACGGCGGCTGCTACATGGTTGAGGATGTTCACTCAAACTACTGGCTAAAATTCGTAGATAGTGAAGACACGTTCATCGACCTTTCCAAGCAGATGGTCGACATGATGCATGAACCGTATTTTGATCGAAAAGAAGTGAATTTCCGACATGAGCATCCGGAGGCAATCAAGGAGCTCCAACTGAGCTACCTGGCTGCCAACCTATCCGGCGTTGCATTCTATGACTCGATCGTCGTGTTCGAAAAGAAGAAGCAGTATTTGCCAAAGTCTGAATTATTGTCCTGACCCAACCGAGCAAGGATATGGAAAAGCCCATCCGTGTGTTGTGCATTTGCGGTGAAAGTGATCCCGCGGAAACCGAGTCGTTCATCGAGATGCATCGCATGGGAGTCGACATCAAGGTCCTGACATGGCCGGGAACCGTGAATCACAAAGCGCTTGAGGCAGCCGGCGTACCGACGATTCCCTACTATATTAGCTGGAAGTTGAGTCCGCCCTGCATACGCCTCATACGGACAGAACTGAAGCGCAAGAAATATGACGTGCTGCACATGCTCGACAAGCGTGCAACGATGAACGGCCTGATGGCTTCGATCGGCATCGATATCAAGCTCGTTGCCTATCGCGGCATCATTGGAAACCTCGCCTATTGGAGCCCGCAGTCCTGGTTATACCTGCTCAATCCGCGCCTTGACCGCATCATCTGCGTCTGTGAAGCGATTCGGCAATACATGCTGGGGCTCAGCATGCTCGGGCTTCGCTTGCCCCGAGACGTTCCAGTTACGATTCACAAAGGCCATCGGCCTGAACTCTACGAAGGCGAAGGGGAAGATCTCAAACAGTTCGGTATTCCGGATGACACTTTTGTGGTCGCCTGCACAGCCAGAGGAGTTCCACGCAAAGGTGTGCCGGTGCTTATCGAGGCGATCAGTGGATTACCGGCAGGGCTCAATATCCACTTCCTGTTGGCGGGACCCAAGATGGACAGCGATCTGCATCGTGGGCTTGTAGCTAAGAGTCCTTACGCCGACAACATTCATTTGTTCGGCTTTCTGAAACGGATGCCCTGGATACTGAAAAATGTCGACGTGACCGTCTTGCCGTCCCTGGAGCGAGAAGGGCTGCCGCGCGCGATACTCGAAGCGATGATTTCGGGCGTAGTACCGACCGTCACCAACGTTGGCGGTAACCCAGATTTGGTCGTCGACGGAGAGTCCGGATTCGTCATAGAGCCCGGGGACCCGGAGGCGATTCGGGACAGGATCCTGCGACTCTACAACGACCGTGAAATGCTCAAGCGTATGGGCCAGGCGGCCAGGCAGCGCGTCTTGACGGACTTCACTGTCGAGAAGACGGCGCGGGAAACGATCGCCGTCTACCGCGATATCCTGGACTGATCGCACACTAGGTTGCTGGCCAAATGCTCAGTTTTCGGCCATAAATTCGTCGATCTTGCCCTTAACGTCGTCGATCGTGATGAGATCCATTGCGTCGGGATTGCGCACGCGCTGTCCCCAGGCAACTTCGGCGACGTTCTTGTCCAGATAGCGACTAATCGCGTCAGGATAGCGGTTGATCGTGAATTTTTCCGATAAATAGGGCCCGGTGCGGTCCGGATTGGAGGTTGCATAGAGCCCAGCCACACGGGTTCCCAGCGCCGTCGCCATGTGCGCGGGACCTGAATCGGGGCAAATAACAAGATCAGCCGCTGCAATCAGGGCGGCGAGCTGTTTGAGCGAAGTCCTGGCGACGAGGTTCTCCGCATCGCTGTCCGCGGCCAGGGCCAAGCCATAGTCCTTTTCGAGGTCCGACGGGCCACCCGTCAGGATAATGCGGGCGTCGTACTGCGACTCGAGGTGCTCGATCACGGCGGCGTAGTTCTGCACGCTCCAGTTGCGAAAGTTGCGGGCGCGCTGGCTGCTGCAGGGGCTGATCACGACCAGGGGCCGGCCGTCGTCAGTGAACTGTGCAGCGAACTCCCGGTCTTCCACGGACAGCGGAATGTCCCAGCGCAGCGGCCGTTCCTGAGCGCCTATTGCTGTCGCGAACGACATCATAGCCTCCATCGCGTGTTCGCCCTGCGCCGCGTCGACACGGCGATTCGTGAACAGCCACTGGAAGTCCTTCGCGCGATCCTTGTCGAAACCGAGCCGTACACCGGCAGGTATCGACGGGATCAGCAGATTGGCGCGCATCGACGCGTGCATGCACAAGGCAACGTCAAACCGCTTCCCTCGTAGTTTCGTCCGTACAGCCTTGTAGGCTCCGAGTCCCAGGGACTTGTCGAAGATGACAAATTCGATGTCCGGGATACCGGACATCAGAGACGCTTCGGTCCTGCCAATGATCCAGGTGATCTGCGCGCCGGGCCAGTTATCCTGCATGCGGCGGATGACAGCGAGCGCATGGCACGTATCTCCGATCGCCGAGAGACGCATGACGCAAATGTTCTGAGGCTTCGATTGCAGGTCCAAATCAGGCAATATCAGTTTACTCAGGTGTTGGGGAAAGGGTCCGTTGACCGAGACTGTCGAGAATACTGCGAACGGCGCAATCCTATACGATAAGGCCATCATCAACCAGATTTCGGAGGAGCGATTCACTCCGCAGGGCTGGTTGCATGCCGAGCTGCTGACCGGTTCGCTGCGCTCTGCCGGGCGCGGCAGCACGCTGTTCGTTGGCAATGTGCCGCGCCAGTTCGTGTTGCGGCATTACATGCGTGGTGGCCTCGTAGGCAAGCTCGTTCGCGACACCTACATTTTTTCAGGCGCAGACAAGACCCGTTCGTTCATGGAGTGGCGCCTGCTCGACAAGCTGGCTTCGAACAACATGCGTGTGCCGCGACCCGCGGCCGCGCGCTACATACAGCGCGGTACTTTCTACACGGCAGACATCATTACCGTGCGGGTGCCCGATATCGTGCCGCTCTCGCAGTACATCGCCGACCACGACCCTGATGCGGAATTCTGGAATTCAGTTGGCGCGTCGATCTACGAGTTTCACAAAGCCGGCGTCTATCATGCGGACATGAACGCCTATAACGTGCAGATCGACGGCGACGGTCTGTTGTGGATGCTCGACTTCGACAAAGGTGGATTGAGACCGCCGGGCACCTGGCAACAGAAGACCCTCAGCCGACTGCATCGGTCGTTATGCAAGATCGTGAACCTGGATCCAAAACTGCACTTTCGTGCCGCAAACTGGGAACAATTGCTCGAAGGCTATTTCGACGCGTCGAGATCCGCGTAGTAGTCGGGATAGCCGTCCGGCAGGCCCTTGAACTTGCGATGGATCCAAAAGTACTGCTCCGGGCAGCTGCGAATATGATCCTCGAGTACCGCAATGTAGCGCTTCGTATCGGCCACAGGATCGTCGCTCGGGAATGCGTCGAACGCCGGTAGCAGGATCAGTTCATAAGTTCCGTCTTCGAGCCGGCGCGGAAAGAACGGAACGACGAGCGCGTCACCGAGGCGCGCGAGCGTGGACGTCGCCGTTGTATGCATTGCCGGCACACCAAAAAACTCGATGACCTCGGATCCTTTGCGATTGTAGCTCTGGTCCGGGGCGTACCAGACGGCGCGGTTATTGCGCAGGCTCCGAACCATCCTCTTGATATCGCGCTTCTCGATAGTCGTATCGACGGATACCTCGCGCCCGGTACGTTGCAGCTCAGTCAGAAACTCGCTGCGGTTCTTGCGAAATACAGCATCGAACGGTGGCACGGCATCGGCGAGTACCCGGCCGGAAATCTCGAGCGTTGTGAAATGTGCGGCAAGCAGGATCACGCCCCTGCCAGTCGCCAATGCATCCAGGAGATTCTCGACGTCTACGAGCCTCATTATCGACTTCAGGTGCCGAAGGCTCGCCCAGCGCCCCAGGCCCATTTCGACAACACTCATCCCGAGCGCCTTGAAGTGCTCAAAGACGAGATCATCACACTCGCTGGTGGACAGGTCGGGAAAGCAAAGCTCGATGTTGCGCCGCACGATCGCGACGCGCGATCCGCCGATCGCGTAGGCCAGTCGTCCGAGCATCCGGCCTGTGGCCAGCGCCACGCGATGCGGCAACAGGCAAACGAGACGTAACAGCCCCATCGCGATCCATATGGGCCAGTAACGTGGCGCCCGGAAGCTGGACAGGGGTTTGCGATCGCTGCTCATGCGCTCTTTCTGCATGCGTTCTTTCTATGAGGGTGGGGCTGGAATTCTACTCGGACATCCCGTCGACGTAACCACCCGTGCTCGATTTCTGTTCCTGATCGGGCAGCGCAGGGTCGTCTTCCTCGATGACGTCGGCCTGGATGCCAACATGAAAGGCGGCGAAGCCCGGCATGACGACCTGGTTGCGGGCCATGCCGATAATACGACCGGAGTAAGGCGAGTAGAGCTCCGTCCTGGCGTTGTTCATCGGATCCGTAATCGTGCCAAGCAGGTCCCCTTTGCGGACCGTGCTGCCGAGGCTGACATCCGCAAGCAGGATGCCGCCATTGTCGGCACGTACCCATGACGAGCGGTAATACACAGGCTCGGGATCGCCCCACAAGCGCAGTTTTCTGACCATTCCCAGGGTCGTCAGGAGGGTCTCGATGCCTTTGACACCGTCTTTCACTTCCGCGAGTTCGAGCTGGGACGGACCGCCCGCTTCCACGGTCACCGCGGGGATGCCAGCCATCGTCGCCGCGTGGCGCAAAGTGCCGACCGTCGGTTCGCTGTGCAAGACGACCATCGAGCCAAAACCGAGCGTCAGGGTGACGACGTCGGGATTGCGAAGGTCCGCCCGAATCTGCGGAAGATTCGCGCGTTCAAACGAGCCCGTGTGAAGGTCGACAAGTGCGTCGCAATGGGCGATGACATCCGTGAATAACGAGTGTGCTATCCGCGCGGCAGCACTGCCTTTTGGATTACCAGGGAAGTATCGATTCAGGTCGCGCCGATCCGGCAGGTAGCGTGAGCCGCGACGAAAACCCTGTACGTTGACGATCGGTACGCCAATAACTGCGCCCGACAATTTGCGTGGATTGATGTCGTGCATAACGCGCCGCACCATTTCAATGCCGTTGAGTTCGTCGCCATGGACAGCCGCGGTCAGGCAGAGGGTTGGTCCCGGCAGCCCGCCATTCACGACGAGCACCGGTGTCGAGACCGGTACGCCCTCGAAGAGCTCGGTTGCCGACCACGAGAGGCGCTGCGACGTGCCAGGCAGTATCTCGGTGTCCAGCAGAAGCAGGGACACGGCAAGGCCGTCGGCGGTGATAACGGCGTCCGCGAGGGGCACATCATGCTCGCGAGCGGGTACGGCGTCGACGAGTTCCGCCGCCGCCGCTGACGTTTCACTGGAACGCGCGTCTTCTTCGCCGGTCGTATCCTGAAGCAGGTCTACGCCGTTGCCCGAGGGCTCAACTGAGGCCTCGCTGGCGAGAGAAAGGCCTGATGCAAAAAACAGGCACGCGGCGGCCAGGAAGTGGACAATGCCGCGGGGCCGACCGAGTTGTGCGAAAAATGCGCTCATACTATGTTCAAAATACGGCAAAATGCCGATAATTTCCGTGAACTAATCAAGAATTTGCGATTGAAACCTGAACTATTACAAATGACAAGCTTTCGCTGCTTTTTATTACTGGCCGGGTGCCTGGCCGTTGCCTCGGTACGGGCTGCCGAGACGTTTCCGCAGCCGGTGGAACTGCAACCCGACGTCGACTTCTGGGTCTCGATCTTCACGCAGTACTCAACCGATGAAGGTGTGCTGCACGACAACCGCAACCTGGCGGTCGTTTACGCCCGGCTCGACACGCCCGAGAATTTGTCGAGACGGGAACGTAACCGTCGCGTCGATGCGCGCCGCAAGCAGCTTCAGGCCGTGCTGCGTTCCCTGGCATCAGGCAAGCGCAGCAACCTGAGCAGCGAAGAAGCTCGCGTGTTGGCGCTGTGGCCGGCCGATGTCAGCGACGCGACCCTGAGCGCCGCGGTCAAACGAATTCGCTTCCAGCACGGCTTGAGTGATCGGTTCAAGGAGGGCCTGGAGCGATCCGGGCGGTGGCGCGCGTACGTCAACGAGCAGTTCACGTCACTCGGTGTCCCCATCGACCTCGCGGCTCTGCCGCATGTCGAGTCCTCGTATAACCCCGCGGCAAGGTCGCACGTTGGCGCATCGGGTATCTGGCAATTCACGCGCAGCACAGGACGCCGTTACATGCAGGTCGACCATGTTGTCGACGAACGCAACGACCCGTTTTCAGCAACGCGCGCGGCTGGCCGGCTGCTGGCCTACAACTACTCGATTACCGGCAACTGGCCGATGGCCATCACCGCCTACAATCACGGCCTCGGGGGTGTACGTCGTGCGATGAGGCAGTACGGCGACGAGGCGTACGTCGACATACTGCGTAACTACAACGGCCGGACGTTCGGTTTTGCATCGCGAAATTTCTACGTCGCGTTTCTCGCGGCTCGCGAAGTTGACCAAAACGTCGACAAGTATTTCCCCGGGACGGTCCCCGAGACGCCGACCGATTTCGAGACAGTGAAACTCGCAACCTACGTGTCGGTCTCCGGCCTCAGCGAGTCGATCGGTGTCTCAAAAGCGACTATTGCGAAGTATAACCCGGGCTTGCAGGCGACGATCTGGCAGGGCAGCAAGTACCTGCCCAAGGGCTACGAATTGCGTCTGCCGGAAGCGGCGACGAATGCCTCGCTCGCGACGATGATCGCCGGCCTGCCGGATGACGTGACGTTCTCGAAACAGTTGCCCGACATGTTTCATACAGTCGCACGGGGCGACACGCTCTCCGAGATCGCCGATACCTACGACACGCGAGTATCGACACTCGTGGCACTGAACCAGCTCAGCAGCAGCCATCGAATTCGAGCCGGTCAGCGCTTGCGCCTGCCCGCCGCGGGACCAATGCCGGCCGCGCCGGAACCCCTGCAGCCTGCTGTCGTCGAGCCGGTAGTGGTTGCGAGCGTCGCCGCACCGGAGCCGCAGCCGGAAGTGGCCGAAATGACCCCGGGGGCGATGGCAGGCGACTTCGCAGCGTCAATGCTCGGGACGATCCAGACTGCATTGCTGTCGGATCCAAGCGATTACTCGGTCGCCGCGGATGGCACGATCGAAGTCCAGCCGCTCGAGACGCTCGGTCATTACGGGGATTGGCTCGAGATCAAAACGCAGCGGCTGCGGGATCTGAATGGCCTGGCATTCAGAACGCCCGTGGAAGTCGGTGACCGGATTCGGCTGGATCTCGGCACGGTCGATGCGAAACGCTTTGAGGAACGGCGCATCGCCTACCATCGCCAGCAACAGGACAGTTTCTTCCGCAGGCACGTAATTACCGGCGTGACCGAACACACGATCAAGCGCGGTGAATCGATCTGGATCATCGCGCTGCGCCAGTACGAAGTCCCGATATGGCTGTTCCGCCAGTACAACCCAGCCCTCGACATGCACAAGATCCGGCCGGGCATCAAGATTCAGATTCCAATACTGGTGGATGCGGGGACCACTTGATGGAGGTGCGCAGCAAGTACCTTATCGCGCGCCTACTCCCGGTCCTGCTGGTCGCCGCAGCAGCGGCATTCTGGTTTGTCGACGTGCAGCAGGGCGGCCCGTCGGGTGGCCGCTGGGTAGTCCGCAACCTGGTACCTCTGTTGGCTCTCGTGTTGTTGTCCTGGCTGACCCTGTACCGGGGCGACGGCCGCTGGTCGGGTGCGGGAATGCGGATGCCGCTCGGCACCCTGGGTTTCGCAATACCGACCCTCGGACTGACCGCGTACCTGCACTATGCGTACTCGGTGAATCTGAACGACATGTTCAGTGATGCCCTGTTTCCCGATCATGTTTTTCGCTACCTGCCGTTGTACACGTTCGTTGCCGGGGGGATTGGATTCGCTATCGGCTGGATTGCGGGCCGCAATGCCTGATGTGATCTGGGCCGTTTTTCCGACGGGCGAGATTTGCTAGGCTAGTCCCTGGTCGAAGGCGCGTATCTGATTTATGAAACCAATTGTGAAATTTCTCGCGGCTGCAAGCATCGCACTGCTCGGTCCCAGCCTGGCGCAGGCAGGGGAGTTTCTTGTGGCCGATCGCGTGGTTATCGAAAAGGCTGCGCGCCTGCTACACCTTGTTCAGGACGGTGAGGCGTTTCGCACGTTCAAGATTGCACTCGGGATCAGTCCTGTCGGCGATAAGCTGCGCGAAGGTGACTTCAAAACGCCCGAAGGGAAATACTTGCTCGACGGCAGAAACCCGAATAGCGATTTCTTCCTGTCGATTCATATTTCCTACCCGGATCCGGTCGACTGGCGTCAGGCGAGTGAGGCTGGCTATGACAACCCGGGCAGCGCAATAATGATCCATGGTCAACCCAACAGCCCAACATATTCGGAAGCCTACTACCAGACACAGGATTGGACGAACGGCTGCATTGCCGTATCCAATTCCGACATGATCGATATCTGGCTCATGACTGGCGAAGATACGCCGATCGAAATCAAGCCCTGAATGTCCGAACAATTCGTCGATGCCGAGGTCTGGCCGGAGGGCAGCCTCGAGGTACTGTCCCAGTTCGAAGTTGACCAGCTGCAGTCCAGCGGCTCCGGCGGCCTGTATCCGCTCCTGCGGCGCTGCATGCTGGCCGTGCTGAATGCCGACAGCGATTCTGACGACGCTCGCGCGCTAATGGAAACCTACAAGGATTTCGAGGTCGGTTTCATTCGGCAGGACCGCGGTCTCAAGGTCACGCTGAAGAACGCCCCTCCCGAGGCGTTCGTCGATGGCAAGATGATTCGCGGCACTCGCGAACTGCTGTCGGCGGTACTCCGCGATATCGTATTCACGAGAAATGAAGTCGTCGAAAGCGGTCGCTTTGACCTGTCGACTTCCGACGGCATTACCAATGCCGTGTTTCACATCGTTCGCAATGCTCGCCTGCTGACAATCCCGGCGAGTATCAACCTGGTGGTTTGCTGGGGCGGCCACGCGATCGGCCGTGAGGAGTACGATTATTCAAAGGAGATTGGCTACGAACTTGGCCTTCGCGGCCTGAACGTCGGTACCGGCTGCGGCGCTGGCGCGATGAAAGGGCCAATGAAGGGGGCCACGATCGGGCATGCGAAGCAGCGTATCCGTTCCGGGCGCTATGTTGGCATCACCGAGCCCGGCATCATCGCAGCGGAATCGCCAAACCCGATCGTAAACTCGCTTGTCATCATGCCGGACATGGAGAAGCGCCTCGAAGCATTTGTGCGGCTGGGGCACGGCATCATTGTGTTCCCGGGCGGTGTCGGTACGGCGGAGGAAATACTCTACCTGCTCGGCGTCCTGCTGCATCCAGACAACGAAGGACATCCATTCCCTTTGTTAATGACCGGTCCCGCATCGGCCGAGACCTATTTTCGCAAGATCGACGAGTTCATTGTGGCGACCCTGGGCCCGAAAGCGCAAAGTCGCTACCGCATCATCATCGATAACCCACGTGACGTTGCGCGCCAGATGCACGCGGGTCTCGATGACGTACTCGACTTTCGCAACGAGCACGATGATGCCTATTACTTCAACTGGCGGTTGACGATCGACGAAGAATTCCAGCGGCCATTCGTCGCGACGCATGCCAGCATGCGCGAGCTCGACATAAGTGAGGACCTTCCGACTCATGAACTAGCGGCCAATTTGCGGCGCGCGTTCTCCGGCATCGTATCGGGCAATGTTCGCGAAGATACGGCAGCGGTAATCGAGCGCGATGGCCCCTTCGAGATCCATGGATCGCGACGCATTATGAATCTCCTCGACGACCTCCTGGCTGGTTTCGTCGCCCAGCATCGTATGAAAATTTCACGCGGCGACTACGATCCATGTTACGTGATTAAGTAAAACGGAGGACTAACTTACTGTTTCTAAAGAAAAAAGAGGGACTTCGCATTGTGATGCAGTTCCTGTGAATTCGGCATCAGTGGACTTAACATTTGTTCAAAGGATTTGCTGAGCAAACTTATGCCAGACAGTAAGCACATGAAGTGGGACCAAAGCTTCGGTACGGATGCCGAGCAGGATCCCAAGGCGGACGACGCCAAAGTCGATGCCAACGAGCCCGCAGCGAATGACGCGGATGGCTGGCAGCAATATCGTCGCTGGATCTCCAAAGCGCCGTCGCCTCGCGGCCGCCGCGCAGGCATCGACCCGGCCCTGTATTCCTGGAAAGGTTACCGTGACTGGACAGACCAGGTTCGCCGGAATTGGGCGAAAGAGTCCACGGACGACAAAGAGTAATCCGCATCAAGATTTTGTAAAAACGCCGGCTGATTGCCGGCGTTTTTGTTTGTCCGAACGGCCCGTCCGTGGAAATAGAGCGTTTGCTCAGAAGATTGTGATCAGCGCCCCAGGAAAAGGCGGAACTGCGTCTTGTTTCTGAGCATTTTCAGGCTTCATTAAGGTTTTGTGAAGCAAGCTGTGACCGGCCTCACAGAGACTCTAGTACGCCAGTTCTATAGTCGAACTTACTGAAGACAACAACACTGTCAGAGTATGTCAAAGAATCATCAGAAAACGGATTTACCGATCGACGCTTTGAAGAACGAATCTGCGCGCCAGCGCTGGGAAATGTTTCATCGCGCGATCGCGCACGCCAAGGAATCGAACAACGCAGCCCTGTACGAAGCCGATACCCAAAGCGGCGACGCGGAATGTTCGGGTCCCCTGCTGACGATTGTGCGCTAGATACTGACATGGAAATTCTGCTGCAGTACCTCGACAATCTGGATGACCTTTACGGTATATTCGGTCTCATCTGGGAACGGCTCCGCAGGACAATAATCAAGGCGGCCTCAGTTGCGATCCTGCTGACTGTCGCGATCCTGGGCGTATCTCTCGCCCTCGTGCACCCGCCGATAGCAATGGCCACGTCCATCATGTTGTTCGTTATCCTCCTGTATCGCTCCGTGACGGTTCCGTCCGCAAAGTGGGCCCAGGCCAGCTAGCCCGAACCACCCGAGCCCGAATCCGGGCTTGAAATCGCCCCACCAGTCCATATCGTGTCTGCCTTTGGGCAGGAGAATACCGGCGTGGCCGACAAACGAGAGACACTGGGATTTCAAACGGAGGTTCGTCAGCTTCTGAAGCTGATGATTCACTCCCTCTACAGCAACAAGGAAATCTTCCTTCGTGAGCTGATTTCAAATGCATCCGACGCGGCGGACAAGCTGCGCTTTGAAGCGCTGGCGCAGCCCGATTTACTGGGCGAGGACGAGCTCGGAATCCGGGTCGACGTCGACAAGGACAAGCGACTTATTTCAGTCAGCGACAACGGTATCGGTATGTCGCGTGGGGAACTCATCGATAACCTGGGCACGATCGCTCGCTCGGGCACCGCGGAATTCCTCGAGCAGATGACCGGCGACCAGCAGCATGACGCACAGCTCATTGGGCAGTTTGGTGTCGGCTTCTACTCGGCTTTTATCGTTGCGGACAAAGTCACCGTCGACACGCGCCGGGCCGGGTCGGACCAGGCAGTGCGCTGGGAGTCGGACGGCGAGGGTGAATTCACGATCGAGGATATTGAGCGCGATGAGCGCGGTACCTGCGTCACGCTTCACCTTAAAGAAGACGAGAGCGAGTTCGCTGACTCGTTGCGCATCGAAACCCTGATTCGCAAGTACTCCGATCACATCGGTTTCCCGGTGACGATGCATGTTGCCGGTGAAGACGACAAGAAGGTCGTGAACTCCGCGACGGCGCTCTGGACGCTCCCGCGCACCGAAGTGTCTGACGACGAATACAAGGAGTTCTACAAGCACTTGTCGCACGACTTTGCCGATCCGCTGGTTTGGAGCCATAACCGCGTCGAGGGGAAACGCGAGTATACGAGCCTGCTGTATATACCATCGGCAGCACCGTTCGATCTGTGGAACCGGGAGGCACCGCGTGGCCTGAAACTCTACGTGCAGCGCGTGTTCATCATGGATGATGCGGAGCAATTCCTGCCCTTGTATCTGCGCTTCGTCAAAGGTGTTGTCGATTCTTCCGACCTGCCATTGAATGTCTCGCGCGAATTGCTGCAGCAAAACCCGGATCTCACGGCGATGCGCGGCGCGCTCACGAAACGCGTGCTCGACATGCTGGGCAAGCTCGCCGGCGGTGACGACTATGGCAAGTTCTGGACCGAGTTCGGCCAGGTTCTCAAGGAAGGCCTCGTTGAAGACTTTGGCAACAAGGACAAACTGGCGAAACTATTGCGATTTGCGACAACTCACTCGGGAACCGACGCCCAGGATCAGTCGCTCGACGACTATATTTCTCGCGCAGAGGGAGACCAGGACAAGATCTACTACATCCTCGCCGAGAATTACGCGATGGCCATCGCCAGCCCGCACCTCGAGCAACTGCGCGAGCGCGGCATCGAAGTTCTGCTGTTGACGGATCGAATCGACCCGTGGGTCGTTGACGGCCTCGGCGAGTTCGAAGGCAAGGCACTTGTCGATATTGGACGTTCCGCGCTGGATCTGCCGGATGGTGACGGTTCCATCAGCCAGGACGCGATGAATGAGGAGCACAAAGCGCTGCTCAAGAAGATCAAGCGGGTCTTGCGTGATCGTGTCGAAGCTGTGACTGTAAGCCGGCGACTCGTGGACTCGCCCGCGTGTGTCGTTGCGGGCGACGACGATCTCAATCCCCAGCTGCGCCGCATGCTGGAAGCCAGCGGCCAGGAGATTCCCGAGACGAAGCCGATACTCGAGATCAACGTTGACCACCCGTTGATCGGGCGCCTGTCGACGGAATCCGACGATGGACGCTTCGACGAGTTGTCGAACATTGTGCTCGATCACGCGTTGCTGGCCGAAGGTACGCAGCTCGACAACCCGGCCGAGTACGTGCATCGGATGAACAAGCTACTATTGAGTATCGATACCGGAGCCAGCGATGACAAATGACGACGATCTGCGCGAGAAGTTGAGTAACGAGCAATACCAGGTCACCCAGTGTTCGGCGACCGAGCGCCCGTTCACGGGCAAGTACGTCGACCACAAAGCGGATGGTACGTATCGCTGTGTTTGCTGCGATGCACCGCTGTTCAGTTCCGGAACCAAGTACGATTCCGGCTCCGGCTGGCCGAGCTTCTGGTTGCCGCTGGCCGGGGAGGCTGTGAAGACCGTCACCGACGAGTCGCACGGCATGGCCCGGATCGAAGTCGTGTGTGCGGCCTGCGATGCGCATCTCGGGCACGTGTTTGAAGATGGCCCGCAGCCGTCTGGTCTGCGATACTGCATCAACTCTGCATCCCTGGATTTCGAGGATAAACAAGAATGATAAAACGCAGCCTGCCGCTGGCACTCGGTGCCGCCATCCTGATTAGCGCTTGTGGTGAGTCCGGACAGCCTCAGACCGAGGAGGTAGCGGAGGAGGCAGACGTAGTGGTTGCGTGTCCGCAGTCGGATGCAGACGGCAATGTGCAGATCCAGGACGGACTTGCCGCCACTATCACGAAGACGGGATATGGCCGCGCCGCGGTTAGTAAGGACTATGCCGACGTCCATACGACCTTGTGGCTTTACGATGAGGCAGCCGAAGGCGGTCGTGGACTCGAGATCTGGGCGTCCGGCGGCACAGATCCGTTCCAGTTTCAGATCGACAGCGGGCAGGTCATCAAGGGCTGGGATCTTGGCGTTGCCTGCATGCTGGAAGGCGAGATTCGTGAGCTGCTGATTGCTCCGGAACTCGGCTATGGCGAACGCGGCAAGCACCCGGTGCCTCCCAACGCCACACTGTTGTTCGAGATCGAGCTGGTCAAGCTGACCGCTCCGGAATAGCCTGAACATCTTGCGCTCACTCAACCCGATGCGATATGCCCTGGTAGTTCTGCTGTGGGCCTCGCTCGGGTCGCCTGTGGAAACCGCGCGCGCCGAATGGACTGTGCCCGACGAGTTGCTCGCACAAGTTCAGGCGCTCAATGACGAGCAGGCGGAATTCATCACATCCGGTGTCGCACTTAAGTTCTTGCCGGAGCAGCAGCTCGAACACGAACTCGCCATGCGCGATACGGAGAGTCTGCAAGCCCTCGTCAACGACCTGATTTCCCTGGCCTTGCAAATGGGTTATGACCCGGAGCGTGACATGGGTGCAACGCCACTGAATCTCGCGTCCGAGCGGTTTAACCGAGGCACATTGCCCACGCCGGCCCCACTGCGCGAACTCAAGCGTGACCCCGGCCCGTTCAGCGTACATCGTTACCTGTTTCCAAAGTCCGGCGTACCGACCTTTGCCGGAGCGAAGGTCGCGATCTGGCCGGAAGACCTCGTGGCGGGCAAGGTGGATGTCGCGATCATCGGTGTTCCCAGTAACGCGGGCAGCGGCCGACGCGATGCGGGTAATGGCCCTAACGCCATGCGCGCCACAAACACAATCGCGACGCCTGACATGCAGTCCCTGGTCGATCCGTTGGAGGTCCTGTCGGTCGTGGACTACGGCGATTTTTCCGTGGACTGGCTGGCAACTGAGCTGTCTGTGAATCATGTCACCGATATGGTTGCTGAAACAGCCGGGACCGGCGCCATTCCGATGATCGTAGGCGGCGACACGTCGATGCTCTACCCGGGCGTCAAAGGCGTCGCCCGGGCGCACGGCAAGAGTTCTTTCGGATTACTACACCTCAATGCCCATCCTGATGCGCAACAGCATGGCGATCACACGGTGTCTGATCGACAGTCGTTGTTCCTGCTGCTCGAAGAGGGCATCGTCGACGGCGCCGACACGGTCCAGGTCGGCTTGCGCGGGCCCGAAGTCAGCGTCGAATCACTGCAATGGCTGCGCAGCAAGAAGGTGCGTTATCACACGATGACGGAAATCGAGCAACGCGGCTTCGACAAGGTGCTGAAGCGCGTGCTGCGGGAAGTCGACAGGGGACCGGACGCGTTTTTTGTTTCCATCGATGTCAGCGTTATCCGCCCCGCCGAAATGATCGCGGCAGGACGCGTTGCGCCGAATGGTCTGCATATTGACGAAGTCACCCAGGTCATCCGCCACGTCTGCGCGGCGAAAGAGATCGTGGGTTTCGAAATCACCGATCTGGCGCCAATGCTGGATTTCTCCCGCTTGTCGGTTATCAACGCCAACGCCGTGCTCAATGCCTGCCTTGCCGGTATCGCGGTCCGCAAGAGCGGGCTCGACCCGGACTACATCCACCCGCTGGTGCGTGATCATGGACGATAGAATCCTGCGTACCGGCCTCTTTGCCGTGATTCTCGCGATCGCCGCGATCGCCGCGGTCGCCCGGGCTTCGGACGAACCACCGCCGCCGCTGCCGACACCGGAGACACCTGAACATGTGACCGGTGAGCGACCTTATCCGTTTGATAGCGCGGATCCTCGAGAGGAAGACGAGGACGAGCCGCCGATCGAGTTGCCGGACAGCGTGTCGGAGAATCTCAGCCTGCTGAGCCCGGATGAGATCGAATTCCTGAAGAGCCAGGACGCCCGCCGGTTCGCCGGCTCGGAGGAAGATACGATCGAGGCGCTCGAAGAGCGAACGCCCGAAGAAGTGAAGGCGTGGGTCAATGCCATGCAACTGGTCATTGACCACAATCCGTACAAGGAAGGCCGGGACTCACCCAATATTCCTCTGAACATGGCGTCCCCTGAATTCAATGCCTGGCGATTGCAGAGACCGCGTTCGATGGACCCGGAGCGGGAGCCCGGTCCGATTTCGCTTGGTCGCTACGACGGCTACGGCGGTCCTCCGACATTTGGCGGTCTCCCCCTGGCCTTGACCCGGGAAGACCTGATCGCCGGTGAGGTCGACGTAGCGATCCTGGGTGCCCCGCTCAACATGGGCTCGGGCTGGCGCGACTCGGGAGAACGGGCTACCGCGGACCTGCGTCTGCTGGGTTGGCCCATCGGCAACAGGGATCAATACGTTCAGGTCAATGCAGGTGAGGTCCTGAACATCGTTGATTACGGTGACGTCGCTGTCGACAACAACAGCACCGAACGGTCCATGCAACACGTTCGCGACATCGTGCGCGAAATCGCGAGTACTGGTGCTGTACCGATGATCGTCGGTGGCGATCATTCGCTCGAGTATCCCAACGTCGCCGGCCTCGCCGATGTCTATGGCAAGGAAAAACTCTCCGTCATCCATTTCGATTCGCACTATGACGCCTGGTGGGGCGGCAATCACCTGATAGGTCACGGTTACCCGGTGTACCGACTAATCAACGAAGGGCACGTGCGGGCCGCCGACTACATCCAGGTCGGATTGCGTTCAGGCGGGCCTGACAAGACAGGTTTCAACTGGATGCGCGAGCAGGGAATGCGCTACCACAACATGGCCGAGGTGGAACAACGTGGCTGGGACGCCGTGCTCGACCGCGTGGTCGCCGAGGCGAGCGAGGAAGGGCGCAAGCTGCATATCTCGTTCGACATCGACGTGCTGGACCCGGCGTTTACGCCGGCAACCGGCACGCCGGTTCCCGGAGGGATGACGATGCGCGAAGCGATCACGATCGTGAGGCGTTTGTGTGCCGAGTCCAATGTTGTCGGATTCGACCTGGTCGAACTGCATCCGGCACTCGACCCAACCTACAAGACCACGTTGAACAGTGCGCATATCATCAAGGCCTGCCTGACGGGTCTTGCGATGAACAGGGAAGGGCTCACCGCCGGACACTATCTCAGTCCCCTGTCGTCGGAGCATGCCATCGATGATTATTACGGTGATCAGCAGCAGTTCCTCAATGCCACCAAGGCAGAAGAGGAGGCTGAGGAAGAGGAAGAGACTGGGGACGCGGCCGACGAGTAACTGCACTGACCCAAAGCGGCCTCTCACGTATTACGTAACTCACCTAACTCACCTAACTCTTACTTTCTAGTTCCCGAATACGGTCGGTGAGCGTCTTGATCTTGAAGTTCATGCGATCGTCTTTCGCTTTGCGTTCCGAAATATCCACAAACGTAAGAGCCACATCGGATCCGACGGACTCGCCGATCAAGCGCAGCCATTTGGTGGCATTACCTGATGTATGACTCGCCTCGACATTAATGATTTCGCCGGTTTCGACGGTCCTCGCGAATTGCGACTGGATGTTTTCCACTGCGCTGGAATCCATTCCGCTGGTTGCGCTACTGATGATTTGTTCGCCGTTGCAGTTCATCAGATCGTCAATTCCGATGCCGAGTAGTCGGCTGAGCGCCTCATTGGCGTATATACAACACAACTCTCTTCTGTCCGACCCGTCTACAGCTAACCAGCGAAGTCGAGCAATACGATTTACTGAGTGGTCAATGAGAGTACGTAACTGTTTCTCAGCTTTCTGTGAGTCGCTCGACGAGTCAACTTCTTCAGCGTCGCCAAAGAAATCCTCGTACGGATTTTGATAGCTACCAAGGCCAATGATGAAGTTAGAACGATGATCGCTCCGATCAAACACTTCGCCGGACGCTTCAGCCTCGCGCTCACGCTTTTGCCAGTCCGCAAACAGTGCAAGGTTTTCTCGAGGTTCTTTGCTGAGCGCCGATAACACCAAATCTATTTTGCGGTTCAGGCGCCAATAGAAGAATCCGGCGATAGCAAGCCACAATACCCAATTTGGGAAGTACTCGACGATTCTATCTTCCACCCTAGTTCTCCAAGAAGACGTTACATTCCAGACTAGCAAATGGGAGATGCGAACCCTACGACGGACCTCAAAGTTTGGTCAATCAGCGGAGGAAGTTGTTTAGGAGTTCGTACTCGATAGCCTTAGACAGCCCTAAAGAACGTCCGCTTCTGGCCGCAAGCAGACGTTCGCCTGATTTAGGCTAGAATGACTCCTACTGACCCAAAGCGGACATGTGGAGATCGAGGTGACAAATGACCATGCCCGCGCGACGGGTTTTGTAGGGCGCTTCCTCGGAAGCTGGAGATTGGCTTTCGGCGAGCTCGTCATCGTCTCCCTCGGCGTCCTGATTGCTCTTTGGGCAGATCAGGCGATTCAGGCTCGCCAAGAGGCCGCCATGGCGGTCAGCTACCTCGAACGCCTTCGGGCAGATCTTAATGCGGACATCGAATCCCTGCGATTCAGCAGCAAGCAAGCACGAAGTCGGCTCGCGATCACAAGGCAGGTCGATGGCTGGCTGAAAGACTTGGATGCCGCTCCCGATCCTGATTCTCTAGTGATAAATGCACATTATGCTGGTGTGGTGTTCTCCCCCACT
>Ga0209456_10000062_pt1 | contig 53274 bp, 45 predicted proteins | sample COG_11_FD_184755 | JGI IMG/M metagenome (GOLD analysis project Ga0209456, IMG submission 184755) | Pelagic marine sediment microbial communities from the LTER site Helgoland, North Sea, for post-phytoplankton bloom and carbon turnover... | ecosystem: Environmental > Aquatic > Marine > Neritic...
TTATAATCATCTAATTGATCATACTCAGCTACTTCGGGAACAGTTTCAATGTCTAAAAAAAGGATATGTTCAAGCTCTAGTTTCTGTAACATCCCAAAGAAATTTTAAATAGACTTCATTTTCATATGAAATATGTCATTATGGTTGATTTTTAATTTTTTTGGTCAATTAAATTAAAGATAATAACAAAATACAGAACTTTTATGCTTTCCCTGCGGAGAAACTCAATTCAATATAATTATAGTTATTGCAAGTAGTTTGCAGTTTATCGAATTACAATCCCAACATTCAATAAAAAGTGTAAATAAACGTTTTAATATCCCTTAATAGTCTTACAAATTAATGTTGATATGAAACCACAACTCCTTATAAGTGTAATAAAAAGGCTGATTTTACTGGCTTTTGTATTTTCTCTTTGTTTTGCTATCTCCTGCACTAATGACGATTCAGATAATGAAGAAGATTTGGAATTTATTACTCCAGATGAATAGCATAGAATACATGCATCTCATGATAATAAGATAGCGAGCAGGGTCATTAACAATTAATTTTAATGGTTAAACAAATGTTTTATTGGCCTTAACCTTCACGGCCAACTTTGAACAGCACACAAACTACTTACTATCATTATTGACCTCTTCCAATTAGATATTATGTATCTTTAAAAAAAAAGTTGCATGAAATTTTATAGGTTATTGTCGGTGTTCGGCATTTTTACTATTGCCGTACTTTTTATAGGGTGTTCCAATGATGATAATCAACCCTCCTTAGTTTCTGAAATTCAAATGCCTGATTACAATGTAATTGGCGAGAATTTTCAAAGTGTCTTTCAGTATAATTATAGTGGAACATTGGAAGATGGAGAGCTAATCAATTTAACTGAGGAAAGCAATATTAACAGAGAGTACCTTACCCTTAGACAGGTATCTGAACTTCTAACTTTTTTCAGTTTTGCAGCTGGCAGTTTTTCTGCAGTGCAAAGAAATTACATAACCGGGGAGAGTACCTTTATAAATGAGTTTTATAGAATATCCAATGAGAGCTCGGTTATTTGGGGAACGAATTCAGAAGATAAAATTTTTATGGGATTTTACATCCCGGAAGGGTCTACTAATTATAGTATTAGGACTTTTGATCTGGCTACTGATCAGGAGATGGATTTGTTTTTGGAATTTAACGTAAATGATGTATTTGAACCACTTTATTATGGTAACCGGCTGTTAATTACTTTTCTAGATCAGCAGTCCAACTATAAACTTTCTGTCTTAGATACGGATAGTAATAATTTAATAAGAACCTTTGATTTTGGAAAATCAGTCCCAAGTATTTTGATCAATAAAGATGGGGATATGATTATTCTAAGTGGGAATTCGGCGTCTGATTTTGAATTAACGCTTTATGATTTACAGACCTTGGAAGTTATACAGGAGGACTTCTTCTCAATAAACAGGTATTTCTTGGCAGGGCCTATTCAGTCTGAGGCCAGTATTGTTAATGAGAAACTATATTATCTCAATCTTTATGCACAGCCTTCCAATATCCCTTTTGGACCGGCGACTTATGATTTTATTACAAAAGAAAATAGAATAATTGATATGCTCTCCATTGTGCAACAAGTTCAGGATGAGGTTGGACTGGATATTGAGCTTACAGCTTTTGATTATAATGAAAAAAGCAATACATTTCTCATGGGTTACGCCAAACTAATAGATGAGGAAACTCTAGAGGGTGGAATAATTGTTATTTCCGAAGAAGGTAGACTATTGAGAAATACAAATTTGGGATTTGCACCAACTCGTTTTATTGAAAATTAGAAATGTAAGCAACCAACCATGCGGTTTGTTTTATAATCACTGCAAATAGCCCATCTTTTATTAATCAAGGCAATAGGTACAAAAACAACGGCAAAATCCTATTTGGCACTAATATCGCCCTCAGAATTATGCTTATACAAACCATTTGGTCTGGAAATTTAGAATAAGGATTGTTGCTTTGATGGACTCTCGTGGTTTAACAGCCATTTTTTGCGGTGCAATCCACCTGCATAACCTGTTAATGAACCATCAGATCCAATTACCCTGTGGCAGGGGATAATTATCCATAAAGGGTTTTTTCCATTAGCTGAAGCAACCGCGCGAATAGCTTTTACATCGCCAAGATTCTTTGAAAGTTCCAAATAAGACATGGTTTTTCCGTAAGGTATTTCTAATAATGAGGTCCAAACCTTTTTTTGAAATTCGGTACCTTCCTGGTTTATCAAAAGGTCAAAATTCTGTCGTTCACCTTCAAAGTATTCATTTAGTTGATATGCTGCATCCACTAGGACTTCAGGGATTATTCTGCTTTCGGGTTCATCTCTTTCGAGCACAGTGACGGAGGTAAGCCCATTTTCATCTCCTTCAAGTTTTGCACTCCCCAAAGGGGTACTAATATATGCAATAGCCATTTTCTATTCAATTATACCGGTTTTTTTAGCTCTGTCTTCCCACTTTTTCCTTGCTAGAAGCTGTAAATCTTCAACATTATCGCTTTCATCCATTATTTCCAGCCCTAATAGGGTTTCTATGACATCCTCCATGGTAACCAGGCCACTAACAGAGCCGTATTCGTCAACAACCAAAGCAATATGCTCCCTTTTCGCAATTAAAGTTTCAAATAGTTGGGGAATAGGGGTATTCCTTTTAGTAACTAACAGATCCCTTTTAATTTCTGATAAAGGAATATCTCCATTTTCATGGATGATCTCTTCCAAAACATTATCTTTTAGAACATAACCAGTAATTATGTCTACACTCTCGCCATATATGGGAATCCTAGAAAACCGTAGTTTTGGGTTTTCTTCAAAAAAATCTTTAATGGACATAGATTCTTCGGCTATTTTCATAACAGCACGCGGAGTCATGATATCCTTCGCACAAATTTCATCAAACTTTAGAAGATTTTTGATCACCTTTGATTCTGATTCCTGAAAAACGCCTTCTTCATGGGCAATATCTGCCATTGTAGTGAAATCTTCCCTGCTCAGGACACTTCCATGAACTTCTTTTTTACCAATAAGTCGGGTAAATAATTGAAGTACCCAAAGTAGGCCTGTCCATTTTAAGGCCAGCACCATGATTTTTAAGGCCTTTGCTGTAAAATTGGCTAGTTTTTTCCAATATGTTGCACCAATTGTTTTTGGTATGATCTCGGAGAGTACAAGTATTAGTATCGTCATGATCGTAGATACTACTCCAACCATAACCTCTTCAGTATATGTGACACCAAAAATGGTACGGGTAGTGCTCCCATATATTTCCTGATATGCTACTTTAGCCTGTACACCTACCAGTATTGCACCAACCGTATGTGCAATTGTATTTAGAGTAAGGATGGCTATAAGCGGTTGGTCCACATCTTTTTTTAATTCCTCCAGTATAATGGCATAATGCTTCCCTTCTTTTTTCTTAACATTAATAAAAGTGGGCGTTACACTTAATAGAACAGCTTCTAAAATGGAACACAAAAAAGAAAAAAAGATAGAGATAGAAGCATAAAAAAGTAGTAATTCCATAGGTATTGATTAGAACACTAAAATACTAATAATATGACTGACTATATAGATTAATTATTCCTGCCCCTGGTCTTCATAAAACAACTGATGTAATTGTGGTCGGATATTAAGCTCGTATAAATTTCTATTGTCGCGAGTGGGGTAAACTCTATTTGAAAGGAAAATAAATACCAATTGGTTTATTGGGTCGGCCCATATATAGGTTCCAGTAAATCCTGTATGTCCGAAGCTTTCCACGCTTGAATCTATCGCCGGATAAGCTTCGGAAATAGGCAAGTTCTTGTTATTTATTAAGGGCTTATCAAAACCCAGACCGCGCCTATTATCATTCTCGGGATACTGTATTTTTGTAAATTCTTTAAGTGTAGCTTCAGAAAGATATCTGTGGCCATCATAAATACCGTAATTCTGATACATCTGCATTATTATGAACAGGTCTCTGGCTGTTCCAAACAAGCCGGCATTACCCGATATTCCACCCATGAGAGCAGCATTTTCATCGTGAACCCATCCTTTTACAAGGTCTTTCCTGAATACAGTATCTATTTCGGTTGGGACAAGAGCATTAGGATACTTCTTTGTTTTGGGCTTAAACCCAAGTGTACTAGCGCCCATTGGCAGATAGAAATGTTTCTGTAAGTAATATTCATAAGAGTCCCCGCTAATTTGAGAAATAAGCTGAGGGAATATTAAAAATGCCAGGCCGGAATATAGATAGATTTTATTTTCACTCACCTGTGATCGATTAATTTCCCTGTACATTTTTGAAATAAATCTATTTTTTACATAAATATTCTCATAAGCCTGATTTTGAAATCTGGGTGAAGCCTGGGAATGGATATATTTTCGTTTTGTTCGCCCCTTTTTTTGAATTTCATTTAGAAAAACTATATAAGGTTTCAACCCTGCCTGATGTGAAAGTATTTCTCGAAGGGTTAGTTCATTTTTATTTTTTATATGTTTCCAGGGTTTCCAATATTTACTAAACGGTACATCTAGATCCAGTTTTCCTTCGTCATATAGTTTCATTAAAGCGAGTAAGGGAGCGGTAATTTTTGTTACTGATGCAAGGTCATAGATGGCATTCAGGGCTACTGGCTGGATACTGTCGTAAGTATAAAAACCGTAAGCTTTGTGAAAAATGATATCACCTTTTTTCGCAACTAAAATCTGGGCTCCTGGAAAAGCATGGTGCTTAATGCCATTAGTTATAATTGAATCAACTTTATGGTCTGTTTCTTTTGAAATCAGATCTATTGGTGTAATCCTACTGGTAATTTTACTAAGCTGATTGTCCGAATTTTCTTTAAAATTATCCTGTGCGTAGGACAAAGAAGATAAAATACCAAATAGTATTAAAAAATAATATTGATAATAAAATAAAAGAAATCTTCCCATAGAACTTTATGGTAAAGTATTGATAGTAAACTAGCTAACCCATTAATTTTATAGCTTCTTTTGCAAAGTAGCTGGCAATGATATCTGCACCTGCCCGTTTTATTGAGATCAATTGCTCCATCATAACGGAATCATGATCCAGCCAGCCTTTTTCTGCGGCAGCCTTTAGCATAGCATATTCTCCTGAAACCTGGTATACTGCCACGGGTACTTCTACTTCATCTTTTATTTCTCTTACAATGTCCAGATAGCAAATTCCGGGTTTTATCATAATAATATCAGCTCCCTCGTCAATATCCATATGGGCTTCTTTAATAGCCTCTATCCTATTAGCCGGATCCATTTGGTAGGTCTGCTTATCTTTAGGTACATTGGACTTGTTTACAGGAGCTGATTCCAAAGCGTCGCGGAACGGGCCATAGAAACCACTTGCATACTTGGCGCAATAAGACATGATTCCCGTATTGGTTAATTCCTCATCCTCCAAAGCTTCTCTGATAATTTGTATCCTTCCATCCATCATATCACTGGGAGCTACAAAGTCTGCACCCGCCTCAGCATGAGAAATACTCATTTGCGCCAATATCTCACTAGTCTCATCATTAAGAATCTGGCCATTAGCCACAATTCCATCATGTCCATATGACGAATATGGGTCGAGTGCAACATCTGTCATAACCAACATATCAGGACAAGCGCTTTTAACAGAGTTAATTGCACGTTGCATTAAACCATGTTCATTTAGTGCTTCAGTTCCTTTATTATCCTTAAGTGATTCGGGCACTTTGACAAAAAGTAGTACTGCACACAGGCCCATATTCCAAAGTTCTTTAGCCTCTTTACCCAAGTTATCAAGACTCAACCTATAGTAATTAGGCATTGAAGGAATTTCTTCCTTAACTCCGTGGCCTTCAACAACAAATAATGGGACTAAAAAATCACTAGGAGTTAAAATTGTTTCACGAACCAAATGTCTGATGGAATTGTTTGCTCGTAATCTTCTATTTCTTCGAAGTGGATACATTGGCTTTATTTTAAGTTTAAAGGTAACAGAAATGAATATATTCTAAATGATAATCTCGCCTTTTAAATATGGAATCGCCCTCCCTGCAATTTTTACCCGTTTGTTCAGGTATTCACAATAAATATCACCACCTCTTTTAGATAATTGTTTGGCTGAAAGTACAGATTTACCAAGAGCCTTAGACCAATAGGGTATAAGGCTGGTATGGGCTGAACCTGTAACAGGATCTTCATTGACTCCGCATTGGGGAGCAAAAAAACGCGATACAAAATCTACACTATCTCCAGGCGCAGAAACAATTACTCCTCGGGTATCTAGTTGATTGAGTAAAAAGAAATTTGGGCTCAATTGTTCAATATCTTTTTGATTGCCATATATAAGGAGATAGTCTGTCTTTCCTTTTAGTGTATAAATCGGATTTATTCCAATTGCATCGTTTAGCATTTGGATTGGTTTTATAGCTTTAATTTTATCTGTGGGGAAATCCAGTATTAATAATCCATTTTCACCTTTTTCTACCAGAAGTTTTCCACTTCTGGGTGAAAAGAACTCAATATAAGAGTCTTTCAGATTATAATTGTTAAATAATACGAAAGCAGTTGCCAGAGTGGCATGCCCACACAGATCTACTTCCAGTTCAGGTGTAAACCATCTAATGATATATTGAGAACCGTCTCTAACGGCAAAAGCCGTTTCCGCGAGATTATTTTCCATGGCTATTTTTTGCATTATGCTATCTTCTATCCAGTTTTCCAGGATACAAACGGCAGCAGGATTACCGGAATATAATCGATCTGTAAAGGCGTCTACTTGAAATAATTTTTGTAGCATTTTAAAAGGGATTCTCTTCTAAATTACAATTAAAAGATATCAAATCCATGATTTTGGATTCTCTAATACTTTTATTAATCTTTCCTCTTCACTGCCTTGTTCCGGATGATGGTCATACTTCCATTGAACGTGTGGGGGCAAGCTCATAAGAATACTTTCAATACGGCCATTAGTCTTTAATCCAAAAAGTGTACCCTTGTCGTGAACCAGATTAAATTCAACATAACGGCCACGGCGAATTTCTTGCCAATCCCTTTGTTTACTGGTGTATCTGAGGGCTTTTCTTTTTATAACAATTGGTATATATGCTTCTAGAAATCCATTTCCAACTGCGGTGACAAAGTTATACCAATCCTCAATACTCATATTGTCGGAAACTTTACAGTAATCAAAAAATAGTCCACCTATACCTCGTGCTTCTCCGCGATGACTATTCCAGAAATAGTCATCACATTTCTTTTTATATATTTTATAAAAATCAGGATCATGTGAATCACAAGATGCTTTACAAACCGAATGAAAGTGCTTAACATCTTCCTCAAACAAATAATATGGGGTAAGATCGAGGCCTCCGCCAAACCATTGATCTACCAATGCGCCTTTTTTATCATACATTTCAAAATAACGCCAATTGGCATGTACTGTTGGGACCATCGGATTTTCGGGATGGAGTACCAGACTAAGACCGCATGCATAAAAATCTGCATCCTTTACACCAAAATAGGTTTGCATACTTTTTGGGAGCTCACCATGCACGGCAGAAATGTTTACTCCGCCCTTTTCAAAAACTGAACCATCTACAATTACCCTTGTCCTACCTCCCCCACCTTCCGGGCGTTGCCAAATATCTTCACGAAATTTAGCGGTACCATCTATTTTTTCAAGTTTGGAAGTAATTGTGTCCTGAAGTTCTTCAATGTAACGGTAGAATTTATTTTTCATATGATCTTTCATATAATTCCATATCAAGCGGTTCTTCATTTCGTGGAGAATAGCCTTTTAACAAGGTTTTTGTCCATTTATAACCGCATTTTTCTGCTACTCTAACACTTGCTTTATTTTCTTTGTATACGATAATTTCCAAAGTTTTTAAGTCCAGATCATTGAATGCATAAGAAGTGATTTCCTTTACAGCTCGGGTAATCCAACCTCTACCTTGATAATTTTTATCAATACAATAAGCTATCTCACCCCGCTTAAGTTCCCAATTCAATTTTTTTAAGATAAGAAGGCCTATCACAGAATTATTTGTTTTGACAGCAAAAGTGAATTCTGTTATTAACTTTTTCTGTTCAGTTTTGTTTATAATGTAGTTTTCAGAGGCCTGAATGGTCTCATTTTGCTCTAATGTAATTGGGAAAAAGCGATTCAGTTCTTCTTTATTTGAAGCTAAAAAAGAATGTAAAACTGGAGCATCCACAACTGTTAATGGCTCTAAAGCAAATAAACTATTTATATAACTATCCGACATCAATCATTTAATTCTACTGAGGTAAAGAACTGGTCTCATTTAATTTAAACCCTCCTTTTTAACTTAAGGGTTATATTCTTTTACCGCATCTATAAATGCTTTTGCATTTTCAACTGGGACATTAGGCAGAATTCCATGGCCAAGATTAACGACATATTGATCCTTTCCAAATTCATTAATCATTTGGGTAACCATTTTTTTAATGACTTCCGGGGGAGACAATAAGCGGGCAGGATCAAAATTTCCCTGCAGAGTTATTTTGCCACCTGTTAAATACCTCGCATTTTGAGCAGAACAAGTCCAATCCACGCCTAGTGCTGCCGCACCGGATTTGGCCATATCACTCAAAGCAAACCAACAGCCTTTACCAAAAACAATTACCTGTGTTTCCTCCTTTAGGGCATCTATAATTTGTTGGATATAAGCCCATGAAAATTCTTTATAGTCATGGGGTGAAAGCATCCCGCCCCATGAATCGAACACCTGCACCGCATTTACGCCTGCGTTTACCTTAGCTTTCAAATATGAGATAGTGGTATCTGTAATTTTCTGCAATAAGTTATGGGCAGCTTGTGGCTGTGTAAAACAGAATTCCTTTGCTTTATCAAAGGTTTTACTGCCTTGTCCCTGTACACAATAGCAGAGAATAGTCCATGGAGAACCTGCGAATCCAATTAAAGGAATTTCATCTTGCAATTTCTCTTTAGTTGCGGCAATAGCCTGCATTACATAATCTAACTCTTCATAAACATCGGGTACTAAAACACGGTCTACATCTTTTTGAGAGCGAATAGGATTTGGTAAATAGGGTCCAAAATCGGGTTTCATTTGCACTTCTATTTGCATAGCCTGTGGTATAACAAGAATATCACTAAAAAGTATGGCAGCGTCCATTCCAAAACGCCGAATAGGTTGGACAGTAATTTCAGAAGCTAATTCTGGTGTCTGACATCTAGTGAAGAAATCATATTTCTCCCTAATCTTCATAAATTCTGGCAGGTATCTACCTGCCTGCCTCATCATCCATACAGGGGGTCGTTCTACCGTTTCACCTTGTAATGCTCTTAAAAACAAATCGTTTTTTATACTCATTTTATTTTTTAATACTCAATTTATAATGCAATGTGATCTTTTTCAACAGATTTTCCACAGTTGGCGTATCTGCAATTATTATGGATTCTGTATATATGGCAGCCTCTCCTGCCGTTGTATCGCCTATACAAAATACTGTACTATTACCCATGTCATTTGACAAAATAAAACTCTTTACCCCGCTAGGGCTAAAAAACAATATGCCATCAAAGGATTCTGAAAAATGCTGAGGTTTAAATTCTGTTTTGTAGACCATAATTTCCTTAAAATGAACCTTATCTTTGGTCAAAATATTGGGTAAATCATCATTTCTTCTATTTCCGCAAAAGAATAAAAATGATGCATTTTTATGGTATTTTGCAATTAATTGGCCTAATTTGGTCGCATTTTGGGCCATTTTTATAACTTTAAGCCCATTTTTTTCCAAAAGTAATTTAGTCTTTGCCCCTACACAAAAGCACTCCCTTTCCAGGTCCATTTTTTTATAAAAATTGGAATTATAGTTCATAAATGCCCTTACCGCATTCTGACTTGTGAAAATAAAATAATCAAAATCGCCGGCTAATTGAAATTCTTGGTAATGGATATTTATGGCATCGTAATCCTGAAAATTAATACCAGCATTATTTAGAATCAATTTTTGAGCGGGAGTAAGAAGTTTTGTAGAGAGGATATTTTTCATTGGCTCATCCGGATTTTTATGTCCAGCATCAATTCCTTCCCTCCGTTAAATAAGACCTCTTGCGCGCAGGCTTTGCCAAAATATTTTTTATCTGCTAGTCTAACTTTCTTATCAATGTCAACAGTGTATTGCCCATCAAGAGACAATAATGTACCCTTGAAAACTAAAAACTCGTTTTCAATAGTAGCTAAAGCCCCTATTGGTGCTGTGCAGCCGCCTTCTAATTCCTTTAAAAACTCACGTTCAACCTGTGTGCAGATTTCTGTGGTTTTATGATTTAAAGAGCTAAGTGCCTCAATACAAAACTGATCTTCCTTTTTGGCTACAATCATCATAACACCTTGTGCGGGTGCCGGCACCATCCATTGAAGTTCCGTATAGTTTTCCGGAACTCTCTTTAAACGTTCCAGGCCGGCAGCTGCAAAAATTGCTGCATCCCAGGAATTATCTTCTAGTTTTTTCAATCGAGTGTTTACATTTCCTCTTAAACCAACTACCTCATGAAGCGGATAACGATGTAACCATTGTGCTTTTCTTCTTAAGCTGCCAGTAGCAATAATTCCTTCAGTATTTAGAAAATCCAGACCTTTATGTACTAAAATATCCTTGTGATTTGCCCGTTTCATAACGGCTGCCTGTACAATACCTTTAGGTAAAATGGTGGGTACATCTTTCATGGAATGTACAGCAATATCAATTTTATTAGTAAGCATTGCCACATCCAATGTTTTTGTAAAAATTCCTGTAATGCCCATGGAATAAAGCGGTTGATCTAATTCTAGATCCCCATCCGACTTTACAGGTATTAATTGTGTGGAATGCCCCAGCTTGTCAAGTTTTTTCTTTACGTCATTTGCCTGCCATAGTGCAAGCTCACTATCGCGGGTACCAATACGAATGACCCTATTCATGGGGAGTTTAATTCTAGTTGAAAGACTTTTTGTATTAGTTGCAAACTATCATCAGCATCATTCTCAGATTCCTTCAGATGGTTAGCAAACTGTTTAGTAATCTTCTGAATGATTCTTTCGGATATGATATCTGCATGTTCTGAATTGAAATCAGCAAGCTTTTTAGACTGAAAATCCAGCTCTTCTTCTTTCATTGACTTTAGCTTCTTTTTAAGGGCTTTTATAACCGGTGCAAATTTTCTGGTTTCCAGCCACACACTAAAATCTGATTTCACCTCTTCTATAATAGATTCGGCTTGGGGAATAAATTGTTTTCTGCGTTCAAGAGTTTCATCTGTTATTTGCGATAGATGATCCAGATGTAATACAGAAACATCTTTTATTTCTAATACATTGTCTGCCACATTTTTAGGAATTGATAAATCCAGGATCAAAAGTGGTTTGTTAGTATAAATAAGTTCTTTCGAGATAGTAGGGGTATTAGCTCCGGTAGCTACTATTAGAACATCTGCCTTACGGATTTCTGTCTGTAAATCTCCATGATCCTTTACGACAAGATTAAACTTTCCTGCAATTTTTTCAGCCTTATCCTTAGTTCTGTTAATAAGGGTTATATGAGAATGATTCGTATGTTTAATAAGGTTTTCACAAGTATTCCTACCTATTTTGCCTGTGCCAAAAAGTAAAATATTCTTTTCTGCAATATTGGAAACATTTTTTAGAATGTACTGAACAGACGCGAATGCTACTGAAGTAGCCCCCGTTGAGATTTCTGTTTCATTTTTTATTCGCTTACTGGCCTGAATCACCGAATTAATCAGACGTTCCAAAAAGTGATTTGTAAGATCATGTTTTTTGGAGCGGTAAAAGCTACGTTTTAATTGACTTATTATTTCAAAGTCGCCCAGGATCTGGCTGTCTAATCCAGTGCCTACAAGAAACAAATGGTTAATTGCCTCATAATTTTTTAATACATAGGCCACTTCCTGGAATTCTTCAACTGTTCCCTGTGAATGATCACAAAGTAGTTTAATTAATTGAAAGGGGTGCTGCGCAAAGCCGTGCAATTCTGTCCGATTACAAGTAGAAGTAATAAGAAGACCATCAACACCTATTTCCTTCGCTTCCATTAAAAGAGCATCGGTTGCTTCCTGATCCAAGCTAAATTTTCCCCTTACTACGGCGTCGGCATTTTTGTAGCTTAGCCCAACGGTGTAAAAAGAATTGTGTTTGGAGATATTATACCTCTTCATGCATTATCTTTATAGCTCACAAAAATAGTAGCATCTACTTAATAAAAATAACGCTGGAGGTACAATATATATCGCTTCAAGTTTTTTTATAGCAATTTTATAGTAAATATCCAAAAATCCTGTACTTTTATAGCCCTAACAGCTGTTAGCAAACATTCTATTTAGAATGTTTCTAAATAGAATGCATATGAATATACCTAAAACAGATTACAAAAATATCGCTCAAGGTTCTTTTACTGAAGTCTTGATTGATGATGATTTTTATGTGTTAAAAATTCAAAATGAAAGCCCCAAAGTTCAAAAAGTTACCCGGGATATTAATAGTAGCTTTATTCAATTCCACTTTTGTTTAAAGGGGAATGCAAAGTTTATTTTTAATGATGGTCATTATGCCCTGGAGGTTTCCGAAGAGAATTCCTTACTGTTATACAATACACAGTTAGACCTCCCATTAAATTTGGAACTCAATCCCACGTCATGGATGGTATCAGTAATAATGACCATACGAAGGTTTCATTCTCTATTTTCAAAAGAAGCGGACTATATTCCTTTTTTGAGCAATGATAATAAGGAAAAAAAATACTATTCCCAGGAAGGTGTAACTCCGGCAATTGCCGTTATACTTAGCCAATTAATTAATTATAATCTCCACCCTTCCATTAAGGCACTTTATGTCAAAGCCAAAGTATATGAATTAATCTCTTTGTATTTCAATAAAAGTGAAGATGCGGATTTAGAACAATGCCCCTTTTTGGTGGATGAGGATAATATCAAACGAATAAAACAGGCTAAAGAAATTATGATAAGCCGTATGGCAGAACCGCCTACCCTGACACAGTTATCTGAAGAGATTGGCCTCTCACTTAAAAAACTAAAGGAGGGTTTTAAACAAGTATATGGAGAACCAGTATTCAGTTTTTTGTTTGACTATAAAATGGATTTCGCACGTAAAATGCTTGAATCTGGTGAGTATAATGTTAACGAAGTAGGACATAGGGTAGGATATAGTACATCCAGTCATTTTATTGCCTCTTTTAAAAAGAAATACGGTACTACTCCAAAGAAATATTTAATGTCATTGGGTAATTAATAGTATCATTCGGAAGAATTCTCGATATTTAACAATCTATAAAACAAACTAATGAAAACACTCGGAAAATTTATTACCTCTTTGCTTTTTTGCATCTCCCTAACAGCATCTTCTCAACCACAGTTGCAAGAAGATAATATTGCTGCCATAAAAGAGGAAATGGCTCAAATTCTAGTTTTTACAAAAACCATGGGTTATAGGCACAAGTCTATTGAAAAAGGTGTGGAAACCCTTAAAGAATTGGGAAAAGAGAACAATTTTTCAATTACCCAAACAGAAGATTCATTACAATTTAATGACACCAACTTAAAAAAATATGATTTAGTTCTTTTCTTGAGCACAACTATGGATGTATTGGGCCCTGATCAAGAGCAGGCCTTTAAAAATTATATTAATAATGGGGGTAATTACATGGGAATTCACGCCGCCAGCGACACCGAATATGACTGGCCATGGTATGGTAAGTTGGTAGGGGCGTATTTTACTAGCCATCCAAATGACCCCAATGTCAGAGAGGCCAAAATGAAGGTCGTTAACAAGGAACATTTATCTACTACCCATTTAAATGACACCTGGGTGCGTAATGATGAATGGTATAATTATAAAAATATAAATCCGGATATGGAGGTGCTTATCTACTTGGATGAAACTTCATATGAAGGAGGCACAAACGGAGATAACCATCCCATTGCATGGTACCAGGAATTTGATGGAGGACGCGTTTTTTATACTGGCGGAGGCCATACAGAAGAATCTTATGATGAACCCGACTTTCGGCAACATTTAGTGGGGGGAATAAATTATTGCCTTGGGAAATAAACAGCATTCTTATGAAGAACATATGGATCGTTTTCTGACTCACTTAACAAATCCTGACGAATTTTACAGAAGAAAACCATTACCAACATTATCTGCAGATGACCCGGATTATATAGATTGGGGCGATTATTGGCTTGGAGGTGTTTGGGCTCCTGCTTCCTATATGGTATTAAAGGGATTATCAACTAATGGGAAATACGAATTGGCCAAAGATCTGACTGAGAAAACATATGCAACTGTTGCTGAAGTTTTTGAAGCTACCGATACTTTTTGGGAGAATTATGCCCCGGATCTGATTTCTTATGGAATGCCTGTAAAAAAAGATTTTTGTGGATGGACGGGTTTAGTACCCATAGCAATTTACAAAGAATACATTAGCAAATAGGCTCAGTTAAAGAGCTGCAGTTTGGTACTTAGTGCCGCATTTTTTATAAAGGCCTGGCTACCATTATCCCCGTATTCTTTTTAATCTTTTTCAAATATTCTACTAATGGCAATTCAGAAACTTCCACCTCTCCTGAAGAAGAAGCATGCAGTAGGTGAATACGTCCATCCTTTTCTCTTTTGGCCAGGCCCGTATGCGTGATATCCAGTCCGGTAATAGAAGTTGTTAAAGCAATAATATCTCCGTTCTGAATTTGATTTTCATTAGCTTCAATCTGGTCCTGCGGTAAAATGCAAATAGATTGGTGGTTAAGATAGTTTTCTGAAGCTTTAATTTTTATGAAATTTGCTTCGTCTTGCAAAAAAGGATATAAATTCCTGTGTGTACTCATAAAATTAATGTCTTTCTTTATTTCCACACCACCTATTGCTGCAGTTACATCTTCTAACAGTCTTTTCTTTTGGTTGTTAGCAATCCATTCAGAAAAATAATGTAATCGGGAAGCGTAACCATCTAATTTACCATCCTTATATCGGATATTTTCAAGAGTATTGGAGAAGGAATCAAAATTCAATTTATCCTCCATTAACAAAGTACTAAAGGCTAATACATTCTCAACATAGGTAGTGCAGTCCATGCCCTGCAAATTAATAACCAAAGATTCAGATTCTCCTATTTCCAAGGTTTTGGCTACATACGGGGTCCCAAGAAATGTTTCACCAACGGAGATCATAGTATCGCCAAAATCTGATTGTTTTAATTTTTCAATTTCCCTAATCTTAATATCAAATGCCACTTTGTCTTGATCTGAACAAATAAGCTGTTGGGCACTAATAGTAAGAGATATTAAAAATAAAAAAAATGAAGAAATTAATTTCATGTCTATTTGCTTATAAAGCAAAAGTACAATTTAGAAGCCAAAACTTCCATAACCACGGTACTGGTTTGGCCTATAGGCAATTGCCCTTTTTCGATCTTTTAATAAAAAGGTTTCAGTTACAAAATCGATTGCTTCCTCTTCAGTATCCGTATCTGCCATCCGCAAGCCGTCATTAATATAATAAGGAACTGAATTGAAAGGGGTATCATCAGCAAATACCACAATATGAATTTTAAAATTCTTATGATAATCCTGGCTATTTTGTGTCTTAAAATAATATGCAGTATAGGGGTTATTATTATAAATCATAGACCTGTCACCCAGGTGTAAAATCTTATCCTTAATTCTGTCAAATCTTCTGTCCTTATAAATGAGTGCTTCCGCCAAGTATTTTTCAGAGCTGTATTGATGTGGAAAAATATCAGATTTCCCTTGGCTCATTAACTTGGTATACAACAAAAGCCGACTATTAATATCATAAGCCATAGAATTGATCACGGCCGATGGAATACTTTCTCCATCTGATGCTAGCTGTGTTACATAAGTGCTCCGTATTTGTGGGTCTTTTACTAAAAGTAGTCGATTAAAAAATTGACCCATTTCTCTTTCACCAGCAAAGGGATAAAGTAAAACAACATAATCTTCTAAAATGTTATTATTTCTGAGCCTGGTATAGTTTGCCTGCCTTGTTTTTAATTGACTGTTATTTTGTTCACCCAGATGCCTTTTTAAGAGAATTTTAGCATCATTTAAAAGCTGACCCCTGTATTTTTTGTAGTGCGCGGGTTTTACCAGATCTTCCTTTTTTAGATGAGCCAGAAGTGAAAAAATAGGCGCTTTGTATTCCGTAATAGAACTGTATTCCAGCAATTCGGGATATAATCTCTTTGCTAATTCCAAACTGTCTTCATATGGTTTAAAAATACTCTTTATCTCTGCGGTATTAGAAACCAGAGGCAAATCTTGTGACATAAGATCAAGCAAAAGACTCGCGGAGGCTTCAGTTTTTTTCCTTGCAATGGACTGCAGAATTTTTATTTGTACACTAGAATTATTATATGATTTGGCATACAAACCCGTTAGGAACGGGATAGCCTTATTATGCTGTAATTCTCCTAATTTCTTTATGAGGTAAGATTGTATATGCTTTTTATCCTCATCAAAGGAGTATTGTGAAATATAGTAGGTTAATGAATCTATATGGCGTTCATCAAACAAAAGATATCTATAGCCTTTTATAACTATACTGTCATTTTCCCTGAGTGCAGTAAAGAAATCTGCTGTTTTATCTTCAAGAAGATCTCTTCCTATAGGTTCGCCTTCCGGTTTAAAATTGTCAAAAAAGGCACTTACAAACGGACTAGGTTCTGAAATGGTATCGACTACCGCCTTTAACTGGTAAAACAATCCACCTCGAATTATATTTTTAATTAGAATACCCCTTGTACTTGCGGTATCGGTGATTACAAATTGCAATTCGTGGTAACCATCACCTGAAATTTTAGTTTTTTCATTTTGGATATTAAACTGTTTATCGGAATATTGTTTTTTCCTTAATACCCAAATAGAATCAATATTGGAAAAGGTGAGATAATCATGAGATTTTGTTATCTCTACCTCAATAGCTTCATTATTTTTGTTCTGATAAATTGTCTTTTTGGAATAGGGACTATAGGCCTTTGTTTTTTTCTTAATACTGAACTGGTAATTACTATGCTCAACAAATTTGGGAGGATCTACAGATGTAACCGTACTAAAATGCATAGCAGTATCCACCACCTTTTTGAATGTTTCGGGATAAGCTACTTTTCTGATTCTAAAAGAATTAAAGAAATCCTTGGCGTTTGTTTCACTTGTAGTACGCGCACCTAGCAAATAATAATCACCCCTTTTTATTACTGTTTTCAGGTATAGATTCTGACCAGTTACTGAATCCCAAGCAGCTTTAGAAGTAAGAGATTTCTTTTCAAAAGAATTGTATTTTGGTTTAAGTTTAAGGTCCTGGTATATTCGTTTTTGAATTTGTTTAAGTTCAAATGTGTCTTCCTCAATAAAATTTAGGTCGTTCAGGGTGGTCTTCTTAAGGAAATAATAAGAATTGGTCTTTGGGTCATATCCTTCAATGCTGCGACTACCACCTCTTGATGCATTTGTAAATTTATGAAGCCCGGGCATGGATATCTCAAAGTCCTTGTAAGTTGAAGAAATGAGCTTACTTCTTTCATTAGGAGCTTTAAAACTGAGGCTATTAAATATTATATCAGAATAATTAATGACATAATCACCTTCTCCTCCCATTTTAAAAATAAGTATCTCCAACGGGGTTACGTAAATTTGGTATCGCTGATGATCACCATTCTTTAATTTATTTCTGATATCCAGGCCTTTAAAGCTTTTGTTTTTAATAGGTGTTTTACTTAATATAGTTCCTGGTATATTTTCAAATAATAATTGTTCAATATCTTCTAAGGTGTAGTCTCCTCCTGCTTTCAAACTGGCATATGTTGGTATCCTGTTTACCATAAAATAACTTCCATTTGCTAAATCTGGTGAAACATATACCGCAGTAATTTTTTCAGATATTGGATATAATTTATTAGGGAGTGAAATGGTAAAAAAATTATCATCTGGCCCATAAGTGTTATAAGAATGTTCTTTTATTTTCTTTACGAATTTATCTTTGAGTTCTTGACCTTTTTCGGTAGCATCAGAAACAAGGGGTTCTACAACATATCCCTTTTCTTGCAATAACGCAATTACACCATGCTTACCTGGTAAATGAGCTGCCCCAATTCCTGCAAAAACTTTAGCTTTTTGCATAGCAGAGTCTAAACTTCTCGCCATGTTCTCATTGCGGATATAGAGCATATTCTTTAGATAATGATCCGTATACATGGCTTTATCAATAGAATCTAATAAACTTAAATTACGCTCTCGATACGCATCCTGCATTAAAAACATCAGGTCTTGTTGTTGCATCCGTTTTTGAAGCCATTCATCCGGTTTCATTTTCATAGAATTCAGGCTCGCCCTTCCTACCAGTGCTGCTGATTCCTCCAGTTTCTCCAGCGCAAGAATAGGTTTGTTAAACCTGCTTCCTGCCTGATAAATGAACATATCCAAATAGGTATCCTCCTCAAAATTTTGTGAGTATTCATTAGTTCTGTAAAGTATACTGTTTACCAACCTTTCTTCAAATGCGAGGTAAGATGCCAGGTCTTTTTTTCGAGGATGTTGCAGAGCAAAGGAATGTGTATAAAATCCTTTGGTGGTGAAACCATATCCCTCTTTATGGGAACTTGAACCAAAACGCTCTTCGCTTTCCAGCCAGGTTTCAGGATCAGATTCGAGAGCAATTATTTCACTTTTATCGAGGGCTTCATAAAAAACATCATCTAGTCGGAAAGCGATCTTTTTACTAACGTGCATTGTTCCATATAAATAGGAAGATGTTTCTAAGCCGTTTCCAGATATTTCCCAGAGTAAGCTTTTTTCTGATTGGGAATAGCCCATCAGTGATAAAACAACACAAATGATTACGTGGGTTAAGCGCATTATTTTTGGTTTGTTTGGAACCCCGTGTAATTATGACGAGGTAAAAATAATTTTTGATTCCAGTGCAATTTTGAACAAATTTCCGTTTAGAGTGGTTAGCTCTAAAGGGTTATCTTATAAGGGCATCAGAAAAGTATTCACCATAATTTAACGGAGTTTCATTCCAAGTAGTATTTTTGTATTGTTAAAAAAAGTAGCTTAAAAAAGAATTATGAAGGGTGTATTACTAGTGAATTTAGGATCTCCCGATGGTCCCACTGCAAAAGAAATAAAACCATATCTGGACGAGTTTTTGATGGATGAGCGTGTAATTGATGTGCCAAATTGGTTGCGGAACTTATTGGTTCGCGGGATTATTCTGAAAACCCGTCCAAAGAAATCAGCAAAGGCTTATGCCAAGATTTGGTGGGATGAAGGATCTCCTTTAATAGTAATCTCAGAACGCTTTGCATCCAAAGTCCGGCAGCAAACAGATCTTCCTGTTGCCCTGGGAATGCGTTATGGCTCAATGAGTATTAAGAACGCCTTAAAGGAATTAAAAGACAAGGGGGTGAACGAAATATTACTAGTACCCCTTTACCCTCACTATGCGATGTCTTCTTATGAGACTGTTGTAGTTAAAACTATGCAGGAACAGCAGGCGAATTATCTGGATTTAAGAATTACTACCTTACCGCCGTTTTATAAAAATTCGGATTACATTAAAGTGCTTTCGGATCGAATATCGAAGGGATTAAAGAACTTTGATTACGATCATATATTATTTTCTTATCACGGTATTCCTGAGCGGCATATTAGAAAGTCCGACCCGACTAAATTCCATTGCAAAATAGATGGAAGTTGTTGCCAAATTAATTCGGTTGCGCACAATACGTGCTATAGACATCAATGTTATGATACTACTGAATTGGTAAAGGCGGAGTTAAATCTATCCGAAGACAAAGTGAGTTCTTCTTTCCAATCGCGCCTGGCGGGGGATCCATGGTTAAAGCCTTATACCGATTTTGAGTTTGAACGTTTGGCGAAAGCCGGGATTAAGAAGCTTGTTGTAATTACACCTGCTTTTGTAAGTGATTGCCTGGAGACTCTCGAAGAAATCGCTATAGAGGGCAAAGAACAATTCATGGAAGCGGGAGGTGAAGATTATATACATATTCCCTGCTTAAATGAAAGTGATTCCTGGGTGGCTCTAATGGCGGAATGGATAAATAATTGGCATAAAAATGAAACACTTCCGGTTTAATGCCTGGTATTCATTTATTATCATTGGACTTGTAAAGGGTGAAATCATCTAATAGTATATGTTTAATTTCATAATCATTGCACAATAATGGCGAAAGTCTCCGCAGATCAATTAGGGACAGAACCCATTGGAAAACTCCTTATTAGACAAGCAGTGCCAGCTTCGATAGGCATTCTTGTGATGTCACTCAACATATTAGTAGATACGATATTCGTGGGTAACTGGATTGGTTCTATTGCCATTGCGGCCATTAATGTAGTTCTACCAGTATCATTTTTTATTGCGGCATTGGGAATGGCCATTGGGATTGGGGGAAGTAGTATTATATCTCGGGCTCTTGGTGCAGATCATAAAGAGAAGGCACTCAAAACCTTTGGGAATCAGATTACGCTAACTTTGTTGGTCACCATTTCTATGGTGGTTTTAGGTCTTTATTATGTAGATGGTTTAATTCCTACATTCGGGGGCAAAGGTGCCATATTTGATCCTGCAAAGATTTACTATACCATAGTTTTATACGGAGTACCTTTTTTAGCTCTTTGTATGATGGGCAATACAGTTATTCGCGCTGAAGGGAAACCAAAGTTTGCTATGAATGCTATGATTATCCCATCAATAGGCAACCTTGTGCTGGACTATATATTCATATATGTACTCGATTGGGGGATGGCGGGTGCAGCCTGGGCAACTACGACTAGTTATTTTATGTGTTTTGCCTATATTTTTTATTTCTTCAGATCAAAAAATTCTGAATTAAAAATTAATTGGTCTCATTTTGGATTAGATGGAGATATTTTAAGAGAAATTGGAGGCCTTGGATTTGTAACCCTTTCGCGGCAGGCAGTAACAAGTATCACATATTTGCTCATGAACAATATTTTGTTTGCTCTGGGAGGAGAACCAATGGTAGCTGTCTATGCCATTATTGCAAGAATGCTAATGTTTGCGCTATTCCCTGTATTTGGCGTTACCCAAGGATTCCTTCCTATTGCAGGATATAATTATGGGGCACAAAAGTATGATAGAGTAAGGGAGTCAATTAAAACAGCTATTATTTATGCCGCTTTTGTAGCTACCCTGGTCTTTGTGCTTCTAATGATTTTTCCTGTGGAGATTACATCTTTATTTTTAAGTGATAAACCAAATATGCCCGCACTTGAAATGGCAACAAAAGCCTTTGTGCTGGAACATACTCCTTCCGCAATGCGATGGGTTTTTGCCGCAACACCTATTATAGCACTACAGCTGATAGGGGCCGCATACTTTCAGGCTGTCGGGAAGGCGGTTCCCGCTTTACTACTTACTTTAATGCGGCAAGGTTTCTTTTTTATTCCTTTAATCCTGACCCTACCCAATTATTTAGGTGAATTGGGCGTTTGGATCTCCTTCCCTATTGCGGATGTACTATCAACTCTAGTTACCGGATTTTATTTAAGAAAAGAAGTAAAAAAGGTACTAGTCTGAGTTCTATTATTCCCAAACCAATGTAGCTATGTCCTTACTACCTAAAGTGATTATTAACTTTTCTTCTTCTTTATTGAGCTCAACGGTAATAGTCTCATTTTTCTTATTTTGTAAAATTACTACTGTTTTATTTTCTGGCGTGTTATAAGCCACATTAAGTAAATTCTCTTCCTGGTTAGAATCTATTCTAACAGAACCAGGAGGTACAAATTTTGAAGCATGGGCAATAATGTAGTAGGCCGGATTTCTAATGATACTATCACCTTTTATGGTAATAGCTCCAAGACAACGGGTACAGCCACCTCGATCTGTATGAGGTTGTTGATTTTCATCAGCTGCAAGATTCCATTGTAATACGTTTCTGCTCCAATTCCTGGGTGCTCCAATAATAAGATTTTCTATATTCCAACTAAGATTCTCTTCGAAATTGCCAGGAGCACCTATCCATTGTTCAGTAAAATAGAGATGTTTCTCAGGATGTGCATTATGAACTTGGGATAGGGCATCTATAGTGCCTCCATATAAATGAAATGCTGAACCGTCTACGTATTGCGCAGCTTCTGGATCGTCTAGAATAGAAATAGGATAGTCTGGCCTGTCTGCATTATGGTCATACAGGATTATTTTAGTTTCAATTCCGTTTTCTTTAAAAGCAGGTCCCAAATGATTTTTTACAAATTCCCCCTGATCCTTGGCTAACATTAACAGGCTTGGATTATTGCCAGGATGCAAAGGTTCATTTTGAACAGTAATAGCATCAATTGGGATACCTTCAGCTTCCATTGCTTTTATGTATTTTACAAAATAATTGGCGTAGACAGGATAGTATTCTTTTATCAGGCTGCCACCACGTGTATCTTTATTATCCTTCATCCATGCCGGGGGTGACCAGGGGGAGCCCATAATTTTTATCTGAGGTGATATTTTAAGTATTTCCTTTAAAGTAGGTATCAGATAAAGTGTATCGTAGGCCATTGAAAAATGTTCGAGATCAGGATCAGATTTTCCTGATGGGAGATCGTTGTAGGACCAGGGATATTCGTCCAGATCCGAAGCACCAATACTTACTCTTAAATAGCTCACCCCAATACTTTTAGCACCTTTACCAAAAAGTTCTTCTATTATCTTACTTCTTGAGAGAGCAGTCATCTTTTGTAAATGCAATGCGCTACCACCGGTAAGTGTATATCCGAAACCATCCATTATCTGATAAGAGGTAGAAGGGTCCAAGGTAATTGTTGATCCAACAGAAGTGGTTACAGAAATATCACTCTTCTTAATTTCGACTTCGTTTAATAATTGGGATTGGTCAAGTGAGGTGCGATATATTTTTGCTGTTGATACGGCATCTTCTGAACCAGACTGTTCCTTACAGCTTAAGAGAACACCTAGAACAACAAAAATTCCAAGTATAAAATACTTTTGATTAAGAAAATTGTTAAGACAAATAATTGGTTGGCCTAACTTTTTAAATATGTATAAAAACATAAAATTTACATTTCATAATAGAATTAGTAAACATTTACATAATATAAAACCCATTATTCTTGTAAGGTTCAGGTAATTCTTTTTCCCCCAGTATTTCCTTAATGTTAATCTCAATGGTACGTGCGATGCTGGTCATAGCCGTATCTGTCGGTTCATTTTCGAAAGGGTCCTGAATGACAAATGCAATTTTTTCGAGCATAAAAAAAGGAATGGAAATGAAAACTAATAATGGAATCTCCAAAAACCCATAGACACTTTCAAGAGCCAAAGACAACAAGAGCAAAAAGATATAGATAAAAAAGTGTAGAACATTTCTGTATGTTCTGGGAAACACGGTATTTTTTATTCGCTCAGCCATGCCCATTGAGGCTGTTAGTTTCATAATTGTTGTATCTAACTGTATTTGTTGAAAGTCATTTAGTGAATTTTCCTTTTGTAGGTATCTTATATTTTGCCCATGATGGTCCAGTAAAGTTAAAGGGACATGATTTTTGTGCCTTATAGATATTATTTCATCCTCAGAAATAAAGTTTTCCAAATTATCAAGAACTTCCTGCTTTCGCAGATACCGCCCCAGTGCGTAACACCAGGCGATCTGTCTATACGCCATAGTTTTCACAATACTGTTATCGGATTCTTTGCTGAATTGTTTTAGTTGTATCACTAAAGTCCTTGAATCATTAACTATAGCACCCCAAATTTTTCGGGCTTCCCACCAACGGTCATAGGATTGTGACAACTTAAAAGATAATAATAAGGCAATGGCTGTTCCCAAAAATGTTCCTATACTTAACGGAATATCCAGGTTAATTAAGTAAAGTTTAATAAAATAAATAATTACCGAAAACACACTTACAATGACCAGATCCCATTTTATTTCTTTGACCCAATATTTTAATGGTATTCTCTTTTCTAATATCATTAGCTATTTTTTTATACCTATTTCTTTGAAATACAAGCATGTGGTCTTTAGATTAGCTTGTCTTATTTGTTGAAATTCCCAATAAATTCTCAATAGTTAAAATTAACGAATATTTCTACATATAATATTCAAATCACTTATAAATAGGAGCTTTCAATATATAAAAAGCACACTTAATAAGTTTATCCAGACAAAAACATCTGTTACAAAATTTCATTTTCAATTCCCTACATTTTTCCTACATTTAGCCAGACTAATTCAAATAAGATTGATATGAAGATCATTACTGCTAAAGCCGGACTTTTAATTTTGGCTGTTTTTTCTTTCATTTCCCTTACAAACGCTCAAAAAAAGAGCACAAATTCCAATACCCAAAATGAATATCCGGAAGCATTGTATTCAAGCCTTGAATATAGATTGGTGGGCCCTTTTCGGGGTGGGCGTTCTGCTGCGGTCACTGGAGTGCCTGGAGAGCCAAATCTATTTTATTTTGGCTCCACTGGAGGCGGTGTTTGGAAAACAACTGATGGCGGCAGAAGTTGGGAGAATATTTCAGATGGGTTTTTTGGGGGCAGTATAGGTGCAGTGGAAGTTGCGAAAAGTGATCCTAATGTTATTTACGTTGGTGGTGGCGAAAAAACGTTAAGAGGGAATGTATCTTCTGGTTATGGTGTCTGGAAAACTGAGGACGCAGGTAAGACATGGAAGTCCGTAGGTCTGGAAAAAAGCAGACATGTACCTCGTATTCGGATACATCCAGAGAACCCGGATATTTTGTATGCTGCAGTATTAGGAAATATATATAAACCAACTCAGGATCGTGGTATTTACAAGAGTACAGACGGGGGCTCTACATGGCGTAATACCCTTTTTGTAAATGAACAAGCAGGTGCAGTTGACCTGGTTATGGATCCTAACAATCCGCGAATATTATACGCATCTACCTGGAGAGCAAAAAGAACACCTTATAGCCTAAGCAGCGGCGGAGATGGCTCTGCTTTATGGAAAAGTACGGATAGCGGAGAGACCTGGAGCGAAGTCTCAAAAAATGAAGGGTTCCCAAAGGATACTTTGGGAATTATTGGCGTAACCGTATCACCAAAAAACTCTGAACGTGTTTGGGCCATTGTTGAACAAAAGGAAAAAGGAGGTCTTTATAGAAGTGAAGACGGGGGTAAAAAATGGACACAGGTTAATAGTGAAAGAAAGTTAAGACAAAGAGCTTGGTATTATACTCGATTATATGCGGATACGGACGATGAAGACGTCGTGTATGTTTTGAATGTACGTTACCATAAATCTACAGACGGTGGTAAGTCTTTTAACACCTTCAATGCACCGCATGGGGATCATCACGACTTGTGGATAGCACCTGAAAATTCACAACGGATGATAATTGGAGATGATGGTGGAGCTCAGATTTCTTATGATGGAGGTGAAACATGGAGCACGTATTACAATCAACCTACAGCTCAGTTTTACAGGGTTACGACAGATAATAATTTTCCATTTCGAATCTATGCTGCTCAACAGGATAATTCAACAATCCGTATTAAATATCGTAGTGAGGGTGGAAGTATTGGTGAAGATGATTGGGAAGAAACGGCCGGAGGTGAATCTGCGCACATTGCGGTAGACCCTTTAAATAATGAGATTGTCTATGGAGGAAGTTATGGAGGCTTTTTAACCAGGGTAAATCACAAGACCGGAACGGTTCGCGGAGTGAATGTCTGGCCCGATAATCCGATGGGATATGGTGCCGAAGGAATGAAATACCGTTTTCAATGGAATTTTCCTATTATTTTTAGCAAACATAATCCAAAGAAATTATACACCTTTTCCAATCACGTACATGTGAGTGAGAACGAGGGACAGAGCTGGGAATTATTGAGCGGGGATTTAACCAGAAATGATCCGGATAAACTTCTGTCAAGCGGGGGGCCAATTACACAGGACAATACCGGAGTTGAGTATTATTGCACCATTTTTGCAGCAAGTGAAAGTCCACTGAAAGAAGGTCTGATTTGGGTGGGGAGTGATGACGGACTAATTCATGTATCGCAAAACAGTGGTGAGAGTTGGGAAAATGTCACACCTTCCGGCATGCCCGAATGGAGTATGATAAATAGTATTGAGCCTTCCGTTTTTGATGAAGGAACCTGTTATGTAGCGGCTACTCGTTATAAGTTGGGCGATTTTGAACCGTACCTGTACAAAACTAAGGATTTTGGAAAAACCTGGCTAAAAATAACGAACGGTATAAATAAAGAGCACTTCACACGAGTTCTTCGGGAAGACCCAAAAAGAAAGGGTCTGCTGTATGCGGGAACAGAAACCGGGATGTATATTAGCTTTAATGATGGGCAAAACTGGCAGGCTTTTCAACTTAATTTGCCCATAGTTCCTGTTACGGACCTTACTATCAAGGACGACAATCTTATTGTAGCAACACAGGGTCGCAGTTTATGGATTATAGACGACCTTACGGTGCTATATCAACTTGATACAGCGAATAAAAATGCCACTACAATACTTTATAAACCTAAAGATGCATATAGGACCAAAGGCCGGGCTGCAAGTAAACCTTCAAAAACAGAAGGGCAAAACCATCCGGGTGGCGTAGTGACTCAGTTTTACTTAAAAGACTGGGATAAAAAAGATAGCATTGCACTAACTTATATGTCCATGTCGGGCGATACTCTAGCTAATTTTAGCACTTTTAGTGATAAAAAAGAGAAAAAGCTAAAAGTTAAAAATGAAGGCAATACCCACGTTTGGGACACGCGAGGCAAAGGAGCAGAAAAACTGGAGGGGATGATTTTATGGTCGGCTAACCTGGATGGGGCAAAGGCAGTTCCCGGATCTTATAAAGTTTATTTGAACAGAAATGGCACAGACATTTCCAAAACCTTTACAATTTTGGCCGATCCTAGAGCAGAAGTTTCTGTGGCTGATATGCAAAAGCAATACGATTTTGTCAGCGATATAAATTTAACGGTAGATAAGGCACATCAATCCATAAAAAAGATACGCAAAATCACATCCCAGTTAGATGCTTTTACGAAACAGTATAAGGGAAATTCCACAACCGAGGATTTAGTCGAAAAAGCTAAGGAAATGAAAAAGGGTTTTGAAGAGATTGAAAAGGCATTATATCAAACGAAAAACCGAAGTGCACAAGATCCTTTGAATTTTCCCATCCAACTTACCAATAAACTCGCTCATATAAATAACCTGGTCTCTATAGATGACTTTCCACCAACCGAGCAGGATATTGCAGTAAAGAATGAATTAACCACAAAGATTAATACACAACTCAGGGCTTTTGATACAATGGTTGATGAAGAGATCAATGAATTCAATAAAGCTTTTAATGAATTAAATCTCAATTACTTATTTATAGAAGAATAGATATTTATAAAAAGATCCTATACTATCATGATAAAACAAATTTATGTTGTCCTTGTTCTTGTTCTCACAGTAAGTCTGGGTCTTGCTCAGAATGCAGAAACTTATTTTAAACCCCTTAAATATCGAAATATTGGACCATTTCGGGGAGGCAGGTCTGTCACTGCGGTTGGAGTTATTGGAGATCCATTAACTTATTACATGGGAACAACAGGAGGGGGCCTTTGGAAAACTTCCGATGCCGGTCAGCGATGGGAGAATATTTCTGATGGGTTTTTTGAAACGGGTTCTGTAGGCGCAGTTGCTGTCTCGGCCTCTGACTCAAATGTTATTTACTGTGGTATGGGTGAGCACGCACCAAGAGGTGTTATGACTTCATATGGAGATGGAGTCTACAAATCTATAGATGCCGGGAAGACATGGAAAAAGATGGGTTTGACTAAAACTCAACATATCTCCCGTATAGTTATTCATCCTAAAAATCCGGATGTAGTTTATGTTGCCGCCCAGGGTGCGCTTTATGCTCCAAATGAAGAGCGAGGAATATATAAATCTATAGATGGTGGTGAAAGCTGGGAGAAAGTATTATTTGTGAATGCACTTACCGGATGTTCAGAACTCTCAATGGATCCCAACACACCTGAGGTGCTTTATGCCGCTATGTGGCAACATCAAAGGAAACCAAATATAGTAATTAGTGGGGGGCCGGGAAGCGGGTTGTATAAATCTGTTGATGGAGGTAAAAATTGGTCAGAAATTCATAAAGGCTTACCGGAGGAAAAAGGTAAGATGGCTATAGCTGTAAGCCCTGCCAATTCCAATAAAATCTATGCTTTAATTGAAAGTGATTCAGATCAGGATAAAGGAGGATTGTTTGTGTCTGAGAATGCGGGAAATTCCTGGACCATGATAAGCGGTGATAACAGATTGGTGCAACGAGCATGGTATTATATTGAGGTCTTTCCGGATCCTAATAATGAAAATACCGTTTATGTTATGAGCGCTCAGGCTTTACGATCTATTGACGGAGGTAAAACATGGGAATTAATTACGGGCACTCATGGAGATTACCACGATCTTTGGATTAATCCAAATAATTCAAAAAACATGGTTATAGCTAACGATGGGGGAGCCGCTATCACTTTTGATCATGGAAAATCATGGTCCACTCAGGATATTATGCCCACGGCACAAATCTATCGTATAAATGCGGATAGGCTTTTTCCTTATAACGTCTATGGCGGGCAACAAGACAATTCCTCTGTAAAAATTGCCAGTCTTTCATTAGGCCGAGATGCAATAACTGAAAGGGATTGGACTTATGCCGCTGGTGGTGAAAGTGCTTTTCTGGCATTTGACCCTGATAATCCCAGGTACGTTATGGGCGGCAATTATTTAGGGACTATCGAAATACTTGATATGGATACCAAATCGGAAACAAAAATCATGGCAGCTCCTATTCAATATTTAGGAAAGGCTGCCAGGGATATGAAATACCTATACAACTGGAGTGCCCCCATAATAAAATCTCAGCATGAAACAGACACTTTTTATCATTGCGCTCAAATGGTTTTACGAACAAGGGATAAAGGGCTTAACTGGGAGGAAATTTCTTCTGACCTGACACGTAATATGGATGACAAACAAGGTAAAGGAGGAGGTCCTTATACGGTTGAGGCTGTAGGTGCTGAAAATTATGGAACAATAGCTCATATTATTGAATCGCCCCATGAAAAGGGAGTATTGTGGACAGGGAGTGATGATGGCCTTGTTCATTTGACCAGGGATGGTGGTGATACCTGGGAAAACGTTACTCCTAACGGTTTAAAGGAATGTTTAATTAACGCTATTGACGTATCTCCACATGACCCGGCTACTGCTTATATTGCAACTACACGATATAAGTTTAATGATTACACGCCTGCATTATACAAAACCACAAATTATGGTAAAAGTTGGACAAATATTAGTTCCGGAATACCTTACGGTGCGTTTACCAGGGTTGTTCGGGAAGATGTTTCCCGTAAGAACCTTCTTTATGCCGGCACAGAAAAGGGTATCTATATTTCCTGGAATGGAGGAACCTTATGGGAGCCGTTTCAGCTAAATCTACCTATTACACCTATTACGGATCTGATGGTACATCAGGGCGATTTGATTGTAGCCACTTCAGGAAGGTCTTTTTGGATTTTAGATGACCTTGGCGCACTTGGCCAATACAAAACACAAAATGGGGATTTAAAAATAATGCAGCCTGAGGATGCATACAATGGTTCCTGGCAAAGCCCTTTAAATAAGAATTCGGATAGTTTTAAAGGCACGGATCCTTTTTCCGGAGTCAACCCTGCTAATGGGGTTGTACTGTATTACGAACTACCCAAGAGCTCTGATTCTACAGAAATTTCTCTGGAAATACTAAATGACAAGGGAAACCTTATTCGAAAATTTAGCTCTAAAAAGGATCCAAATTACAAAAAGCATAACGGTGGAGGACCGCCTCCGGCCCCTGTTCTTTCTAAAGAAAAAGGACTAAACAGATTTGTATGGGACCTGTGCTATCCGATAATTCCTGGTATCCCTGATGTATATATTGAAGCTAACTTTAAGGGGCATAAGGCACAGCCTGGAACCTATACTTTAAAATTACAACAAGGAGATAAAACAGTAAGTACCACAGCTAAAATTCTTGAAACACCTGGTTTCGAAACTCAGCAAGGTCAATATGTAACTTACGATTCATTTATGACGGAAATGGAGCAAAATGTTACCCAAATGCAACTGATGGTAAATACACTTTTTAGTGCTAAGTTGCAGCTTAAAGGTATCATTAACGACCTTGAAGATAATATTCTTAAGCAGGCTGGGATGACTCTTTATAACAAATTGAACGCATGGGATGAGGATATGATACAACGTAAATCTCAGGCCTATGACGATGTGGAAAATTTTCCAAATAAATTTACTGCGGAGTACTTATTTCTAATAAACGAAACCAACAGTACAATACCAAGAGTTAATACTTCATCCAGGTCTCGGAAAAATGAATTGGACAAAGAATGGGAGCAATTAAAAATGCGCGGAAATGAATTTTTAGAAAAAGAACTTCCGGATTTTAATAAAAAATTATGGGAGGCTGGTATAGGGGCAATTAGATATAAGAATTAATGGGGGAATACTATAATTATATAAAAGCACTGCATCTAATATTTGTTGTAACATGGTTTGCCGGTTTATTTTATATACCCAGATTGTTCATTTATCATATTGAAGCAACCGATAAACCTTCTCCTGATAAAGAAATACTTTCTGATCAACTTAAGCTAATGACAAAACGGTTATGGTATATAATTACATGGCCTTCAGCTATTTTGTGTACAATATTTGCCATTTGGTTGTTATTGTTAATACCAGCCTGGTTAGATCAACCATGGATGCTTATTAAGTTATTTTTTGTAGTATTACTAATTGCCTATCATTGGAAAACACATTTAATATATCTTCAATTACAACGCGATGAAGTAAAGTATACTTCAAATTTTATGCGTATTTGGAATGAAGGCGCCACTGTGATACTGTTTGCGGTTACTTTTTTGGTCATATTAAAGGGTACTTTCAATTGGATATTTGGGGTATTGGGAATTATTGTACTTGGAATTCTTCTGATGCTTGGCATACGTTTGTACAAGAGGATTAGAGACAAGAATCCCGACGCTTAAACCACTTTAATTTGAGGAATTTGATAGGCTTCTTTGGCTTGATTATTGCTATCTTTAAACTCAAATCTGGAGTCCTTGCTTAAAAAGTTATCCCTTAGATCCCGAATTTTTGTCGCTATGATTTTACTGGTGGTTATAGCATCGGTATTAATAGCCGGGGTTACTATATACCAATATAGGGAGCAATCTAAGGATTATCACCAGGTCCGTTTGGAACGGAAGGAGGGTCAGATAAAACAGAGTATTGTTTATACCTTACAGGAAACCACTTATCCGGTAACTACAGAAAATCTAGCACTGATATTTAAAGATGAAATTTACCGGATTGCTGATGTCCAAAATGTTAATTTCAATATTTATGACCTTCAGGGGAATTTAATTAAAAGTTCAAAGCCTAGATTCAGAAATGATTCAATCTCTCTTCACTTAGAGGCGGAAATAATTAATATGTTATCAAACACAGCGGAAAAGCGCTATATACTGGACGATACTGCTGCAGGGGATAAATATCAGGCTTCATACACCTATATAAACGATGATAAATATAAACCAATTGGTATATTAAATTTACCATACTTTGAAGATAATACGCTTAATGATATGGAACTCAAGGAGTTCTTAATACGCTTGTCTGTCGTATATCTTTTTATGTTTCTTATTGCTATTGTCCTGGCTTATTTCATTTCAAAGTACATAACCCGTTCACTACAAACAATTTCTGATAAGATTACACAAACCGACTTGACAAAAAGAAACGAAAAAATCCTTATTGAAAACCCTGGTCATGAAATAGGAAAACTTATTGATTCGTATAATGACATGATTGATGAATTAGAAATAAGTGCTGCCAAATTAGCACGGAGTGAAAGAGAACAAGCTTGGCGCGAGATGGCCAAGCAGGTAGCTCATGAAATTAAAAATCCACTAACTCCTATGCGATTAAGTGTTCAAAGTTTTGAAAGAAAATTTAATCCTGAGGATCCTAAAGAACAAACTAAAGTAAAGGAATTTTCCAAGACCTTAATTCAACAAATAGATACAATGAGCAGTATTGCTTCGGCTTTTTCAAGCTTTGCTGAAATGCCCGCTCAACAGAATGAAAATTTAAATGTGGTAAAAATAGTTAAACTGGCATTAGACATTTTTAATGAAAAATACATACATTTTATGGCAGATGAAGAAGAAATAATTGCCAAGTTAGACCGCACCCAATTGGTACGTGTAATTACCAATTTGGTGAAAAATGCAATACAAGCAGTTCCAGAAGTAGAATCACCAAGAATATTGGTTTCGGTGGTTTCGCAGGGAGATAGAGTAAAAATTTCAGTGGCAGACAATGGTATTGGAATTCAGGATGGTTTTAAAGATAAAGTGTTTGAACCCAAGTTTACAACTAAAACCAGCGGGATGGGATTAGGCCTTGGCATGGTGAAGAATATTGTTGAAACCTATAACGGGAGTATAAATTTTACTTCACAGCCTGGAAAAGGAACCGTATTTACTGTACTGTTTCCAAAAGGAACAAAGAATTGATAAAATAACCACCTATGGAATTTGAAAATATCCTGATAGAGATTAATAGTAGCGTAGCAACAGTTATTATTAACAGGCCAAAAAAATTAAATGCGTTAAACAGAGCCACGATCAAAAACTTAAGTAAGGCATTTAAGACTCTGGAAAAGGATAAAATGATACGAGCCATTTTACTTACCGGAAGTGGCGATAAGGCGTTTGTAGCCGGCGCAGATATTGCAGAGTTCGCAAACTATTCCGTAAAGGAAGGCAAAGAACTTGCAGCAAAAGGGCAGCAGGCTCTTTTTAACCTTATAGAGAATTTATCTACTCCGGTCATTGCAGCCATAAACGGTTTTGCACTTGGCGGCGGACTGGAATTAGCCATGGCCTGTCATTTCAGAATTGCCAGTATTAATGCCAAAATGGGCCTGCCTGAAGTTTCTCTTGGGGTGATTCCCGGCTATGGCGGAACGCAGCGCTTACCCCAATTAATTGGTAAAGGGAGGGCAATGGAACTTATATTGTCTGCCGGAATGATTAATGCAGATAAAGCTTTATCCTACGGTCTGATAAATTATGTAGTTCCTCAAGAAGAACTTTTACCACTATGTCTTAAAATAGCAGGCAAACTAACGAATAACTCACCTGTTGCAATTTCTTATGCAATAAAAGCGGTAAATGCGGGTTTTAAGAATAATGCGAAAGGGTTTGAAACCGAAATAAATGCCTTTGGAAGCTGTTTTGGAACAGCCGATTTTAAAGAAGGCACTACTGCCTTTTTAGAAAAAAGAAAAGCAGAATTTCCCGGAACCTGATTAGCTTAAAATTCATTATCTATCATGAAAATTCTTTTTATCATATCTTTTGCGGTTTTTACCGTGAGCTTTACTTACGCTCAAAAAATGCCTATTTCTTATGATTTTGGAGAAAAGTATGACGATAGATATAAGTATTCCAATTTAGTCTCCATTTCTGAGGATGGAACCGGCGGAACTGTTCTTGTAAGATCTTACTTTACGGGAATGATACTGAAACCTAAGGGTTACTTTATAGAGCATTATAACAAGGATCTTGAATTAGTCTCTGAATATAATTATAAATTAAAAGGTCCTGATCTTATTGAAGGTTACTTAAAAAACGGGCAATTATACTTACTGTTTTTGGATTATAATTTGGAAACTATGTCATATGATTATATAGTTCACCGCAGTCCATTATCAAATTTTAATTTTACCAAAGAGAAGTTACTCTCAATTCGCTCAGATCAGGTACGTCAACCATATGACCGCAACTATTACAACAGAAATTTTTCATCTGGTTTTACCACCACTACATTATTTAACGATGATAAAAGCGCATTTATAATTAGCACGCATTTTAAGAAGGGAAAGATAAATAAACACAATATTTATTTATTTAATGCTTCTCTTAAAAAAATATTCGAACAGGATTTTTCTAAAGAAATAGAGGAAAAAAATTATGCTTTTGAAAATATTGTGGTCTCCCCTAACATGGAACGTGCATACATAATTGGTAAGGCTTATTTTAAAAAGAAAAGATTTACCGCTTTAGAACGTAAATTTCAGTATGAACTTATTATGCTGACAAAACAAACTGCCATTACACAAAATTTTGACGGACCTGGTAAATACTCTGAAGCTCTAAAACCTATTCTGCGCAACGGGAAACTTATTTGTGTTGGGTTTTATGCTGATCGAAAGGACAACAGGTATAATGGGTTGGGATATTTTAAATTAGACCCAATAACACTTGAAGTTCAAATAAGGAAATACAATCCTTTTTCAAATCAATTTATGTCAGACAAGTTTGGAAAGGAGGATGCGGAACATGTAAAGAATCTTGTATTTAAAAATGTGAGCTTTACTCAGGAAGACGAAATACTCTTCAATGCTGAGGAGTATTTTGTCACGTCTAGCGTGCAGGCAAATTCAAGCGGTGGCAGACTAAGGGTGGAACGTTTTCATCATAATGATATAGTGAGTGCAAAGATCAATTTAGAAGGTGAAATGCTTTGGGCCCGAAATATTAATAAGGCGGAAGTAACGCAGGGTGACGGCGCCTATGCATCTTATTGTTCCTATACTAAAAATGATAACACCTACTTTTTTATAAGTAGCTCGGCTGAAAATCCGCAATTGCTCAATAATGAACGTATAATTTTTAAACAAGGCTTAAGCAGGAATAGAAATGTCTTTGTAATCCAATTGGACAAACACGGTAAAATGAGTTATGAAAAAATTATTGATGATAAAGAAGCTCGATTACCACTTATGGTTTCAAAACCTCTAATAGATTTTAACGATAACGCTGTTTTGTTTTATGCTAAAAGAGGAACTAAAAAGCAATTAGTGAATGTCTCTATCAATTAAATTAATAAAATTGCTTAAATAGGAATAAATCCATAAATTTGGAATAAATCCACATATTGAAGAAAAGTAATTTTATTCGGGGAAGAGGAGCACAGCAAAATACTCCAAACAAATTTCTTAAACACATTCACGAAATACAGCAAGATTTTCTTGAATTTTGCAGAAAGGAAGGTGAAGAGGCCGCACAAAGGAAAACACAATACTTAGCTGTTTTCCCTAAAACAATCGTAAATAAAGTTACTAGTCCGGACGTTGGGATGGAGTATTCGATGAATCCTTATCAGGGCTGTGAACATGGATGTATATATTGCTATGCCAGAAATACGCATGAATATTGGGGCTTAAGTGCGGGTTTAGACTTTGAACAAAAGATTTTGGTAAAGAAAGATGCTCCTACGCTTCTTGAATCTAAATTAAAAAGCAACAATTGGAAAGCCGCCACCATTGTACTTTCGGGAAATACAGATTGCTACCAGCCGGCTGAACAGGAATTTAAAATAACGAGGGCTTGCCTTAAGGTATTTTTGAGGTACCGCCATCCCGTAGGAATAATCACCAAGAATTCTTTGATCCTTAGGGATCTGGACTTGTTAAAGGAATTGAATTATCACAGGTTGGTTGGAGTAAACATTTCAATTACTTCACTTTCGGAAAATACTCGAAGAATTTTAGAACCCAGGACAACTACTATTAAAAAACGTCTTGAAACAATTGCCATTTTAACTGAGAACAAAATTCCGGTTAATGCCATGCTAGCACCAATTATTCCGGGTATAAACAGTCATGAAATTATAAATTTAGCAAAAGCGGCTGCAGAGCATGGCGCCTCATCTTTTGCCCATATGATCGTTAGATTGAATGGTGCTATTGGTCTTATTTTTACAGATTGGATCAGGAAAGCAATGCCAGACAGGGCAGAAAAGGTATTGAGCCTTATAGCATCATGTCATGGGGGAACATTAAATGACAGTAGATTTGGTTTACGAAGCAAGGGTGAAGGCCATATTGCATATCAAATACAGGAAATGGCCAAATTAGCTAAATTAAGATATTATAAGGGGAGATCATTTCCTAAGTTAAACAGAGAATTACACCAACAATTTAAACAGGGTCAATGGAAGCTATTCAACTAGAACTCCTTCTTAGTAATTCTCTTTGACTGTTGTGGTATAAAACAGGATAAATCTTAGTTTAACCAAGTTCCCAGCCCTTGCGATAAGTCCCCTTCACCCGTTCGTTAGCTATCTCGTAATTAGTGACCCTCATATTCTCTCCGTCCCAAAGCATTTTCCTTCTGCCTGGATAATTAAATCCTCGACCATTTTCATTTACTTCTTTATACTGAAACGATTTTATGGCTAGATTACCTATTAGAACGGCCTTCGTTAAAGGTCCGGAATGCTTAAAATCAGACGAAGTCTGGGACTCCTGCACCACGGTCACCCACACCAAAGGCCGAGACATATAATGTATCATTTGGAGGGACACGTCCTTTCCCTAAAACAAAGCTTGGGACAATTGAGAAAGCAGTAGAAGATGCAGTTACTTTTTGACAAATATTCTTCTTTTCATATTGCAGTAGATTTCAAAACAAGGATTTAATATATAAAAAAATAAGCTGTATCCTCGTAAATTGAAGATGCATAGTAAATTCTGATAAAATGATGTACTGAAATCAAAAGTATGTTATTTAATACCTTCCCATTCCTGATAGAATTGGTCCAGGTAATTTAGCATAAAGTCATGACGCTTTTCTGCGAGCTTTTTGCCCGTAGATGTATTCATCTTATCTTTTAAGAGCAGTAATTTCTCATAAAAGTGATTAATTGTAGGGGCACTAGACTTCTTATATTCTTCCTTGCTCATCGACATATTTGGAGTAATTTTAGGATTATAGATTTCCCTGTTTTTAAAACCACCATAGTTAAACGCCCGGGCAATGCCTATGGCACCCATTGCATCTAACCTGTCTGCATCCTGTACTATCTGCAATTCAATAGAATTAAAGGTATTGTCTGTATTAAATAGACTATTCTTAAATGATACAGATTCAATTATTTTAACAATGTGTTCCCTGATTAATTGATCCACATTGTGTTCTTTCAAGAATTTAGAAGCTACTTTAGGACCCAGAGTTTCGTCCCCATGATGGAATTTGGCATCTGCAACATCATGCAATAGTGCAGCCAGTTGAACTACAAATAAATTGGCATTTTCTTTTTTAGCTATATGAATAGAATTCGCTAAAACCCTTTTTGTATGTAACCAATCATGACCTCCTTCAGCACCTTTAAACCTTTGTTTGACAAATTTTTTTGTCTTTTTTAAAATTGCTTTTCGGGTCATTAAAACGAAGTTACGCCGCTAGTTATCTCTTGTTCTACTTTTTCAATCAATTCATCTGGATTTCCACTATTGTCGAGCGGCTGATGAATTTTAAAAGTTAAATGTGATCCAATTCCGTATGGAAATTTTCCGTACTGAAGCATTTTCCATGAATTATTTATACTAATAGGGACTATTAAAGCATTGGGCGCTTGTTTCATAAGAATTTTTAAGCCCGTTGTTTGAAACTTTTTTGGATGTCCGTTCCGGCTTCTGGTTCCTTCAGGAAAAATGACTGCGCTTCTGTTGTATTTTTCAATGTATCGGCCAAGTTTCGATATTTCCATTAAGGCCTGTTTGGCATCCTTTCTGTCAATAAGCACAGATCCGCCATGTCTAAGATTGTATGAAACACTGGGGATACCCTTCCCAAGTTCAATTTTGCTAACAAATTTGGGATGATGTGCACGCATAAACCATACTATCGGAGGAATATCATTCATACTTTGATGATTGGCAACTATAATAAGAGGTCTGTTTTTAGGAATTTTATAGGGATTAGTAAAGGTATACCTGGTACCCAGAACATGTGTGCACCTTATTAGTGATAAGTTGAGGAGACTTACACTTTTTTTATGTGCATTATACCCAAAAAGATTAAAGCAAATCCATTGAATGGGATGAAAGACTACCAAGGCTATACCGAAAAAGATAAAATATAATACAGTAAGTGGATATGCCAATATTTTTTGCATGACACAAAAATAAAAAACCGCTTTTATAGAAGCGGTTTTTTACGATTTTTTATATTAACTAATAAACTTTTGGTCAAAATGAAGCTTTTAAACCCGAATGAAAGCCACTATAAACTCAATGGAATTTATAATACCGGTTCATCTAATGTTAGCAGAATTCCTCGAATGCCTGCATTAAGTTCTCTGAAATTAATTCAGCAGGTCTTCCTTCGATATGATGTCTTTCTATCATATGTACCAATTCCCCATTTTTAAACAAGGCCATACTTGGTGATGAGGGAGGAAATGGAATCATAAGATTTCTTGCGGCATCTACTGCTTCCGTATCTACACCCGCAAAAACAGTGATAAGATGGTCTGGTTTTTTACCATTTTCCAGACTTAATTTCGCAGCTGGTCTGGCATTCGCAGCAGCACAGCCACATACAGAATTCACCACCACCAGGGTAGTACCTTCCTGTTTAATGGCATTTTCAACTGCCTCTGCTGTATATAATTCTTCAAACCCGGCTAAAGCCAGGTCTGCTCTCATTGGTTTTACTAATTCTTCAGGATACATAGGCATTTTTTTAATTAAATTTTTAGCAAAGATAGTGAAATTGTAATAACCTTAATGAAAAGCTTCACCATTCTTTAAGTAACGTATTCATTCATATTATCCTATATTTGCGCAAATTTTATTACTATTATGATTAGGTGGTTCGCCGCAATTTTAGGTTATTTTCTTTTCCGTTTACCTGGAGCTATTTTAGGCTTTTTAGTTGGGAGTTTTATAGACAATTTAAATAGTAGTTCAGGCGGAAGAACAGTCTTTAGTGATTTCACAAGACAAAAGGTGTCACCAGCAGATTTTGAACTAAATCTTCTTTCACTTTGTTCTATTGTCATTAAAGCAGATGGACAAGTAAGTCAGCGTGAATTAGACTATGTCAGACAATACTTTCTCAGCACATACGGAAAGGAAAAAGCTAATGCTATTTTTAGAACATTTAATGATGTTATTAAAAACAGGGAGATATCTGCTCAGCGCATCTGCACTTACCTGAATCAGCGTACGCGCTATGAAGTGCGGTTACAATTATTGCATTTTCTTTTTGGGATTGCACAGGCCGATGGAGCGGTGAGTAATCTCGAAACTGAAAAAATAAAGGAGATAGCCGGTTACCTTAGGGTGGGAAGGCATGATTTTGAAAGTATTAAAGCAATGTTTATAAAATCTGCAGACAATGCTTACAAGATATTAGAAATAGAAAAGGCGGTTTCAGACGATGAAGTTAAAAAGGCATATCGGAAAATGGCCAAAAAATATCACCCTGATAAGGTGATCACGGAAAATGAGGCCATTAAGAAAGGTGCAGAGGAAAAATTCAAGGAAGTTCAGAGAGCCTATGAACAGATACAAAAGGAAAGAGGAATCTAGTGAGACATTAGAACCCTAAAATTATATTTATGCCCACTAACTTAATTTTTTGTTTGTAAAACCTTTTATTTTTAAAAGAATATTCATGTATGATTTTTGGTTCTATTGCAAACTTGGAATTAACCATGTCCTAGATTGGGGAGCTTATGATCATGTGTTATTTTTAACTGCCCTTACTGCTCCTTTTACATTTAAGCATTGGAAGAAAGTAATTGTATTAGCCACATTATTCACAGTAGCTCATTGTCTTTCCTTACTTTTATCTGCCTATTCGTTTGTTAAGGTCGACGTCGAATTAGTTGAATTTTTAATTCCGTTAACCATATTACTAACTGCATTTTATAATATACGACAAGCTTTTGTAGCCCAAACTAAAAACAAAGGATACTTACTTGAGTTTGCCACGTCTTTTTTTGGCATAATACATGGGTTTGGATTTTCTAATTATTTCAATATGCTGATGAGCGATTCAGATGAAAAAATAGGACCTTTAATGGGTTTTGCCAGCGGTATAGAAATATCCCAGATCATTGTAATATTTTCAATACTATTGGTGGCCTATATTATGCAAAATAAGTTCCGCATGAAGCGGTCAGTATTCACAATATTAATATCCTCGGCTATTGCATTACTTACAATACCTATGTTGAGAAATAGTTGGCCCTGGTAAAAATTTGTCCTATCAGATTGACTTCGGTTTGGATGACAGATAGGTTTTTCCAGGTTTTATATGCCAGACAACGGTTTTAATTAAAAATTAACCGTATAAGGTTGTGGGACTTTTCCAAAGCAGGTATCTTAGTGCTTTACCTGAATTAAATAGTGCATACAAAGATTTTTTTTGGTGAAACAAAGTAAACAGGAAAAATACGATAAAGCTTATTTGAGAATGGCTCATGAATGGGGTAAATTATCCTATTGTAAGCGCAAACAGGTGGGAGCAATTGTGGTTAAGAAGAGAATGATTATCTCAGATGGTTATAATGGTACGCCTACCGGATTTGAAAACTTTTGTGAGGATGAAGAAGGATATACCAAATGGTATGTTTTACATGCTGAAGCCAATGCTCTGTCCAAAGTAGCTGCTTCAACTCAGTCTTGTGAAGGTGCTACTTTGTATATAACATTATCACCCTGTCGAGAATGCAGTAAGCTTATACACCAATCTGGCATAAAACGTGTGGTATATCAAATTGAGTATAAGGATAATTCTGGATTAGAATTTCTAAAAAGGGCTGGCGTAGAATTGCAACACCTCCCTGCTATTAAAAGCGCGGTTTAAATTATAATTGGATTAAATGAAGAAACATTTTTATATATGGCCAACACTCATAGCCCTGGCGTTATCGCTTGGAATCTTTGTGGGCGGGAAACTTCATTTTAACGATACACCAGAGAAATTATTTACTACTAATTCTAAAAAAGATAAGCTAAACAGACTTATTGATTATATAGATTATGAGTATGTTGATGACATTAATACAGATAGTATAGTAGATATTACTGTAAACAATATTCTGGACAAATTGGATCCTCATTCCGTGTATATTCCTAAAAGTGAAATGACTAGGGTTGCTGAAAATATGAAGGGGGATTTTGTTGGCATAGGAATAAATTTTTATATGTATAAGGATACCATCACGGTAATACGCACAATAGAAAAAGGGCCTAGTTATCTTAAGGGTATAAAGGCCGGTGATCGAATACTGATGGCAGGCAGTGATACGCTGTATGGGAAGAGATTAGCAAGTGATGTTATTGTAGATAGATTGAAAGGACTAAATGGTTCGTCAGTTAAACTTCAGGTTTATCGTAAATCTGAGAATAAACTGTTTAGTGTAAATCTTAAGCGAGACCGTATACCAATTAAAAGCGTTCATGCTTATTATATGCTTACACCTGAAATGGGATATATTAAAGTAAACAGATTTGCTGAAACCACGTATAAGGAATTTAACATGGCACTGCGAATATTGCAGCGTCAGGGAGCAAAAAAGCTAACTCTTGATCTTAGGGATAATCCCGGAGGTTATCTGGGAATTGCAGAGCAGTTAGCTGATGAATTTTTGCAGGACGGGAAACTTATCCTTTACACAAAAAATAAAAAGGGGAAAATAGAAAAAACTTTTGCAACCAGAAAGGGTAGCTTTGAAGATAAACCGGTCTATGTTTTAATTAATGAACGCTCTGCTTCAGCCAGTGAAATAATTGCAGGAGCCTTGCAGGACAACGATATAGGAACAATAATTGGCCGCAGATCTTTTGGTAAAGGACTGGTTCAGCGTGAAATGGAACTTGGCGACGGCTCAGCTGTACGTTTGACGGTATCTAGATATTACACGCCTACAGGTCGTTCTATTCAAAAGACTTATAAAAATGGAAATAAAGACTATTATCAAAAGTTTACAGATCGTTATCATAACGGCGAGATGATTTCTGTTGATAGTATCAAAGTAGCAGATTCCTTAAAATTCACTACACCTAAGGGCAAAGTTGTTTATGGAGGAGGAGGCATAATTCCTGATGTTTTCGTTCCAATTGGCACTAATGAAGAAGAAGCCGTTGAAAGCCTGGAGAGTCTTGGATTTATGTCCAGGTTTATATTTGAGCATTTAGAGGAAGACAGATATAGATATTCCAATTACTCCGAAGCAGGATTTGTAGGAGATTTTAGTGTGGATGACATAGTTTTTGAAAAGTTCGTAGACTACTCAATAGATCGAAACATCAAAATTAATTTCTATGATTTGGAGGATAAGATTAAACTCTACTTAAAAGGTGCTTTGGCGGAACAGTTATTTACGTCTAACCTCAATGCAAAGATAAAGGCCACTTCCGACAGCATGCTACAAAAAGTTCTGGAATTGGATCTACCAACAATTCAGCAAAAAGAAAAAAAGCAAATTGAATTCAGTAACTAATTATCCTCTATTTTTTTCTGAATCTTCTTGGAAGTAAGATATATTAATAGCAATAAAATAGCACATAGAGAAGCAACAATCCCAATGAGTGCTACTACACTATTTCCTTTTAAGGGATCATCAAAATCAACAAGAGTTACATTGTAAGTAATTAGTACAACTGCCAGGATGATTAATACAATGGTAAATGTTTTATTCATTTCAGTCGTTTCTAATATTATTTACAGTGTGATTCCACTAGTTTCTATTCTAAAAAAGTTGGTTAATATTCGAAGTAAATAACTTAACTGCTATGGCTAATAAAATTACTCCAAAGACTTTCCGGATTATATTAATCCCGTTCTTTCCGAGGATCCTTTCAATTGTCTTTGACGATTTTAGAACTATATAAACAAAAATAATATTAATTATAATAGCAACAATAATGTTCTCTACATGAAATTCTGCCCTTAAAGATAGAAGAGCAGTCATAGTACCTGCCCCGGCAATAAGAGGAAACGCAATGGGAACTATAGAAGCACTTTCTGGCTCATCATCTTTATAAAGGGAAATCCCCAAAATCATTTCAATAGCTAGAAAGAATAATACAAAAGCTCCAGCCACGGCAAATGAATTTACATCGATACCTATTAACTTTAGAATTTCCTCACCAATAAAAAGGAACGCTACCATAATACAAGCTGCCACAATAGTAGCTTTCCCGGATTGTATATGCCCAACTTTGTTTCGCAGGCTGATAATAATAGGGACGCTGCCTACTATATCTATTACAGCAAAAAGGATCATACTTGCCGAGGCTATCTCTCTTAAGTTAAAATTCATTGGACTATCAAATTAATTAAGCTGGCAAATTTACGTATACCAATGGTTTTTGGATCACAGAAGGACAAATATTTTATGTATTGTAAAATTCAAAAAAGTATCTTTACGACCTTAATTTTGCATGATGTTTGAAATTGGTAAAGCTATTATCTCTGACGATATTTTGGAAAAGGAATTTATATGTAATTTATCTGCATGCAAGGGAGCCTGTTGTATAGACGGTGAGGCGGGCGCCCCATTGGAGGATAAGGAGTCAGAAATTCTTGTTGATATTTACGCAGATGTTAAGCCTTTTCTCAGGGCAGAGGGCATTTCAGCTATAGAAGATCAAGGTGCCTTTATTAAGGGTGCAGATGGCGAATGGGAAACACCTTTGATTAATAAAGAAGAATGTGCATATGTAGTATATTCGGAAAAAGGAATTGCCAAATGTGGTCTGGAAGAAGCTTACAACAATGGAGCTACAAAGTGGAGAAAACCCGTATCCTGCCATTTGTATCCTGTAAGAATTACAGAATATGAGGAACTTACGGCGGTGAATTATCATAAATGGGAAATTTGCGATCCTGCATGTTCATTGGGGGAGGAATTAAAAATTCCCATTTATAAGTTTGTAAAGGAGGCGCTGATTAGAAAATTTGGCAATGGTTGGTACGAAGAATTAGAAAAAATTGCAAAGACCAGATCTAAATAGTAGGAATATACAGTATTACCTTTGTGCCAGATGCGTTACCCTCATCATCCAAAAGATCTACAATTTCCATTTGAAATGTATTTTGATAATCCCTGGAAAAATTGGCTAAGCGTTCCTTAGTTATTTTTATACCAATAGATTTTCGTTTTAGAACCTTCCTTTCTTTTAGTTTTTCGGAAACTGCCCTTCCTACACCATTATCCGTTATTGAAATATTTATATATCCCTTTTTACCTTTGCTTATGTGTAATAAAATTTTTTTGTCTCCATCTTTTGAAGAAAGACCATGCCATAGGGCGTTTTCCAAAAAAGGTTGTAAAATAAGAGAAGGAACTTTAATGATATGAGTATCTATACCTTCATCCACAAATATTTCAAACTGAATTTCATTAGAAAAGCGGATATTTTCAATATTCATGTATAACTCAACAGTTTCCAGTTCTTCAGCTAATGGAATTTCCCTAACGGAAGAAGCCTCAAGTATTTTCCGCACTAACTTTGAAAACTTATTGAGATAAAAAACGGCATTCTTTTTTTCATTGTTGATTATGTAGAGCTTTATAGAATTGAGTGAATTAAACAAAAAATGGGGATTCATCTGGCTACGGAGCATACTTTGTTCAAGCGTGAGCAATTTCTTTTCATTTTTGAGCTGGGTCTGCCTGTATAAAATATATAGGATAATAGTAAACAGCGCTACTAATAGAGCACTTATCAATAACGTATTTTGATTTCTTCGCAACTTTAAGTTTACGATTTCATTCTCTTTTGCAAGTACTTCTATCTGACTATTCTTTTTTTCTGACTCGGAAAGAGCTATTAAATCGGCTACATAGCGCCTATTGCGATCATTGGAAATTCTTTCCTCCACATCTACTGCTTCTATAAAGAATTCTTTAGATTTTTTGAAATCATCTTTAACTTCCCATAAATCGGCTAAGAAGGAGTATGCCTCTTCCATCTCACTAAGCAGATTATATTTTTTAGCTATTTCCAGTCCTTTATTCAGATTGTATTGAGCCTCATCAAATTTATTATTTTGAATCTGTGCCCAGCCTATATTTATATAAATCTCAGAGATTATTCTCATGTCACCCATTTCTTCAGATAGCTCAAGTATGGATTCAAAAATTTGAAGAGCTTCCTTGGTTCTGCCCTGATGTACGTATACATGAGCAATTCCTAAATTTGATAGCAAATGGACTCTTTTTGAACCAACCTTTTCATTAAGGGCCAAGGACTTTTCATAATTTTGAAGCGCTTCTTCCAGCTTACTCTCAGCCTCAAGGCATTCTCCAATATCCTTATAATTCATGGCTAGCCCCTGGGTATTACCCAATTCGGCCTCAAGCGCTATTGATTTATTGAAATTGGTGATAGCAAGATCATATTGACCTAAAGTTCTATAAATATGGCCAATACTGTTTAAAGATAAATTTAAGTTCCTTTTTATATCCTTATTAGGTTGTTCTATAAATTCCGCCAGGTCTATTGCCTTTTGGGCACAGTCTAAGGCTAATGGTATGGCCTCCGTTCGCCGATAGACAGAACTTAACATAGTTAAACTATAAATTTGAAATTCAATATTTCCATTTACCTGGGCGGCCTCTAATGCCATTTGGTGTATTCTAATGGCTTTGTCATATAGCGAGTAATCCCGATATGAAATACCTAGATTATTTAAAGCATAGGATGCACCCACATAGTAGTTTTCCTTAACTGCAGCATTTGCAAAATAACGCATCAAACTGGTATCCCGCTTTATCGTCTTAAGAACAATATCCAAATCATTAAAAGATTGCGGGGCTTTCGAGATAAGACTTTCAGTAGTCTCTTTAAAACTTTTGGAACTGTTTTGTGCCTTAACTTGATATAAAAAAACCGTGATAAGAATAAATAATATCAGGGAATAAATGGTAATAAAAGAAGAAGTACAGGGGATTTTGCTACTTTTTGTCATAATTAATTCTCGAAATGATTATAACAAATCTAAAAAATCGGACTTTTTTTGACGGGATACGGGTATTTTATGATTGGATTGAAGTATAACATATCCGTCAGTTTTTAGAAACTCCTTAATTTTAGTAAGGTTAATTATGTAAGAGTTGTGTATCCTGAAAAAGGAATCACTTGGCAGCAACTCATTAACTTCTTTTAATTTTTTGGTAAGTACAATCTTGTGTCCATCTTCAAGGTAAATCGTACTGTAATTGCCGTCAGATTCGGCATAGAGGATTTGATCGCTTTCCAGAAATACTAATTTTCCGTCGGTATTGAAAGTAATTTTTTTATGCTTTTCATTAGCATTAAAATTCAGTAGAATTTTTTCCAGTCTATCTGCAGTATAATTTTTCTCATTAAACTTTTTAATTTTTACAATAGTATCTTTTAAGTCGTCCGTATCAATAGGTTTTAAAAGATAATCAATAGCCTCATTTTTAAGAGCTTTTATCGCGTATTGATTGTAGGCTGTTGTAATTACAACAGGAAAATCCTTATTGCTTAATTTTTGAATGAATTGAAATCCATCCATGGTGGGCATTTCAATATCCAAAAACAAGCAGTCAGGGGTATTTTGGCTAAGAAAACTTAAAGCTTCTAAAGGATCGGTAAAAGAGGCAACCACATTTATTTCATCGCTGAAATTAGTCAATTCCCATGAAAGACTTTGAAGTGCTTTTTTTTCATCATCTACAATAACAGCTTCTAACATTACCATATTATATTCCTGTAAGTTACAAAATTAGACGTATTGTTTTAAGACTTAGTGAAATATGTATAGATAGATTAAATAGATGTATGACCAGCACTATAACGCTTAAGGTTTGCGTTCCAAAGAAAATTTTTACCGATTGTGAACTTAATTTTTTGAAGAAAAAAATTGATTGTTAGATTTATAACAAATTGATATTAAAAAGGCCCATAAATTTCGTTTAAAAACTGAATTGGTAACGCAATTTATACATAATTCCATACCAATTGTACAAATGGACTGTGTAGGTTAATGGTTACTTCATACTTTGGTTTTAGAAAATTTTGCATAAAAAAATACTATTGCATGCTTGATAAAGTACTGAGAACCGATGAAAAAATGCGTTATATTTTTTACCCTTTTAATCTTAGTTATACTGCTTGCAGTATTAACGGATAATAAGGAACGTTCAGTACTTGTAGATGAAGTAGTACTTGCAGGAAATAACATTGATCATCTTTTGGCTGAAGAACAGGGCGAAATAGCAGAACTATGTACGGAGTAAAAACATAAAATAAACTACCATGCCACATATTGTAATCAAATCCCTCAAGCTTGGTCTATGGGTTATTTTACCCCTGGTTTTCATTTCAAATACTTCAACTGAAGTAAAGTCTGATAAGACGGTCTTGTCAGCCGGGAGTTATGTGCTAAATGTTGCTGGAGAAAATGAGTTTCAACTTCAAGGGATAATCAATTTTGAAACTGCAATAATGCGTTCTTCGAAAGGGCAAGAGTATACCATTTTAAAATTAAGTCTAAATGATGGTCAGAAGCTTCCGGGACATTCACTGGGATTTTTTATTTCTAAACAATACCACTCAACAAAAATAGGAAATGGGCGGCATGAAATCTCTGGAAATATTGAAGGATTTCTTAATTATTTTGATGGGGTTTTTGGGTTTGCCAATATAAATCAATTTGGGGAATTACCATTTTTCGCAAAAAATGGTGCCATTACTATTGATAATATTGATGATAAAATATTAAAAGGGAATATACATGTTGTTTTTGAAAATCTCAATGAAGCTGACTTTGAAGTAACGGGCAATTTTATTGCTCAAAAAAATAGTTTTTAGTGGCAATTAATTGATTTTATAGAAATAAATTTGCATTACGAAATAAAGTTCATTGAAGAAGAATATTTTTTGATTTTAAAAGACAGATGAAACTGTCAAACCATTATGTACGACTCTAAGGGGGTATATCTTTATAGAAATACTGCTGCTTTAATGCAGACCCATAGATGTAATTGCTAATTGGATAACCATACCAATCATGTTGGTCATGCAATTTGCTCGATTTTTAGGTTTCGGGGGAACTACCTAGATCAGCAGACCCAAGAGGTAATTGAATTTTTAGACATCTATTGAGCCGTACGGTTTGGCGGTATTTTCTGAATTATCTTCTTTTAGATTATTTTTATTGAATTTCTTTGCACGATTTAATATTAAATAATGGCACAGAAAGATATTTTTTTGTTTTTCGCAAGGTTTCTTTCTTCCACATTATTGGTTGTGATTTGTATTTCTGATGCCTGCTCCCAGTCGCAAATCACCTTTAGACAACTTTCTATCAAAGCAGGGTTATCCCAAAATAGCGCCGTATCAATTAGTCAGGATAGTACTGGTTATCTTTGGATTGCTACGCAGGATGGCCTTAATAGATACGACGGCAAAAAATTTATTTATTTTCCCTATAGTTTTGTTGATATTACCAAGCCGGATTATAGTAATCTGGGTAAAGTATACACCGATAAAAAAGGGGAATTATGGATCATTCCAATGGATAAAATTCCCCGAAAGTTACTTCCGGATACTCAAACTTTTGAACCAGTCCCTGGAATCCACGATGCCAGTGTGGTTTATCAAGACAAGAATTTTAATTTATGGTTTGGGACCTATTCTAATGGTCTTTACTCTCTTAAAAAAGATTCGAAATATGTAAAGCAAGAAATTTTACCTTCAAACCTGAATGGTACAATTTTCAATATTGTGGAAGATTCTTCCGGGGATTTACTTCTGGCAAGCGAACATTCAATTATTCGTTTCAATTCATACACCGGTAAACATAATAATTTAAATCCTGAGAGTCTGGCAAATGGTCTTATTGAGGCAAATTTTAGTGATATAGTTTTTGATAAGAAAGGTAGACAGTGGATAGCTACATATGGAGATGGATTATATTTAAAAGAGAAAAATGGGAATCATTTTAATAGGATTTCTAAATTATCTTTTTCAGATCCATTACCCAATGACCTTAATATATTAGATCTATATTTAGATAGTAAAGACAGGCTTTGGATTGCCACTTATGGCAGGGGGCTGTATATGATAAATTTACCAACACAAAAAATAAATCATTTTATAGCCGAAAAGCAAAATCCGAGAGCCCTGCATTATAATGATATCCTATGCATTTACGAAGATTATACCGGAACCATATGGTTGGGAACAGATGGTGCGGGCTTAAGTTTTTACGATGAATATCTGGAAAAATTTAATTCCTTTATTAATTACCAAACTCCTGAAAATATTAACATTGACGTTGTTCGAGCAATAACAGTAGACCAGAAGAAAAGAGTATGGATTGGTACCTCCGGGAAAGGTCTTACTCAGTTTGATCCGCTAAGCAATAGCTGGCAAACTTTCATTACAAATGCAAATTTGATAAATAACATTGCATCTGACAGGATTATGAGTCTTTTGGTTGATGAAGAAAATAGCCTGTGGATTGGAACTCAGGGTGAAGGACTTAATATTTATGATAGTAAAGAGAAATTTATCTACTATTCTGAGGATACTGCAGTTCCCTTATCTGCGGAAACAATTTGGACCATATTTGAGGACTCTCAAAATAGGGTTTGGCTTGGAACAAGGGAAAAAGGGTTAATTCAATTTGACAAGAGGAAAGGAGAAATTAAGTATCTTAAAGATCAATTGCTTCACAGAAACAATCTGCCCGAAAATAATATTCGCGTGATTACCGAAGGGGAAAAAGGTCAATTATGGCTTGGTACAGAAACCGATGGAATTGTATTATTTGATACCGAACAGGAATCTTTTATTTCCTTTAAAGAGAAAAATGACACCAATTCATTGTCAAACAATAATATTAAGTCCCTTTATTATTCTCCTGGTAATATCCTTTGGATTGGCACTAATGGAGGAGGCCTGAATGCCTTGGATTTAAATAGTGAAAAATTCTTTCATTTTACGGTTGAGGATGGTCTTGCCAATAATGTAATCTATGCCATAATGCCCGATAACAACGGAAATCTGTGGTTAAGCTCTAACAAGGGAATTACCAGGTTTACAATGGGTTCGAATTTAGAGGCAAGTCCGGAAATAGTGAATTATACAAATTATGACGGATTAGCCACTGAATTTAATACTGGTGCTTATTACAAAGATTTAGAGGGCAATTTATATTTTGGGGGCCTTGAAGGTTTTTATTGGTTTAAGCCCGATGAGATAAAGGTAAATAACATCTTACCAAAAACCAGTATTACAAGTTTGGAGGTATTAAATGAACCATATCCTATGAAAAAGGGATTAACCCTTGGTCATACACAGAACACACTCTCTTTTACCTTCTCCAGTATGCAATATGCACTTCCCGAAAAGAATCATTATCAGTATAAACTGCTGAATTATGATGAGGACTGGGTATATGTCGGGAATAATAATTTTGCACGCTACTCTTATCTGCCGGCAGGCGACTATGAATTATTAGTGAAGTCCAGTAATTATGATGGTATTTGGAATGAAACACCCGCCCGTTTTGCTTTTAAAATAGCCTTTCCGTGGTATTGGAATCCGGTGGCAAAATTGATCTATTTCATATTATTTCTTTGGGTAATTTATGGAGTTTACAGCTATTTTAAATGGCGATGGAAGATGAAACTCGATTTGGAACTAAAAGACGAGGAAGCATCACGATTACAAAAACTAAATGATTTCAAATCCAAATTGTACACTGATATTTCTCACGAATTTAGAACGCCATTAACCCTTATTTCTGGTCCCGTTGATGCTAAACTTAGTGAAGGTAGCTTGTCAGATAGAGATTTTGAAAGTTTTTCCATGATAAAGCGAAATACAAATAGGCTGTTGACCCTTGTAGACCAGTTATTAAATATGGCTAAACTGGAAAAAGGTAAACTGTCGCTAAAAGTAAAAGAAGGAAATTTGGGGTTATTTATTGGCGCCATTGCGAGTTCATTTAAATTACGCGCAGCACAAAAATATATTGATTATCAAACTAAGGTTGATAAACTTCAAGACTGCATGTATGACGAGGATGCTATGGAAAAAATATTGACAAACCTGCTTACAAATGCATTAAAATATTGTCCGGAAGAAGGTTTATGTGAATTTAATGCCCATAGGGAAAATTCCACGGTGGTAATTAGTGTTAAAAATACGGTTGAAAATTTATCCGAAATTGAAGTAGATAGGTTATTTACACGTTTTTATCAAAAAGATGAGTATGCTGAAGGTATCGGGGTTGGACTGTCACTGGTAAAAGAACTGGTAAACTTATATAGAGGAGAGGTTTCGGTAAGAATAGAAGACCATAATATGATTCATTTTAGAGTTATACTACCTCTTGAAAGGGAGCTTTTTGAATCGATCGAAATTTTGAACACACCGGAGGTGAACAAGAAATTGACGGGTCTGGCAGATAGGGTTGGTTTAAATAAAGCTTCCAAAGCAGTTTCAAAGAAGACTAAGGAAAAACTACCGCTGGTTTTAATTGTAGAAGATCATAAGGAGATACGTGATTTCCTAAAATCAGCATGGGATAAAAAATATCAATTGTACGAAGCTGAAAATGGAAAATCAGGAGTAGAAAAGGCACTTGAAATCATTCCTGATCTAATTATTACTGATGTGCGGATGCCCATTTTAGATGGCATTGAATTGTGCAATACCCTTAAGACGGATGAACGAACCTGCCATATCCCTATTATATTATTAACAGCGGGACAAGGAGAAGAAAATGAATTGAAAGGTTTGCAATCAGGGGCAGACGATTTTATTACAAAGCCATTTAAACTGAAAATTCTGGAGAAACGGGTAGAAAACCTTATAGAAAGCAGAAAAGCGCTGCGAAGTCGTTATAGCCAGGAAGTTATACTCAAGGCAAAAGACATTGCAATTACCCCTACCGATGAAGTTTTCTTAAATAAGGTGCAGCGTCTACTTGATGAACAGCTTTCCAATCCAGAATTCAATGCAGCTACTTTTAGCAGAAATGTAGGGATGAGCCGTATGCAATTACATAGAAAATTATTGGCCTATTCAGGACTGAGCACAACGGCATTTATTCGTTCTCAACGATTAAAGCAGGCAATTCATATACTACAAACTTCTGATTCATCGATCAATGAAGTTGCTTATTCGGTGGGCTTTAATACACCTTCCTATTTTATAAAATGCTTTAAGGAGACCTTTGCTAAGACACCATCAGAATACCTCCAAACCACCAATAATTAGGTTTTTTTCTTCCTGTTACATTTCTTGCACACTTCGTTACATATGTGGCACTCCTTCCATTAACTCTTGAATACATTTGGGATCAATACCATAAATCTGCAAACAGTGGCTTCAATTATTTCATATCGAAATTTTCTTTTTGTCTTTATACTATTATTCCTTTCCTGTTCGAATAAAGATAAGGCTGTAAAGTTACCCGTTGACCTGATGCGAAGTGAAAAGCTTTCAGAAGATGCCTTGTCAAAAAGTTGGAAGTTATTAGAAACAGGTCAACAACTTGCAAATGAAGGACATTCTATAAGCGAGATTATAAAATCTTTGCCAGACAGTACATTGGTGCAGACAAATGCATCGTCTATCTTGTTTTTTATAGAAGGAAGTGTGCCCATGCTGATAGAAATGCCTAAAGATCCTTCTCCCAATGGGCTAACTAAGGGTGGGGGCAAGTTAATGATAGCTCCAAAAAGTCATTCGATAAAACTTCTTGCGAATTTAGTAACAAGTCCTTTTGAGGAAAATGAGGAAGCAGTTAATATAGTTGCAAATGAAAAAGGTGATGAAGAACGGGAGAAGAAAAGAGCATTGATTCTCGCCCCGTACATTCAAGAGTTTGGAACCTTTGATGATGGTTTGGCAGCAAGAAAATATTTAAGTAAAAATAAGAACTACGAAGGGCGGATAGATTATATTTCTCAAGGAGTGCTTTTAGATACTTATGCTAGTTTTGCAGAATATGACCTTGTACATTTAAGTACTCATGGAGAAAGATTTTGCAGTCCTATTCAAATAGTAGATGGCGGACAGACAATTGATCTGGAAATAGCCGGGGAAAATACTATGTGCAAGATTTTAATCGATTCAGGGGTAATTGCAAGTGAAAGCCCTCAAGAATTTCTTGATTTCGTAAGTAGTCCTCAATATGAGGCTTACAAGGAACACGTTATAATAAAGGAAGGGACGTTTCTTTTAAAAAGTTCCTTCTTTACTAGCTTCT
>Ga0209456_10000063_pt1 | contig 52829 bp, 38 predicted proteins | sample COG_11_FD_184755 | JGI IMG/M metagenome (GOLD analysis project Ga0209456, IMG submission 184755) | Pelagic marine sediment microbial communities from the LTER site Helgoland, North Sea, for post-phytoplankton bloom and carbon turnover... | ecosystem: Environmental > Aquatic > Marine > Neritic...
GTACCAGCGCTGGGGGATGAGCTACTGGTGCGTCGGCATGGACGAGGTCCCCGCCATCGACATTCTCGGTTACAGCGACGGCGGCAGCATGCCGGGGCTCGGACAAACGCTGCCCAGGAAAGGCGGACGCGGCGTTGAGCCCTATATTTTCCACTTTCCGGATGGCAACGCGTCGGTCGCCAGGCTCCTGGTCAGGAGCCTCATTCCCGAGGCCCTGCCGGGATCCACGATGGAAGACAGCGTGACCGCGCGCCTCGATTACAGCGCGCTGGACCGGAAAGGCGCGTCTTTGCGCATTCGTTTGAACAGTACGGCGGTCAACGTCGCCCACACGGCCGACTCGAAAGCTGTCGACGTCACTTATGTGCATTCCGGCAAAGCGCACACGGTGCGAGCCGGGAAATGCATCATGGCCTGCTACAACAGCGCCATTCCTTATATATGTCCTGACTTGCCGGAGAAGCAGCGGGCCGGGCTCGCCTACAACGTCAAAGTACCGCTTACCTACACCAAGGTGATGGTGCCGAACTGGCGCGCATTCGCTGACCTGGCAGTTCGCTTCGTCTATTACACCAACGATTTCTACAAGCAGGTGGAGCTCGATTACCCGGTCTCGCTCGGCGACTACGAGTTTGGTGCAGACCCCGACCAACCGATGGCATTGCACATGTGTCATGTCCCTTACTTCGACGATATCCAGGGGCCGGAGCAGTGGCGGGCGGGTCGACGACAACTTCTCGAAACGCCGTTCTCGACATTCGAGCATCACGTTCGCGATCAGCTCGACCAGGCACTTTCAGGCGCGGGATTCGATGCCGACCGTGACATCGAGGGAATCACCGTCAATCGCTGGGCGCACGGGTATGCCTACAGTCCGGACCTGCTGTGGGAGCCCGACTACGAATCCGATGCCGATAAACCCTGGGTTATCGGGCGGCAACCGTTCGGGCGCATCAGCATCGCAAACTCCGATGCCGGCGCAGCGGCAAACACCGATTCGGCGATCACCCAGAGTCATCGCGCCGTCAAGGAAGCCCTGTCGGAATGAGTCTTTCGAAACCCTGATCGGTGGCCTTTAACTCCTTAATATTCATGCTTTTTTTTGCGGGTGTGCTGGCCATGCACGCGCTGCCGCTGCAGTGGCACGCGAGGAAAACCAACCTGCTGCTGGCGAGCTATGTCTTCTACGCCGCATGGAACCCGCCGTTCCTGGCCTTGCTCTGGATCTCGACGCTGACCGACTGGTTTGCGGCCAGGCGCATCGTCATTTCGTCGGGCAGGAAGAGAACGCTGTACCTTGTGCTCAGTATTCTCGTCAACCTCGGCCTGCTCGGGTACTTCAAGTACGGCGGATTCCTCGAGGAGAATTTCGCGAAGCTAATGGCATGGATGGGATCGGGCTACGAGATATCGGGCAGTGACATCATCCTGCCGCTGGGAATTTCCTTCTATACGTTCCAGTCCATGTCGTACAGCATCGACGTCTACCGGGGCAAGATAAAACCCGGTGACTCGATCCTCGACTTCGCATTGTACGTCTCGTTTTTTCCGCAGCTCGTTGCCGGACCGATCTTGCGCGCCGGTTATTTCATGCAGCAGCTGGTCGAAGCACACCGCCGCCGTGCTGATGACTTCGGCTGGGGCATTGCGCTAATCGTAGTCGGTCTTTTCGAGAAGATCGTACTCGCCGACGGGCTGCTCGCGCCCGTCGTTGAGAAGATCTACGCGGTATCAGGCGATGCGACCGGCATCGACGCCTGGGTCGGAACGTTCGCGTTTGGCGGGCAAATCTTCTTTGACTTCAACGGCTATTCAGTTATCGCTGTCGGCCTGGCCAAGTGCCTTGGCTTCCAGGTGCCCTGGAACTTTCTCTCGCCTTACGCGGCAATCGGGTTCTCGGACTTCTGGCGTCGCTGGCATGTCACTTTGTCGGCATGGTTACGGGACTACCTGTACATATCACTGGGGGGAAACCGGCTCGGCCGCGCACGAACCTACGTCAACCTGGCGCTGACGATGCTGCTGGGTGGCCTGTGGCACGGCGCCTCCTGGCTGTTCGTCCTCTGGGGCGCCGCGCACGGAGCGCTCCTGGTGATCGAGCGCCTGGCGCGTCATTTCCTGGGCGGCGTCGCGTTCTTCCAGCGGCCCTTAGCCAAGGTTTTGCTGGGATTGTTGACGTTCGTCCTGGTTACGCTGACCTGGGTTCTGTTTCGAGCCCCTGACCTCGATTCGGCCACGCAGCTGTACGCCGCAATGTTGATGCCCGTCGGCGGTATCAATGCCGCGGACCTGCGCGATGTCGCAGTGGTCTTTGGCGTACTGGCCGCGTTGCTGGGCACACACTGGTTCATGCGCAATAGGGAATTCGGCTCGGCCCTGAAAAGGCTGCCCTGGCCGCTTATTGGACTCATACTTGGCGCGATGCTGATCGCGATTCTGTTATCACCCGGAGAGGAACGTGACTTCATCTACTTTGAATTCTGATCCTGCCGAGCCGCGCTGGGCTTACGTCTGGGCGGTCGCGATTCTGCTCGTCGCCGTCGTCGTGGGTGGTTGGGAATTGCTCGTGCGCGGCGCCGGGCTCGGACCCGGTTACGTGGACAACAAGGTCCTCTGGGCCGACACGCGTCATCAGCTCAACGAGGCGGGCCGCGATGCCATCGTGCTGCTGGGGGCTTCGCGCATGCAGCGGGCCATCGATGTCGACACGATGAGCGATCGATTCGGCAGGCCAGTGTTTCAACTTTCGATTGAGGGGTCCTCTTACCTGCCTCTGTTCGAAAACCTCGCGGTCGACCCGCGCATCACTGGTACGGTCGTCGTGTCCATCGCTCCGGCCTTCACATTCAACCGATTGCTGTCGCAAATCGACGAAGGTAGACAGTCGCTTTATCTCGAGTACTACGGTAATCAGTCCCATGCGCGTCGACTCGAACAGCAGCTTACGCTCTTCCTGCAGGGCCGCCTGGCGTTCAGGGCACCCGGCGCCGCGCCGGCGGCGGTTGTTCCTGAACTGATCGGGTCGGGCGAGATGCCGGGCCGCGACTATAAAACAATCTTCCGCAATCGCGTCGTACACATGGACCACGACTTGATACCGGGCGATCAAACGGACAGAGGATTAGCGTCGCACTATCTCAGGAACGTCCAGCCGTATACCGAGGCGGAGTTTGAGCGGGTCGTCAACTACATCGCAACGATCGCAGCGATGCTCCGACAGAAAGGCGTGGACGTCTATTTTGTCCGCTTACCCTCCGCAGGCGCGGTGCGGTCTCTCGAGAACGAGTTCTTTCCCTGGGAACAATTCTGGGGCGTACTCCTGCAGAATGTCGACGCCACGTTCGTTCATTTCGCCGACTATCCGGAACTCGACGGCCTTGTGAGCCAGGATGGTTCGCACATGGACTCGTCGAGAATCGTGGAATTCACCGAACGATTGAGCGATGTCCTGGCCCGGAATCGCCTGCAGCCAGGTTCCGAATAGCTTACTGACGCATCAATACAATTTCGTCGTCGTACCCGGTTATTTCCCAGCGGGCCAGGGAAATAGGGATGCTGTCGATCGCATTGAGCCGATCGAAAAACCGCCTGAGCTGGAAAGGCTGACCTCGTTGCTCCATCAAGCGCGCGTAGTCAGCGAGCGTTTCCTCGAGCAGGTATTTGCCCGTCACATAGCTCGTGCCATAGCCGGGCTGGCGCAAATACAGGTGCTGTTCGAAGATGAGCAACTCCTTTTCGGTCTTCATCCAGCCTCGCGGCGTGAAGTCCATATGCACCCGGCCCGCCTCTTCCATCGTCATCTCGTTGGCATGCGCATACAAGGACCCGAGCCCGCGTGCCGCGCGTTGCGCGAGCAGAATCCAGACCAGCTCGCGTGATCGCGGACTGTCATCGTACAGGCCTGCGTGCATAAACATCTCTTCAACGCCGGTTGCCGTACCTTCGTTGCGGCTGTCGAAAATGTTGTAGAGCAGTGCGCCCTGGCGAATCGGGCTCTCGTGTGGCTCGGTGTCCATGCGCGCCAGCTCGAACCAGTGCCAGAAATGCGTAAACAACGGTGCCGGATCGTAGTGCGCCGTTATCCAGAAGAAGTGACGTTGCTGTTCGGGCACGAACGATCCCTTATGCTCATGAAGCACGGGCTCCATGTAATCGGTGACAGTGACAATGTCCTTCTCTTTCAGAAAACGCATGATGCGCTCGACGGCCTCGTCGGCCATTGCGTCATACTCTGCGGGCGTGCTCACCGCGACCATTGGCGGCAAGTCCCGGTTGCGCTGTTCCTCCAGTTTCAGGCTCGACCAGGCACGGGCAAGTTCACGCTTCAGCAGGCGCTCCTCGTCCTCCCAGCTCATCGGCACGAGGTGCACGTTTCGCTGGTACCAGGTGTAGTTGTCCTTGCCGATTCCTGACGGACCCGTCTTCGATTCCGATTCGGCTTCGAGCCATGCAATAAATTCGTCGGTGGCGGCTTTCGACGCCTCGATCACTTCGAGTAGCTCGTAGCTCGCCGCATCGCCAAGCTTCTCCTCGAGTTCCGCCAGAATGGCGCGCTGCCCGCGAATGTCGCGGATGCCCGTCACCCAGAGATCGCGCGCGTTCCCCGTAAGGTTCGCGCGCGCCTGCTGCATGAGCGGCGGAATCACAGAGAGCTCCGAAGTCAGCCGCCGTTGTTCGGCATCACTGAGCGGGAACTCGTAAGTCCAGAGTTCGACGAGTGCATGATGCGTCGGGCCCTCGTGCGCGGGCACGTCGCTGCGATAGGTCCAGATCGTATTGTAGAAAGCGGGATCTCGTGCCCATGGCCGCAGTATGCGTTCGTTGAAATCGTAGCCATTCATCTCCGCGCGCACGAGGTGCCAGTCGACCCGCTGTGGAATTGGCCAGTCGTCGATATCGAACGAGTCCAGTCGCTCTCGAAGTACCAGGAAGTCGTCGCGGCGAGACGCGAATTGCTTCGCCGTGTAGTCGGGTGCGCCATCCAGCAGCGGTGGCGATTCGAACGCTCTCCAATCTGCGAACAACACGAGCAGATCGTCGTAGCTTGAAGCCGTATCCGCGCTCTCGGTTGCGGCGGCGAATCCGACCGGAACAGACATCAGGATGACGGCCACGGTGGCGCTTGCAAGTTTCATGAGTGGTCCAACCGAGGGACGGGTGTTCGGGCTCGAAATAGTAACAAAGCCCGCCGGTGTGCACATCGGCCATATGATGTATCTTCACCTGTCTGCGAAACCGCCGATGCCCCCAGGCATCGGCCAGGATTGGAAAAAAATGAGAAGAGCGACCGTATGCCTGCTAGCTGCGATATTCCTGATGACTGCCTGCACTGAAAATACACCCGACCACCCGGTCGCCGAGAAGCGTCCCGTCGAGCTCGAAAGCCATGGCCACGTTCGCAGCGATGACTATTTCTGGCTCAACGAGCGGGAAGATCCCGAGGTCATCGCCCATCTCGAGGCGGAAAACGCCTACACGGATCGCATCCTCGAACCAACGGTCGGCCTGCGAAAGCGACTGATCGACGAAATGGCGGCGCGCATCAATGAGGATGAAACCTCGGCGCCGTATCGCGACGGCGACTACTATTACTACCATCGTTACGAGGCAGGCAAAGACTACCCGATCTACTGCCGGCGCAAGGGCTCGCTCGACGCTGACGAGGAAATCCTGCTGGACGTGAATGCGATCGCAGGTGACGAGGAGTATTTCTCGGTGCGCGGCGTTGAGGTCAGTCCGGACCACCGCATCCTCGCTTATGGCGTCGACACACGCGGCCGCCGCTTTTATGACCTGAAATTCATCGACCTCGACTCCGGCGAGCATCTCAATGACGTGATCGACGACGTCACTCCTTACTACGTCTGGGCGAATGACAGCAAGACGATCGTCTATGTCCGGCAGGACCCGGATACCTTGCGCTGGTACCAGGTGTACACGCACGAACTGGGCAGTAGCGACGATGAATTGATCTACGAAGAGCAGGACGAGACCTTCAGCGTGTACGCTTACAAGTCGCTGTCGGACCGGTTTATCTACGTGCAGAGCGGCAGCACGCTTTCGACCGAAGTCCTTTATGTGCCGGCGGACGATCCGAACGCCGAATTGACCGTGTTCCTGCCGCGAGAGGCCGAGCACGAGTACTTCGTTTCCGACGGCAAGGACCGCTTCTATGTCATGAGCAACGACGGCGCGCGGAACTTCCAGCTGCTCGAAGCGCCGCTCGATGACACATCCAGGGCCGCCTGGCAGCTCGTCGTGCCGCATCGTGACGACGTGCTGATCGAGGGCTTCACCGTGTTCTCCGAGCATGTCGTGGTCACGGAAAAAAGCAACGGCATCGAACGCGCCGAGGTTCTCAGGCGCAGCGACGGCAGCATCCACGAGATTGCGTTCGATGAAGCGACCTTCCAGCTTTCGTCGGGGGACAACGTCCTCTACGACAGCAGCGTGTTCCGCTACGAATACGAATCGATGACGCGACCCGCGTCCGTCTACGACTACGACATGAACGCGCGGGACACGGAACTCGTCTGGCAAAAGGAAATTCGAGGCGGGTTCGACCCAAACAACTACTATTCGGAGCGCCTGTTCGCGGAAGCTCGAGACGGTACGCAGGTTCCGGTATCGCTCGTGTATCGCAAGGGTATCGAACTGGACGGCAGCAACCCGTTGCTGCAATACGGGTACGGATCCTACGGTTACAGCATCGAGCCCGATTTCGACCGCGAACTGTTGAGCCTGCTCGACCGTGGCTTCGTCTTCGCGATCGCCCATATCCGCGGCGGTTCCGAGATGGGCCGGCAGTGGTATTACGACGGCCGCCAGCTCAAGAAGATGAACACCTTTACCGATTTCATCGACGTGTCGAAATTCCTGATTGCCGAGGGCTATACCTCGCCCGAGCACCTGTATGCGCGTGGCGGCAGCGCCGGCGGGCTGCTCATGGGCGCCGTCATCAACATGGCGCCCGAGCTCTACAACGGTGTAACGACGCGCGTGCCGTTCGTCGACGTGGTGACCACGATGCTCGACGACAGCATTCCCCTGACCACCAGCGAATACGACGAGTGGGGTAACCCGAACGAGAAGGAAGACTACGACTATATGTTGTCGTACTCGCCCTACGACCAGGTGTCAGCCCAGGGTTACCCACATATGCTGGTCACGACGGGCCTGCACGACTCACAGGTACAGTACTGGGAGCCGGCCAAATGGGTGGCGAAGCTGCGCGACCTCAGGACCGACGACAATATCCTGGTGCTCGAAACCGACATGAAGGCCGGGCACAGCGGCAAGACCGGGCGCTACCAGAGCCTTGAAGACGACGCGTTGTATTACGCGTTCTTCCTGTACCTGGAGGGAATCACCGAGTAAGCCGGGCCGCTATTCCACCGCCGCGACAAGCTCCTCTTCTGACGGGGCGGGCTCGACGGCCTGCACCTGGACGTGGATCATCGCGCGCGCATCCGCGGCGCTCATGATCGGCTCGTCATGCGAGTAGCCGGCGGTATGGGTCGTGCTACATCCTGCCAGTGCCGACAGAGTAGCCAGGATCGCAATTATGTTCAGTTTCCTGGTATTCATGGTGGACCTCCCTGGTCCGTTTACCTTCCTGATGGTTTAGATAACGTCTCTGTACCTTTGTGGTTGACGACCCCTCGGTATATGACAACTTCCAATCGGCGCTTTCTGCTATAGAATCGGGAGCGTCCATTTTTCAGGGGGGACTCGACCAATCATGTTTGATGCGGCAGAACTGGGGCAACGCGTCAGCAAACGCGAATTCAAGGAACGGGAACTGGAGCTGCGCACGAAGTTGCTGACTCTGCAGTACCGTGCACAGGAGATGGCTCGATTCCCCGTGCTGATCGATTTTGCGGGCGTCGAAGGCGCCGGCAAGACGACCACGATCAATATGCTCAACATGTGGATGGATCCGCGCTGGATTCGCACCATTGGGTACCAGGCGCCCACGCAGGTCGAAATGGCGCGCCCGCGTTTCTGGCGCTACTGGCGGGATATGCCCCCGAAAGGCCGGATTGGCCTGTACCTCAGTGGACGTTATTCCCGGCCGTTGATCGGGCGCGTCTACGAGCATATCGACGAGCATGAATTCGACAAGCGGCTGTCGGAGATCATTCGCTTTGAAAACGCGCTCGTGGACGACGGCGCACTGGTGTTGAAGTTCTGGATGCACCTCGGCGCGTCGCAGCAGGAGAAGCGACTCAATAAGCTCGAGGCGGACCCCCTGCGCAGCTACCAGGTAAACGAGGCCAATTGGCGCAATCACGAGCACTATGAGGACTTCATCTCGGCCGCCGAAGACTTGATTACGCGCACGAATCGCGTTGGAGCTGCCTGGCACATCGTCGAGGGCGGCAATGAGAACTACCGCCACTTGCGCGTCGGCGAAATCATTGCGGGTGAACTGTCCCGCCACCTCGACGTGCAGGAACAGGAAGCAGCGAACGAGCACCCACCGGTCCGCGTCGCCAGCCCGGACACGCCGCAAGTTACAACCGTATTCGATGCACTGGACCTGACGCTTGCCTTGCCAAAAGACGAATACAAGGAAAAGCTGGCCATGTACCAGGCGCAACTCGGCGAGCTTGGACGCAAGGCGCAGGAGAAAGGCGTCTCGACAGTGCTCGTCTTCGAGGGTCCGGACGCCAGCGGCAAGGGCGGCGCGATTCGTCGCACGGTCTGGAGCCTCGATGCTCGCAGCTATGCCGTACACCAGTTCGCAGCGCCAACCGAAGAAGAGCGTGCACATCATTACCTGTGGCGCTTCTGGAAGAAGCTTCCGCGTGCCGGGCATGTGGCCGTCTTCGACCGCAGCTGGTACGGGCGCGTGCTCGTCGAGCGTGCGGAGGGTTTCGCCACCGCGACGGAGTGGCGCCGCGCGTACAACGAGATCAACGACTTCGAGCACCAGATCGTCGACCACGGCACCCTGTTGCTGAAATTCTGGCTGCATATAGACGAGGATGAGCAGCTCGTGCGCTTCCAGAAACGTGAGCAGTCTCCTTACAAGCACTGGAAATTGACCGACGAGGACTGGCGCAACCGCGAACTGTGGGAGGCCTACGAGCAGTACGGACAGGACATCGTCCAGTACACGAGCACCAAGAAAGCGCCGTGGATACTGGTTGAGGCGAATAACAAGGGATACGCTCGCCTCAAGGTGCTGAAAACGCTCGTCGATCACCTGTCGGCCCGGCTGGACGAAACCGACACCGAATGATCAGGAAGCTCTTCGTACAGGTTATCGAATCCATTTCGGTCACCGATTCGAGCGCTGTGGTCGATCGCGATGCTGCGCTGCGCCTGGCAACGGCCGTGCTCATGATTGACGTGGCACGTGCCGATCACGTATTCGACGAAATCGAGCTCGATCGCGTGCTGCAGCTCGTCGAACAGCACTTCGGGCTATCCCCTGAAGAAGCGGCCGAACTCGTGAATTCGGCGAGTGGCCAGGCAGATGATCTCGTCTCGGTACATGAGTTCACGGCGCTCCTGCATGAGCATCTCGACGAAAACGAGAAAGCACGCATCGTCGACTTGCTCTGGGATATCGCCTATGCCGATGGGCGACTCGACAAGTACGAAGACTCGTTGGTACTAAAAATCAGTGACTTGCTGTACGTCAGTCGTGCCCGGGTCATGCGGCTGAAACACGACGCCCGGCAACGTGCATAGGTATTTTCCGAAGTTGGAAAAGCCTTTTTAGACTAAATATAAACACGGTATTCCGGCGTTCGCTGCGAGCCGCCGGTACCCCAGAGACGGGTCGACGAAAAAAGCAGGAGCGTGCCGCAACGGCGCCAGCGATGTCGGGCTTTCACAAGTCACTGGGAGAGGAACATGTTGGGCAAACCACTCAGCGCTTTATGTGCTGTGGCGCTTATCTGTGCGCCGCATTTTGCAACGGCAGCCAACTTCACAGTCAACGATCCCACGGAGTTTCAAACCGCGCTCACCACGGCACAAGCCAACGGTGAGAGCGACACGATCACCGTCGGGGCAGCCACCTTCAACATCGCTGCCAACGGGACGCTGACTTACACGGCTGCAGCGACCGAGAATTTCAGCCTGACCATCACCGGCGGGCCCCAGGCACTGGCGATACTCGACGGCGGTTCGCAGGTTCCGATTCTCAGGATCGATTCGACGGCGGTTATCAACGATGGCGGCGTGAATTTCGACATCAATAACCTGACTTTCCGCAACGGCAACGCTACCGGCGCCCCCAACGACGACGGCGGCGCGCTGGCCATCCTGACCGACGAAAGCCAGCAACCGGCTGAATTCGCGACGATCGTCTTTATCGTCGGCTGCGAGTTCTTCGACAACGCGGCGGCCGATGACGGCGGCGCGGTGTACGTTCGAGCACACGCGGTAGAAGGCATCTATCTCGACGATCTCACGTTCGACGGCAACCAGGCCGGTGGTGACGGCGGTGCCGCCTACGTCGCCGGCGGGATTTTCACGACGCCGCAGTTCTACAACAACATCGACTTCTACAACAGCATGGCGCAGGGTAGCGGCGGCGGACTGGTCGCCGAAGGCTTCGATGCAGCCACACCGACCACGGATCTCGCGAACAGCGTCAGCTTCTTCGACATTTCGTTCTACAACAACCAGAGCATGAGCGCGACCGAGGGAGGAGGCGGCGCTGACGTGTCGTCGCTCGCGACGTTTATAGACACGGTCGGATTCATCGACAACCAGGCTCGTGTCGGTGGCGGACTTCGGATTCGTCCGAGCTGGTCAAGCATCGCGATGACCAACACCGGCTTCGTTGGCAACACGGCCAGCGAAGACGGCGGCGCGTTTGCCGCACTGGAGACGTTCTTCCAGTCGTTCACGATGACGAACAACACGATCTTCCAGAATACGGCGACGAATCGCGGTGGCGGCGCCTTGGTGCTGATCGACAGCTCGAGCAGCATTGCGGAGATCTACAACAACATCATCTACGGCAACACGGTAACGCAGGGTACCGGCGCTGACCTGTATCTCGACAACCAGGTCTTTAACGACATCGGTGCGCCCGTTGAGCTGTTCAACAACGACATCACCGATTTCGTCGTGACGCCTGTTGTCGGGGTATTCACGCAGGGCTCGAACATCGATCAGGCCCCGTCGTTCGTCGACATGGCGGCAAGACCTGTGCCTGACCCGCGCCTGCAATCCGGCTCGGCCGGTATCGACGTCGGCGACGACAATGCGCCGGGTGCGCCCGCCGTCGACTTCGAAAGCGATTCGCGGCCCTTCGACGGTGACGGCGACATGACCGCAACGATCGACATGGGCATGGACGAGTTCACCGGCGCTGTCGTGCAGAATGCCGATCTTGTCGTGACCAAGACCGACAGCCCGGATCCGGTCGTCGAAAACACCAACGTCACGTACACGGTCGTGGTGACCAATGGCGGTCCGGGCGCGGCGAGCGGCGTGACACTCGTCGACACACTCGACCCGCTCGTCACATACGTATCGGCGACGCCGACTCAAGGCACCTGCGCCGAGAACACGGGCACCGTGACCTGCAGTCTGGGCGCACTTGCGGACAACGCTTCGGCGACGGTCACAATCGTCGTTACGGCACCGGCCTTCTCGGCCGCCCAGCAGCTCACGAACACGGCCAGCGTTTCGGCCACCGAGCCCGATCCGGTCAGCAGCAATAACAGCTCAACAGAGCTGACGACCGTCGTGGAGGCAGGAGCGCCAACAGCCGATCTCGCGGTGACCAAGACCGATTCGCCGGATCCGGTATTGTTGGACGGCTCGACGGTAACCTATACGATCACCGTCACCAACAACGGCCCGGATGCCGCAACCGGCGTGACGATGAGCGATACGTTGCCCCCCGTTGGCGCTGCATTCCAGTCCGTGTCGACCGACACCGGGCAGTGCGACGCACAGCCTGACGGCAACGGCATGCTCGATTGCACGATTGGCGACCTCGCAGTGGATGGCATAGCGACCGTAACGATCGTCGTCTTGCCGACCGGGCTTATAGGGCCGCAGCAAATCAGCTATGAAATCACCAACACGGTGACCGTCAGCGGTACCGAGGTGGACCCGACGCCTGCCAACAACACGGCGACGGAAGACTCCACCGTGAATCCGCCTGTCTCCGACATGAGCGTCAGCACGACGCACGCGCCGGACTCGCCAATGGTTGGTGAGCAGCTTACCTACAGCATTACCGTCGACAACAACGGTCCACTGGATAACACGGGCGTCGTCCTCACGGTGACGCTGCCGGCTTCGGCGACATTCGTGTCGGCCAGCATCGACACGGGAAGCTGTGGTGACGTTAGTGACGGCACGGTCACTTGCACGATTGGCGATATGGCCTCAGGTGTAAGCGTCGTCGCGCAGATCATAGTCACGGCGCCGGGTGAAGCGACAACGCTGACCCTTAGCGCGACACTCGTCGCCGATGTGGCCGACCCCACACCTGGAGACAACGTGAGTTCGGAGGCAGTTACCGTGATCGATGTAGTGGACCTCATTATCGAGGGAACAAGCGAAGGCAGCGGCAGCATCACGCTGCTCGAACTGCTGTTCGCGACAATGGCCGGCCTCGCCGTCTATTGGCACAGGCGGCGCGAAGCTGCCCGCCAGGTGCTGAGCATGATGGGTCTCGCGGCTCTTGCAGCACTGCTGGTCCTGCCGGCCCAGCAGGCAGTAGCCCAGAATCAGTGGTACGTCGGCGCGAACATTGGCGCGTCCGATGCGGACTACAGCTCGGGCGAATTGGTAAGCGACCTCGCCAGCCTGGGATGGACCATCAATAATCCCAGCGTCGACGACACCGACACGGCATGGAAAGCCTACGCCGGATTCTCTTTCAATGAGTACGTCGCCGTGGAAGGCGGCTACGCCGACCTGGGCAAAGTGGAAACGCGCTTCGGCGCCACGGTTGGTCCCAACCAGATCGATGCGATCCTGACGGACACCTACAGCATTCACCCTGTCCTGGGTGACGGCTGGTTTGGCACCGTGGTCCTGAGCTGGCCGGTTTCACCGGACCAGTTCTCGCTGACAGCCCGCGCCGGCTTCTTCGCATGGGAGTCGGATATTGACGTGGAAGTAGTCCAGGGAGGTACCGGTCGTGTTTCGGGCGACGACGACGGCACGGACATGCTGTACGGACTGGGCTTCGAGTGGCACATGAACGCGCAGTGGTCGCTGACCGCCGAATGGGAGCGTTATGAGCTCAAGGATACGGTCGACGTGCCATCAATCGGCTTGAAGTACAACTTCTAATGGAGGGACGGGGCATTTCGGAATCGCTATCCGGAATGCCCCTCTTCGCCGGCTAGGCCGGACCCGGTTCCTCTTCGATGTCGACCATCGGCATTGGCTCGGCCGGCTGATATCGCGAATCGCTGCGCAGGTGAAGGTCGCGCTGCGGGAACGGTATTTCGATATCGTACTCCCTGAACTTGTCTTCGAGCGCCCACAGGTAGGCAGCTCGGGTCCGCGTCGGGCGCCGGGCGCCCTGGCGATTGACCCATACCAGCAGCAGGAAATTCAGGCTGCTGTCGCCATACTCGACGAGCCAGACGTCAGGCTCGCGACCCCGCATGTTCTTGAGTGTGTACTGAACCTCCGCCGCCGCCTCCAGCGCCGCCTTGCGCACCAGTTCCTTGTCGCTGCCGTAGGCGACACCAAACGGAATGCGCACCCGGAGTATGCGCTCACCGAGCGTCCAGTTGGTCAGACGCGCTGTCACGAACTCGGAGTTCGGGACGACGATGTCGATGTTGTCGTTGGTGTTGATGAGCGTGCTGCGAACGTTGATCGCCTTTACGGTGCCGGTCAGGCCGGTGTCCAGTTCGATGTAATCACCGACCCGGAGCGAGTGCTCGAACAATATGATCAGTCCGGACACGAAATTGCTGACGATGGACTGCAGGCCGAAGCCGATGCCGACACTGAGCGCGCCAGCGACGAGCGCGAGGTTGCTGAAGTCGAGCCCGATCGTCGAGAGCGCGACGAATAGCGCGATAGTGATGATCGTGTAGTGGCTGAGCCGGCCTACCGTGTAAAGCGATGCCTGGGTACCGGCATCCTGGCTTCGGCTGAACCGGTCTATTGCGTGCCGCACGACCCGTGACAGCAGGTAGGCGATCAGCAGGATAATGATGAGGCGAAGGATATCGCTGCCGGCAACCGGCGTCTCACCTACAGTGAACAGGGTAGCGTCGGCTATCCCGTCAGCACGCTGCTTGACTCCACGGAAGAACCGGTCCGTGACCGCAAGCCAGGACCTGAAAGCGCCAACATTTTCGACAAACGCGTCTTCGGCAACAAGAGACAGTAGTTCGAGGTCTTCGGCAGCCGCCTGCAATTCTTCAATATGGGTGACCGTGGCTTGCGCGGTTCCCAATCGCTGGTCCAGCAATCGTCGTGCCGAGCGCTTGAGTCCATCCCGGTCGACCGTCTGCACGGCAAACACCTCGTCCTGCGTATCGGCGCGCCATTCGTGTACCTTCTCGCCAACGTCGCGGACAAATTCCCTTGCTCCAAGCGACAGCTGCTGCAATTCTGCTGTGTCCCGCGCCGTGCCGAGCACTATTTCGGCCCAGATCAGGAGCGTGTTCGACTTCATCCACTGCAGTCGTGTCAGCGCATGGGCAACTTGCGCGTCGATGACCTTCTGACGCGCCAGTCGTTGCTGTGAGCGACCTTCTGGTGTGTCGAGGGACAGTTGTGATGCTGATATCTCGGCCGCCCGGAGCCCCTCGGCGGCTTTTTCCACGGCGGCTTCGGCCTCGCTCACATTCTCTTGCAGTTGCGTGAAGTCCTCATCGCTGACGGTCTTCGGCAGCAACCCGCTGGCGAGCTCCACGCGCTCCTCGGCGGCCACTGCGTAGGAAAACGCCTGCTCGGAGCGATTGGTCAGCAGCCGCACACGCAGCCTCGCAATTGCGAGTGCCGAACGATTCTGTATCAGCCGAAGGGCGGCGAGAAGTCGCTCATCACCTGGCTTCGCCTCCAGGTAACGCTTGAATGCCAGGTCGCGACGTTCCCTGATGCCATCGAGTATTCGTTGTTCGCGTTCAACTTCGACCTGCTGCTGCTCTGCATCCGCGCGAGCGTCCCTCGATTCAGCCGCGGCCTGAAGCAGGCTTGCGATCGTGTAGCTTTCCTCGAGCGGCTCGAGCTGCCTGGGTTCCTCCGCCCCCTCATCGAGCAACGAGAGATAAGTGCCGTAGTTTTCCCGAATGCCCTCGAAGATCGATTGCCCGACTTCCTGGTTGCTTGCCCGCAGGGTTGCGAGCTCGGTCTCCACATCAGCAAGAAAAGACTCGACTCGCGCTGCGGGGTCATCATCTTGCCCGGTCGGCTCGAAATAATCCCAGGAGCTCGACTGCAGGTTATTCAGATCAGGCGGGTCGGGCAGCGCCTGCTGCTCCGTGTCCTGCGCGTGCACCGAGGTCACGGCCAGCGTGGCGATTAACAGCAGAAAACGTAATGCGCGCCTCATCGGCATGGACTATAACTCTCAATACTCTTTGGTGCCTCAATCTTCGGCCACGCGGGGCTTTGCGGCCGAGTCTCTTCATTTTCGGCGTGGCCACAGAAATTACTTTGATTATGTAAAAAAACAAGCGTCGAAATCCCGTCCGGCCCGCCAAAACAGATGCGTCCAGAATTTTCCAACGTCGGCTGAACATAAGGCGCTGTAAGCGTTTCAGCCGATTTACCTTAATCAGAATGTGCCTTCACTCGGGGCAGTTCACTTAATTCCACAAAACCCTTGGTTTCGCTCGCTTTTTTGACGCCGTTCATAGCACGTAATGTTAACTAGGCCCAGAATTGCGTCTTTACATCGTTCGGTTCGATGGGTATTCGCATGCTGAGAGCTTTTCTGGCGGTCCTGGCCGCAATCCTGCTGGTGAGTGTATTGTCCTGGCTGATCGTGGAGTCACGCGCGGTCAAGGAGGACTATTACGCGGCGCATGCCGAGCGCATGCGCGCCATAGAAACCAGCAGAAACGACCTTAACGACGTGATCCAGGGATCCCAGGACGCGTTCGAAGACGGCCGAGCCGTACCCAACTCCACCAGCCTGGCGCTCGTGCGCCTCGGCGAGAACAACGACCTGCTCCAGAACGGGGATTCGCGGCTGCGTGAAAACCTGGCAGTCGACACACAGCTGGCCGCCTACGACGCCCAGATCAATCGCTTCGTTCGCAACGGCCAGAATTTCGCGGAAAGCCAGAATGAGTTTGCGGACGCGCTACGCACTCTGCAGGAAGAGTCGCCGCTCATCGTGAAGGACCTGCGACGCTTCAACCTGCGCCTGCAATCACAGAATGCCTTCTCTCTCGCGATCGACGTTATCGAGTTTGCAACTGGCGCTGGCGGTGAGACAGGCGAGCAGTTGAGCGAGCGTATCGACGCCATGCAAAACGATTCGACGCTCCGATCCAAGGCGCCTGGAACCGCTATCGAGTTCGCGAACGCGGCTCGCGCCGTGATCGAGCAACGCGCCGCGGCCGAAGAGGCCCTGAGCATCGCAACCGGTAGCCGCATCGTCGAGACCTTGTGGACGCTGTCCAACGAGATCCTCGATCAGAACCGTCGCATTGTGACTCGTGCGGAAATGGCGCGGCTGCTGCTGTCGGTCTGCACCGTCCTGCTTCTGCTCGGTGCCGGTTACGCGATGTTCCGGCTGCAAAGCAGCTACCGTGAGCTCAACAAGAGCAACCACGAACTCGAGGACGTCAATAACTCGCTCGAGGAGCGAGTCACCGATCGCACGCACGAGTTGTCCGATGCCTACGACGAACTCAAGGAATCGCAGGTTCAGCTCGTGCAGGCCGAGAAGATGTCCTCACTCGGTGAGCTGGTCGCAGGTATCAGCCACGAAATCAATACGCCGCTCTGGTACCTGATCAGTAACTCCACGGTCCTGCAGGAGCGCATGGAGGCTATCGGCGAATTTTGCGAAATCGCGGTGAAAATGCTCGACGCCGTCAAGACGAAGACGGGCGTCAAGGAGTCGGTCAGTCGCGGACTGGTGGACATGCAGCGCATGCTCAATGACGGCATGAAGGACGATATCGACGAGGCAAGGGACCTGATCCAGGACAGCATTGAAGGTCTCGAGGAGCTGACTGAACTCGCGCAGAGCCTGAAGGACTTCAGTCGGCTGGATCGTGCGCGGCATGGCGAGTTCAACGTCAACGATGGAATCGACAAGACGCTGCTCATCGCGAAGAACAAGCTCAAGAACAAGGTCTCTGTTCACAAGCATTATGGCGATGTGCCGCCGATTCAGTGCTCGCCGTCCCAGATCAACCAGATATTCCTCAACCTGCTGACGAATGCGGCCGATGCCATCGAAGAGACCGGCGACGTCGTGATTCGCACGCTGGTCGAGGACGAGAAGGTGCGCATCAGTTTCGCCGACACGGGCTGCGGCATACCGCAGGACGTCATGGACAAGATTCGCGACCCGTTCTTCACGACCAAGGAAGTTGGCAAAGGCACGGGGCTCGGGTTATCGATCGTTGACCAGATCGTTTCGTCCCACGGCGGCGAGTTGATCATCGAGTCCGAGCCGGGCAAGGGCACGACCGTGACCATCGTGCTGTCGATCGTTGCGACCGCGACCTTCGATGAAGAAGAGCAGGATGGGGAAGCCGCGACCGAAGACACGGCCGCGAATGACCCGAGCTTCCCCGACGACGCGGCAGCTGATGAGCAGGCCGATGAGGAAAGCAGCGACACGCCGGAAGTAGCGACAGTCTAGGACACGAGCGAACACAACAGATGACCGAAAAGGCACGCATATTATTCGTAGACGATGAGAAACGCGTCCTTAATTCGATGCGTGGGCTGTTCCGTCGCGAATACGAGTTATTCCTGACCAGCGAGGGCGCTGAAGCAGTCAGGATCGCGACCGAAAACGAGATCGACGTTATCGTTGCGGACCAGCGCATGCCTGGCATGACGGGCATCGAAGTGCTCGGCCGGGTCAAGGAAAAGTCACCGCGCACCGTCAGGATCCTGTTGACGGGTTACGCCGATCCGACGGCCGTTGAGGGTTCGATCAACATCGGTGAGGTGTTTCGATTCCTGAGCAAGCCCTGTCCTCCGAAAATGTTGCGCGAGACGCTGAGCCTCGCCGTCAATGCCTCGCGCACAGCGCCGGTCGTAGCTCCTGACGCTGAGCCCGCGCCGCCGGAACCGGCAGCACCGATCGCCGAGCCTGTCGCTGAGGCCGTACTCGAGCCCATGCCGGAACCGACCGCCTATCCTGTGCCAGAGCCCTTCGCGGATAGCGCGCCCGAAAACGAACTGCCTGCCGTCGAAGCCCTCGGTGACGGGGATGAAACCGAACCGGCGCTGCCAATCCTCGACGAGGCGGCTATCGAGTCGACCGCTGACCACTCGCCGACGCACTGGCAGTCCGTCACCAACGTCGTCATGTCCGAAGACAACATCGAAGAGACCCAGGAAAACGTTGCGCTGACGGTCGACACGCTTGGCGTAAAAGACGTCGGTATCGCCGTGTTTACGGTCGACTCGGATTTCGCCTCTACAGCGATTCGCTCCTTGTCCAACGACCGAAATATCATTCTGGCAACGACGCTCGTGAAAGTCGCTCACGCGATCGAGGAACAGAACGCGGGCGTGCTTGTCACGGATTTCACGACCAACAACGCGATGCTGCAAAAGATGATCGGCACGCTGAAAAAGTACATGCCGGAACTCGTGACAATCGTGGTCAGCAACGGCAGGGATACGACCGACATGATCAACCTGATCAACTACGGCCAGGTTTTCCGCTACGTACTGAAACCTATCGAGCCCGAACAGCTGCGCGGCGATATCAATGCGGCCGTCATACGACACCTGTATCTGCGCAACAATCCGGACTCGGCGAAGCGACACCAGGTTCTGGACACGCCGGTCGGCGCTGAAGATTCGACGACACTGAATCGGTTTCTTGGCAAGTTCAGGAAAGCACGAAAACAACGAACGGACCCAACGGACACAATAGCTTGACGCAAAGAGTTTCGGAAAAATGACGGAAGTAAAAGACAACAGTTCACTGCCACTGTTGCTGTCGATAACCGGCGCCGTCGTCGTGGTTGCTATCGGCGGGTGGTTTCTGCTGAACCAGGAACCGGCTGACACGACGCCGACGGCCGCTGTTGAAAACGCGCCCGTCGCAGAGCAGGCCACCAGCATCGACGTTGCGAGCGAGCCTGCCGCGGAAACGCAGGCAGCCGCTGACGCACCCGCCGCGGACGTTGACTCTGATATGCGCAAGGCGCGACTCGCCGCGGATGCCGAGATCTTCATCTTCCCGGCGACACAAAGCGCGCTTTACTACTACGGCCGTGTTTTGCGAGCCGAGCCTGGGCACGCTGTGGCGAATGCTGAGCTCGACGCCATGCTCGCGCAGGTAGCAAGCACAGTCACACAACATCTCGAGGCCCAGCAATACGACAATGCGTACGAGATAGCCACGATCGTTGCGCGCTTGCGGCCTGAACACTCTCTCGTCCTGGAAACGCAGCGAACATTGGATGGGTACACCGAGCGAATGGTCGCAGAGGCTATCCAGCATGCACAGGACGGCGATGACCAGCAGGCCAGGGAAGTGCTTGCCACAGCCGAAGCCCTGCCCGAACGCAATCCCAAGTACTTCACGGCGGTTCGCGGCTCAATTACCGACATCCAGGACGTTCGCATGGCGGCCGAGAAAGACAGGGCGGATCGTGCACTGCTCGCAGATAACGATGCCAGGTCCGCATGGGCAACGAGCATCCGAAATGCGGTCGCCGAGGGCAACCTGATCGCACCGGCTGGTGCCAGCGCCCTTGACCTGCTGGCCGAACGCAATGCCTGGTCGGCGGAGCGAACGCAGCTGACCAGTGAAGTCGTCGCCGCGCTGATCGATGCCGCCGAAACACTCATCGAGGCGAAGAAGCCGACTGATGCCGAGCCACTGCTTAACACCGCGATCGAGCTGGGTGGCGACGCGGACCGCTTCGACGCGGTGAGCGCCGCACTCGACGATGCGTTCATCGAACTGGAATCAAATCGTCTCGCGAGCGTGAGTGAGCTCGTGCGCGTCAAGTCAGCCTCTCCCAAGTATCCGCGGCGCGCAAGGGAGCGCGATATTTCCGGATGGGTCGATGTCTATTTCACGGTAAGCGCTACGGGCGAGACATCCAACGTTTCAGTCCATCGCTCGGACCCGAAGTCTGTTTTTGATCGCGCGGCAGTAGAAGCCGTCAAGAAATGGGCATTCCAACCCGTCGAATATCGCGGCCAGATTATCGCCCAGCGAGCAGGCGCGCGGCTCGTTTTCCAGCTCGAATAGGTCCTCCAACGCTCAAGAGCGGACTCGTTCAGCCGATACAGTGAAAGATGGAGTATCGGGCGTACTCTCTGCATGAGTCTCCGCAATAAAGTGACGCTAGTGATTCCGGCATGAATGACAGACGCAAATTACGTGTACTCATCGCGGACGACGAAGGTGCGATTACTCGCATCTACTCGATTGGTCTACAACACTACTTCGCCCCGGAGGGTGGCTCGAGTGCCCTGGACGCCGAGCTGTTCGGTGATAACGGGGACGATCGCCCGGCCGCCGACATCACGATTTGCCAGCAGGGGGAAGAGGCCGTCGGGCTGGCACGTGAGGCCGTCGAAGCCGGTGCACCGTTCGACGTGGTAGTTCTCGACATTCGCATGCCGCCGGGAATCAGTGGCGTGGATGCGGCCAGGCAGATTCGCTCAATCGATGAGTCTGTGCCAATTCTATTTGTGTCGGGCTACTCGGACTTCGCGCTCAATGACCTGCAGGAAGCGGTTCCGCCCGCCACGCGTATGGATCTCATTGAGAAGCCCGTGCAGCTGGCCAGGCTCGCATCGAAGATCAAGCGCCTGGCAGGGTAGTGCCACGCCGCCCATCGAGCGGGCAGATGCCGAATTGGTGACCTGCATCACGTTTCGCTGCTGTGCCAGCTAAAGATTTGCCAGTACCTGCCGATAGCTAGAGGACATAGCGCCTTCATCAAACAGGGACGGTGATGTCGGTTATTCAGGGAATACAAAACCTGGTGAGGCTAACGCAGGTCGGCCAGAGCAGCGCACCGGGACCAACTCAGTACGCCACGATCACCCCCGAGGCGCACAGCGACTACCTGCGCGCGCGTACCGAGCTCCTGACCCTGTATCGTGACATCGAAAGGCTCGCCGAGCTCTCCAACATCAACACGCGCTTCAAGCTGGATCTTCCCGATGCACGCTCAACGTCGCCGCTCGGCCTCGACATGACGCAAACGGCTGCGTCCCTCGACTCATCCGATGAGATCAACGCCTGGCCGATGTCATTCTCGCCATTCGGCCCGGCCTGGGATAGTGGCTCGGACGCTTTGCTCACCGTCGGCGGCCAATACGTCGGAACGAATGGAACGGCTACACTGGACTTCGAGGTGCGGAAACCCGGCACGCGGCTCGCCAATGACATTCGCATCCGCGTAGACAGATCCACTGGCGGACCAACGCTAAATTACACCATCGGCACGGACGACCCTCTCGATACCGAGTACGACCTGGGCAACGGCCTCTTCTTCACGCTCGGCGCCGGCAGCGCGATCAATCGCGACACGGCCACGATTCAGGTGTTCGACGACGTTGGTGCTGCGGTCGATCCTGACCAGCCGCTCGGCGGCGTACGCAACCAGGACCCGAACTTCCAGTTCGGCATGCCTGACATCTTCGATGGCAGTTTTGACATCAATGGCGAGACTATTGCCGTTTCGACGAACGACACGCTCAACGACGTGATCCAGCGCATCAACAATTCGAGCGCCGGCGTCACGGCCGTATTTGACCAACTGAGCGAACGCGTGGAATTCCTGCAGAACACGCTTGGTGCCACACCGACGATCGACTTGCAGAACGACTCCTCCAACCTCCTGCAGGCCACCAAGCTCGACAGCCTGAACGTGGTGCCGGGTATCGATCCCGAGACCCTCCAGACTCTGGAAGCCGTCGGCGCGTTCTCTGCCGTGCAATCCGGGGACATCATCATCAATGGGCAGCAGATCGCCGTCGACACGACGGCCGACAGTCTGTCGAGCGTGCTGGACAAGATAAACAACTCCGCAGCAGGGGTGATTGCCACGTTCGATCCTGCTTCGCAGCAGGTAACGATCGAAGCTGACGATTCTGCGTCTGTCCTGAACATCGACAGCAATGGCACCGGCCTTTTCGCTGCCCTCAATATCCAGGAGGGCCGGGTCGATCCGGAGGCCGTCTCGCGCGGAACTTCCCGGCGGCGATCGTATGAAATCGCCGATGCAGCAGCGGCTGTATTCGAGCGTATCAACCGCCTGTTTCGCGATTCGACATTTGTCGGAAGGGGCAGCAACGCCAACCTGTTCCGGGCGCCTCTCGAAGCGGCCGTACGGGCTGCATTTGGCGGGGCGAGCGAAGGCGACATCCTGGGCATCCGATTCGACGATTCTTCCAGTGCCCGAGCGCGCGGTGACTACCTGGGTACCGACCGCAGCGAGCTGACGTCGAACCTGCAACGCCGCGGCAACCTGGTGCGCGACTTTCTGGCGGGTCGGGATGAACAAGGCGGCTTCGTACAGGGCCTGCTCGTCGCCGCCCACAATGCATTGCAGGGCGTCAACCAGGCACTCGGTATCTCGGGCACCTTCGTCGACACCTACGCGTAAAGCGCTATCATAGCCGGGCTTCCGCGACGAGGATTCGCCCGCATGAGACACCTTTCCCGAGGACTGCTTTTATCGGCAATGCTGCTCTGTGCTGCCTGTTCCCAGGAGCCCGCCGTGCCAGGAGAAGACGACACTATGCTGACCGCCGAAAGTGCCGCGCAATTCGTGAACCTTGCGCTCGACTGTATCCACCGCGAATACCCTAACAAGCTCGGCCAGGTCCTGAAGGACGAGAGCGGCCTGCTGCCGCCGAGCGTCCTGCACCCCGCTTTCTATGGTTGCTTCGACTGGCACTCCTCGGTGCACGGGCACTGGATGCTGACGAAGCTGCTCAGGGAGTTTCCGGACCTCACCAGGCGGGAGGATGTCATCGCGGCGCTCGGCAGGTCGCTGACCTCGGAGAACATCGCCGCCGAGGTCGCCTATTTCGAGACTGCGTCACCGAGCTGGGAGCGCACCTACGGCTGGGCGTGGCTGCTGCAGCTCGCCACCGAACTCAGGACATGGGAGGACGCGCTCGGCAAGGAATGGGGCGATAACCTGGAACCGCTGACGCAAACTGTTCGGGACCGTTACATCGAGTTCCTGCCACGACAGGAATACCCGGTGCGTACGGGCGTGCATCCGAACACGGCATTCGGCCTGTCGTTCGCCCTGGACTACGCCGACTCGGTTGACGACAAGCCACTGCGGGATTCGATCGTATCGGCCGCCTATCGCTACTATGCCGGGGACAGGAATTGCCCGATTTCATGGGAACCCAGCGGCGAGGACTTTCTGTCACCCTGTTTCGAGGAAGCCGCGCTCATGGCACGCGTCATGCCTGCCAACAAGTTCAGGCCCTGGCTGGACGCGTTTCTGCCATCACTGTTCGACCACGGATCGATGCAACCTGCCAACGTCAGCGACCGCTCCGACCCCAAGATAGTGCATCTTGACGGCCTCAACCTGAGCCGGGCCTGGAACCTCTACGTCATCGCCTCCAGGCTGGATGACGACGAGAAAGCCGTTGGCTTGCGCGAGCTTGCCCGTGAGCATATCGATGCAACATTGCCGCACATTACGAGCGAGCATTACGAAGGCTCGCACTGGCTGGGGTCGTTTGCGATTTATGCGCTGACGCGAGATCGCTGAGCGCGTCAGGCCTGTCTGGCGGACTATTTCTCTGTAGCCTGAGCGGCGTGCTCGCGATTGAACGAGCGCTGCCAGTAGGTGCGCGCGCTCCAGCCACAACAGGCCAGGCCAAGGCCTAGACCTACGTACAGGTAAGCACGGTCCAACTCCAGGCCCAGGTAGGTACCGACGACCAACAGGAACAGGCCGAGGAAAAGCCAGTAATGGGGCGCTTTCTCATACAAAGGTGTCGGTAACCACATGGTCGTTCCTCGTTACTGTTTCTGCCTCGTACGCAGCCTTAGCTGCACAACGCATCTCTCTTCGCGCGGGTTTCAGCCAGCGTCTTGAGCTTGTCCTCTTTGCTCAGGTACTCGCGCTCCCCGGCATCGTTGGTACGGTAGAGCTGCGGCGCGTTGAGATAGGACTCGTAGATCTCGGTCGCGCGCTTGCAATAATACGCCTCTGCCTGTTCACGCTCGTAGCGCTCTTCGAGCGACTCGCCCGGATACGCGGGACCCGAACCAGCCTCGTCACCCGAGTCGGCCAGCTCCTCCAGCGATCCTGTCGAATGCCATACCAGCTCAACCGAGATGGCATCTTCGTGATCCGGCACATCGCTATAGTGCTGTTCGCCCGCCTCGTCGACCCAGGTGTAGATCGGCGTTTCCGTGTCGACGAAGTGCGTCTTGCCCTCGTTATCGACCCATTTCCAGACATCGGCATTGGCCGTATTAATGAAGACGAATCCACAGAGGACGATGATCAAGTACTTTTTCATGATTGCTCCCGTACGAACTCAAGTATGGGCATGGATCACTCCGATGCCTTTGACAGCTGTCACAAAACGAGGCCTTTTCTGAGCCTCGGGGCCTAAATGCGTACATAACGGCGGGCACAGTTCACAAATCAGGCTGTGAACCGAGCCCGTCGTTCCGCAAACTGGACATGAGTCTCATCGCCAAATCCCGGTAACCGTTAGCATTTCCACACGCTCACGAAATGACGTCGCGAGCCTGATTTTTGAAAGACAGTTCCGGGCAGGGAAGGATCGAATGCGACGTCACAGTGGTTTCACGCTCATCGAGCTCATGATTGCGATAGCCCTTACGGGCCTGTTGCTGTCCATGGCCGTGCCCGCGATGGACCTCTTCGTCTCGAATGCCCGCCAGACCAGCGCGATCAACGACTTCGTCTCGTCGATGCACATTGCGCGCAGCACCGCTATTACGACGAATACGCGTGTCACATTGTGCCCCAGCGCCAACGGCGTGACGTGCGAAGCCATCGACTGGGATCGTGGCTGGATCGTCTTTTCCGATCTCGACAGCGACCAGATCGTTGACCTCAACGAGACAGTTACGAGCAAGACCGGAGGGGTCGACAACCTGTCTATCGAGTCCGCCGAATTCGCGAATTTCCTGCTGTACCGGCCGAATGGGCGCGTCATGAACGCTGCCATCAACGGTAGCGCCGGAGAATTCACGGTATGTGACCAGCGCGGCGCCGATCACGCCAAGGTCATGATCATCGAACTATCCGGCCGTCCCCGTCTCTCGAAGACGCTCGCAGACGGCAGCGCTCCGAGTTGCAGCTAGGTCGGGGGGTAGTCATTCAAATGCCGTCATCAAGTTATCAACTGCGGGGGTTTTCACTGATCGAGCTGCTCGTCACGCTCGTCATCTTCAGCGTCGGCCTGCTATCGATCGCGGGTCTGCAAACTGTGTCAAAGCAGGCCAATTACGAGGCCCTGCAACGTACCACGGCGTCCCAGGTCGCTTATGGCCTGCTCGAGGACATGCGCATGAATGGCGACGCAATCGATATTTACGCTGCCGCCGGCGAACTCGGTGAAGGCAGCATCAGTGCCGAACCGGCACCGAATTGCACGATGGCCAATCCTTGCAATGCGGCGCAGAAAGCCGCGCACGACCTGTGGGTCTGGGAGCAGGCGATTGACGGGAACCTCGAGACCAATGCCGGTGCCGGCACGGGAGGACTCGTGCAGCCCACACTGTGTATTGACGGCCCTGTGGGTGGTGGTGCCGGAATCTACCAGGTAACGATTGCCTGGCGAGGCACGGCGTCATTGAACAGCGCGAATGCCGACGCCTGCGGCTCCGCGGGCGGCAAGTACGGCGCCGGCAACGAATTCCGCCGCATCGTCCAGGTTCCCACGTTCATCGACCCCAATATTTGAGTGCAATGAAAGTCAGAAGCCACAGGCCACAAATCGGTTTTACCGTCGTCGAGCTGATGATCGCATTGACGTTGTCGATGCTATTGGGGCTCGCCATCGTCACCGTGTTCGTCAACAACAGCTACAGCTTCAATCAGGACGAGAACCTGGCGCGCATGCAGGACGATGCCCGACACGCGCTGCGCGAAATCGCCTTCGACCTGCGCATGGCCGGACATTATGCCGACCTGCATATCCCGGAAGCCGTGGCGTTTGACGGTGCTCTCGCTATCGGCGCGGATTGCGGGCCGGCCGGCGAGGTCAACTGGATGTACCGCACGGTCGAAGTCGGTACGGGCAACTCGCTTTCGATAACCGCCATTGACAATGCCAGCAACGCGGACGCCACGGCAGCGCACTCGTGTTTTCTCGGGGGAGAGCTGCTGGACGGTACCGATGTCGTATCCGTAAAGCGTGTCGCCGGCGCCGAGGCAACCGCCCTGTCCGCCAACGACGTATATCTGCGAACGAACGGTACCGTAGGTTATCTCTTCAATGGCCCGACCCCTCCATCCCCGCCGTTCGTCGTCAACGCACCGAGTGCGGACTGGACATACCGGCCGAGCATTTACTACGTGCGCCAGTTCGCGAATGCGCCGGGCGACGGAATCCCGACGCTCTGCCGCAAGTCGTTACGCGGCGCCGGCCCGGCGATGACGACCGAGTGCATTGCGACAGGCATCGAAAACCTGCAAATCGAATACGGCATCGACACGACCGCCGACGGTCATCCCAACGCTTACATGACGAATCCATCTCTCAACGATGTTCAAAACGTCGTCGCCGCACGCATTTTTCTGCTGGCACGCACGACGGAAATCGACACGCGCTACGTGAATAACAAGACCTACTCGCTGAGTAATTCACCAGATTTCGTGCCCGGTGATTCGTTTCACCGCCGCGTGTTTTCAACGAGCGTATCCATCCAGAACATCCGCAGTCTGAACATGATGAGCCTGTGATATGACAAAACCAATTACGAATCGCCCGCATAAGCAGCAAGGTGCCATCCTGATAGTGGCACTCATGTTTCTCATCGCCATTACCCTTTACACCTTGTCGTCGATGCGCTCGAGCAACATAGGCCTGTTCCTTGCCCAAAACGAGGAGTCACGCGTCGCAGCCGAACAGGCCGCACAGGCGCTTGCCGATTCAATCGTAGCCAGCCCCGCGTCAACACCCGTGGTTGGGCAGAGCGGCTTCCTCGCCTGTACTGCGGGCGTCAGCGGCTGCAACCGCAACGACCTGCCCGTGACGAATACGGTCCTGGCAAACGAAATCGCGGCGAATCACCTGCAGGCGCGGGTAGAAAGAACCGGCCCCGAATTCAGGCCGCCGCCGCGAGCCGTGGAAACGAGCATAGACAAGTTCACGAGCGCGTCATTTAGCGTCACGACAACTTACGACCGCATGGGCGAAGGACTGGGTCGCGAGCAGGTAACGGAAGGCGTGCTCGTGCTCGTCCCCAAGCAGTAACAGGTTCCTTGAGATACAGATATGGCTAATCAAATCCTGAAGATTTTGCTCGCGAGCGCACTTGCCTCGCTGATGTTCACCATCGGCACTGCCAGTGCGGACGATACCGACGTCTACATCAATCCGGGGGCCGGGTTGCCCGCGGGCAGCGAACCAATGGTGATGTTCTCGATCGACTACCGGCCTAACCTCGGTTCCACGGCGTGTAACGGCAACGAGTGCGACACACTGATCGCCGAGGGCTACATGGCCCCGGCGGGGCCGTACACTTTCTTCGACGTGCTGCGTGGCGCGTTGCGCAAGGTCTTCGACCCGCTCGAAGGCGTACGCGTTGGCCTGATGCTCAATCACAATAACAATAACAATTGCGAGGGATTCGGCCGAAATCGATGCAGCAATGGCGGTTATATCGCAATGGGCTTCGATACGTTCGACGCCACCGACAGCAACGGCGCCAAAGCGCGCTTTCACGGCATCCTTGATTCAATGCCGACGCCCGCAGGCAATATGAGCCATTCCTACCAGGGCAAGGAACTGTTCTTCGAATTCTTCCGTTACCTCACGGGCCAGGGCGTCTATAACGCGCATAACGGCTTTACGGATTACAGCACCAGCAATACCGACAACCTCGACGTCGACTACCCGGCCATTGCCTGGGATCAGCTTATCGAGGTTGGATCCCCGATCAAGCCTGACTATGTCAGTCCGATGGCTGCGGCCGGCGCTTGTTCGAAGCTCTACACGGTCAACATGATGTTCCAGGTGTCCAACCAGGAAGACGACTCTGACGATGCGATCGAAGAGCCCATAGCCTCCGGCGGTTTCGGCTCGGAGCAACGCGAATTTCCGGACGTCATCCAGTACCTCAATGACGCCGACCTCGCCAATGGCACCTACGGCACGGTCGCTGATCTCGACGACACCCAGAATGTCGTTTCCTACTTCATGGTTGACGAAACGAAGATCAATACAACCACCAAGGGGTATGCGCGAGCAGGCGGTACTGGTCTGCCGCTGGCTCTCAGCGAAAACCCTGACCTACTCGTCGGCACCCTGCAGGAAATCTTCAAGCAAATATTGAGCGTAAGCACGACGTTCGTGGCGGCTTCGGTACCTGTGAACGTGTTCAACCGCTCCGAGATTACCGATAACGTCTACATCGCCCTGTTCCAGGTGGACGAGCAGGCCAAGCCCTACTGGGTTGGCAATGTGAAGAAACTCAGGCTTTCCGGAGCCAACGACTCGACCTCGACCGGGGCACTCGTCGACGCCAACGGCGTGCCTGCGATCGCTGCTGATGGGCGCATTCGATTTGACGCATTAACAGACTGGACGATCCCGGCCATTTTGCCGCCGCCCGATCTCGATGCAGGGGAAGTCGACGGCCGTGACGGCCGCGTCGTCAATCGCGGTGGCGCCGGGCAACGTGTTCCCGGGTTCCTCGTGGGTAGTCCGCAGGAAGCAAACAACCTGGGCGGCCGGACGATCTACTACGATCGCACGCCGACATCACTTTCGGGCCTCAACGTCGATATGGCCACGGCGGCAGAACTGCAAGGTGACCTCAACGCCGCCACCAACGTAGAGGCACAGGAATTGATCGCGTACATGCGCGGCCTCGACGTTGACGACCTCGATGGTGACACGGAAACCAACGAGGCGCGTGACTGGATCTTCGGCGACGCGCTGCACTCGCGGCCTTTGCCCCTCAACTACGGGGCGGTAAGCCCCTATTCGGAACCGGACAACCCCGCGATCTACCTCGCGGTCGCTACCAACGACGGCTTGTTGCGCATGATTCGAAATACCACAGGCGGCGGCAGCCAGAGCGGCCAGGAAGTCTGGGCTTTTGCGCCGCGTGCGGGCATGGGCGCGCAGCAGATATTGCGTGCCAATGGCGTCGGTACGAAGCATCCCTACACCATCGACGGGGCGCCAGTCGCTTTCATGCTCGACGTAAACCGCGACGGCTCGATCATTTCGAGTGACGGCGATCGCGTATTTCTTTACGTAGGCATGCGCCGCGGTGGCAAGGACTACTACGCGTTCGATATTACGGATCCCGAAAACCCTGACCTGATGTGGACCATCTCCAAAGGCGGCGACTTCGCCGAGCTGGGGTATACATTCTCCAATCCTCGCGTCGGGCTGGTCGATACCGCCACCGGTCCGAGGCCTGCCGTGATGTTCGCCGGCGGTTATGACACCAACAAGGACGCGCGCGGTGCTGTCGGAACCGACGATTCGGAAGGTAACGCCATTTACGTCGTCGATGCGGAAACGGGCACGTTAATCTGGAAGGCCACCGGTGGTGGCGGCGCAGGTAGTGCGACCGTGTTCAAGCATGCGGCACTCGTCGACAGCATACCGTCGACCCTGTCCGTGGCCGATACCGCCGGTGACGGCTTCACCGACAGGATCCTCGTTGGTGATACGGGCGGCAACATCTGGCGGGCCGACATTCACGGTGACGACACGTCGAGCTGGGAGCTGACACTGCTGGCGTCCGTAGGCAGGCACGCTCCTGGCGCGTCGGGAATTGCGACGGACCGGCGCTTTTTCCATCGTCCGGACCTCGTGCCGAGCACGGACAGCGACGGTTTGTTCGACGCCGTCGTGATCGGTTCGGGCGACCGTGCCGATCCCCTGGACAAGGGTGGGGTTGCCGAGAATTTCACGTACATGATCAAGGACCGGCACACGGCCCCGGGCAGCGGAGTCGATACGGGCCTCGATCACGGGGACTTCGGTGACGTAACGAGCAACTGCATTCAGACAAGCGGCTGTTCCGTCGATCTTACCGACGGCTGGCGTCTCGGCATGACCGAGCCCGGAGAGAAGGTGCTTGCGACGCCCTTGACCATTACCGGCAAGGTATTCTTCACCTCGTACCTGCCGCGGTCCGGCACCGGGGCGACGGCCTGCTCACCCTCCGAGGGCGCGGGCCGACTGTATGCCGTGGCACTCCAGGATGCGACGGCCGTCGTCAACTACGACTCCAGTGACGATCTTCCGGGCAACCCGGACGAACCTAACAGCGACTCCGACCGCAGTGTCGAACTGCAGTCGCTGGGCATCCCGGCAGAGGTCGTCTCGGTTCCTCCCAACAAGATCCTGCGTCCCGACCTGCAGATCGACAATATTGACGCTACGACGCGCTGGCGAACCTTCTGGTACCTCCAGGAAGACGCGGACCTTTGATGAGGCTATCCATGATAAAGAAGAAACAGACGGGCATTACGCTGGTCGAACTCATGATCGTCGTCGCGATACTCGCCATGATTGCGAGCTTTGCCTACCCGTCGTACATGCGCTACGTAGTGAGTTCGAAACGCACAGCCGCGACATCTGCATTGCTGCAGATCGCTGACCGGCAACAGCAGTTCTTCATGGACAACAAGTCTTACGCGAACGACCTGACGGACCTGGGTTTCGCCGCCAATCCCTGGGTGATAGCCGATGACGGGACTGCTTCGGCCGCCGGCAACTCGGAGAGCGTGTACTCGATATCGCTGTCCAACGTCGCCGCAACGACATATACCATCACGGCGGCGCCGCTGCACGGGCAGTTGCGTGATTCCAGGTGCGGCAGCGTCACGCTCGACCAGGCAGGCGCGCGTGGCGCCAGCACAGGCAGTGACGACTGCTGGTAAACGCTAGCGCAGCTTTTTACCGAACGCGTCCCAGACTTCGACCTCGCCGAAATCGAGGGCACGCACGCTTTCCTCGATCTTCTCGAGGTCGCCCACGACGACCCAGCCGATCTTCGCAGGATCGATCATCGTGCGGGCCCTGGCTTCGACGCCAGCTGTGGTCACGGCCTCGACCCTGTCAGCCGCCGATTGCGCGTAGTCGAACGGCAGCCCGTAACTGTCGGACGTGATGATGCTGCCGAGGAAGCCGCGGTTGGTCGCAAACGATCCCGGCAGTGAACGCGTACGGTTGAGCTTCATGCGCTCCACTTCCTCCTCGGTCGCCGGGCGTGACGACACGAACTCTTCGAACTCGCGCAATATCTCGCGCATGCTGTCCGCCGTCTTGTCGGTCTGCACCTGGCCCGCCGCCTGCAGCGCCATGTCGCCGCTGGAGTTGAGGCCGATGCCGGAACGATAGCCATAGGACCAGCCCTTGTTTTCGCGCAGGTTCATGTTGAGCCGCGATTCGAAGCTGCCACCGAAAACCGCGTTCATGATCGAGGTCTCGGTCCAGGTACTGGCGTCATAGGGTGTAACGGCGTGTCCCGCCACGATCGTGCTGGATGCAGCACCGGGGTAGTCAACGAGAATCACCCGACGCCGCGGCTCCTGCGCGTTACCGACAGGCTGCAGCGCCGAATCGGCATTGGCGCTCCAGCGGCCGAACGCCTTGTTGACGGCATCTTTTGCCTCGTCGAGGCCGATGTCGCCGATCATGTATACCGTCATGTTGTCGGGCGTGATTTCGTTCCCGTGAAATGCCTGTAAGCCAGCCCTGTCGACCTGCTGCAACAGTTCAGGTGTCCACATCGCGCCCATGAGCGTGTCCGGTCCATAGATCACGCGATCGAACAGGCTGCGCGCGGCGCCCGCGGGAGCATTCTCGAGATTGCTCAGGTAAGCCGCGATGCGGGCTTTCATTTTGCCGAGCTCCTCGTCGGGGAAGATCGGGTTGCGCAGCATTTCGGCGGCCAGCTCGAGCGATGGCTCGAGATAGCCGTGCAGTATGCGATAGCCGAAAGAGCTGCGCTCCACGCCATCCTGGAAGGCACCGCGCATCGCGATCTTGTCGCGCGCCGCGGCCAGCTCGTTTGCATCGTACTTTTTTGTGCCCTTGTCCATGAGGCCGAATACAAAGGCCGCTATCCCGGGCGCATCGGCAGGGGCCGCCATGCTGCCGGTGTCGATCTGGATCGATACGTCGACGAGCGGCACACTGCCGCGCGTCGCGACCACGACCGTCATACCGTTATCGAGCGTCGCGGTCTCGATCTCCGGAAAGTTGATACGCGATTTCGCCGACACCGGCGGAATCGTCGAGCGGTCGACGCCGGCATCCACGCTCTTGTAATCCGGGAACGGTTCAACGGTCAGCTGGTAGTAGCCGCGCGTGAGCCAGCGATCGGCGATCTGCCTTATTTCTTCGGCAGTGGCGGCATTGAGCCATTCGAGTTCCGTGTTGATGAACAAGGGGTCGTCGGAGTACAGGAATCCTTCGGCAAGCAGGCGGCCGATCGAGGCGCCCGTTTCGAGCGCTCCGAGCATGATCATGTTGATGCGCAGCTTCGCGTTTTCGACGATCTGCGCGTCGGGCCCGCTCTCCAGGTATTCGTTGATCGTCTCGTCGACGACGGCAAGCACCTCGTCAGGCGTCACGTTCGGACGCAGGTCGATCGTCAGCGAGTACTCGCCGCTCAGCAAGCGGCCGTAGGCGCTTCCCGTCACGCGCGTTGCGAGCTGCAACTCATCGACGAGCTTCCTTTGCAGCGGCGAGTTCTTGTTGCCCGCCAGCGAATCATTGACGAGGTACATGAGCGACGTGTCCCTGTCGTTGAGCCCGGGCAACGCCCAAACGCGTGTAATCCGCATCTGGCCCACCCGGTCGTACATGACTTCCTCGCGGTTCTCGGCAAGCTCCGGGACCCACTTTTGCGGATACGACAGCGGTTCGCCGGCAGGCGCCCCGCCGAAATAGTGCTGCACCTTGCTCTTCGCGTCTTCGAGGCTGACGTCACCGGCCAGGACCAGCACGACGTTTGACGCGCCGTAATAGGTATTGAACCACTCGTGCACGTCATCGAGAGAGGCGGCGTCGAGGTCCTCCATCGAGCCGATGATCGAGTGCCGGTAGGGATGGTCCGGCGGGTACAGGCCTGCGCGGATCTTGTCACCCATTTGCGCATACGGTCGCGTCTCGCGCTGCCGCTTTTCGTTTTGCACGACGCCGCGCTGTTCATCGAGCGCTTCCTGGGTAACGGCGCCAAGTAAATGCGTCATGCGATCGCTTTCCATCCACAGCGCCATGTCGAGAGCCCCGGAGGGCACGGTCGCAAAATAGTTCGTGCGATCTTCGGAGGTCGTGCCGTTCATGCCCGTTGCGCCGGCATCCGTGAACGGCGAGAAATACTCGCCTTCGCGATTCTCAGTGCCCTGGAACATCAGGTGTTCGAACAAATGGGCGAAGCCCGTTTTGCCGGCCGGTTCGTCTTTCGAACCCACGGCATACCACATGCCAACGAAGACCGTGGGCGTCGAGTGGTCGGAATGCACGAGGACGGTCAGCCCGTTGTCGAGCGTAAACGTCTCGTAAGGAATGTCGACTTGCGTTGCAATTGCATCCGTAGCCTTCGCGCCCGGAACGAACGCAAAGAGGAGCATCAACGCAAGCCATGGCTTGCGACTGGTCACGGGGAGGCCCTCGTTGTTTGTGTTGTCTTACAGTGCGGCAAGCACTCGCTGGAGTCTACCCTTCACTTCGGCTGCCAGCGGCTCCACACCCGGGTCATTGACGAGCGAGAACACGCTTTGCGGATCCATGAAGTCGACGTGCACATCACCTGCTTTGTCCTCGCGAACGAGAACATTGCATGGCATCAGCAAGCCGATGTCTTCAACGGCCGAAATCGCCTGGAAAGCATGGATTGGACTGCAGGCCCCGAGTATCCGGTAGGGCGGCATGTCCTTATCGAGCTTCTCTTTCATCTTCGCCGCAACGTCAATGTCCGACAGTACTCCGAAACCTTCTTTCTGGAGTTCCGCCGTTACGGTTTCGATCGCGTCGTCGAAAGACAGTTCAACCGTTTTTCCGAATCCGAAGTCCGAGCTCATGATTATTGATCCTTTAGATCGCAGGCCGGCGTACCGCAGTAGATATCGTGGAGGAGGTGAATCACGCGGTCCGCCGGCCCATTGGCGAGTGAATAGAAAATGGTTTGTGACTCGCGCCGGGTCTTGACGAGCCCCTGCTGGCGCAGCCGGGCGAGCTGTTGCGACAGGGCAGACTGGCTCAACGGGATGATCTCGTTGAGATCGCTCACCGAGCGTTCGCCCTCTGTGAGCATGCAGAGAATCATCAGGCGGCTCTCGTTGCCGAGCGCCTTCATGAGGCCCGCGGCATCCGCCGCATGCTCCTGCATATCACTGGCCGCGTGCACGTTAACTTCCTGATGATCGTCGGTTTTTTGCTGCGCATTCATAACGGCCACCCAGTTTCGCCCTGGTTAGCACACAATATAGTGCATTCTAATTTAGAAATCTATAAATTAGAGAGTACTACTTTAGTAATCTGTAATCCGGTTCGACCCCGGTTTCTAGTCGACTACCGGATCGATCGCGATTTCCCATGCGTCACGGTCGAGCGGTGCATCCTCCGGGCGCGCGGCGAGCGCCTCCCGCTGGTTCGCCAGGTCGCGCTCGATGTCAGCGAAGATTGCCTTGAATTCCGGTTCGTCCCGGATTGACGCCAGGTAGGGGTTGAAGTCCCTGTAATAACGCCAAACCCAGCTTCGCCAACCGGCCTGTTCTGCTTCGCGCAATGCCCGCAGTGCCTTCGCCGTATCTCCCCGCAGCGCGTGAATCTCCACATCGTTGATGCCATACCCGTAGTTGCCCTGGCGTGGCCTGCCAGCGTTCCAGGCTTCGCTCAGGTCCAGCAGGCGCTCGGCCCGGTCCGTCTGTCCAGTGCGTAGCAGCACAGCCGCGAGTGGCATCGAGCTGCAGCTGCAGTCGACATTCTCGAGTACCGGCTCTTCCCCGAGTAACTCCGGCAGCGCCTGTTCGAGTCGTTCGCGCGCTCGACCCAGGTTTCCGTTGTTGATATCGATTTCCGCAAGCGCTGTCACCACCGCCATGATTTTCGGATCGATGACATAGGCTTCCTCGAGAGTCCGCGATGCGCTATCTATTTCACCTCGGTCCAGGTCGCGCAGCCCCGCAGTAAATAGTGGTCCAACATGATTGCGCCCACTACGCTGCAAGGCCTCGTCGATCAGCTTCTGTGCCTCGGCGGCATCGCCGAGTGCAGCGTATGCATTGGCGAGCCACAACAGGTGGTACCACTCGTCCTGCTCCAGCTCGAGCGCCTTTTCCAGCCAGGGCAGCGCGAGGTCAAGACGGCCAAGCGCTTGAAGAATGTGCCCAGTCTCATGGTAGGTGAAGGCACTGGACGGGTCGACGTCGAGCGCCTTGTCCAGGCGGGCCAGCGCATCGCCAAAGCGCCCGACCGCGAACAGGGTTACCGCGAGACTCTGGTGATGTCCCACGTTCAGCGGATCGAGCCTGACGAGCTTTTCTGCTGGCGCGATGGCTTCCGCATTGCGTCCCATCACGAGTAGCAAGCTCGCATAGGAATCGAGCGCTGCGGCAGAATTCGGGTCGATTTCGAGGGCACGCAGGAAATAAGTCTCCGCCTCCTCATACTCATACCGTGCCTTCAGCAGGTCGCCGAACATCGCGAGACCTTCCGGAAGATCGGGATCCAGGGCGAGCGCCTTTTGCGTTGCCTCGGTTGCGCTTGCCAAAGCCGATTCTTCTGAGACGTCTGTCGCGTACTGCCGCAGGTAAGAGGCACGTGCCAGGCCGACGTGGGCGAGCGCAAAATCGGGATCGAGCTCGAGCGCCCTGCGGAAATGCTCCAGGGCTTCTTCATAATGACCCGACTCGGAACTGCGCAGGCTGTGCCTGCCCAGCTGGTAGGCTTCCCAGGCTTCAAGGTTGTTCGTCGGCAAGGTGCTGGCTCGAGTGGCCTCCTCAACCGAAAACGTGGCCCGCAAGGCGTCCGCGACGGCGGTCGCCACTTCGGTCTGGGTCGCGAAAATGTTGGCCGCGTTCAGCTCTCGATCATAGATTTCGGCCCACAGGTGGCTTTCGTCGGCTGCATCGATCAGCTGGACATTGATGCGCACGCGATCACCCGCCCGCTGCACGCCGCCTTCGACAATCGCCGTGACGCCGAGCCGCTCGGCGATGTCGCGCACCGGCAACTGGGTATCACGAAACTGCTCGACGGAGGTTCGAGCGATGACGGTCAATGAATGTGCTTTCGACAGGTGTGTGAGGATATCGTCGTGGATGCCGTCGACGAAGTAAGCGTCCTCCTCCCTCGCACTGCGATTCTGAAATGGAAGTACCGCGATGGCTTGCGTCCCCGACTCGGCAACGGCCTGATCCCCGGGTTCCGTTCTCGTCGCGGATGGCCGGTCGACGAACCTGTCGACAGCAAAGAACCCGATAGCAATTACAAGCAGTCCAATGATGGCGAGGTCGAGCTTGCGCGTTGGCCGTGCTGCGGCCGACGCTTTTTCCCCGGTGTCCGAATCGCGCACGATCCCCGAGGGCGTTACGTCATAGATCCACGAGAACAACACGACCGCGGGAAGACCGACGAACAGCAGGATGACCAGGCCCCGCAGGATCGAGTCGGGTACCCCGAATGCAGGGAACAGGGTCTCCGCAACCTGCACGATAATCCACGCAACCAGCGCGTAGGCGACGGCCGTACGAAAGACTTTGCGGCGCTTTAGTTCCTCGAAGATCTGCATGAAGAGTCCTCAGGAACAGATACTGCCTGAAAGAGTCGAGCTAGTTAAGGACTAGCGGCTGCTCGATCGCGTCAACGGCTTTGCGCTGGAATTCGGCAAAGTCGCGGTAGTCCTCGGCATCGAAGCGCGAGTCGGAGGCGACGTAATCGAAACGAATCTCAATCGACCCGTTGCTCTTGCTGACCTTGCGCCGCCAGTTACCGAACTTGGACTCGCCAGCGTCGGGCTTGCGGCTGGCTTCGTCGATCCGGCGCCCTGACTGGACCTTCACCGACGTTACTGCGCTAACGCGCAATGGAAAGCCGTGCTCGAACGGGAAACGACGGTCGGCCACGCGATCGAATTCGAGGTAATAGGCCTCGAGGAAACCCGGCACGTCAAAAGTACCGTCTGTCTCGATCGGCAGCGTGTAGCGAATCTCGACCATCAGGTCATAGCCGGCGTCAAATACGTTCTCGACGAAATACTCTGTCAGTTCTGCATCGGGGTAACGCGACGCAATCCAGCGCTGCAGTGACGACTGCATCTCCGAGGTCTCTATGCCGCGCAACTGGCCGCGCAGCTCGGCGGCCTGGTAGCCCGTAAAACGCGCTGTCTCCGTCACGTCGATGAATTCGTCGCTGCGCGCCTCGACAACGCGTTCTACGCTGAGGCCCGTCAGGTCCGACGCATACTCGGGAATCTGCAGTAGCGTCGGCGCACTACCAAGCTCGAGCGCATAGTTGCCTGCCATGGAACGCGGCGGCAGCTGGCCAAGCCGCAGGTCCTTGTCGGTCGCGTCGACATAGAGGCGGCCGTTCTCATGCGGTACCGACACGATCATGTGATCGAACTGGTCGGTATTGGGCAGCGTCGGCGTAACCTGCTGGTTGAGACTGACGAGCGCCAGCGTTGCATCGATCCCGATGGCCCGCAGCATCGAATAAAGAAGCACCGAGTGGTCCTTGCAGTCGCCATACCGATCGCGCATCGTCTCGCGCGCCGTCTTCGGAATGTAGGCGCGTCGCCCGAACTCGATGGCCTCGTAGTGAATCTCGTCCTGCACATAGGCACTCAATATCTCGATCTGCCGGGTCCTGCTGTCCACGCCCTCGACGAGACGCCCCGCCCTGTCGGCCACTTTCTCGACGTCCAGCTTGTCCTCGATCTTTGCGAGGTATTCCCTGCCGGCATCGGCCCAGGTTTCGCTGACCGTGCCGAGCTGCACCCACGGCAGTATCTGGTCGAAATAGGGTTGCAGCGGCTCCCAGCGGAATGCCACGGGACGCTGCAGTTCCCAAACCAGCGCGTTGCCGCGCTGCTTCGGCGCCGGCACGTCGTTCTGCTCGTAACGCAGGCGCTCGTGCTCTCCAGCCACAAACAAGGCGCTGTATTCGATCGGCCGGTCGCTCGATAGATAAACCGTGTCGAGCGGGAACGTGCCCTTGTCGACCGAGGTGCGTTTGCTGACGATCGCCTCGATGCTCACACCGGGCGCCAGGCTCGGTACCGGGACGTGCACGGTTTTCTCGGTGCTCGCCTCGTAGCCCGTATCGCTATTGGTAATGTAGTAAGTGTTGAGTTCGCCCTCCGCGAGCTTGTCGCCGTCGGCACTCCGAACGACGACGCTGTTGACGTAAAGCTGCTCATAACTCGGATCGAAATCGAACTCGAGCGTACTGAACTGGGTTACGCCATTGTCGTCGAGGATACGAATCTTGCGGTACTGCGTTTGCAGCAATGTGTCGCTGCCGTCGAACTCGTACCCCGTGATGCGGCTAAGGAACACAGCGCTGTAGCCATCGAGATGCGAATCGGGACCTGCCGAGGAGAAAAACCTGCCGAGCTCCCGCGGCAACGCCACAGGTTCGATTTCGGCGGCAATGGTGGTCGTGTCGCCCTCACCCAGCATGTTGTCGATCACCTCCAGGTACTCCCTGATATTCGCGTTTGCCGGCGAATAGCTCAGCGCCTGTTCGAAAGACTCGCGGGCCTTCCGGTACGAGCGCAATTGAAACTCGGCGTCTCCCTTGTAGTAGTAACTCTGCAGCGAGCGGTACCCCTTTGCGATCAGCTCGTCCGCGAGTCGCAGCACTTCGGCCGGATTACCCATGTCGTCGAGGATCGACATGCGCTCGTAAACGATGTCGGGGTTATAAGGTCGTCCCTCGGTAAGTTCGTCGAGAATTACTAATGCTTCTGCATGACGACCACGTCGCGCGAGAAGCTTGGCATGCAACATCTGGGTCGCGTCGGTAGCGCCATCTGCCGTGTAAGCCGCGAACTGGCGTTCCATTTCGTCCCACTGTTCGTCATCGGCCAGCAAAGTCATGTAAACCGAGAAGTCGTCATCGTCACGGTAGCCTTCGGCGAATAAACCACTGTAGATACGCAGCGACTTTTCGGGCGAGCCCGTCTGGTACGCGAGCCAGGCATCCCAGCTCTGCACCACCTGGTTGTCGGCGAACGGCTGCATGCGACCGGCCAGCCAGTCGGCTGCCTCCTGGTACGCATCGATCTCGACGAGCGAGCGCAGCGCATTGGTGATGAATGCCTCGTCGGAGGGCGACAGGTCGATAGCCTGGGCGAAATAGCGAAATGCGTCCCGGTAAGCACGGGCCTCGAAATAATGCACTCCGAGTGCATTGACGAGGTACGCGTTGACCTCTCGCTCCTGCTGGTTCTCGTACTCGCCATCCACCGCCGTCGGGCGCCCGCGAATCTCGAAGTCCTGCCAAAGCCTGCGCAGATCCTTGTCCGTATCGGGTTCGCTGGTCAGGCCCCAGGCGGCCAGGGTATATGCGCAGTTATCGTTCGCAACGATCCACTGGTAGTAGCGATACTCGTCGCCGTCGTTATCCTCGACGCCGATCAGCAACTTGCCGCGAGCATCGCCCTTCTGCACATCGCGCTCTTCGCTGATGAAGTCCGATGGATAGTCTTCGCCGAACTGCTGCATGACGATCCGGTAGATCGCATTGGCTGTCGGCGCGGACCCATCCCAGCAGACCGGCATGACAACCGCGCCATAGCCTTTTGACGACAATGCGCCCATATCGGCACCATCGTTGGTTTCGGAAAGGTCGCCCCATGGAAACCAGCCGCGGCCTCGCGCGCGAAACCGGTAGCCGAATGTCGACGAGCGGTAGTCTTCCACCGATTTGCTCGCGACGACGATATTGCGGTTCTTGGCGGAATCGATGATCGAGAACCCGGCCAGCATTTGATCGGCCTCTGCCTGAATCGCCGTATCGCTCTCACGTGACGCGAACGTCAACAACTGGTAGGCACGCTCTCCGTCGACGATCGCTGTCAGGACGTAAGTGATCGGCGTCGTCGCAACCTCTGCGTAGACGGCTTTCTGGAACACCTGCATGCCGCGCTCTTCGCGACCGCCAATATCCCTGTGGCCTGTGTATTCGGCGTCTTCCTGGGCGGCGAATCGATCCTTCATCGCCGTCTGCACGATCTCCGCGTACTGTTCCGCCGTCAGGCTCACGCCAAGATCCTCGGAAACGACGAGCGAAAACGCGTTCGGTTTGAAGCGGATCGCCGCGAAGCTCGCCTCGGGGACATTTTCCGAGAAATCGACGTAGGTATAAGCCTCGCCACTCAGATCCAGCCGGAAATTCAGGGCCTCATGCTCGAACACCTCGACGCGCCGACCGACGTTCTCGGTGTACCTGAGATCGTCCTGGGCGCTCGCGGCCCCGGCAACGAATAGCAGCGCCAGCAATATGGAACCGAGTTTATGCATAAGGGCCGATTCTACCGATCCCCGGCATCTTGTGTGTGCCGTGGTCGGCAGTTTGTATTCAGCGTTTTGCGTAGCTCTGCACGGTCTGCCAGGCCACACGCTGCAGGTACAGTGCCGTTTCTTCTCCCAGGCCGGCGTCGTAGTCGAGGCCCTCGGGCGATTGACCATAAAGTGCGGCGAAGAAGGTACAGGCAGCCAGGTAGGTGCCGGCCAGCGAGGGGTGTCGCGCATCGGCGATCCTCAGCGGGATGTCAGGACGCTCCCCGGTTGCGCGGGCAAAGGCAAGTCCGACCGGAACGACCTGCGCATCGAGCTCGCGACCGATATCCGAGTAAGCCTCATCGAGCTTCGCCGTCATCTCGGGTCGTCCCGTGTAAGCCCATGTCATGAAAAACACCGGGCGGGTGCCGTGATCGCGTGCGATACGGGCGAATTTGCGGGCGGTCCTGCGGAAGGGCTCCGCCGTGCCCTCGCTGATCGGGCCCAGGCTGTGGCCTTGCATGACGACGACATCCCAATCGTCACCCGCAATGACGTGCTGGAACCCGCCCTCATGTTCGGGCAGGTGACCGCCCGAAATCGTCTTGATACGCGCCCGGGAATTCTCTGGAGTGAAAAGACCTGATGCCCAGGTCAACTTCCGATAGTGCTTGTGCAGGCTGTTGTTGTAGTAGGTGAAGCTGTTGCCGACGAACAACACCTTGTCGGGCAGCGCCTGATGTTCCGTGTCGGCGGAGGCGGCAAGCGGACCCAGCGCCCCAAGAGTGCACAACAACAAAAAGGGGGCAAAGCCCCCTTTCCGTTGTGCATGACGGATCACGTTCAGAACGTCAGCCTCACGTCCAGGTAGTAATAACGACCCAGGTCACGGTGCGAATCGGAGAAGTAACCGAAGTAGCGGTCCGCCAGCGGCGCACGTTCGTCAGTGGCGTTGTTAATTCCAATACGAGTGCGAAGCTCGTAGTCGTCCGCCACGTTCCACGTGTAGTCGGCCCGGAAGTTGTACGTCGTCATCGACGGGACCTCGTAGTACAGATCCTCGCCCGGGTTGTCCGGGTCGTCGATCGTCAGCGAATCCTGGATGAAATCGCCGACGTAATAGGCCGTGATCGAAGAACCGAAGTCGCCACGGCGGTAGGCAACCGACAGGTTCATGCGCTCCTCCTGGTTACCGTCCATGCGGATCAGGTCCGCGAAACCGGCAACCGGGTAGTTCGACGGCAGCGTCCCGTTCTCCTGCGCTTCGAGCAGCTCCAGGGCAGGACCACTGGGCTCCTGGTCGAATGTCTCGAGGAACGAACCGACGAAGCGCGTGCTGAAATCGCCGATCGGTGTCTCGAAGTCATAGTAGATACCGACGTCATAGCCCTCGACCTTGCGCGTGTCGAGGTTCGCGTAGCGATCGTCGATGAAGCGGATGTCACCCGCCGGGCAGATACCGGCCGCGAGGTAGATCGCCGCTGCGTCAGCCTCGGCGGGATCGCGGCTGATCGCGGGATCGCCTTGGAATGCGGCGCAGTTAGAGGTCCCGGCCTCCAGGCGATACAGCAAGTCGAGCAGCGTGTGATTCTCCTCGCCGAACAGGCCGATCGTGTCGTCCTTCTCGATCGACCAGTAGTCGAACGTGATCATCAAGCCTTCCAGCGGCTCAAGTACGAAACCGGCTGACCAGTTGGTGGATTCCTCCGGCTCGAGGAAATCACTGCCCTGCGCAATACGTTGGGTCGAGTTCACGCAGTCGATCGTGTCCTGGTCCGGGTCGCCGCCATTGTCCGCAGCGTAGGTGCAGGCCCAGTCGGTGCGTGTGTTCTGGCGCGCGACGATCTCTTCGTTGATCGTCACGAGGTTCGGCGCACGGAAGGCTTCGGACCATGACGCACGCAGCAGCAGCGGTTCGAATACCTGCCAGCCCAGCGCGACCTTCGGCACGGTCGTATTGCCGACGTCCGAGAAGTCCTCGTAGCGTAACGCCAGCTGGGCGTCGAGGTTCTCCAGGAGCGGCAGATGCAGCTCGGTGAACACCGATGAAACGTTGCGACTGCCACGGCTCGACGGCGTCGGGCTGGAGTTCACGACATCAGACACGAACGGGTAGGTATCGCCCTGGAAATCCGTGAACACGATGCGTCCGTCGAGGCGCGGATCGCGATCATCCTTGAACTTCTCTTCGCGGAACTCAACACCCGCGAGGAACGCGGCGTCGCCTGCCGGCATCCCGAACAGTGCGGGATTCGACAGCTTGAGGTCGATCAGCCGCAGCTCGGTCTCACTGTTGCGATAGACGTCGACGAGCGCTCGTTCGATATTGTTGTCCACACCGCCGCTGAATGGGTTGTAGGCTGCCGGCGTCGGGTCCGACAACGCCTCAACCATCAGGGTGTTCGAAACACGGTTATGCGTCACGTCATCCGCCGTCGCGCGTGACCACACCAGTGCCGTCTCCCAGTCCCAGTCGCCTGCCGTACCACGGAAGCCCTGCACGATGCGGTAGGAATCGCCCTCGTTATCGATGACACGCGGCAATTCCGCGAATCGGTAGTTGTCGATCTCGAGCGTCACGCCTTCGGCGGGCACGCCCAGGGCATCGGCTTCAGGGAGGCGATTGGGCGATCCGACGGGGCCCCACGGATTGTAGTAGTTATCGGCGGCGACACGCAGCTTCACGGTACTGAAGGAAAACGAAGGATGTCGATTCAGGTTCGAATCGTACTCGTAAGCGGAGAGCTCGGTGAAGCTCTCGACGCCGTTCTCCATCTCGTGGTTGAGGTACAGGAAGACGCTGGTGCGTTCCAGGTCCGAGTTCAGGTCGCGGAACTCGTTGAGGTTGTAGCGATAGGTGCCCTGGCCATCGACACCTCCGCAGATGTACTCGTTGATGTCGTACTGACAACGATCGTCGCCAAGTGGATAGGTTTCGAACTCACCACTGCCGTCTGTGTAACCTGGCACGCTGGTGCCTCTCATGTCGTACTGACCATAAAGGGAGTTGGCGCTGTTGTTGCGGAACAAGGTCGTATCCGCCCAGGGTGAACCCTCAGGGAGTCTCCGCCGGAAGTCGCTGTCGGCCCAGCGCTCGTCTTCCTGCGCGTTGACCCGATCTCGGTCGTACCAGTTGAAGAACAGGCCAACGTTGGTCGCGCCGCCATTGAAGTCCTGGCCCCACTCGAACGTCAGGTTGACGTCGTTACGGCTTACGTTGTCGTAGTCGTTGTACTTGGCACGGATCGAGAAACCCTGGAGATCGTCCTTGAGCACCGTGTTGACAACGCCGGCCACGGCATCGGCGCCGTAGATGGCGGAAGCGCCTTCACGCAGCACTTCGACGCGCTGTACGCCGAACACCGGGATCGTGTTCGAGTTGACCGTGGTGACCGGCACGAAACTGCCGCCGACCTCCTCGGTCTGGTACTGCGGCGCGCTCACGAGGCGGCGACCGTTCAAGAGCACCAGCGTGTTGCCGGTACCGAGGCTGCGCAGGTTGAATGCGCCGATGTCACCGCGCGCCGAGTTGACGCCGCCCGAGATGTTCTCGGCTTCGTTGAAGAAATTGTTGCCGTTCTCCGGGATGAGATCGAGCAATTCGTCGCCGGAATCGATGCCGTAGGCCTCGATGTCTTCGAACGAAATGACCGACACGGGCAACGCACCCGACATCGAAACGCCCCTGATCTGAGTACCGGTGACGGTAATTTCCTCGATATCTTCGTCTTCTTCCTGGGCGCTGGCAGGAATGGCCACCATGGCCAGAGCCAGTGACCCGGCAACGAACAGCACGGATTTGCCGCTAACGCGGCGCGACAGCGATTGGAACATCACTTCCCCCTCTCTCTTGTTGTTCGGCTTCAGCCGATTGTCAGCCAAACTACCAACAGGGCAGAAACCCCGCCAATAACAACGTTTCCGGCCCGTATAACCGCTGGCTATGGCTGTTTGTTATGGGTCGAGTCTATCAGAAACGCGACTCTTGTCATTCCGGATTTGGTTGCGCTTGCAACTGCATGTGCGTGGCGAATTCGGGGGCCGCATTATCGTCGTTGGCAGCGATCCAGGGCGTCTGCCACTCGACCCACGCAAGATCATCGAGAGCCACGCTGGCGCCGGTTTCTTCTTCGCTGAGATCTTCGACTTCGATCAGGAGGCGCACCGAGCGTGTCGCGATTCGTGGCTGCCTGTAGTTGATGGCAAACCGGGCCCAGTTGGCCGCCGTCCCCTCCCAGCTACCAATTTCCGTGATCGGACCATTCACGAGCGCATCCTCGAGCGCCTCCGTCATGCGCCGGCGCTGCAGCAGGAATCGAATCCGGACGTCACCGTCAACCTTCAGGCGCCCGCTCACGGTCGCAGGGTTCGACAGCGTGAACACGCGCTCGAACACTTTCATGCCCGTCCTCACCGTAACCTCGCCCTTCGGCACACGAATCTCGAGGCGATTGTCGTCGCCCGTTTTGAGCACGGTATTCGTGTCCAGGATCCAGCTCCTGTCATGGGCGCCGAACAAGCGCGCGTATTCGAAATCGCCACGCCGCGAGAGATCTATGCCAAGCCTGTACGAGCGTTGCCCGGCATCGGCCGATACCGGCAGCAAGGGCGAGGCGCCAAGCGACCGGACGTGCAGCGGTGCAATGCCGTTCGATTCGGAAATCACGATGGTATTCGCGCCGCGTTCACCGCCGTCACACGCAGCAACGACAGCGTGAAAGCCGCTCGGGCTCAGGCATACGCCGTCGTGCGACAGTCTCGCAACGCGCGTCAGCACGGCGTGGCGGAAGAGCCCCGTCGCGGGGGTCGGCAGGTAACCGTTGATGTGCAGCGGCACGACCTCGGCGCGGTGCAACCTGTCGCCGTCCATCCAGACGAACAACAGCATGCCGAGCTGCGTTGTGTAGTGATACTGGTCGAACAGGAAATTGCCCATCGAGTAGGCAATCAGTCGCTCGTCGTAAATCTCGAAGCCCTGCAAGACGTGCGCGTGGTGGCCGATCACGACATCGGCACCGTCAACGACGGCCTGCCGCAGCGTCGTCTGCTCGGACATCGCAGGCCTGGCCGAATACTCGAGTCCCGAGTGGAGCTGCAGTACCGACACGACATCACCGGCTTGTGCAGCCAGGTCGGCGCCGATGGTCGCAGTGTTTCCGAGCGCGGCGCCGCCTTTGGAGCCCTCGGCGGTCTGGGTGGGCTCGAACGTCCCTGCCCAGCCGACGTAGCTCAGCAGGGAGTACGGGCGACCGTTGATTTCGGTGCGCGCGGGTTCGCGAGCTTCGGTCTCGTTGTAGCCCCCACCCGACCAGGCGAGATCGGTATCGGCAAGGGCTGCGAACGTCGAATCCAGCCCGGCTTCCTGATAGTCGTAGGTGTGGTTATTGCCCAGCGCGACGTAGTCGAAGCCGGTCCACTGCAGCAGCTCGGCGAACTCGACGGGCGAGTAGAACGTCACGGACTTGGGCACGCGATCCGTCAGTGGCTCGTTCGACAGCTGTGTCTCGAGATTGACGGACGCGTGATCGGCCAGCTCGACATACGGACGTACCGGTGCGAGCAGCTTCTTGCCATCGGCGAGCACGCTATCGTGCCTGACTAGCGCGGGCTCGTCTGCGCGCGGCTCGAAGTAGCGGCGGGCGAGCATGGAATCCCCGGCGAACATCAGCAAAGCGCGATCCGCTTTCTTTTTCACGAGCTCGATGGGCGGAATGACCGCAGCTCGTCCAGCATCGAAATCAGAACGGTGCAGCGTGTGAATGAACCCGTAGTAGCCGGGCGCGCTGGCGTGCAGCATCAGCGTCGTCGGCGAATCGAGCTCGAACCCGAAGGCTCCGCTACTGCTCGTTTCCTGCCTTGCGCCGCGAATAGTCACCGCAGCGCCGGGGATCGGTGCTCCGGACTCATCCACGATCCGACCGCGCACAGTTAGCGCATCGGCGTGGGCCAACGCGGCGAAGCAAAGCAACATCGCCGCTACGCCAGGTTTGGAGATTCTCATCCGTGAATCATGCCACTGCACGACATGACTGCCGGAATTCTTTTGTTATTTTGATGTATAACCTTTGGTTATACTTTGCCCCAAACGGGGGAAACCATGCGCTTGCGACAGATCGAAGTCTTCCACGCCGTCTACACGAGCGGTTCGATGACCGGGGCGGCCGCCATGCTCAACGTCTCGCAGCCGTCGGTGTCGAAAGTGCTGGCGCACGCCGAGCAGCAGCTCGGCTACCTGCTTTTCGACCGCGTCAAAGGCAAGCTCGTACCGACGCCCGAGGCACACCGGCTGTTCGCACACGTTTCCGCCGTCTACCGCGACGTCGATCGCCTGCGTCACGTCGCGGCCAATCTCAGGTCCGGCGATTCGGGGCATATCCGTTTCGCCGTCACGCCCGCATTCGGCATCGAAGTGCTCCCCAAAGCCGTCGCGACGTTCCGTCAGCAGCATGCCGACACGGTTTTCGAAATCGAGACGCTGCATCTCGACCAGCTCAACGAAGCGCTGCTCGAATCGCGCATGGACATCGGTCTTGCGTTCGATCCACCGAAAACGCCCGGCATCGATCAGCGAACGATCGCAACGAGCCGCTTCGTCGTCATCGCGCCGGCCGACACCGATTTCGGCAACAAGACGCGGCTGGCGGCAGCCGACCTCTGCGGCCATCCGTTCATCGGCCTCAATAGCCGCGGCCCGTTGGGACGAATGCTGTCGACCTACCTGGAACCGGTTCAGAAGGACCTCGAGATCGTCACCTGGTCCGAGACCTATCATGTCGCCAAGGCGCTCGTCAGCTGTGGCGCGGGCGTGACCATCGCCGACGAAATCACCGCGAGGTCGGGCGGCACGAGCGGCATCCAGCTGTTGCCTCTCGAGCCCGAGCTCGAGTTCGACATCCGGGTACTGAGCCTCGCGGCCGCACCCCTGTCACTTGCAGCACAAAACTTCATCGAGCATCTCGCGAGCTCAGTCGAGACATTTTGCACGTCGGGGACCGCGCCATAGCCCGAAGTTATGGACGCTCCAACAATGATCATTTGAGGGCCCGGCGATACGCTCAGTAACATCTCAGTCCGGTCTTGAGAGGGAGCTGGGATGCACGTCGTTGTCATCGGTGCGGGAGTCATAGGCGTAACGAGCGCGTACTACCTGTCGCAGCTCGGCTGCCGCGTGACGGTCGTCGACCGCGCGGCGGACGTCGCCGATGAGGCGAGTTATGGCAACGCCGGGCAGCTCTCCTACAGTTTCACCGACGCGCTCGCGAAACCTGAATTCGTCAAGAAAATCCCGGGGCTGGTTGCCGGTTATGACAGCGCCTACCAGGTGCGGCTGCGACCCGACCTCGTGCCCTGGGGAATGCGCTTCCTGTCGCAATGCACGAAAACGCGGGCTGCGGAAAATACGGTGGCAGTGCTAAAAACCGCGCTGCGCTCCGAAAAACTAATGCAGGACCTGCGCGATGAATTGCCCTTCGACTTCGCGCATCGCAAGGCGGGCAAGCTGGTACTGCTCGGCAGCGAGGCTGATGCCGAGGCCGCGCGAAACACGGCGGCGCTCAAGGAAGAACACGGATGCAAGACGGAGATCCTGACTCGCGAGGCCGCCGTCGAACTGGAACCGGCGCTCTCCGATATGCAAGGAGACTTCGTTGCGGCCGTCTATTCGGAACGTGACTCGGTAGCCGATTCGCACGCGTTCTGCAAAGGGCTCAAAGACATGCTCGACCGCAGCGGTCGCGTTGACTTCAGGCTCGGCTCAACCGTCAGGCGGCTCATCAAAAATGGCTCCCGTATCGATGCGATCGAGCTCGATGATGGCCAGTTGTCGGCCGATGCATTCGTGATATGCACGGGTGCCTGGAGTGGCGAGCTGTTACGGCCCCTCGGCGTCGATCCGCACATCTACCCGGTGCGCGGCTACAGCGTGACGTTACCGCCCGGTCCGTCTGCGCCGGAAGTGAGTGTGACGGTTCTCAATCGGAAGATCGTCTTCAGCCGTATCAATGGCAGCGTCCGCATCGCCGGTTTCGCCGACTTCCTCGGTTTCAGTGAAGAAGGTGATGATGACCGCATCGCCACACTCATCGAGGTCGCTCGCGACTATGCGCCGCTGGCAGCCGATTATGACGGGGCCGAACCGGAGGCATGGGGAGGATTCAGGCCGATGACGCCGGATGGGCAACCGCGCGTGGAACAGTCTGCGGTCGACGGCCTCTACCTCAACACGGGTCACGGCATGCTTGGCTGGACGCTGGCCTGCGCATCGGGCCATGACATCGCCCGGCTGGTCGCCGAGCCAACACACTGAAACTCGCTAGCGCGAGCGCCGCGATGATATATAATCGCCGGCCTCTGTCGGGCACCGTGTCCGGCCGTACCTAGAAACTCGGGAGCAGTAAGTTGAGTCGGGACCAGAAATTTTTTGACATGTATTCCCTTGTTATCGGTGTCCTCGCCGCCATCGCCCTCGCGATCCTCGTCCTCGCGATGAAGGTCTCGGACCTGAAGCAGGGTACGTACACGCGTGACTCGCATGAATACCAGGCCGCCATACACGAGCGCATTCGCCCGGTCGGCGAAGTGTACCTGCCGGGCGAGGAGCATCAGGCCGAATCGCCTGTCGTCGCTGCGGCAGAAGAGCCCGAACCTGTCGAGGCAGCGATGTCGGGAGCCCAGGTCTACAACTCGGCGTGTCTTGCCTGTCACGGCGCAGGCATCGGCGGCGCCCCCATACTCGGCGACGCACCCCAGTGGGCGCCCCGCATCGAGCAGGGTACCGACGTCCTCAGGCGGCACGCGATTGAGGGTTACACAGGCTCCGTTGGTTACATGCCCCCCAAGGGTGGTCGCATGGACCTGTCGGACGAAGAGATCGCGGGCGCGGTCGACTACATGGTCTCGGAATCGCAGTAAGCTCAGACCCGCCGATCGAAGCAACGCAACGATAACGCCTCCGCGACATGCGGGGGCGTTATTTTTTTGTCTCCGGAAAGGTCGGCAATCGTGCGTGCCACTCGCAGCACGCGCTGGTGCGCGCGCGCCGACAGGTTGAACTGGTCAGCCGCGCGCTCGAGCAGCGCCCAGCTCCGCTCGTCAGCGACGCAGTGTTTCTCGAACGGCTCGCCTTCGACACGCGCATTACATACGCCGGCGCGTTCGAGCTGCGTACGCCAGGCATCCGCGACGCGCGCGGCGACATCGCGGCTGGTCTCCCCACATGGCTCCTGCGCGCGCAGGGTTTGCGTGGTCGGCCGCGTAACCTCGACATGCAGGTCGATGCGATCCAGCAGAGGCCCCGAGACCTTGCTGCGATAATTGGCGACACGATCGCCGCTGCAGCGACAGTCGGCCTGCCGGTCACCCAGGTATCCACAGGGGCAGGGGTTCATGGCGGCGACGAGCTGGAAGCTGGCCGGGAAGTCCGCCTGTTGCCCGACCCGCGCAATGCTGATGACGCCGGTCTCCATGGGCTCACGCAGCACTTCGAGAACGTTGCGATTGAACTCCGGCAGCTCGTCGAGAAACAGGACACCGTTGTGCGCCCTCGAGACCTCGCCGGGACGAGGTCCCTTGCCACCGCCGACGAGAGCGGCCGCCGAAGCCGTGTGATGCGGCGATCGAAAGGGCCGTCGACGCCAGCCTTCGCCGGCAACCGGCGTGCCGAGCACCGAATCGATGGCTGCGGTCTCGAGCGCTTCGTGCTCGCTCATGCGCGGCAGAATGCCGGGCAGACGTCGCGCCAGCATGCTCTTGCCCGTACCTGGTGGCCCGATGAACAGCAGGTTGTGCCCTCCGGCGGCCGCTATCTCCAGCGCACGCTTGGCGTTTTGCTGTCCTTTGACGTCGGAGAGGTCCTTGCCGGTCCAGGGAACATCGGCCGGCGTTTCCCGGGTGGCGGGCTCGATCGGCGCCTGTCCGGTCAGATGCGCCACCACGTCGAGCAGCGATGCTGCCGGGTAGACGCTGGCACCTGCGAGCATTGCCTCGGCAAAGTTGTCCGCTGGCACGACGATGCCGCGTCCTGCCTGCTGCGCCTTCAGGGCGGCGGGCAGCACGCCGGGCACGGGCCGCAGCTCGCCATTCAGCGCCAGTTCGCCGTAGAACTCCAGGTCGGGCAGCGTGCTTTTCGGAAACTGTCGGCGCGCCGCGAGAATCCCGAGGGCGATAGCAAGGTCGTAGCGACCGCCGGACTTTTTCATGTCGGCCGGACCGAGGCTGATGGTGATACGCTGCTGCGGGAATTCGAAGCCGGAACTCAGCAACGCGCCGCGCACTCGATCCTTGCTTTCGCGAACCGCCGTCTCGGCCATGCCCACGATCGTGAAGGCCGGCAGGCCGCCGGACAGAAAGACCTCGATCGTCACGGGCGGCGCTTCGGTACCACGCTCCGCGCGGGAGTGCAGAATGGCGAGACTCATGCAGCGGCCCTCCGTGGCCTGCGGCGATCAAGGACGATGCCCGCGACTATTCTGTTTCGAGTTCCTCGAGGCGTTTTTCCAGCGCTTCGAGCTTTTCGCGCGTGCGCGCCAGCACGGCCTCCTGAACGTCGAACTCCTCGCGCGTGACCAGGTCGAGCTTGGCGAGTGACGCACGCAGCACCGCACGAAAATTACTTTCCAGGTCGGCGCCCACCGACCGTAAACCTTCGGGAACCGACTCGGCGAGCTTTCTCGCGAGGTTTTCGATGGATTCGTCAGCCATGAGCATTTGATACCTGAGGCGACCTGAAAACACCAGCCGCATTTTCAACGATAAGCCGCAAATAGGATTGCCGCTCACCATTATGGCGCATGGCGCCTTCCGACGTGCACCAGGATAGTGCGGGGCTCCCTGGCGCGCATTTGTTAGCTATTGATTTCAATGGTTTTTCCAAACTTGGCACGTTAACTGCTCTTAACAGGGCGAAAGCGGCCCTCGGGTCATCATCTTTTACCAGGAGCAACATGCAATGAACATCAGGAAAACGGCGTTTATCGCCATCGCACTTCTTACGAGCGGACTGGCGAACGCCCAATGGTCTGCCAACATCGGCTTTGCCAGTGACTATTATTTCCGCGGCATATTCCAGTCGCAGTCGTCGGCCAGCGGCGGCATCGATTACAACCACGAAAACGGATTCTACGCCGGCGTCTGGGCCGCGGATGTCGAGGACGAGTACCAGCTCGGCGGCGGTGGCCTGGAAGTTGACGGCTACTTCGGCTACGGGGGCGAGGTCGGCGACTTCACTTACGGTATCGGCTTTACCGGCTACTACTACACGCAGGATTTCGACGATACCTACCAGGAGATCAACCTGAGCGGCGGCTACGGCATCGCGACGATTGATGTGGCCGTTGGCGAGTACGACAACTTCGACGGACCCACCCAGGATTACACGTATTACTCGCTGACCGTCGAGAAGGCCGGCTTCTACGGCAAGTACGCAGGATTCAGCCAGGACGCAGATGGCGAGTACTTCGAGTTGGGTTATGGCGCGACTGTCGCCGACATCGACCTCGGCGTCTACATCGTGTTCAACGACGAGGATCTGAGCGGCACCGGGGACGACGACGATTCGCTCGTATTCACGATCGGCAAGTCCTTCGATTTGCAGTAAGTATCTACGGGCGACCGCAAGGTCGCCCAATTTTCACAGGGGATTAGCACATGAAAATGATCACCGCGATCATCAAGCCATTCAAACTGGATGACGTGCGACAGGCCGTCGCTGACATCGGCATCCAGGGCATCACGGTCACCGAGGTCAAGGGTTTTGGCCGCCAGCGTGGCCACACCGAACTGTATCGAGGCGCCGAGTACGTCGTCGACTTCCTGCCCAAAGCCAAGATAGAGCTGGCGGTAGATGACGACGTTCTCGATCAGGTCGTCGAGGCCATCGCCAATACGGCAAGGACCGGAAAGATCGGGGACGGCAAGATTTTCGTCACCGAACTCGAGCAGGCCATTCGCATTCGTACCGGTGAGACCGGCAGCGAAGCCGTTTAACGAGTCTGGGAGGAATTACTCGTGGAAGAAACAACTCAAATAGCGGCG
>Ga0209456_10000064_pt1 | contig 52679 bp, 46 predicted proteins | sample COG_11_FD_184755 | JGI IMG/M metagenome (GOLD analysis project Ga0209456, IMG submission 184755) | Pelagic marine sediment microbial communities from the LTER site Helgoland, North Sea, for post-phytoplankton bloom and carbon turnover... | ecosystem: Environmental > Aquatic > Marine > Neritic...
CACTGACACTGACACTGACACTGACACTGACACTGACACTGACACTGACACTGACACTGACGCTGACACTGACACTGGCACTGGCACTGGCACTGACGCTGGCGCGGCTGCTACCACTGAAGTACTATCCACCCGTTCAGTGCCCCGTAATCGCAGCAACCCCCCCAATCGCTTTGAAACCGCGCACATCGAGTGGGAAGGCGAACCCCCGCCCGCTGACCTCCGCGTGCACGAAGAGCACGCCAAGAGTGCGCTCTCGGAGAACAAGAGCCCCGACATCGACTTTCGTTGGAGCGTGAATCCGTACCGTGGTTGCTTTCATGGGTGCGCGTATTGCTACGCGCGTCCAACGCATCCTTATCTAGGGTTTGGTGCGGGTACCGACTTCGAGCGGCAGATCGTCGTGAAGGTCAACATCGTCGAGCGCTTGCGGGCAGCCTTTCGGAAGAAGTCTTGGCGACGGGAGCTCGTTGCGTTTTCTGGAAACACCGATTGCTACCAACCGGTCGAGGCACACTACGAGCTCACCCGTGGTTGCCTGGAGGTTTGTGCGGACCATTCGAACCCGGTCGCGATCATCACCAAGGGAAAGCTCGTGCAACGCGACGTCGACCTACTGCAGGAGCTCCGGCACAAGGCCGGTTGTCGCGTGGCGTTGAGCATTCCATTTGCCGACGATGAGCATGCGCGCGCGATCGAGCCGTTTGCAAGCCCTCCGAGCAAACGCTTCGAGACGCTTCGCATTCTTTCCGACGCGGGGATCGACACGGCGGTCGGGGTCGCGCCGATCATCCCCGGCCTCAACGATGATCAAATCCCCGAGATCCTGAAACGCGCGAGAGAGGCGGGTGCGACCAGCGCATTCAAGATCCTCCTTCGGCTTCCACTCGAGGTCGGACCGATCTTCGAAGAACGTCTGGCAGAGACCTTCCCACTGCGTTCCGCGAAAGTGATGAGCGCGATTCGCGACGTGCGAGGGGGGCGCCGGAGCGACAGTCGTTTCGGGTCCCGCATGCTCGGTCAGGGCCCACGTTGGACCGCTATCGAACAGCTGTTTGCTACGCACTGCGATCGTCTGGGCCTTGAACATCACGTTCGGGAGGCTCCTGAGCCCCCGCCTGAGGGCGAACCGCCGAGAGGGCGGCAGCTGCCCCTCTTCCCCTGACCTGGCCCGTAGATTGCAGAGATCTCCAGATCAACCGCGATCAACCACGGTCGTGATTGGAGATAACATAAGTGATTACAGCCATTTACGCAGTGCCAGAAAGTTTGGACGACTTGTCATCAACTGACATAGTGTCAACACTCGCTGTCAGAGAGTCCGTCATGCCCGAATCAAGCGAAATCTCAGTTCTCGTCGTCGACGACGAAGCGCCCAACATCGACTCTCTCCGTCGGATCTTCGAACGGGAAGGTTTCTCCGTGCTCACGGCAACGAGTGGGCAGAAGGCGCTCGACGTGTGCCGTCGCGAGTCAGTGCACGTGGTGGTTAGCGACCTGATGATGCCGGGCATGAACGGGATCGAGCTCGTCAAGGCACTGAAGACAGTGGTACCAGACGCCGAGGTCGTCCTGATGACGGCCTTTGGCACGGTTGAAAAAGCGGTCGAAGCGATGCGAGCCGGGGCGTACGACTTCGTGGAGAAGCCGCTGAAGCGGCTGCAGATGGTCAAGACCGTTCGCAAAGCGGCGGAGCGTCACCAGCTGGTCGTCGAGAACAAGGACCTTCGTCAGCAGCTCTCGCAGCTCAGCGATCGAAGCATCATCGGCTCTGCAGCATCGCTTCGGAGCGCGCTCGAGATCGCGACACAAGCGGCGCCTTCGTCAGCGAACGTTCTGATCCTCGGGGAGAGTGGAACAGGCAAAGAGCTGCTTGCGCGTTTCATTCACGAACGCAGTGGAAGAGGCAAGTTCGTCGGCGTGAACCTCTCCGCCCTCCCTGAAACGATCGTGGAGTCGGAGCTCTTTGGGCATGAAAAAGGGGCCTTCACTGGTGCCGTGGCGCGACGCGACGGACGCATCGCGGAAGCCGAAGGGGGCACCTTGTTCCTCGATGAGATCGGCGAGCTATCCGCGGCGGTGCAGGTGAAGCTGCTCCGGGTTCTTCAGGAGGGTGAGTACCAGCCCGTTGGCGGCTCAACCAAGAGGGCTGACTTCCGTTTGATCGCCGCGACGAATCGCGACCTGCACGCTGCCGTAGAAGCTGGCGAGTTCCGCGAGGACCTCTACTACCGGCTCAACGTGATTGCGCTCACCAGCCCACCGCTCCGCGCACGCCGTGAGGACATTCTGTTGCTGACCGAGCACTTCGTGGGGAAGTACTGCGCGAAGAATCAGAAAGACTCCTTGGCGGTTGACCGCGACGCGATTCAACAACTCGTCGCGTACGATTGGCCGGGAAACGTTCGAGAGCTCCAAAACGTGATCGAGCGCGCCGTGGTTCTAAACAAGAGCGGCGTCATCAAGCTCGCCGACCTACCCGACCCCGTGGCTCGTGCCGAACCTCAGGTCGACGCGTTCACTTTCCCCGTCGGAACACCACTGAGCGAGGTCGAGCGACGCGTGATCCACGGCACGCTGCAACACACTTCGGGGGACAAACAACTTGCTGCGCAACTCCTCGGAATTTCAGCCCGCACGATCTATCGGAAGCTGGGCGCCGGGAAGGGCGACGAGGCGGCCTGAACGGCCGCGCCCTGTGGGCTGTCATTCTGTCAATTAGGGCGGATCAGGTCCGCCACGTTGTCTATGCCGGCAGCCCCAAATCGGTCGCTGGGGCACGAAATCATTCACATTTTAGCTCATTCAATTCGGCACGGGGGTTGCTCTAGTAACCCTTGGTGGCAACTCCACGCGAAAAACGGCTCTCTGCTGCGATCACCCTCGCAACGCTCGCCCTCTGCGCTTTCTTCCTGGCGCAGGGGACAACCCGTGTCTTGGCGTCGGAACTGCTCGAATCGGATTCCACCGCAACGACGGCAAAGGGGAAGCCAATTGCGACGACCACGCCGGCATTCCAGCGGAACCGGGACCCCGCCATCATCCTCCGGCGAAACATCTTCGACTCGGCGCGTGGCGACCTGACCGCGGAGCCGCTTCCCGAGGTGCAGGTGGGCCCAGACGGTGAGCCCCTCGAAGAGTGGGACCCGAGCCAGCCTACTCAAAAGTGCTCGAGCAAGTTGCGGCTCGTCGGCTCCGTGATGAGCCCCGGTTACCCGGAATGGTCCTTTGCGGCAATCGCGGGGGCGAGCGACGGGAAGACCATGCTGTACCGCGAGGGATCGAACGTGGACGGCTCGCGGGTGTTGGCGGTCTACTCCTCGAGCGTCATCGTCGCCGGTTCGAGCGGTGCGTGCGAACTGCTGATGTTCGAGGAAGACGAAGGGGTCGCGGCTCGTCCAGTGGCACCGGTTGTGAAGCCCGCCCCCAAGCCGGCAGATGCGCGCAGCGCGGGGCTTAGCGACGAAGAGCTTACCGAAGGCATCGAGAAAATCAGCGATACCAAGTTCAACATCCAACGCAGCTTGGTCGACAAAGTCTTGGCGAATCAGGGAAGCCTGATGAAAACAGCGCGAGTCATTCCTCACGAAGAGAACGGCCGCGTGGCAGGAGTCAAGCTCTACGGTATTCGTCGCAATAGCCTGCTTGGCCGCTTGGGAGTTCGAAACGGTGACATGCTGCGCACGATCAACGGGTTCGACATGACGAGCCCCGACACTGCACTCGAAGCGTATTCACGCTTGCGGAGCGCAGACAAGCTGACGCTCGCGGTCAAGCGGCAGAACAACGAAATGACCATCGAGTACAACATTGAATGAGACGCCACCTAGGGAAATCAGGCGGGGAATGAATCGTGACTTCTAGAAAACAGCTCATTTGCTTGGTCGTTGGCTCGCTACTGCTGAGCACGGGACACGGCGCAATAGCCCAACCAGACCAAGCAATACCGAAAACCCCACCCGCACGGCTTCCCACCGCGCCGGTGCCGCTCAGGTCTGCACCCAAAGCAGACCCGAAAGCCGACGTCGAAGCGGAAGAACCCGATGAGCTCGAGAACGAGCTGCCGCAGTTCGAAACGGGGGTCGAGTTCAAACCGATGTCGCCGCGAGCGCGGGTGACGTTCAACCTCGAGGATGCGGAGCTTCCCGACTTGGTTCGCTTGATCTCGAACATGACCGGACGCCGCTTCATCCTGCCGACGAAACTTCGCTCGATCAAAGCTACGGTGTTCGCACCGACCAAAGTCACGGTTGCGGAGGCGTACCAGGCGTTCTTGTCCGTTCTAGAAGTGAACGGGTTCACGGTGGTCCCATCCGGTCGGTACCTCAAGATCGTCGAGGCGACGAACGTCGAACGACGAACGATTCCGCTCTACGAAGATGGAAGCGCGATCCCGGCATCGGACCGTTACGTCACCCGTATCCACCACCTAGAGAACGTGTCGGCCGAAGACGTCACCAGCCTCCTCGGACGGTTCAAATCCTCGTCGGGGAGTATCACGTCGTACGGTCCGACGAACATGCTGATCATTACGGACACTGGGGCTCAGATTCGACGCATGCTGCGTCTGGTGGCGGCGATCGATCTCCCGCGGAGCGGCACGCAAACCTGGATTGAGCCCATTCACTACGCGAACGCCTCGGAGCTGGCCGCCCGCTTGCTCGAGATCTTCCCTGCAGACGTGGCGTCAGCAAAACCCAAAGCTGCCGCGGCTCGAGGGAAGGCCAAAGCGACAGAGCCGGCCTTAGTCGGTGCCGTTGCCGCGGAGTCCACCATCCGCAACATCATCGCGGACGAGCGCACGAACTCGCTCATCATCATTTCGACGGAGCGTGCATACCTGCGCATCCTCGAGATGATCCGTCAGCTCGACGTGGCGCTCGAAGGCGAGGGGCGCATTCACGTGCACTACGTGCAGCATGGTGCCGCCACGGACATCGCGAGCGCCCTCACCGCGCTCGTAGGCGCTTCTGGCCCACGCCCCGCTGCTGGTGGGGGGGCCCGAGGCCAGGCTGCGCGCGCTGCGGCTGCCCCGGCCGCCGGCTCGCTCTTCGAAGGCGCCATCGCCGTCACGGCATACGAGCCCGCGAACGCGCTGGTCATCACCTCGTCGCTTCACGACTATACTGCCCTGAAGCGCGTGATCGAACGTCTCGACGCGCCGCGGAAACAGGTGTTCATCGAGGCGGTCGTCATGGAGCTCGGTATCGAGCGGACCTCGGACCTGGGCTTCGCGTTCCACGGGGGCGCGGGTGACTTCCCGACCGACGGCTCGCTCTCCCTGTTCGGTTTCAACGCTCCGTCGTCCATCGATATCACTCAGAACAACCTCACCGGCTTGGCACTCGGCGTTCGAGGCCCGACGATCGAGAATTCACAACAGCTCGTCGGCTTCTCAGTTCCCGGGTTCGGCGTCGTGGTGACCGCGCTTGCGTCTTCTGGTGATGCCGACGTCCTGTCGACGCCGCACATCATCGCCATCGACAACACGGAGGCGGAGATCAGTGTCGGTGAGAACATTCCGCTCCAGACCAACGGGGTTGCACCGGGCACGTTCGCGGGTGCAGGCAGCTTGGGCGCATTGGCCCAAGCGGGTGCAGGCGGGCAGGATCTCGGCAACTTGGCCGGACTGGCTGGCGGGCTCGGCAGCGTGGCCCGTCAGGACGTCGGCACCACCATTCGAGTCACGCCGCACATCAATGCAAACAACGAAGTCCGGCTCGAGATCGAAGAGGAGATCTCCGAACAGGGCGCGACCTCGGGCACCTTGGGAGTCGTCTCGATCAACCGCCGCACTGCGCGAACGGAGGTCATGGTGCGGGACCAGCAGACGATCGTCATCGGTGGGTTGATGCGTGACGCAATTCAGAACAAGGAAGACAAGGTTCCAGTCCTCGGCGACATCCCAATCTTGGGCGCCCTCTTCCGCAAGACCAGCAAGAACAAGCGAAAGACGAACCTGCTGCTCATTCTCACGCCGTACATCATCCGCGACCCGGGCGACCTCCGAGAGATCTTCGAACGCAAGATGCAAGAGCGGCAACAAATGATCGACCGCTATTTCGTGTTCGGTGAGGACAAATTCGAGCCACACATCGACTACTCACGCACACGAGGCCTCGTCTCAGAGATCGTCAACGAGATCGACGGCGTAGAAGAAGAGATCATGCTGGCGCGGGCAGCGGAGCTCGAGCCTCCGCCCGACCACGTCCCACGCGCACCGATTGGCTCGTATCGAGCGCCGGAGGCCGAAGACGAACAGACCTTCGTGATCGGACCGAATGGGGTCGAATCGCCGGAGCAGGGCGAGGCCGAGCCGGCCGAGTCCATCCCCCCAACGGCGGCAGATGAGCAGGAAGGGGGTGGCGCACCGCCGCCACCAACCGACGAGCCACTGCACGGCGCTGAGCCGGAGGCACCCGAGGAGGCCGAGACCCCGACCGGTCCGGAGGAACCTGTCGCCCCCGAAGGTCCTGACGAGGTGATCGAACCCGAAGAGCCGGGGCCAGTAGAAACGGCGGACGCCGCTGAGCCTGCAGGCGATCCCGCGGCCGAACCACCCGAAGAGGCACCGCAGCCCACCAACCAAGAGGCGGGGGGCGGCGAGGAATGAGCTTCGAGCAGCGCTACATCGGTGAGATCTTGGTTCGGCGGGGCGCGCTCGAACCGGACAAGCTCGAGGGTGCGCTCGAGACCGCAGCGGACCGCTCGATCGACCTCACCGACTTCCTAGTCGCCACCCACGCCGTCGAGGAAGACAAGCTCGTCCGCGCCCTTGCCGACGAGGTCGGCATGGAGTTCCTCGAGAAGATCGCGACCGACGTCATCCCGGAAGAGCTCATCGACGCAGTGCCGATCAACTTCGCTCGTCAGAACCGGGTACTCCCCTTGACTCAGTCGGACGACAGCGTTCGTGTCGCCGTCGCCAATCCACTGGATCCCTTTCCGATCGACGACCTCCGGATTCTTCTCGGCAAGACGATCACTCCCGTAGCAGCATCGGAAGAAACGATCGACGACGCGATCAACCGCGTCTACGAGCGAAAAGACGAAACCGCGCTCGCCGAAGACAAAGAAGGCGAAGAGATCGAGGAGCTCCGCGACTTGATAGACATGACCGACGAGGCGCCGGTCATTCGCTGGGTCAACAACCTGTTTTACACCGCCGTCAAAGAGCGCGCGTCCGATATTCACATCGAGCCAACCGAGGACAAGGTCATCGTGCGGTATCGTGTCGATGGGCGCCTCATTCCTCGCAAGGAGGCGAATCGTGGGTTCCTATCCTCGATTGTGAGTCGCGTGAAGATCGAAGCCGGTCTCAACATCGCGGAAAAGCGCCTTCCTCAAGACGGCCGCATCACGAAGAAGATCGCCGGCAAGGTGATCGACGTTCGTGTGTCGACGATCCCCACCGCCAAGGGCGAACGTGTCGTCATGCGTCTGCTCGACAAGGAACAGATCCTGCTGAATCTGATCGACTTGGGTTTTGCTCGGCGGGAGCTCGACCAGCTGGAGCATCTGATCGGACGCCCCAACGGCATCATTCTCGTTACCGGCCCTACGGGCTCCGGTAAGACGACCACGCTCTACGCGTGCCTGAACAAGATCAACACTCCGGAGAAGAACATCCTGACGGCCGAAGATCCCGTGGAGTATGAGCTGCGCGGCATCGGCCAGATGCAGGTTCAACCGAAGATAGGTCTCACGTTCGCGTCCGGCATGAGGAGCTTCCTTCGTCAAGACCCGGACGTCATCATGGTCGGTGAGGTTCGCGACCATGAAACGGCCGAGATCGCGATTCATGCATCCCTCACTGGTCACCTCGTGCTCTCGACCTTGCACACAAACGACGCACCGAGCGCCATCACGCGCTTGGTCGACATGGACGTGCAGGCCTATCAGATTTCTTCCTCTGTCCTCGCGGTACTGGCTCAGCGCCTCGTTCGGAAGCTCTGTGAGCACTGCAAGACCCCATACACGCCGACTGCCCAAGATCTGCGCGAGCTCGGCATCGATTTAGCGAAGGCGCAGGAGAAGTTGGTCGAGCTCAAGAGGCTCGCGGCGACCACCGTGATCGGCCACGAACGCCCCTCGACGCTACCGGATCCGGTCGACGCTAGCTCGGGGAAGCTGACATTTTACCATCACGCGGGCTGCGACGCGTGCGGCAACACCGGCTATCGAGGCCGAATCGGAATCTTCGAGCTCATGATGATCGACGAACCGGTGCGCCGGGAAATTCTCAATAACAGCGATGCGAAGACTATCCAGCGCATCGCACAACAGCAAGGGATGAGGCTTCTACGCGAAGACGGTGCGCGCCAGGTCGTGGCCGGCATATCCAGCGTCGAAGAGGTGCTTGCAGCGACCCAGGCCGCCGAGGTCTAAGCCATGGCCGTCTACGCATACAAAGGCATCGATGCACGAGGCAAGGCGGTCAAGGGCACTCGCGATGCCGACAACGCCAAAGCGCTACGCATGGTGCTCAAGCGGGACGGAGTCCTCGCAACGGAGATCCTGGAGCAATCCGAAGCGGCGAGGAAAACGGCCCGCGACATCGACTTTGGGCGGCTATTTCGTCGCGTTTCGCCGATGGATGTGGCTGTTGCCACTCGGCAGCTCTCCGTCCTACTCCGTTCGGGCGTCCCGTTGGTCGAGGCTTTGAGCGCGTTGATCGACCAGCTCGACCACCCCGAGCTAAAAGCCGCGTTCACCGATACACGGAATCAGGTCAACGAGGGCAGCACCTTGGCCGACGCGCTCAGAGTGCACCCCAAGTTCTTCCTGCCTCTCTATGTCAACTTGGTGGCTGCGGGGGAAGCGTCGGGCACACTCGAGGAGGTCCTCGGACGGCTCGCGGAGTTCTTGGACGACCAGACGCGGCTTCAAAGCAAGGTTCGTGGCGCTCTCGCCTATCCGCTCGTCATGGGAGTAGTCGTCGTTCTCATCCTCTTCTTGATGATGTCGGTCGTCGTTCCGAAGGTCACGGCGATCTTCGACAACTTCAATCAAACTCTTCCCTGGTACACCACCCTCCTCATCTGGGTCAGCGACATCTTCAGCAACTACTGGTGGCTTCTCGCTGCGCTCATCGGCGGGGGCATCTATTGGTTTCGGCGCTGGCGGGCGAGCGAAGAAGGTCGCAGGAAGTGGGATCTCTTCATGCTCGAAGTCCCACTCTTCGGCCAGCTGTTGACCATGGTCGCCGTGGCTCGGTTTGCTCGGACACTGGCTACGCTGCTCGCGAGCGGCGTCCCCGTGCTCACGGCCATGGACATCACCCGCAACGTGCTCGGCAACACGGAGCTCATGCGGGTCGTCGAGGATGCGCGAGAGAGCGTTCGCGAGGGCGAAGGCATAGCCAAGCCCCTGCGGCAGGCGGGAAGGTTCCCCCCGATGGTCACCCACATGATCGCCGTAGGGGAACGTTCGGGCCAGCTGGAGGAAATGCTTCTTCACGTCGCAGACGCCTACGATCAGCAGATTGAAGTTCGAGTCGGAGCCATGACCTCGATCCTGGAACCGTTGCTGATCGTGGTCATGGGCGTGATCGTCGGGGGCATCGCGTTTGCCATTCTCATGCCGCTGCTCCGGCTCAACGAGATGATTCAATGAGGAGTGAGGGTGGCTCGACGAAGACAAAGACAACGAGTTTCGCTGCCCTGGGAACGGCGTGGCGGCCGCTGGCGAGGCGCCCTCAGCAACACGCGATGGCAAGCCTTGCTGGGGCTGCTCTTATTGGTCGTGCTTGCGATTGGGTTCACCCGATATGCACGGTATCGGGTCCGGGTGCGCGACACCCGGGTGGCGATCGCCCAGGTGAAGCAAGCGATCGATCGCTTTCGCGCCGACGTGGGACGTTGCCCCAGCTCCAATACGGAGTTGCTGCATCCTCCGCTCTCTCAGAAGCACTACCTCGATTCGATGCCAAAGGACGGCTGGGGGAGGCCTCTCTCGATTCGGTGCCCTGGCCACTTCGAAGACGACGCCGATGTGATTTCCGCGGGCCCCAGCGGCTCGCTTTTGAAGGACGACAACATTCCATGAACCGAACGGGAGGCTCCATGCCCAACACGATCAACACAAGCCTGCAACAGCGACTGGCCCGCCAGAGACGCCAAGAGGGCATGACCCTCCTCGAGATCATGATTGTCGTCATGATCCTTGCGTTCATTGGCACCGGCGTCGCTGTGGCGCTGTTGCCTGCGCTGGAAAGGGCTCAAATCGACGGTACCAAGACCGACGCCCAGTCGCTCCGCTCTGCGGCGACGCTCTACAAGGCCGATAATCCAAGAGAGTGTCCAACCGTCGAAGCTCTGGTGAACGAACGGTACCTGGATGGAACTCGCCGAACGACCGACGCATGGGACACTCCGTTCCAGATCACCTGCGAAGAGGGTGAATTGTTCGTGCGCTCGGCGGGACCCGACGGCGAATTCGATACCGAAGACGATATCTAACTGCACATGCTTGGACACGCCCGACCCCGAACGAACCGCGGTTTCACCCTGATAGAGGTGATTCTGGTAATTGCGATCATTGCGGTCGTGGTCACGGGCGCGACGTTTGGCTTGGGCGCGATCACCAGAACCCGACTGCGTTCGTCCGCCTTCAAAGTGACGAGCGCAGCGCGATTCGCGTACAACCGGTCGCTCACTCAGGGGACGACGACGCGGCTGCACTTCGATTTCGAGGAGAACACGATGGCGATCGAGGAAACCGACACGCCAGTGACCCTCGCGACGGAGGAACAACTCGAATCAAATGCGGGGGAGGCCGTCGATCCATGGGATGTCGCGAGGAGCCGGCTGGAGAGACCTTTGACCCCGGTTCAACCGAGCTCACCCTTTCAACCGATCAGGAACCCGAGCGGGAAGGTGCTCGAGCGATACACCGCTCAACCGGTCGGGGATGGAATCACCGTACACGCACTGATCACTCCACACGAGACCGACAACCGGACCGACGGGGAGGGGTCGGTCTATTTCTTCCCCGGAGGCCTCACGGAGCACGCGGTCATCCAACTTAGCGACTCGAGCGACGCGGTCTACAGCGTGGAGATCCACGCACTCACGGGCAATGCTCGTATTCACAACTTCGCCTACGAACCGCTGGACGAGCTCGATGATGAAGGGGAAGTCGAGGACTCGATATGACCGGGCGTGGCTTCACCTTGCTGGAAGTGATGATCGCTGTTGCGATCCTCGGCCTCTCTCTCACGGCGATCTTCTCGAGTGAGGTCGGTGCCGCGAATGTGGCAGCGCGCGCGCGCCGGCAGAACGTCGCTGCCACCCTTGCTCGCTGCAAGATGGGCGAGATCGAGCAGGTCGTGGGCATCGAAGGGTTGCCAGCGATCGAAAAGAAGGACACCGACAATTGTTGTGAGCATGCTCCCGTCGAGGGCTTCGAGTGCGACTGGCTCATCGAGCGAATCATCCTGCCGGAGTTTGGCTCTCAAGGCGGCGAAGACGAGGATGAGAGCTCTAAAGACCGCTCGAATCGCCGCCTCACCGAAGCCTACGACGAGGTCAACAGTCAGGGGGGCACCCCACAAGAAGTGGTCGCGGGCCAAGCAGGGAACCTGGCAGTCCTTGCTTTGCAAATCGGGTTCCCGATCTTGAAGCCCTTCCTAGAAGAGCAGGTGCGAAGGGCCACGGTGACCGTGCGGTGGAAGGAAGGACCCAGCGAACGCGGCTTCGATGTGACGCAGTACCTCGTTTCTGAGCAGATTGCCCCGGCGCCCGATACGGCTGTGGAGGAAGGTCAATGAAGCGGGGCTTCACACTCCTCGAGGTCATACTTGCCGTGGCTGTTCTGGCTGTGGTGGGCACGATGGTCTATGGCGGCTTCTCGCAGACGGCCCTCAACAAAGCGCGAGTGGAAGAGGATGTCGATCATTCGCGGATAGTCCACATGGCGCTCGAGCGCATGGCGCGAGAGCTCACGATGGCCTTCGTGTCCACCCACACGAACCCGTCGCTGGATCTCCGTGTCGTGGAAACCGCTTTCATCGGGAAGGACAATGGGAAGGACGATCGAATTGATTTCACGTCGTTCTCACATCGGCGACTCTACCGAAACGCGCGCGAGTCGGACCAGAACGAGATCAGCTACTTCGTCACCCAGCACCCGGATGACCGTGACGTGCAGGTCCTCGCCCGCCGGGAGCAAAACCGAATCGACGAGGACCCGCGCCGCGGGGGCAAGTCACAGATCCTCGTGGAAAACATCGAAGAGTTCAATCTCGAATACTTCGACCCTCTCCTCAGCGATTGGGTTCAAACCTGGGACACCGAAGATGTGCTTGCGCAGCCCAATCGGCTCCCAACGCAGGTGCGAGTCCGGTTATCCGTCAAAGACCCGCGACGCCGCGGTGAGACGCAGACTTTTGGCACCCGAGTCACGATTCCACTCACGTACGCTCTGAACCACGCGAACTACAACCCATGAACTGCATCACCACGAGACCGCGTCGCAAGCGTTCCGAAGAAGGCGTCGCCCTCATCATCGCCATCGCGACGGTGGCGATTCTTTCGGTGATGCTCACGGACATGCACGAAACGACCAGCACGGCGTTCGCGGTATCGACTTCGCAGAGGGACGCGCTGCAGGCCGAGTACATGGCGAAGAGCGCCATCAATCTGACGCGGTTGCTGATCGCGAAGGAACCCCAGGTACGGCGATTCGTGGACCCGCTATATCGAGCCGCGACGGGTCGTTCTGCGCCGCAGTTGCCGGTTTGGAACTTCATCGACGAGCTTCTGTCGCCGTTCTGCACGCCCGAAGACCAGCGCGACACCCTGATGCAGCTGGGAATCGACTTCGGGGACACGGTGGGGTTCGACAATTTGCCCGGTGAATGCCACGTCATCGCCGTAAGTGAGAACGGCAAGATCAACATCAACGACCCACTGTTTCTCGACGGCGAACGAGCCCGGAACAGCGTGGCAAGTCAGCTCTTTTCACTCACCGGGGGACAACTCCCCGAGAGCCCGTATGACGCATTGTTCACGGAAGAAGACGAAACCGGCACCTTGACGACGCGCATCGATCTCGTCACCGCAGTGATCGACTGGTGGGACCACGACATTCAGCGCACCGACTACGATCCCGGCGCAGGCACGACCAGGACGGGTGGCACCGGCGCGGAGGACGACTCGCTCTACCAGCTTCGGGACGACCCCTACCGCAACAAGAATGCCCCATTCGATTCGATCCAGGAGCTTCGGTTGGTGCGAGGCTTCACCGATGATTTGTGGGCTACCTTCGTAGAGCCAATCCCAAACGACCCAGCGTCGCGGATCATGACGATCTATGCATCGGGGCTGGTGAACATCAACGAGGCCAATCCGCAGGTCTTGCTTGGCAGAATCTGCTCGTTCGCGCCGGACGTCAGCCTATGCACCGATCCCCTCGAAAGCCTCAAGTTCACACAGATTCTCACGACGATCCGCCAGCTGATTCCGATTCCGCTGTTCAGTCGTCCGACCGACCTGCTCAACTTCGTGGAAGGGAAGGGGTCGGAAAAGGACCTGTACGGAATGCTCACCGGCTTCTTGGGTCCCGAAAGCGAGCTTCTCTTTACGCCAATCGTGATTCCGGAGACTCAGCGCTCCCCGCTCGCCCGCTCGTTTGCAACCTCGGCCGAAATCTTCACCATCGAGGCCACGGGGCTGGTGGGTCGTTCTCAGGTTCGTATCGAGACTGTCGTCAACTTTCACAAGCGGTGGGTACCGCCGCCACCCAACACCGGGCGCATGCCAGGTTTGGGCGTCTTTCACTACTATCGGATGAATTGAAATGTCTTTGGTTCTAGGTTTAGAAGTCACACCCCGAGTGGTTCGCGGCGCGTTCTTGAGAACGACGCTGCGCGGCTCCGAAATGGAGAGATACGCCGAGGCGCCGTTGCCCTACTCTGCCGAGTCGGAATCGGAGGCAGACTTGCTCCGTACGGCGATCGCCCAGGTGGTCAGTCAGGGGGCGCGTGCGCCCGATCGTATCATCGCCTCCCTGAACGGCGAGGCGGTTTCTCTACGGCTAATCGACTTGCCTGTTGGCGTCGAAAAGAAGGCGGCCGAGGTTTTGCCAGGCGAGCTCGGAGCAGTGCTTCCATTCGAGGTCGACGACGCGATAGTCGACTATCAGGTAGTCGGTCGCGACCAGTCGACCGTCCAACTGATGGCCGCTGCCGCTCCCCGCCAAAACGTGGCGGACCGCCTCCTCAAACTTCAATCAGCCGGTGTCGACCCCCGAGAGCTCGCCGTTGGGGCAGCGGCTTTTGACGGTCTAGGAGCACTCCTTGGCGAGTCGCTCAAGGGAAGAACGGTGCTCGTCATCGACGTGGGCCCAAAGAGCACGGACTTCGCAGTGCTGACCGAGGGTGGCCTCACGTTCGCCAGGACGGTCTCGGGCGGCATGGACTTGGTCGAGTCGGGCCGGCGTGCCCAGCTCGGGGCAGCACTCCAACGCACGTTCGCCAGCTACAGGGCGCAGCGCTCCGAAGAGCCTTCCTTGATCTTGCTCTCGGGAGAAACCGCCCCGATGGACAGCGCGCGGCAATGGCTGACCGAGCAACTTGGCGTGGAGTGCGGCGTAGCCCCGCTCCCGACCGCGGCCGGTGCCGACGAGGAAACACTGCCGAAGTTCGCCAAGGCCGCCGCTCTCGCGGCACGAGCCATCTCGCGCAAGAAGCAACTCGACCTCCGGCAGGGTGAGTTCGCATCGAAGGCTGCAGCTAGCGAAATCCGGAAACACCTGCGCCTCATCGCGGTGTGTTTCACGGCAATTGTTCTTTCCTTTGCTGTCTCCTTGGTGGCGCGCTACCGGGTAGCTCGAGCAGAGCACGATCGACTCACGGCCACGCTAGCAGAGGTCACCAGTGATCTCCTTGGCGAGGAGGTGCACAGCGCACTACACGCGCGGGAGCTCCTCACTGCGGGGCCTCGTATCGACGACCCGCTCCCCCGCTTCGACGCCTATGACGTGCTCGAAGCGATTTCGGAGAGCATCCCCGCCGACATCCAGCACGACACCCGCCGCCTCCTGATCGAAATCGACGACGAGGGCGACAGTGGCCGGCTCGAGCTTCAAGGAACCGTTGGTTCCATCGCGGACAGGGACAGACTCGTCGACGAGCTACAAGCGCATCGATGCTTCGCGGACGTCGAGAAAGGATCAATCTCAACCGCTGTCGAGGACCGCAAAGACTACAAACTGGTCGTCAAGATCGAGTGCGAAGAAGCTACCTCGCACGCGGGGAAGGAAAAGTAACATGGCCTTGGGAGACGCATTGGACAACGTGCGCAACTGGGCCAACGCTTTGAGCGATCGCGAGCGTCGACTGCTGGGCGTCATGGCTACCGTGTTCGTCGCCATTGTGATCGTGCTACCGATGTACATCGGTATTTCGAGCATCTCGGACATCGAGATTGAGAATGGCGAGATCGCCCAGGTCTTACAAGACATCCGCCGCTCGGAATCGCGCCTGCAACAGCAGAAGGCCGACCGGCGCGCTGTGGACCGGCTGTACAGCCGCAAAGCGCCTTCACTGGGGGGCTTCCTCGAAGAACGCGCTCAACAGTATGGGGTGACAGGTCTCGGAGTCACCGACCAGCCAAAGCTCGACATCGGTGCATACACCCGCCGCTCGGTACGTGTGTCGTTACCTGTCGTCGAGCTGCGGCCCTTGATCGAAATGCTCGCCGACATCGAGAACAGCTCGTACCCCGTCTCGATCGAGCGTATTCAAATGACGGGAGGACGCATGCGCACGGGCTACACCGTAAAGCTCGCAGTGAACGCATATGATCGTGAAAGCCCCTCAGCAGCGGAGCAGGAGTAGCTGTTGCGACGGATTCCCACCGAACAGATCTTGAGATGGACAGGGTACGCCCTGTTCTTCTTGCTGTGTTTCGTCTTCTTTGCCTACAAGACATTTCCGTACGATCGGCTTGCCGACCGCCTGATTCAGGAGGCGGCCATGCAAGGATACGAGCTCGAGATCATCGATCTGACGCACTCGGGTCTGACGGGACTCACGTTCGAGGGCTTACGTCTGGTCTTTCCATCGGAAGAAGAAGGCTCACCTCCGGTCGACGTGATCTTCGACGAGCTCTCGGTGAGCACTTCGTTGTTCTCGCTGATGTCGGACACGAAGTCCTACAGCTTCGACGCGGAGCTTGCCGGAGGAGAGGTGGAGGGCGACCTGACACTCGGAGAAGACAACCTGGAGGTGGACGCCGAGATCGAGGACATCGATCTCGAGGCAGTCCCAGCACTCCGAAAGTTCACCAAGGTCCCTCTAGCCGGGACACTCAATGGCGAGATCGTGCTCTCAATGCCGAGTGAGGTCGGGGAATCGACCGGTGGCGTCGAGATCACGATCGAAGGCTTGAACGTCGGCAACGGCAAAGCGAAACTCGAAATTCCAGGATGGGGCGGGCTGACGCTCGACCGAGCCGACGGCGGAAACTTCGAGCTGCTCGCCACGATCGAAGAGGGCATCGCGAAGATCGAACGGGCGAAGGCTCACGGCAAGGACCTGAAGCTCGACGTCCTCGGCAAGGTTCGGCTGCTTCGCCCGCTGAAGCGCTCCAGTCTCAACCTGATGCTGCGGGTAAAAATCGAGGACGCTTACAAGGACCGGAGCGAAAAAGTCGCCACGATGCTCGAACTGGCGTCAGCCGGGCTCAAAGCCGCGCAGACCGCTGACGGCGCGTTTCAGTACACGATCGCCGGCTCGCTCGGAGCTCAACTTCAGCCCAGACCGGCAGGAAGACTGCCTTTCGAAGCACCGAAGTGAGGGTCAGCACTGGACGCCCCGGGGGACTGTGCTTTAGAGATGGCTCTCACGAGCGGGATTGATGATCGGAAACGAAGCAGAGCCTCCTGAGGAGATCGACGAGCCCCAGGACGTCGAAGTGATGAACGAGGAGCCTGCTCCGAACGGAGACGATGAGGACGCCCTGACGCTCTCCTCATCAGCGCTCACCCGCCGCGACCCGCTCGGCGTCTACATGCGAGACGTGCAGCGCTATGCCCTTCTCTCGAAGGAAGAAGAGCACGACCTCGCGGTGCGGTTCTTCGAAGAGGACGACCTCGAAGCGGCAAAGCGGCTGGTCACATCGAACCTGCGATTGGTCGTCAAGATCGCCTACGACTATCGCCAAGCGTACAAGAACATCCTCGACTTGGTTCAGGAAGGCAACATCGGCCTCATGCAAGCGGTGAGGAAGTATGACCCTTACAAGGGTGTGAAGCTCTCGAGTTACGCGGCTTGGTGGATTCGGGCCTACATTCTTCGTTACATCCTGAACAACCACCGCTTGGTGAAGGTGGGCACCACGCAAGCTCAACGAAAGCTGTTCTTCAACCTGCAGAAAGAGAAGGCGCGGCTCTCGGCGATGGGGATTGAGCCGACGGCCGAGATCATCGCCGAGCGCCTCAATGTTCCCGAACGGGATGTCGTGTCGATGGACATGCGACTTGCAGCTGGAGATGCCTCTCTCGATGCGCCGGTTGGGACGGCCGAAGGTCGTTCCGTAGCTCGTGTAGAGCTGCTTCCCTCCGACGACGTGCGCGTGGATGATACGTTGGCCGAGGCGCAAGTCGGCGACCAGTTCACAGGGAAGATCCACGAGTTTGGAAAGTCCCTAGAGGGCAAGGAAAGGAAGATCTTCGACGACCGACTGGTGGCTGAAGACCCCAAGACTTTGCAGGCCCTAGGAGACGAGTTCGGTGTGAGCCGTGAGCGAGTTCGGCAGATCGAGAAGCGACTATTGAAGAAGCTCAAGTCCTTCCTTCACGACGAGCTTGGCGACACGGTGGTCGAAGTCTACGAGTCTCCGTAGGTGCCGGGTCGCCGGGCGACCGAGATGTGGTAACGCCCATTGATGTCAGGTCGCCTGTCCGTAGTCGCAACGCCCATCGGATGTCTCGAAGACATCACGCTCAGGGCGCTACGCATTCTCCGTGAAGCCGACTTGATTCTCGCCGAAGACACGCGCCACACGCGAACACTCTGTTCCAAGCACGGAATCGACACGCCTCTACGCTCGTTTCATGCACACACTAACGACGACAAAGTGGATGGGCTCGTTGCTGAGCTGGCCTCCGGGGCTCACTACGCCCTCGTCAGCGATGCGGGGACCCCGGTGGTGAGCGACCCGGGCGTCTACATCGTCTCCCGCGCTGCCCAAGCTGGCATCGACGTGGACGTGATTCCGGGCCCGAGCGCCGTGCTTGCGGCACTCAGCGTTGCGGGATTGCCTGTGCGGCGATTCACATTCGAAGGGTTCCTCCCACGAGGTGGAGGAGACCGTGCGCGCGCCCTCGATCGAATCGCGCAGTCTGACGTCACGGTCGTGCTGTTCGAGTCTCCGCATCGCATCCACGGAACACTCGATGACCTCGAGCACAAACTGCATGACGAAAGGCAAGTCGCGCTGTGCCGAGAGCTAACCAAGATGCACGAACAGACGATTCGTGGAACGGTCGGTGAAGTGCGGCGTGAGCTGTCCGATCCAGCCCGAGGCGAGATTACGATCGTCATAGAGGGCAAGGCCCCCGACGCCCCCGTCGAGGACGTCGACCTCGAGGCGCTCGTATCCGAGTGGAAACGCGAGGGGCTCTCGACCAAGGAAATGGCACGGAAGCTTCAACGTGATTTCGGCTGGAAACGGAACGTGGCCTATCAGGCCGTCCTCGACACGACGGAGCCGCAACAGCGCTAGGGGGCTGATGTCGGAAGCGTCATGCAAACACGAAGGCTTCCTGCCGTTCCGGCCTCCGTCCAAATCCGACCGCCCTGCGCCTCGACCACGCTCCGCGCGACAGCCACTTCCAGCCCAAGCGCATCGGAGCGCGACAGTGGCTTCTCGAGCCGTTCTGCGATCGTGAGCGTATCGGCCGACGAGTCTTTGAGCGTCGCCATCAGGTCGAACTGTACGAAGCCTTTGCCAACCTGATCACGCCGGGGCGGGGCAACGCGCATGACGATGTCGGTCCCAGACGACCGAATGACCAATACCGCAAGACTGACGAGCGAGTGAACCGTGCGATGGCGGTCGACGAAGACACGCGGTAGCCCCTCAGAAACTCCTCCGATCACCGACGTCTCCTCGGCGCGCGACCGAACGAACCCGATGGCCTCAGTGATCAGCTCCTCCGGCGCCACCCATTGCTGCTGCAGCCGCAGCGTCCCCGCTTCGAGCTTGGCGCGATCGACAATCGTCGAAACGAGACGCAGCAGCCGCTCCGCGCTGGCACGAATCGTGCGCACGCTCCGTTCCTGCTCGGCATTGAGCTCACCGTTCACGCACCCGAGCAGCATGTCGGAAAAACCCGTCACCGAGTTGAGCGGATTGCGAAGCTCGTGGCCCAACGCCCCCAAGAATCGCGCGCGTTGACGCTCTGGCACTTCGGGATCCGCGGAGTGAGCTTCGATTGCGTCTTGTATCGACGCCTGGGGCGCGGATCGCTCGGCAGGCTGCCTACCCGGTAGCAACAGGCTGAGCGATCGCAGCAGTGTCGCTCCCATTAGAAGGCCTGCGCCGAGTACCAAGACCGCCCCTCGATAGTCGCGGTCGGCGGCCAACAACACCCAGCAGATGGCGAAGTAGACCGAGGCCGCGACCACCACCCAGCGAAGCTTGGAAATCGCAGGATCACGTTCAATGGTCATCGCGCACCCTGCATGGGAAGGCGAATTAAGAAGCGGGACGGCGCATCGCCGTGATAGAGCGAGCCGTCGTGGCGCGCGATGATCTCGGACGTCACGGCTACCGGCCATCGCCGAATCTCGGCGGCGTCTTCGGATGCCAGAACTTCGGCCGGTGTCGGAAGAGCGCCGAGCGCGAGTCGATCCGACCGTTCAGCCGTCACCTCGATCGCTAGGTGATCATTGGAATGAGCGAGGCTCAGCGAGATGTCTGCTTCTCGGTGGTCTGTCGCCAGAAAATCGGCGAGGACGAGAATCGATCGCCGGAGGCGAGCTTCGTCCACATCGGTGACACAGGGTTCTTGGGGCAGTGTGCAGCCAGCGGTTCTCTTGTTCGACCAGAGCTGCCCGGCCTCTTGCGCGACCCGTGCCACCAGCTCGCGGACATCGGTGCGCTCGGCATCCAACCGCAGCTCGCCTCCGACGAGCTGCGAGAGGTCGAGCGCGCTATCGAGCAGTATGCGCAGACGTATCCCAGAGGCTCGGATGATCTCCAAATCCTCTCGCTGCGAGTCGTTCACCTCGCCGTCAATCCCGCTCAGAAGAACGTCCGAGAAACCCAGCACGGCATTGAGTGGCGTGCGGAACTCGTGACGGAGTGCCATCAAATGGTCGACGTCATCGGGCTCCGATCGAACCTGTGTGTCGAGGGCAGCCTCTGGCGGAAGCGCTTCGCCTGAAGGTTCCTGCTCGGCGACGCTGGGCCCGGAGCCAGTCGCCCCCCTGCTCCCCGCGGCCGAGCGCAGCGCCGAACGAGCCACCCAGAGGACTCCGACCATTCCGAATAGCGTCGCTAGGGAAAACCAGCTCCAAGATTCCGTGCCACGCGTTCCCGCTACGAAAAACAGCCCGAGGCCCGTCAGCGCCGCAAGGAGAGACAGGTACACGCTGAACGACACGATCGCGATACGGCCCCTCTCCACTTCGCGTGCCTTCGACATGCCCCCCACGCTAGCGCCCGATCTCAACCTCGGGAACGCGAGGGGAGCCTTCGTCCCGCAGGCGCAACGCCAAATCGATCCTGGCCGCGGCGTTGATCAAACCGAGATGACTGAAAGCTTGCGGAAAGTTTCCGAGCAGCATCTCGGCCCCCGGCTCGATTTGCTCGGAGAGAAGACCCAAATGGTTCGAGGCCTCCGCATGCGCTACGAAGACGCGTTGAGCCTCGTCGATCTGCCCCGCCATCGCGAGAACCTCGGCCAACCAAAATCCGCAGAGGACGAACGCCCCCTCGTCGCCGCCGACCCCGTCATCGGCTCGGTAGCGGTACACGTACGGACCGTCTCCGAGCTCGGCTCGGATCCACTCTATGGTCCTAAGCACTCGATCGTCGTTTGGGGGCAAGAATCCGTGGATCGGAAGCAGGAGTAGAGATGCATCCGGATGCTCGTGGTCATACGCGGCGACGAACCGCTTGCCGGTTCGATCCAGTCCGCGGACGCAGAGCTCCGCGTGGAGCTCATCGGCTACGCGCTGCCACTGCTCTTGTAGCGGTTGGTCACCGAACAAAGGCGCCAGCTCTGCGCCTCGCCGAAGCGCAAGCCAGCTCATGAGCTTCGAGTGCACGTTGTGGCGCACGCCCGCACGGGGCTCCCAAATGCCGTGATCGGGCTCGGCCCAAGTGGCGGCCACGTTGTCGACGACTTCCCGAAGCCTCCGCCAGCCACGCGCCGTGAGCGAGCCGCCGCCTCGCTCGTACACATATGCGGCGTCCATGAGCGCTCCGGCCGTGTCGAGCTGCAACTGGTCGCGGGCGCCGTTGCCAATGCGAACGGGCTGCGAGCCGCGATAACCGGCAAAGTGGTCCAGTGTTCTTTCGTCCGGAACACGGCCGCCATCGACGGCGTACATGATGTGGAGCTTGCGGTCGCGCTCGAGAGTGTCCCTCACGAAGTGAAAGAACTCGCGGGCTTCCCGGTTGCAACCTAAAAGGTTCGCGGCACGCACGGCCATCGCGGTGTCGCGTGTCCAGGTATATCGATAGTCCCAATTGCGTGCTCCACCGATCCATTCGGGGATCGAAGTCGTCGGCGCGGCCACCATCGCGCCGGTTGGCGCATACATCAGCAGCTTCAAGATCAGCGCGGACCGAATCACGTGATGCCGCCAGGGACCATCGTATTGCAGTTGTTGAACCCAATCACGCCATAGGTGCCGGGTGTTTCGGAGCGCCTCGTACGGGCGGTACGCCAGGATCGACTCAGAATCGGCAGCGTTCCAGCTGATGACGAGCCATTCTCGCTCGCCTGCTTTCAACGGAAACACCGCCTGCACGCCGCCCTCGGGGCGCGGCTCCCACCTGCCCAGGCCGCCGAGCACGGCAATCAAACGTTCACCAGATGCGCCCTTGGCCAGAGCCGAGCGTCCATCGATCTCGAGCTTCGTGCTGGCCCGCCCATAATCGAACCGCGGGTCGAAGACGACCTTCGCGACCGCTTCTCCCTCGACGCACTGCACGCGCCGGTGAACCTCGTGCATCGCCGAGCGCGGGTCGTCGGTCCACGGCATGTAGTCCGTGAGCCGAATCGTCCCCTGCCCTTCGATCTGAAATAGCGTCTCGAGCACGTTGGTGTCGGGGTCGTATCGCTGCAGGCTCTCGAAGGGGTAGTCGACGGGACTCACGGAAGTGGAACCTCCGTTCTTCTCGTCGAGTAGCGCCCCGAAGACGCTTGGACTGTCGAAACGCGGCAGGCACAACCAATCGATCGCGCCGTCCGTCCGGACCAACGCGGCGGAAAATCCGTCTCCGATCAACCCATGATCAGCGATCGAGAGAGCCCGCGTCGACTCTTCGTCTGTGAAGACGAACGGCCGGTTGAGCCGCTTGGCAGCACTGTACAAGTCCATCGGCCCCAGAGAATAGCAGATCGTGCGCTTCGCAACGCACATGCTAGAGGCAGGCCGTGCAGCGGCGAAACACGCAGTGGGGCCTGCCACTGATCTTGATGGCCCTGACCTTTCTGTCGACCTTCTATGTCGGCGCCGGGATGGTCCTAGGACAGCCACCCATTTCGCTCGCAGAGCTGCGAACGGGTTGGGTGTTCTCGCTGCCGCTGATGGCAATTCTGCTCGCCCACGAGTTCGGTCATTTCTTTGCTGGTAGGTACCACCAAGTCGACGTGTCGCCTCCTTACTTCCTTCCGGTCCCCTTCTTCCTACTCGGCACACTAGGTGCCGTAATTCAGATCCGCGAACGGATTCGCACTCGAAACGCGCTGCTCGACATCGGAGCCGCCGGCCCCCTGGCGGGGATGGCCATCGCGGTTCCCGTGATCATTTATGGAGTCGCAACGTCCCCGGTCGAACCTCTTCCTGATGTGACCTACATGCTCGAAGGCCGGTCCCTCCTCTACCTCGCGGTGCTGAATGGGTTGAAGGGACCCATCCCGCAAGGATACGACATCATGCTCAGCCCAACTGCGTTGGCCGGCTGGGCCGGATTGCTCATCACGATGATCAATCTCCTCCCGTTTGGCCAACTCGACGGCGGCCATATTGCCTACGCGCTGCTTGGGCGCCGCCAGGATCAGCTCTCCCGTTACGTCCTTCGTCTATTGCCGCTGCTCGCCGTCGTCGTGAGCGCTGCGTACGGAATTCCCAGCTACATCGATGGGGCTCGCGGCGAGACACTCGTCTATGACGCATCCGCCGGCATGCATTGGCTGGTCTGGGCACTCGTCCTGTGGGCGCTCACCCGCGCAACGGGGCCAGACCACCCACCCACCGAAGATGACCAGGTGTCGCCCCGACGCCGCGTCGTCGGCTGGTTGACGCTGTCGCTGTTCATCCTGCTATTCATGCCATCATGGATCCGGATGCAGTAGGAAATTTCACTGAAACCGCCGAATTCCTTAGGTTCGGGCCATGCGCCTCAGTCGCGACCTAGGCCTGCTTCTTTTGGTCCTTGCCGCCGTCCTCGGCTCGTCTTCGCCGGCCCAAGCGTGGACCCGCACGGTGGTCAAAGGCGCTCGGGCCACGGTCGACATCGGGCCCGACGCAACGTTGAACATCCTCCTTCGACTGGATGTCGAGGTGCACGCGGGATGGCTGCACGAGCTCGAGATGGTGGGGCTTGGTGAAGGGGTCGAGCTCGATCGATACAGGCCACCTTACTTCCGCTCGGAAGAAGGCGAGATTTTCCGCCCCGAAGCCGAGGTTCACGATGACGGCCGCATCGACCTGTCGTTCCCGCGACGGGAAGCGCCGAGACGAGGGGAGTACCGCGTCTTCATGCGCTACCGCACGAAAGCCGAAGTCGCAGCTGTCCAGGTCGAGGGTGAGCCGCGAGCGCGTGTCGTCTGGTCAGTCCCAGCGTGGGAGACCGGCCTTCACAACGTCTCGGTCGAGATCCGCGCTCCGAAGGGATCCTCGGTTCCAACGGAAATGCACGAGACCCCACCGGGCGTCGACTTCCAAGTTGCGGAGCAGCGCAAGCGCACCGTCGTCGAGTGGCGCCGTATTCATCTCCCCCGCACGACCGCCTGGCCGCTCACGCTGGACGTCCCGGTCGAATCGATTGCTCTGCCAATCGAGGCCTCGAAGGCGCCCGCCCCAACCGGTTTCCGGCCGCTCACAATTCCCGAGAACCGCCCCATCGCCTGGACCCTGCTCCTGCTGGCGATGGTGGTCCTCCTCAAGCGCCGCTCGATCGAGGTCCGGATGGGGCAAGATGCACTCTTGGTCCAGGCATCTTGGGTGGTGGTGTTGACGGTCACCGGGATCGTCCTCGCGATAGGCCAGTGGCTGGGCCCCGGCCACCTCGTTTGCGCGCTTCCGCTGATCGGCTTGTCCCTGCACCGCCCCGCAAAGTGGGCGCCGCCCGCGGAGCGCGTCACCTGGCGCCCGGCCCCAGCGAAAGAGCTTCCCGCCGGAGAGACACCGGCAAGCGACTTCTTGGATGGAACGACGATGCCCGGGCTGATCACGTTGATCGCGGGAAGCATATGCTTGATCGCGCTTGGGCAACCTACGGCCGCGCTCGTGTTGTTGCCCGTATTTCTAACCGGAACACGGCATCATATGAGCCCGACCGTAGGACAAGCGGCCGCCGCGCTCCGCCTGTTTGCGTTCGATCTTCGCCTGGCGGCCGACGCTCCCGAAATGTCGTTTGGTTGGGAGCTCTCATCGGGCAACACCCCTCGCCTTCGAGTCCGTCTGCCCGGGCATCGCGCGGGGCTCTTGTCGCTTTGCTTCGTCGTCACCTCGAGCCCGCTTGGCTTTGTCTCGCGTCGCAAGGTCATGCTTCTCGTAGAAACACGCGCTCAGTCCGACGCTGACGATCTCACGCGCCGACGCACGAAGGGTGAGCCCCACCTTCGCTCTGCCAATGGCAGCATCCTCAGGCTGATCGAGTGGGATCACGAGGCGGTGGGGCTGCTTCGGGTGCTTGCTCACAAGACGCCTAAGTCCACCGGGGCGTCGCGCGGAACCTGGCTGCTCCGCGAGATCTCCGAGCCGCGTCGCAAAGCGGCCTAGGTCGTCATCGGCCGACGCGAGACGAGAGAGGGGCCAAAATCCGGTCCACTTGCTTGAGCTCTCGAGCGACGTCCTCGTCGTCGAAGTCGATCTCGTCGATCAGCGCTCCGTGCACCGCGTCATAGAGCCAGTTGCTCGACTCGGCGTCTTCGATGCAAGCGGCTGCTTGGTGTCCTTGGTGGTTCAGCGCGGGAAACTTCTCGACTGCTTTTTCCAACACGCTAACGCGATCGCCGAGATATGCTCGCGCGGCCTCGAGCTCGTCGGACAGAGGCTCGAGCATCTCCGGAGATTCCTGCAGGTGCTTGTCGAACGCAGCAGGCGACCGCTCGCGAACGTCGTTCAACACGAGCCTGATCAGTAGCACGTCTCCCAAATGACGGAGCACCCCGCGAACCCCTGGGATGGCACCGCTCGAAGAGATCACGTGCAGCAGACCGCCCGCAGCCAGGACCCTGCTCTGATCGTCGATCTCGGGATCCTCGACAATCCGCAGCAGGGATTTCAAATCCTGACTGAAACGGGTCAGTGCAGGGGTCATCAACTCGATGAAGCGCTCGCGCGACATGTCACCTCGGCACCAAAGAACGGCCCCGCGGACATGTTACCTCAACTCCTGTCGGACCGGCGTCGGTTTCGATGATCTTGAACTCCACGCGCCGGTTTTTCTCCCATGCGTTCGCATTGTGCTTGCGATCGACTGGACATCGTTCGCCGTATCCGGCCGACCTCAGCCGATCTTTGATCACCCCGCGCTGAATCAGCGCGTTCATGACCGAGGCGGCTCGAGCCCGTGTGAGTTTGATGTTGTACTTGTCGCTGCCCCGCTCGTCGGCGTGGCCCTGAATCTCAACCAGGGTGATCTGCGGGCTAGCGTTCAGCGTCGCTGCCACCGCATCGAGCAGCGCGAAGCTCCGCTTCTTGATGATCGCGCTGTCGGTCTCGAAGTAGATCTTTTCGAGGATGGTGATCTGGGTGTCTTCGACGATCACCAGACCCTTGTCCGGACATCCATCTTCGTCCTCATGGCCGTTGTACGTCTCCGGGTCATTTGGACAGGCATCGTCTACGTCGAGAATTCGGTCGCCGTCATTGTCCACATCCGGACAGCCGTCTTCATCTTCGAACCCGTCGAAATCCTCAGGGTCGTTGGGACATAGATCCTTTTCATCCGGGATCCCATCGCCATCGTTGTCCGGATCCGGACAACCGTCTTCGTCCTGGAAGCCATCGAAGTCTTCGGGCTCATCGGGGCAGTCGTCGACGTCATCGGGAATCCCGTCCCCATCGCGGTCGCCTTCCCGTCCCTCGGGGCATCCATCCTCGTCGCGGTCGCCGTCGTAGTCCTCTTTGACGAGTGGACATGCATCGTCGACATCGAGAATCCCGTCGCCGTCATTGTCCAAGTCCGGACATCCATCGCGATCTTCGAAGCCGTCCTTGTCCTCGGCCTCGTCCGGGCAACCGTCGTCGTCGTCCGCAATTCCATCGCCATCGCGGTCTTCGACGGCGGGCTCATACATGAATCCGAGGACCGCGCGAATGTTCGCTGCTTGGAAGCCGGTCTTGGGAATGCCAGCGCCCGCGGCGAGGAAAAGGAAGCTCTTGTTGGTGACGAAGTACTTGAACCCGCCGAGAGCCTCCATGGAAACGGTGCCTTTGGTGCCGATTTCCTGGGCAATTTGAGTCCCGTAGAATTCGAGGATCAGATCGAGCGAGCGCGCGATTCGGAAAGCGGAACCAAAGCCAAAGGTGATCAGGTCGTTGTAGGTAAAGCGGTGACCCTGACCCTGGTCGAGGGCATCCACGGCGTTGCCCATCGGGTCCAAGGGATCCGAACGACCATCCCAGATGAACGTCGCACCCTGCCCCGAGTTCCAGCGATAGCCACCTTCGACAGCGAGACGGATCTTTTCGATCGGTTGAAACTCCAACACGGCCGTCGGCCAGAGCGAAAACCCCGGCTCGCCGGCAAACTGGTCCGTCTTGGCGGTGGGGAATCCGGCGCGAAGGGTCACCGCGATGCCAATCGGGAGCTCTCCGAGATTCAATAGACGCGCCTTCACGCTAATCGTCAGGTCTCCGACGCCCTGTGACCGCAACCCTCCGGCCTGGTGATTGAAGAGGCAACCATCAGCTGTTGCGCCGCTGCATGTCCCGCCGAGGTCAACCCGGTCCGGGGTCTGCACCGTGTCACCACGGAAGAACGTGATCGGAAGCTGAATGCCGATCACCAAACGATCGATGAGCCCGACGTTGAACATGAAGGTCCCGGTGAATCCCTGCCGAGCGATTCGGTCCTCGCGACTGGCCTCGGAGGCGGCTTTGTTCGGGTCGTTCTCGAAGCCGTTGTAGCGAAGGATGCCGAAGCCCGCGTCGAGAACGAGGCCAAAGCTGAATTCCTTGTGCGGCATGACCTCGGTGCCGTTCACGCTGAAGTAGCCTCGGGTATCGATGGCGGGCCGGTAGAGGTGCAGGTCCATCCCGCCGTCGGTCAGCGTTGCATCCTGAGCGAGGGAGGTGTTCGGCAACAGCAACGCCCCGAGGACGAGCGTGGCCACCCATGCGCTTCGCACGGATGGCCCCCACCAAGACTGTGCTCCCCCGAACACCGATCTTCAGTTTGTCATGGGCGGAGCCCATTAATCAACGATTCTGCGACCCTGCGTCACTCCGCAGTCCACATTTCGCGGTCCTTAGGGAGTCGGCTGGGTCTCGCGGGCGCTTCTCATGAGCCGCTCGGCGTCCTGGCGCTGCTTCGAGGTGATCCGTTCGAGCCCCAGCACCAGCTCGGCCTCGTCTCGAGCCTGGGCGAGATTCCCCTCCGCGAGGGCACGTTGGCCCTCGGTGATGTGGGCTTGGGCATAGCGGTAGCGAATCTCGCCGAACTCCGGCGTGTTGCGCAGAATGCTGTCCGCCGGCAGCTCGTCCGCGATCGAATAAGCTCGGTCAAAGCGTCCTTTAGACAAGGCCCGGCGGGCGCGCGCCAGCTGCCCCTCCCACTCTTGGGGCTCGTCGATCGGCTCTTCGGCGCCTCGCGCCGACCGCGGCTCGGAGGGCTGCGCCTGCTCGACGGTTGCCGCACTGCGCGTCAGAGGGGAGCTTGCTTGGTCGCCCTCCAGCGTTGCGGGGAAGCCACGTACGGTTGCCAGCACCGCGCCAGCCCCAGCGACGGCGAGCAGCCCGATCAGCGAAACTACGAACAGCGGTTTTCGTGATGACCGCGGGGAATGTTGGTCGGAATCGTCCTGAGGCAGCGGATCCAAGCTGTGCGCACCTTGTGGCGGAAGGAACCGAAACCGAACTTCGCCGAGCTCGAAGACGTCGCCCGATTCGAGGACCGCACGCGAGGCATCGACGCCGTTGACCCGCATCCCGTTCACGCTTTCGAGATCGAAAACCGTCACCTGGCCTTCATTCACCTGAACCTCGGCGTGCTCGTGAGAAATCGACTTGTGGTTGATCCAGATGTCGAGCCGCTCATCGCGACCGATGCGAACCGCTGGTTTGGTCAACGTGAACTCGGCCCCCGCCGCGGGCGCGCTGAGAACGACCAACCTAGGCGGCGGCTGACTCTTGGGCTTCGGCGGAGGTATCGTGTTGGCCATCGCCATGACGTCCGAATGGTAGACCAGATCGTAGTCACCGATACCGAGTTGGTCGCCGGCGGCAAGCTCGGCTTTCACGTCGAGCCGCTCTCCGTTGACGGTGATGCCATTGTACGAGCCGAGGTCCTCGATCGAGTAGGACCCGTTGTGTTTCATCAACCGCGCGTGGCTGCGCGACACGTTCCGCTCGGTGAGGCGGATGGTGTTGCCTTCATTGCGGCCGATCGTGATCTGGTCGCGCAGAAGCGGCACGACGGTCGTGCGACCTTCGTCGTCCGAGATGACGAGCTTATACATCGTGTCGGCCCAAGAGCGGTTTCAGCCACAGTTTCGCGGGGTTGAGGGCATGGTACTCTCGAGGGCTTTGCTGTCAATCTTGCCTCGGTGGAGGTTTGCGCTCCCCAAGAACCCGGCTATGCCGGTCCCCACGATGAGCCGACATTCGCGAACGATCGCCGCGCTCGTAATTTGCTGCGCTCTGCTCGCAAGCTGCGGCGGTGGTGGCCGAGGACAGCCGACCGGTGGAATCCACGCCAAGCTGGCCTATTCGGAAGGGGGAGGTCTCCGCGTCGTGGAGGTCCCGGCGGGGGGCGCTGCGGACCTCGCGGGTATCCAACCGAACGACGTGATCATCGCGATCAACGGTGCGTCGGTGCGCGAGCTCGACTATCAGACGATCGTGGAGCGGCTCCGCGGGCCCGTGGGTTCGAGTGTCCAACTCGATGTGTTCCGCGCGGGTGAGGTAAAGACCGTCGTCGTCATGCGCCAGGCTTACACCAAATGAGCGAAGCCCAACGCACACTAGGGATTATCGGAGGAAGCGGGCTCTACGAGCTCGACGAGCTGATCGACGTCGAAGAGATGGAGATGACGACGCCATTTGGAGCACCCTCCGATACGATCGTCGCCGGAACGGTCGGAGGGACGCGGTTGCTTTTTCTCCCTCGCCACGGCCGAGGTCATCGCCTTGCTCCGCACAGAGTCAACTACCGGGCAAATGTCCTCGCGCTCAAGATGGCCGGGGCGGAACAGATCCTCAGCGTGTCGGCTGTCGGGTCGATGAAAGAGGATATTCATCCCGGAGAGATGGTCGTGGTAGACCAGTTCATCGACCGCACTAGGCATCGCATCGATACGTTCTTCGATGACGACGGCGTGGTGGCGCACGTGGAGTTTGCAGAGCCGATCGATACGCAGCTCGCGAGCTCGTTGACCGACGCGGCAAGAAGATCCGGAGCGACCGTGCACGAAGGCGGCGTCTATCTGTGCGTGGAAGGCCCACAGTTTTCCACGCGGGCCGAATCGGAGCTTTACCGATCGTGGGGCGCGTCGGTGATCGGTATGACCAACCTCCCCGAAGCGCGGCTCGCCCGAGAAGCGGAGCTTCCATACGCGACACTCGCCATGGCGACCGACTACGACTGCTGGCATGAAGGACACGACGCGGTGACGGTCGAAGGGGTCATCGCCGTCATGCACGGAAACGTGGCGAAAGCCAAGGAAATCATAGTCGAGCTTGCTCAAAGAGTGCCCGACCCCTCCGGCCGGCCAGCCACCTCTGCCCTCGCCGGCGCCATCATCACCAACCCCGATTCGATCTCGATGACCGCACGCGACAAGCTACGGCTGCTCATCGGCAAATACACATCCTGAAAGGCACCATGTCCTCGCTTCTCGTCGTCGGTTCCGTCGCTTTTGACACCATTCACAATCACCTGGGCTCGCACGACCGAGTCATCGGCGGTTCGGCCACCTATGCGTCGCTTGCCGCATGCCAGCTTGCCCCGGTTCGTCTGGTCGGCGTGGTCGGTAAGGACTTTCCCCGCGAGGCTGTCGACATGCTTCGCAATCGCGGGATCGACACGTCGGGCCTCGAGGTGGCGGACGGAAAAACATTCCACTGGGAGGGTCGCTACTCGGACGACCTCACGTCGCGGACGACCATCCAAACCGACCTCAACGTCTTTGCGGACTTCAACCCGAAGATCCCGACCGGATTTCGCGATTCCGAGTTCGTGATGCTGGGCAACATTGCCCCCCAGCTGCAACTGCACGTGCTGGACCAAGTGGAGAACCCCAAGCTCGTCATCGCCGATACGATGAACCTGTGGATCGACACCGCACTCGATGCGCTCAAGGAGCTGCTCACCCGCGTGGACATCCTTGTCATCAACGAGGAAGAGGCGCGCCAGCTAACAGGGTTCCATCACCCGCTTGCGGTGGCGGAGGCCTTGCGTGCGCTCGGCCCGGAGACCGTGATCGTAAAGCGCGGCGAATACGGGGCACTCCTGTTCCTCGATGAAGACATCTTCTGCGCCCCGGCCTACCCGCTCAAGGCGGTCGCGGACCCGACGGGCGCCGGCGATTCATTTGCCGGTGGCTTCCTCGGTTACCTCTCGGAGCAGGGGCACACCGACCTTCGCCAGGCGGTGATTTGCGGCTCTGCAACCGCGTCTTTTTGCGTACAGGACGTCGGAACCGAGGCGCTACAAGAGCTGAGCCGCGAACACCTCGAGAAGCGAATCCGAGACTTCCGGCAGCTCACCTGCTTCTAGCCCGCCGTTTTCTTGACCGAAGCACCGTGAAACCGACACTTCGGTATCAGGAAGGAACGGCCATGAACCTAGACGAGCTCAAGGGAACCCTGCGCGGCCTCGTGCGAAAGACGATCGAGACCCGCTTCAGCGGAGCGAACTACGCCACCCTGGCCCAGGCCCGCGGCTACGCCGACGGCTACATGCGCGCCCTTCTCGACGCCGGTCTAATCGACCAAAGGCAACTCCTCGAGTTGGTCAACGCCGAGCGTCGCCTCTTCGTAGACGAAGCCACCAAGACCAGAGCCGCCTAGGGGACACGCTCCCCTCCCGCAAACGCCGTTCTTTCGGCCACTTGCGACCCACACCGCGAAAACGCGCCTCCACCACCCGTCCGCACGAATCTTCCCAGGTTGAGGTTCCCCTCCCTACAAGCCCATGATCGCACTCTCGACACCCACCTCGAAGTCGAGGAGGAAGCCGTCGTCCCGTTGCTACTCGCGCTCGAGCCCGAAGAGTTCGATCGCTACTACCGCACCCCGCTCTCGATGCTGATTCCCGCCGATCGTCGCTAGCTCCAGATGATCGCGCTCGACTTCCCAGCCTATGGGGACCTCGTGCTGCTTATGCGTAAACTTTGTGGCGCTACAAAGGGCGGCTTTGTTCCGGCCATGCTCTCCTTCAGCTGCCGAGCACTTCTTCCAACTTGGTCAGCAGAGTGGCAAGCCTGAAAGGTTTTTGAAGGAACGCGGAAGGGCCCGCAGGTTCGAAGCTCCGGTCTTCGTTGTAACCGGTGCAGATGATGACCGGTATATCCGGCCGGATCCCCCGAAGCGCTTGAAGAGCTTCGGCACCCCCCATCCTCGGCATGGCCATGTCGAGAATCACGGCGCGGAACGAGTCCGGCGACCTGCGGAAGACATCGACTGCCTCGACGCCGTCGCCAGCGCTCTCGACCTCAAACCCAAACGTTTTGAGCATATCGGAGAGCACAGAGAGAACTTCGTCTTCGTCGTCGACGACCAGGATCGTACCCTCGTGCTGCGCCTGCGCATCCCCGCTGAACGGTTCGGACGTCGGGGCATCTAGGCGAGCACCCGGTGCGGCAGGAAGCAGAACGCGAAAGGTCGTGCCGGCATGAAGCTCCGAGTGCACCTCGATCGCGCCGTGGTGGCTGCGGATGATGCCAGCCACCGCCGCTAACCCAAGGCCTCGCCCCGTCGACTTCGTCGAGAAGAAAGGCTCGAATATCTGCTCGCGGATCGATGCATCCATCCCGCCGCCCGTATCGAAAACATCGACGAACACATAAACGCCTTCGGAGACTTCCCAACTCGGCCTCTGCTCCGCGCACTCCTCGTCGCTCAGCACGACCGTCCCCGTCGATATCATGATGCTCCCCGGATTCTCGCCGATGGCCTCCGATGCGTTGGTGACCACGTTCATCAACACTTGGGTAATCTGAGACAAATCTCCCCGAACGAGCGGCAGGTCAACGGACAGCACCATATCCTGCGACACGTAGTCCGAAACCGAAATTTCGAGCAGGTCCTTCAACTCGGTGGCGAGTGCGTTGAGGTCGATGGATTCAATCCGCACATCCGTCTTTCCCGAGTAGGCGAGGAGCTGTTGGGTGAGCTCGGAGGCTCGGCCACCGGCCATCTTGATCTTGATGAGGGCCTTTTGGAGAGGCGAGCCGGAGGTGGCGAGCAGCAGCGCCAAATCGGCATTGCCCACGATGCTCACCAATAGGTTGTTGAAGTCGTGCGCGATTCCGCCCGCGAGGACACCCAAACTTTCGAGTTTCTGCGCCCGTTGCATCTGAGCTTCGATTCGCTGGCGTTCAGCCTCTCGCTCCCTTTCTTTGGTGACGTCTTTGAAGAGCACCAATGCCCCCGGCTCGCCGGCTCCGCTCGAAATCGCCGCAGCCGTCACCTCGAGCTGTCGCGCATCGTCGTCATCGGCTCGGCGAGCCTGAAAGACCTTGGGGGCAGGCGCTTCGCTGACCGCGATTGACCAAGAAATGAAAGCCTCCAGCCTGTCTCTTTCTGATGCGTGAAAGAGCTCGGTCAATCGAGCTCCAATTACGTCTTTCTCGGGCGCGCCCAACGCCGTCGCGGCGTGGCGATTCCACGCCCGGATCTCTCCCACGTGATCAAGAACAGCGACCCCGATTGGCGCATGATCGAGAAGTCGATCGAGATACTGTTCGGGATTGGGCTGCCAGACCTTCGGAGCTTCGAGTTTGATCTGTGTGGCTAAGAGATCGTCGTGGTGTTTGCGGCGCTGCCGCGTCCTCGTCATGGCCTCGTCGAGCATCGGTCCGATGGCGCCGTTCTCGTCGATGGATTGGCAGATCACATCTCCGCTCAAGAAGGGCGCGAACATGACCCGTCGCTCGATTTGCTGGAGCCGCGACGGTTCGGCGAGGATCACGATGGATAGGTCCTGGTCGACGCCACGCGCGTCCTCCGCAACACGGATCGGATCGCCTCCACTCACGCCAAGGACGAGGAGGTCGACTGCTCGAGGTCGCCGCCTCAGTTCTTCTGTGACCCTTTTCGGATCGCCAACGCTTCGCACATCAGCGACCGGCTGAAGGGCGAAGAGCCGTTCGGCCGTGGCGGGCTCCAGATTGACCAAGAGGACTTCGCCCACCTCTCCTCCTACTCACTCAGAATCGGAAGGCCGAGCAGCGCGCGCCCCGTCCATGAGCGAAGCGTGTCCGTAGCCGGTGCCATGATGTGAGACGCCTGAACATCCCGAAGCATGCGGTGAAGTCTGGAGTCGCCGCGATACCCTCGCCCGCCGCTGAGGGTCATTGCCTGTGCGACCACATCGACGGCGCACTCCGCCACCTCGGCCTTCGCCGAAAACAAGCCGAGGAGTGCGTCCGGGTCTCCTTCATCGCCGCTCGAGGCGGCGCGATAGAGCAGAGCGCGGGTGCGCGCTACGTTTGCCCAAATCGCTCCCAACCGGTGCTGAATGACTTGGTTACCTGCCAACAGCGCGCCGCTGTGCATATGCCGACGTTCCTTGACGTTTTTCTTTGCCTCATCGAGTGCGGCGCTAGCGACCCCCAAGTACGTCCCGGCCATCGCCACGAGGAAGTAGGGCGTGATGACGTTGAACACGTACCATATTTGATCTCCCTCGTCCCCGAGGAGGTTCCCACGCGGAACCTGAACCTCGTCGAGCTCCAACGAACGCGAGGAGTTCCCGCGCATCCCCAAGCCTAACCATGCGGGACCCCACCGCATTCCTCTTGTCTCTGCTGGCAAGACGACGCAAGAAAAATGTCCAGGGGGCGCAGCTGGATCCGCGGATACCGTGGAGACGACATACGAATTGGCGTACCCGCCATTCGTGACGAAACATTTCGTACCTGAGATATGAAGGTTTGCGTTTTCGCCCTGCGAGAGCTTGGTCTGCGGGTAATAGAAATGCGTTCCTGTACCCGGTTCACTCAAAGCAAGCGAGGTGATGTGCTTGCCCTCGGCGATCGACGTCAAGAGCTGGCCTTGCTGCATCGAAGTCGCTTTGGCCGCGATGACGGCCGCCCCCACCGCATGCATCCCAAAACAGATCGACGTGGAGGCGCACTCGCGACCCAGCTCCTCGCAGACCCGTGCGAGCGCGAGCAGGCCATATCCCAACCCCCCTCGGTCTTTGGGGACGGTCAGTGCGGTGAGCCGCATGTCCTGAAGCGCGCGAATCCCGGGTTCGGGCCATCGTCGCTCTTCATCGACCGAATGGGCTTCGGGCCCGAGGGTCCCAACGGCGACCTTACGGGCGCGCGCAATGATAGTGTCGAGGTCCATGGCGGCTACCTCCTCAGAGGGGCGAATCCCGAGCATCGTCGAAAAACGGCCAGCGAGTCAACCTGGCCCGAAACGTTGGGCTCCGGCGTCCCCAAGCGACACAACGTGAGCCGCTCAACCCTTTCAAAAAGGGGACTGTCCCCTTTTTCGCAGCGAGCGCACTTCGCAACTCGAGAGGGACGTTTAGGCAATCTTGACTAAAGACCCGACGGGGCGAGCAGGCGCTGGCGCTGTTTCTTACGGCAACTTGTGAGAATGACACGCGGAGTGTGGGCCCTTCATCCCCACCCCGCCGCCCCCACGCGAGCGCCTGAGTACACCCAAGGGTTCGAGTCCCGGGCGACCAGCGTACACGAAGCAACCCCTAGGCCGCACTTGCTCGAGTTAGGACCTAGTGCCGGGGGCGGGACTTGAACCCACACGTGTTACCACCAGCGATTTTAAGTCGCCTGCGTCTGCCATTCCGCCACCCCGGCAAGGCCCGGAGCATCGCGTTAATGAACGAGCTCGTCTACCCGGCGGGGCATTTGCGGGCCTGGCCGTTCGGGGCCGGTATCGACGATCCGGTTCTTGCTGTCGACCAGGACCACCTTGGGCGTGTGTGCCCGCGCCTCTTCGTCACTCATGTCGCCAAAACTCGCAATGATTGCGAGGTCGCCTGGGCTCATGTGGTGCGCGGCGGCGCCGTTGACGCAAATCACACCAGAGCCCCGCGGGCCTTCGAGCGCGTAGGTCGCTAAGCGCGTGCCTTGCGTGATGTTCCAAACCTGGACTTCTTCGTGCTCGAGAATGCCAGCTGCATCGAGCAAATTCGCGTCGATCGTGACGCTGCCCTCGTAGTCCAAGTCAGCGTGTGTGATCGTAGCTCGGTGAATTTTTCCGAGGAACATTCGTCGGCGCATGTTTTGAACCTCCGTAGCGTCCCGAAGTGGGTACGCTCAGATGGATGACGAACTTAACCCCTGACGACCCGTGTCGCAACCGATCGCATCATCCGCGATCCGAGGGCTAAAACTTCAACAATTTCAAGTGGAAGGCGCTGCTATGAACTCGAGCCCCATCACGTAGCCGTCTGGCTGCGCCCGGGACCAAACCACTTTCGCATGCTCGACGGTTTCGTGGTTGGGTGCTGTCCGAACCCGCAGCGTGCAGACGTGATCGACGGGCACGCCCCTGTCCACCGCGATCCGAAGGCCGCCAACGCTCGCGTTGATCGCCAAGCCCGAGCCTCGCGCCGGCGTCAAGAGCTCGACCTCCGCATCGAGGGCCCACCGACGGAAACGGCGGCGGGCACCACGATGGACGGCGACATCGGCGCCACCCTTCGGCAGGATCGAAGCGAGTCTGTCAGCGGCGAGTGTCAAAGCACTGCGGAATGTATCGAAGCGCGCGATCCTTGGCTAGCGTTTTCTCCCCAGATGCGCGGCAAAAACGATCGCCCACCTACCCTTCGGGGGGAGACCCCCCACTCAATTGTTCGCTTGCAAACCAAAGCTCGCATACGCGCCACCGTCGAACGTCATCCAAGGGTCTTTCCAAATCGGAACGAACACGGGTAGCGACGCAACCCCACCGACGGATTTGCCTCGAGAGCGCCAACCGGCTCGACGCAGTAGTCGGTCCGTCCGACGAGCCGTTTCACACCGACGAGATCGGCCACTGAAACTGTTTCGCTGGGAACGAGTGCAAAACCTAGCACCAGGGGACGGCTCATTTGCGCTCCCGGTGTCGAGGGTGGTACCTTCCTTGACCCGAAACGTATGTTTTCTGTGAGCGGGTTGGAGGAAACGCTGACGATTCAGGACATTCAGCAGGCGCTTGCCGATGCCGGAGTGGAGATCTACCGAACCGAGGATCGGGAGCTTCAGATCGCGGAACGCGTGCGTCTTCACATCATGGATTCCGGAGTCCGGGTGGTATGGAACCGCGCGCTGGTCGTGCAGTTCACCGCTCGCACCCAGCGCTCGGATGCCCCATCCGCCCACTCGGAGGAGCTGTTCCGCCGGGTGCGTGAAGAGATCGGCGAACAGGCAGGGAGTCGCGGCTACGAAGAGTCTCACGCGGAAATCGTGGAAGTGAAAGACCCCGTCGACCAAGCCCGTGTGCTCGATGTCTGGCACGAGGTTACGTACTGTAAGCCGCTCGCAGCGGTTGGCGATGCCGTTGACGAAGTTCGCTGGGCGCTCGACCTCGAGAAATACGTCACGCCTTAGTTGCTAACTGGCCGTCATGCTGAGCGGCTGACTCACCTTGACGTTCTCTGCGAACTGTCCACGTGGGCCGAGGCGCAATTCGTATTCGACTTGCTGCCCTTCCTGCAACGTGCGGTACCCGTCGCCCGTGATCTGAGAATAGTGCACGAAGACATCGGACCCATCGCGACCGGCGATGAAGCCCCAACCCTTCGCGTTGTTGAACCACTTGACCAACCCTGTTTCCATGACCCCCAACCTCGATGAGAGACCACTCCGTTGCCCCGGTCTCATCAGAACATCTACAGTCCGCGAGCGTTCGTCAAGAGCAATTAGCGCACGCCTAAGGGCAAAGACGCACCACGAGCCACACGTCGCCATCTCTTTCGTAGAGCCAACGATCGTGCAAGCGATCGTCCCGGTTTTGCCAAAATTCGATTGAACTCGCATCGATGCGGTAGCCGCCCCAAAATGGGGGGCGCTCCACCGAAACACCCTCGAAACGTTTGTCGGTCTCCAACACTGCCGCCTCGAGGGATTCCCGTTTGTGGAGCACCGCGCTTTGCCGCGATGCCCATGCGCCGAGCTGACTTCCTCGATCTCGGCTTGCGAAATAGGAATCGGCTTCTTCGTCGGACACCTTCGTGACCGAGCCTCGAACTCGCACCTGCACGCCGGTCGTATGCCAATGGAAAGCGATCTCGGCATGAGGGTTGACCGCCAAATCCTTAGCCTTCGCGCTTTCGAAGTTCGTGAAAAAGACGAACCCAGTCTGGTCGAAACCCTTGAGCAACACGAAACGCACCGTGGGCCGGCCTTCTTCATCCGCAGTGGCCAACGCGCAGCGGCTCACCTCGAACTGTTCGGTCGCGCCCGCACGCTCGTATTCACGTGCAAAACGCGCCATGGGGTCATCGTCTCGGGGCATCAGCGCGGCCCCTTCTGCAGGTGCCTTTCGGCGATGTCCGCCCATGAGCCGTCTGGTTCGAGCGCCAGGTAGCGTCGCCAATGAGGCCGAGCAGCCTCCCCTTCGCCGCGCTCTTCGAGCGCCATCGCAAGATTGAAGTGTGCATCCGCAAACGAGGGGTCGCTCTTCAACGCGTCACGAAACATGACAACCGCCTCCTCGACCTCATCCCGCTCGAAATACAGGAAACCGAGGTTGTAGAGCGCCTCTGGCTGCTCGGGGTCACATTCCAGAGCCCGGCGGTAGTACCGCTCGGCGATATCGAGGTGGTCGCGGCGGTATTCGAGGTTACCGAGGTTGGTCAACGCGTTGGAGAGGGTCGGGTCGAGTGACAGCGCTTTTTGATACGCCTGCTCGGCTTCGTCGTAGGTCTGTTCGTCCTCGTCGAAGCGGCAGCCTTCGAGATAGTGCTCGTAGGCCCGTGACCGGTCGTCATGGTCGAAATGGAGCAGCCGAATGACGTCCGACTCGAGCCCATCGATGCGGAAGTCGAGCACCGCTTGGCCGGTCGTTGGCTCGTAGGTGCCGGCGTCATCCTGGACCAGGACCGTCTGCCCGTCGGCCAAGACACGAAGCTCCGACAGCGGCTGCGTGGTCTTTGGAAACGCCTCGCGCAACGACTCGACCGAGCGTCGCACCTTCTGAAGAGGAACGCCCTGTTCGAGAAGCCCCTTCGCGGCGCGCACCCCAACCAGATCTTGGAAGGTGTAATAGTTGCGTCCTCGGACGCGTGCGGAGGGGCCAAGCAACCCTGAACGGTGCCAGTATCGAAGCCGAGACGGTTTATAGCCGAATAGGCGCGCTACCTCGGCAACGGTGTACAGACCATCGCGCGGGTCGCTCCTCGGGGGAGCAGGCTGCGAGGGGGCCGGCTCCAGGCTCGAGGCTCGGGTCAGTCTGCCATCCGCCCCGAAACCAACACGAATCACGTTGTCCCGATCGCTGCCTTCGCTCAACTCGCTCTCCCCGAGTGAGAATAGGCCGACCCCGCTTCCATGCAAGGGTCGATGTGCACGGACGGGGCCGCTCGAGCAATGCTAGGATCCCGCCATGGCACACCCCCCGGCCGCCGCCCCGATCGCATTTCTGTCCGATGTGCACGGCAATCTCGTGGCTCTCGACGTTGTGCTGGCGGAGCTCGAACGGCTCGATGTAAAGCGCCTGTACGTCGCGGGTGACCTGCTCCTCGGCGGTGACCAGCCACTCGAAGTGTGGCAGCGCCTTCAGGCCCTGGGCGCAACGTGCACGCGCGGTCCGTCCGACATCGCGCTTGCCTCGGTCGACCCGAGCAGCCTCGTTCCCATCGACGAAGCGCAACGCCGCCAGGCCCGTGTGTTTGCGGAAACGCGGGCGGCAATTGGCGACCTGGTCGCGGAGCGGCTTCGCCGCCTTCCCGAACAACAACGGATACCGCTGGTCGACGGTCGCGAGGTCTTAATGATGCATGGCTCTCCGGCCGACGGTGCCCGCGAAATCAGTCACGACCTGAGCGACGACGAGATCCTCGCTCTACTAGACGACGACCCAGCGGACATCATCGTGTGCGGCTCTACGCACGTTCCCTTCCAACGAACGGTCGGCGAGTATCACATCGTGAACGTCGGCTCGGTCGGCGCCGCACCCGAAGGGCAGATCGCGCACTATACGATCTTGACCCCGCGGATGAGCAACGCGGACATACTCCAGGACTGGGTTAGCTACGAGGAGCCCGAGGCTTCCTAGCCGGCCGCAGCCCTTGGCTCGTCCGGCTCTTCGGTGCTCGCGCGAAGCATCTCGACGCGGCGAACACGCCGCTCGTCCGCATCGAGGACCACGACCCGGTACGAGCCCGCGACGAGAGTCTCCCCGATCACAGGCACCTGGCCTGCCAGGTGAACCAGCATCCCGCCCAGCGAATCGAAATCGGTCTTGTCTTCACAAATCGCTTCGCCGAGCTGCTCCTCCAAATCGTAGACCGAAATGCTCGCGTCGACGAAGTAGTGGCCCGGTGCGCGTTCGTGGACCAACGGCGCTTCCTCGTCGTGCTCGTCCTGAATCTCGCCAACGATCTCCTCGACGATGTCTTCCAACGTCACGATGCCCGCGGCTCCGCCAAACTCGTCGACCACCACCGCAAGATGGGATCGACGACGTTGCATCTCGCGGAGCAGCACGCCAATCTTCTGACTCTCCGCGGCGAAGAAGACCGGCTTTCGAAGCACGTTCACCAAGAGGATGCTCGAAGCATCCGAAGTGTTGCGCAGCACCTGAAAGAGATCTTTCGCGTAGAGAATACCCTCCATCTGATCGATCTGGCCACGGTACACCGGGTAGCGGCTGTGTCCTGACTCGATGACATGGGCGAGCACCTCGTCGATGCTGGTGTCCACGTCGAATGCAACCACCTGCGTGCGTGGGACCATGATCTCTCGAGCGACGGTGTTCTTGAACTCGAGGACGCTTCGAAGCATCTGAGCGTGCTCTTCGGCGATGGTGCCGGTCTCTTCACCTTGCTCGATCACGTGCCCGACCGTCAGCTCGGCTAGGCGACCCGGGTCCTGCGCCTGGACGGAAGGAACAACCCTCTCCACCAGTTCACTGATCCAGTTCAAAGGCGCTGCGAGCGGTGTGAGCACCAGATCCACGGGCCGCAGCCACTTCCAAAGCCGCAAGGTGGCCTGCCCCGAGCGCTGGCGAACCGCCGCGCCTGCAATCGTCGCCACGATCGAGTAGGCGACAGAAATGCCGACGACCCCGGCGAGCGCGACCCAAACCCCGTACGCCTCGAGCAACGCATAGGCCACGAAGGCCGCGGCGAGGGCAACACAGAGCACGCGGCCCATCAAGAGGCGCGATTGAACTGCGGCGAGGTCTCGAAGAACCCGATCGGCAACCTTGGCGTTGCGGCCGTCGGCTTCCGACAACGCCTGCAGGCCGGCCTCACCGAGCGTACGCAAGCCGGCGCTAACAGCAGCAAGCAGCGCGCCCAGACCCACGCCCCCGATAATCGCGGCGGCCAACTGTGTACTTGGAACGTCCAAGGCTTTGTGAGCTTTCAGAGTACCGAGGACCGCAATCGGCCGCAACAGTCCGGGCTAACCACCGCGGCGTTGGTCCCGAAGGGCCCGAATTCGCAGGCGAAGCGCGTTGAGCCGAATGAACCCGGTCGCGTCCTCCTGGTCGTAGACTTCGTCGGCCTCGAAGGTCGCAAACTCGGGGTCATAGAGCGTGTTCGGACTGCGTCGGCCGACGACATCGGCATTACCCTTGTAGAGCTTGATGCGCGCCTCGCCGGTAACGTCTCGCTGAGCATCATCGACGAGCGTCTGGAGCATTTCACGCTCAGGAGCGAACCAAAAACCGCGATAGACCAGTGACGCATACTCGGGGATCAAGCCGTCTCGGATCCGCAACACTTCGCGATCGACGGTGATCGATTCCACCGCGCGGTGCGCCCGTTGAAGGATGGTCCCACCCGGAGTCTCGTAGACGCCACGCGACTTCATCCCGACGAACCGGTTCTCGACGAGATCGACGCGGCCAACGCCGTGCTTCGAGCCGAGCCCGTTGAGGCGCTCGATGAGGGTCGCCGGAGACAGGCGCTCGCGGTCCACGCTGACGGGGTCGCCCTTCTCGTAGCCGATCACGACGTATTCCGGGGTGTCGGGCGCATCCTGCGGGTCCGTCGTCCAGCGGAACATGTCTTTGAGCGGCTCGTTCCAAGTGTCCTCGAGGACACCGCCCTCGTAGCTGATGTGGAACAGGTTGGCGTCCATCGAGTACGGCTTCTCCGCGGTCACCTCGATCGGAATCTTTCGGTCCTTGCAGTATTCGATGCAGTCGCTCCGCGAACGCAAGGACCAAGTCCTCCAAGGCGCAATGACCTGAATGCGTGGGTCAATGGCCATCGCGGCGAGCTCGAAGCGAACCTGATCGTTGCCCTTGCCGGTCGCCCCGTGCGAAATCGCGTCGGCGCCTTCCTGTTGAGCCACCTCCATCATGGCCTTGGCGATCACCGGGCGAGCGATGGAGGTCCCGAGGAGGTATTCGCCTTCGTAGATGGCATTCGCGCGCAGCATCGGAAAGCAAAAGTTACGCGCGAACTCTTCCTTGAGGTCGGCGATGATGCACTTGGACGCGCCGGTCGCGCGGGCTTTCTCCTCGAGGCCGCCGAGCTCCTCGCCTTGGCCGACGTCCGCACAAAACGCGATCACCTCGGCGTCATAGGTCTCTTTGAGCCAGGTCAGAATGACGGATGTGTCGAGCCCGCCGCTATAGGCGAGCACGATCTTCTTGGGGGAGCCAGCCATGGGCCCCGATGGTAGTGGTCCACCCACCGGGTGCAAGCGGGCACGTCATCAGGCCACGCGGAGGATGGCCTTTGCTTCCAGAAGCTCGGTAAAGACGCGAAGTGCCTCCAGCTTGCGCATTTGGCAAAGGTCGAGCACTTCGGCGACGGTCGTCTGACCATCAACCAGCGATAGCAGGAACGCAGCCTGGGGATCGAGGCCAAGCCACTTCACTTTGGCCGCAGGGACCGCCAGATTGAACACGTACTCGAGCGAACCGATTCGGGTCGTGTAGCGGGTTTCGAGACGGGCTCGGCTGGTGTCCGCGTATTGGCGGGCGCTCTCGTCGTCCGGGTCGAGGCCGAGTTGCAGCTCCGCCGCGTGCAACGCTGCCGCGTAGTCCCCAAGCGCAAAATGATCGGTGATCTCGCGGTGGATGTCGTCCGGACTCGGCTCGCTGGGTTCTTGAGCGACGACGACCGCGTCGGCCGCCATGGCGGGCGGCAAGAGACTGCGGCGATCCCGATCGACCACCCATGCGTCCCTCGAGGGACGGGTGGTCGGCCGTTGCGAAGCGTCCTCTCGGCCGAGCCCCCCAGCCAAGTCGATCGCACCGTCTGCGCCGAGCACGCTCGGGAAGGCGGAGTCGCTCGAACCGGGCTTACCCGAAGCCATCGGTCACGCGGACTTGCCGACCACGCCCTTGAACATGCGTTGCGTTCGGCCGAGTGACTCGAGCTCGTCCTTGAGCCCGGCAATGTCTCCCCGCTCCAGCAGTGTGCGCGCCCCATCGACGACGCCCTTGGCCTTATCGATGGCATCACGCCCGAAATCGCTGCCCGCGACGATCGACTCGACCTCTGGGAACAATCGCTCGATCTCGGCGATGAGGGTTTCGGCTTCCTGCCTGACCTGCTCGGAGGCTTCATCCTCCCGCCGGGACACAGCGAAGTCCGTAGCGTCGACCATCATGTCGTTGATCTCGTCCTCTGTGAGACCGCTGCTCGCCGTGACCGTGATCGACTGCTCCTTACCTGTTTCGACGTCCTTGGCGTGGACGCTGACGATACCGTCGGCGTTGATCTCGAAGGTCACCTCGACCTCCACCTGGCCAGCTTGGGCGCGCCGGAGACCGGTCAAGATGAATTCGCCGAGAAGCTCGTTGTCCTCTGCGCGTCGCGACTCGCCCTGCAGGACTAGAATCTTCACGGCCGTCTGATTGTCGCGGACGGTGGTGAACGGCTTGCTGCGCGAAGTCGGCACGGTGGTGTTCTGCGGAATGAGCTCCTCGAAATAGCCGCCAACGACCATGATGCCGAGCGTGTGCGGCGTCACGTCGAGCAGAACCATGTCCATCTCTGGAGAGTCGTCGACGAGCGCAGCGCCCTGAATCGACGCGCCGAGCCCGACCACTTCGTCGGGATGGACCCCCTTGCAAGGGTCGCGCTGGAAGAACTTGCTGACTCGCTCCTGGACCTTCGGCATGCGGGTCATGCCGCCGACCAAGATGATGTCCTCGAGCTCATCCTTGCCGAGGCCCGCTTCACCGAGCGTGAGCTCGCAGATTTGAACGGTACGATCGATGAGGTCCGCGGTGAGCTCCTCGAGCGTGGCCCGCGTGAGCAGCCTTTGAAGGTGGAGTGCCTCGTTGCGCGCGCTCGAAATGATGAAAGGAAGATTCACTTCGGTCTCGGTGACAGCCGAGAGCTCGCACTTGGCCTTCTCGGCAGCGTCTTTGAGGCGCTGCAGGGCCATGCGGTCCTGCCGGAGGTCGATCCCGTGCTCGTGTTGGAACCCTTCGACGAGCCAATCGATCACGCGTTGGTCGAAGTCTTCCCCTCCGAGGAACGTGTCACCGGCCGTGCTGATCACCTTGAACACGCCCGAGCTCGCGATCTCCAGAATCGAAATGTCGAACGTGCCGCCACCGAGATCGAATACGGCAACGGTGCGATCGATGTTCTTGCCAAAGCCATATGCGAGTGCCGCCGAGGTAGGCTCGTTGATGATTCGAATCACGTCTAGGCCGGCGATCGCGCCGGCATCTTTGGTCGCCTGCCGCTGGTTGTCATTGAAGTACGCGGGCACCGTAACGACGACCTTGTTCACCTCTTCACCGAGGTAGTCCTCGGCGACCATCTTCATCTCTTGTAGGACCATCGCGCTGATCTCAGGAATGCTGTAGACTTTGTCGCGCATCTTGATGCGACAGTCTCCGTGCGGACCTTCCACGATGTGGAATGGAGTGGTCTGAATCGCATTCTTGACCTGTGGGGTCTCCCATTTCCGGCCGATGAGCCGCTTACAGGCGAACACGGTGTTCTCGGCATTGGTGACCGCCTGTCGCTTTGCGATGTGGCCCACCAAACGCTTGCCGCCTTCGGTCACGGCCACCATCGACGGGGTGACCTTGTATCCCCCTCGATTTGCGATGACCACGGGCGTGCCGCTTTCGACGACGGCGACGCACGAGTTGAAGGTTCCTAGGTCAATCCCGATGACTCTTTCCATGCCCCACTTCCAAGCGCTCAGATGCGTTAATCACATCACCCCTCGAGCTGCTTCCTCAGATTTTTCACCATCTCGTGCCCGGGGTCCAGCTTTGCAGCCTCGTCGAGCTCTTTTGCGGCGCTGGCCTCCATGCCGGCACCGATATAAATGCGCGCCAAAAGAAGCCGCGTGTCGAGAGAATCAGCCGCCAGTTCGAGGCTCCTGATCGCGAAATCCCGCGCTTTTCGCAGATCGCCACCGGCCGCCAACAGGGCCTTTGCCGCTCGGCGTGGGGCCATTGGATCGTCGGGGGCGGCATCGGCCACTTTTGCCCACGAGATGCTAGCGGCCGCCCACATGTTGTTGTCTTCCTCGTATTTGGCCTGTTCTCGATGGATGTCGATGAGCTGAACACGCAGATGGGAATTGACGCGCTGGTAATGGTCCTTGAGATCGCGGCGGTTCGAATCGAGCGCGATCGCCATTCGCAGGGCAGTCGCCGCTGCCGCGAGATCGCCTTGGGCTTCGGCTACGCGGGCGTTCTCGATGTGACGGTCTGCCCGGTCGACGCCACCGGTGAGCACTGCAGTCTGTTTGAGCGACTTCGTCAGATCCCGAAGCGCGGTCTTTTCGCCTACCCGAGCCGTAGGCGTAGGCATCGACCGCACCGACCCACTCTTCCGCGGTGGCTCTTGCGCACGACCTCGAAGCCGGCGCTCCAGAAGCTCGCGCTTGCGCTGCATGCGGTCATACTCAGGAGTGCCCGGCACAACCGACGGAGGGGCTTTCGAACGAGCCGCCGTGGGCCGCCATTGTCCGCCCGAGGTCGCCGCAACGGGCTTCGCCTGGCGTTGAGCGACGGGCGCTTTGGTGAGCGCCTTGGACATCGCCTGGGCACGCTCTTCGACGCGGTTGATCTGCGCCTCAGTGGCGGACACCGCGATGCTTTGCTTCAGGTATCGATCGTAGGCCTCACGCTTCCTCGGACGTCCGACGGCCTCGTACGCGTCGGTTACCCGACGAAAGATGACCTCCATTTGAGACTTGAACGACCCGAGGCGCTTTCCAAAGTACGCATCGGGATGAAATGTCTTGGAGAGCGCGAAATACGCCTTACGAATCTCGGCGCGATTCGCGTCCGTGGCGACTCCGAGAAGCTCGTAGTGGGTCAATTTGTCCGCCCGATGGAAGGTCTCGATGATGTGCTTTTGAAGCTCTTCGTCGATCTCGACGTCTTCAACGAGCGTGGCCGCGGGCGGCGCGCTCGACGCCTTGGCGGCCACCCACTCTACGGCGCCCAAAGAGATCATCCGTTCGATTGACTCGATCACCTCGACGGATGCCTGCACGGTCAGATCAGCGATGTCTCCGACGTTCAGCACACCGTCGATGCACGAATAGACGAATGCATCCTGCGTACCGATGTCAAGGCTTCTGAGATCCGCCTCTTCGACCTGTCGCGGGACTGCGTTCTCCGTCATCGGCTTCTGCTGCCTCCCATTCGGACAGTCTAACGTGGCCCTTCCTTTGTCAGCCACTTCACCGGTGTTAGACGATGAGCCACTCCAATAGAGCCTTCTGGGTGTGGAGCCGGTTCTCGGCCTCGTCCCAAACCCGGGACTGCGCCCCGTCGATCACTGATGCGCTCACCTCCTCGCCGCGGTGGGCGGGTAGACAGTGCAGGAAAATCGCGTCCGCGGCGGCACGCTTCATGGCCGCGTCGTCGACGATGAAGCCAGAAAACGCCTGCTGGCGCTCGGCGGCCTCGCCCTCCTGGCCCATGCTCGCCCAGACATCGGTGGTAACCACGTTTGCGCCATCCAGCGCATGATCCCGGCGCTCGACCACGCGAACGTTCGCGCCGTGTTGGCGAGCGTCGGCCAAAACCTGCCCATCTGGCTGGTAGCCGGGTGGACACGCGAGCACGAGCTCGAAGCCCGTCACCCCCGCGGCCACGATCCAGGAGTGCGCCATGTTGTTGCCGTCGCCGACCCAAGCCACACGCACCCCGTCCAGTGATGGCCCAAGACTCTGCCGGACGGTCATCATGTCCGCGAGCAGTTGCACGGGATGAAACTTGTCCGAAAGGCCATTGACGACGGGAATCGTTGCGTGGCGCGCCAGTGCTTCGAGGCGCTCGTGTCCGAAGGTTCGGTAGACCGCGCCGTGCACGTAGCGGCTCAACATGAGCGCGGTGTCTTCGATCGGCTCGCCCCGCCCAAGCTGCGTATCTTTCGAGATGAGCGTCACCGGCTGGGCGCCGAGCTCATGAATACCAACCTCGAAGGAAAGGCGTGTCCGCGTCGATGCTTTCTCGAACACGATGGCTACCGACTTGCCCTGTAGTGGCTGCGGATGCGCCGGTGTCCCGCGAAGCGCTTTGAGCTCCTTCGCCCGATCGAGCACTTGAAAGAGCTCCTCCCGGCTGAGATCGGAGATCGTCAGGAAATGCCGCGTCATGGCTTCCTCGGCGCGTCCGCGAGGATCTCTTCGGTAATCGAAAGCCCTTCGTCGAGCTCGTCTCGTGTCACGTTGAGCGAAGGCGAAAAGCGGATCACGTGGCCACCCGCGAGCGTGAGTAGCAACCCCGCTGCATGAACCGCGGCGATCGTGGCGCCCGGGTCGACGTCGTCGGCCAAAACCAAGCCCTGGAGCAAACCGAGGCCCCGCGTACCGAAAGTGCTCGTGAGGCGCGCATCGAGCTCGGCGAGCCGGCCCGTCAAGTACGCGCCGAGGCGCAGGGCGTTTTCGATGAGCCCTTCGTCGTCGATGATGTGCAACACCGCCAGCCCGGCGGCGCAAGCCAGTGGGTTACCGCCAAAGGTGCTTGCATGGCTTCCCGGAGGGAGACCCTGCGCGAGACGCTCCGTCACCGCCATTGCGCCGAGCGGGAAACCTCCTCCGATTCCTTTCGCGAGCGAGCAGGCGTCCGGTGCGACGTCGAACCATTCCTGGGCCAGGAAGCGACCGGTCCGGCCGTACCCGGTTTGGATCTCGTCGAAGAAAAGCAAGGCGCCTCGCTCGTCGCAAATGCGACGCGCGCCTTTCACGAACTCGTCTGTGGCTACGATGATGCCACCTTCCGCTTGAACCGGCTCGAAGATCACGGCAGCGGTCTGGTCCGTGACGGCTGCATCGAGGGCAGCGAGGTCGTTGAACTCGATGAAGCGCACGCCCTGCACCAGAGGCTCCATGCCGATGTGGTACTTGGGCTGCCCCGTCAGCGACAACGAGCCCATCGTCCGGCCGTGAAAGCTGTTGACGGTGGAAATGAGCTCCACCCGCTTCTCATCACCGCGGTCGTGATGGTAGCGGCGGGCCAGCTTGAGCAGAGACTCGTTGGCTTCCGAGCCGCTATTACAGAAGTAGACTTTGTCGAACGGGGTCCGCGCGCAAATCGCCTCCGCCAGCTCGATGGCGCGGTCGTTGTAGAAGATGTTCGACACGTGCATCAATCGAGCGGCTTGCTCGCTGATCGCCGCAGCGAGCGTCGGATGGCTGTGCCCCACCGAAAGCACCGAAATCCCACCGGACAGGTCCAAATACTCGCGACCCGAGGCGTCGGTCACACGACGGCCACGCCCATGCGTCAGAACGAAGGGCGCGGGGGTGTAGTTGCCGAGCTGAACCTCTTTCGCGGTGCGAAGCATGTCATCCTGCCTGGTCATGGTGTGCCTTTGGGGAAGCCCGCGACATACCATCATTGCCCAGGGCCGTCGACCCTTGCACGGCAGGCTCAGCGCGTGATTTCGGTGCCGATGCCTTCGTCGGTGAAGATCTCGAGCAGCACCGCGTGACGCACCCGGCCGTCGATGATGTGCGCCTTTCGGACGCCGCCAGCCAACGCGCTCAAAGCACAGTCGACCTTCGGAATCATCCCACCATCGATGACCCCATCGAGCTTGAGAGCCTCGATCTCGGACGCGCTCAGGGAGCTCGCTACCTCGCCGTCTTTGCCGCGCACTCCTTCGATGTCGGTCAGCAGCACGAACTTCCGCGCGGGAAGTGCCTCGGCCACTTTGCCGGCGACCGTATCTGCGTTGACATTGAGCGACTTCCCTTCAGCGTCGACCGCCACCGGAGCGATCACCGGAATGAAGCCGTCGTCGACGAGCCGGCGCACCACCTCCGGATTGACCTGCGTCACCGTTCCGACGCGGCCTGGGTCGACCCACTTCCCGCTTTTGGTCTTCATCTTGTCGACCTTCGTGCCCCGAAGGAAGGCGTCGTCCTTGCCGGTGAGCCCGACGGCGCGGCCGCCATGCCCAGCGATGAGTGACACGATCTCCTGATTGATCTTGCCGCCCAAAACCATCTCGACCACTTCCATGGTGTGGTCGTCGGTGACGCGGAGCCCATCCAAGCGCTCCGAAACCACCCCAAGGGCCTTGAGCATGTCGTCGATCTGAGGCCCTCCCCCATGCACCACGACCGGATGAAGCCCCACGTATTTCATCAGCACGACATCGCGCGCGAAGCTATCCCGCAGCGCCGGATCCACCATCGCATTTCCGCCGTACTTGATGACGAAAATTTCACCGTGGAAGCTCCGGATATAGGGGAGCGCCTCCTGAAGCGTGGCTGCTTTTTGGATCAGATCGTCCACGGGAGAGCGTATAGCAGAGGGGCGTGCCAGTGGCAGCGCCGGTTTGGTTGCACCACCCGCCCACCCCCACCCGTAGTCCTGTTTCACTCTCACGCGAGTGAGCAGCGTGCCTGCCGCGCCCTGCGCTTTGCTTGGGCTTGGCGGCGCATTCGCGCCGGGCTTCGCCCTGCGGGCTCGCGCTTTCGCGTGCAGGGGGTTTGACATTTGGGGCATTTGGCATAAACAGTCAGCTCTGATTGTTTTTGAAGTCGAGGGACCATGGGCAAAGAGCTGAGATTTGATGGGCGGGTCGCGATTGTTACCGGGGCCGGGCAGGGGCTGGGCCGTTCGCATGCGCTCTCGTTGGCGTCGCGTGGTGCCAAGGTCGTGGTCAACGATCTGGGTGGCTCGACGTCGGGCGAGGGGAAGTCCGCGGAGACCGCCGACTTGGTCGTCGAGGAGATCAAGCAGGCGGGCGGAGAGGCGGTGGCCAACTACGACTCGGTCGAGGACGGCGATGCAATCGTGCGGACGGCGATGGACGCATGGGGTCGCGTCGACATCGTGATCAACAACGCAGGCATCCTACGCGACAAGTCGTTCAAGAACATGACCGACGCCGACTGGGACATCATCTTCCGCGTCCACAACTACGGCGCCTACAAAGTCACCAAGGCAGCTTGGCCGATCATGACCGAGCAGGGCTACGGCCGCGTGCTCTTCACGACGTCGTCGGCGGGCATCTATGGGAACTTCGGGCAAACCAACTACGGGTCGGCCAAGCTGAGTCTCGTCGGATTCGCGAATACCCTTTCGCTCGAGGGGCAGCGCAAAAACGTGCTGGTCAACACGATCGCGCCGTTCGCCGCGTCTCGCCTGACCGAGGGCCTGCTTCCTCCTGCGGTGTTTGATTCCCTCAAGCCCGAGTACGTGACCCCGCTGGTCGCCTATCTTTGCAGTGAGGACAACGACACTACCGGCGGTGTGTTCGAAGTCGGTGGCGGATTCTATGCGGGTCTGCGTTGGGAGCGAACCAAAGGGAAACTGTTCCGAATCGGTCGCGAGGTTTCACCGGAGGCGATTCAGTCGAGTTGGAAGCAGATCAACGACTTCAGCGAGAGCGAGCACATCAGCAGTGTGATGGAGTCACTCGGGCCCATCATTCAAAACGTCGAAGCGGGTCCGAGCAGGGGCGGCAACGAGTTCATCGACGTCGACGAAGCCCTTGATGCGAAGTATCCGGACCGCACTTCGAGCTACGATGAGCAGGATCTCGCCCTGTACGCGCTGGGTGTCGGGGCGGCCACGGATCCAAACGACGACGAGGGGCTTCGCCTGGTCTACGAGGGCCACGGCGGCGGCATGAAGGCGCTGCCGACCTATGCCGTGATTCCAGGCACCAATGCGATCCTCGGTTTTGCGAAGGAAGGCATCACCGCGCCAGGCCTCAACTACGGCCTCGACCGGCTCCTTCACGGCGAGCAATACATCGAGCTCGCACGCCCGCTTCCTTTAAAGGCAACGCTAACCACCAAGGGTGTGGTCAAAGACATCTGGGACAAGGGCAAGGGTGCTCTCGTCGTGACGGCACTCGACTCGTATGACGAAGATGGCGACCTGTTGATCAAGAGCGAAATGACGGCATTCATTCGAGGTGCCGGGGGCTGGGGTGGCGACCGAGGTCCGAGCGCCGACATCAACGTGCCTCCCTCACGGGAGCCAGACGCCGTGGTCGAGGATGCGATTCCTGCGAATCAGGCGTTGCTCTACCGCCTCAGCGGAGACTGGAACCCGCTCCATGCCGACCCGGGCATGGCCCAGGCGTTTGGCTTCGAGCGGCCGATCCTGCACGGCCTCTGCACGTTCGGGTACGCCGGCCGGCGGGTGCTCGAGAAATTTGCGCCGGAGGGGAATCCCGACTTCTTCAAGAGCATCAAGGTGCGCTTCGCCGACAACGTGTACCCGGGCGACACCCTCATCACCGAGATGTGGAAGGAGTCAGACCAGCGCGTCGTGTTCCAGTGCAAGGTCAAGGAGCGTGATTCGGTCGTGATCTCGAACGCCGCAATCGAGCTCTTCGAGGCGCTTCCGAAACCGAAAGAAAAGAAGAAGCCAGCTGCCGATGCAAGCGCTGGGGGCTCCATCGAGCCGATAGCCGCGGATGTGATCGCGGCAGTCAGCCAGTTCCTGGCCAAGAATCCGGGCATCGCAGAGAAGGCGCAGACCGTGTTCCAACTGAAACTGAGCAATCCGGACAGCCTATGGACGATCGATCTCAAGACCGGCACCGCAGGCGCCGGCGAAACCGCCAAGCCCGACGCCACGCTCCAGCTGTCGGACGCCGACTACGTGGCACTTCAGAGAGGCGAGGCTGATCCGATCAAGTTGTTCTCGAGCGGGAAGCTCAAAGTAGCCGGCGACATGATGAGTGTGAACAAGCTCGAAGCGCTGCTCAAAATGCCGTTCGACCTCGTCCTCGACGAGGCACGGACGCGTTCGGGCGGCGCTGGGGAAGCGCCCGAGGCGGCGGACGGAGGTGCGTCGGCTGCCCCGCCTGCAACGGCGCCCCAGGAACATGAGCCCTTCGCACCCAGGCTCTTCGAGGCCCTCGCCAAGCGCCTGCAGGAGCAACCGAGCCTCGCCGACGAGGTCGGCGCGGTTCTACAGTTCCGCGTACGGGATCCGGATTCCAAATGGGTAGTGGACCTCAAGAACACGCCTCCGGCGCTCAAGACCGGCGAAACCGATGGTGCCACGACCACCATCATCATCGCTGACGCGGATCTCGCGCAGCTCAGCAGCGGTGAGACGACCCCGCAATCGCTTCACCAAAGAGGCAGGCTTCGTGTCGACGGTGACATGGAGCCGGCACACCGCCTCAACTTTCTCAAGGGCCTGATCTAAACTCGCGACTAGGAACGCGAAGGAGCAACGATGGGACGCAAGGTAAACGTAATCGGAGTCGGCATGGTGCCATTCGCCAAGCCGGGCCAGAGCGAGGACTACAACGTGATGGCTGCCA
>Ga0209456_10000065_pt1 | contig 52642 bp, 48 predicted proteins | sample COG_11_FD_184755 | JGI IMG/M metagenome (GOLD analysis project Ga0209456, IMG submission 184755) | Pelagic marine sediment microbial communities from the LTER site Helgoland, North Sea, for post-phytoplankton bloom and carbon turnover... | ecosystem: Environmental > Aquatic > Marine > Neritic...
GGTCGTCATGGAATGGCGCTCGTTGATTGGCCGCTACACCCGAGGTGGCATTCGCGCCGCCGCCCGCCGAAGTGCGCCTCCCCGGATACCGCCAGTACCTTCGATGGCTCCAACGCCTCGGAGGGACTCGGACGAGTGAGGCGAGCCGCCGCCAACCCGGCGTCCGATCAGCCCGTCACTCGAGCGGAAGCCCGCAGAGCGGATCGTCGGGCGCGCATCCAGGCTTCTTCGCAGGGCGAGCCTTGCGCTTCTTCTTGCTCGAGGCCGCGGCCTTTTGCCGGGCTTGTTCCTTCTGTTCGGTCTCCTCGAGGCGTGCCTTCAGAGCGTCCTTGTCGCGCTCGGCGGCTTCCGCCCGCTCCGTCTCCGTGAGCAGTTCTGCCTCGGCCTGCTCCTTGTCCATCGCGGCTCGGCGTTGCTCTTGCTTGGCCAACTCTTCGGCCATCGCCTGACGTTCGAGAGCGGGCTTCACCACGAACGCATAGCTGCCTAGCGCGCCGAGCAGGATCACGACGACCCCTCCGAGCACCATGCGGCGTGCGCGAATCTTGGCCTTTTCGACGGCGGTGATCGCCGCCATTTCTTTTTCGTGCGCGAGCATCCGTCGCTGCTCGGCCGTGCGGGCCTTGGCTTCTTCTTGCAGTTGAACGCGGAGCTCGGCCTGCTTGGCTTCGCGCACGCGCAGCTCCTGCTCTTCACGGCGCGCACGCTCTTCCGCCAGACGGGCTTCGTTCTCCGCTTGCAGTCGCGCTTGGTCCTCGTCGCGCCGTTGCCGCGCTTCGGCTTCCGCACGCTGTCTCGCGTCTTCGGCTCGCCTCAGCTGCTCTTCCTCTTCAGCCGTGACGCGTGCCGCCTGAATGGTGTGCAGCTCCAAGAGCTGGTCCGCGAGTGAATCTTTCCTCGGCCCTTCGTGCATTTGTGTTCCCTGCCTCCTCAAAGATTCTGGCAAATCCGGAGGGCCATTGCCCATGAGTTTTCGTCCGCCCATGCGATCCATGACGTGCCAGACACAGAAAGGATCTGCCTTGTGAGATCGGGTACAAACCCGGTATGCTTCAGCCCCCCAGCACCAGAAAAAGGGGACAGTCCCCTTTTTCAAAGGGTTAACCGTTCAGAAAAAGGGGACTGTCCCCTCTGTAGCAACGAGGTATGCCGACATGACTGAAGAGAACTACGGCCTCGGCACGCGTGCGCTCCACGCCGGCCAGGAACCCGACCCCACGACGAACGCGCGCGCCGTGCCCATCTACGCGACGACCTCGTACGTGTTCAACGACACCGATCATGCGGCTGCCCTGTTCGGGCTCGCCGAGTTCGGGAACATCTACTCCCGCATCATGAATCCAACCGTCGACGTGCTCGAAAAGCGTTTGGCCGCGCTCGATGGGGGCGTGACTGGGCTTGGCTTCGCGTCGGGGCAGTCGGCGGTCAATGCCGCGATTCTCACGCTCTGCCATTCGGGGCAAAACTTCGTGTCCGCCACCAGCCTCTACGGCGGAACCTGGACGCTGTTCAACAACACGTTCAAGAACCTCGGCGTCGAGGTGAGGTTTTTCGATCCGGCGCACCCAGAGCAGATTCACGACCTCGTCGATGAGAACACGCGCCTCGTCTACATCGAATCGATCGGCAACCCAAAGAACGACGTACCGGACTTCAAGGCCATTGCCGAGGCGGCACATAGCGCTCCGCACGGTGCCATTCCGCTGATCTGCGACAACACCGTGATGACGCCGATTCTGTTCCGGCCCTTCGAGCACGGGGTCGACATCAACGTCTACTCGACCACGAAGTTCATCGGCGGGCACGGCGCGCACATCGGCGGCGCGATCGTCGACTCCGGAAAGTTCCAATGGACCGACAACCGCGAAAAATGGCCAGAGCTCTGCGGCCCGTCGCCCAACTACCACGGTGCAGTGCTCGCCGACGCCCTCGCGCCCATGGGGAACATCTCCTACCTCGTGCAGGCACGCACGCACTGGCTCCGTGACACCGGAGCGGCGATGAGCCCATTTGCCGCGTTCCTGTTCCTGCAGGGGCTCGAGACCCTTCACCTTCGGATGCCCAGACATTGCGTAAACGCGCAAGCGGTCGCCGAGCACCTCGAAAAGCATGATGCCGTCGAGTGGGTGAACTACCCTGGCCTTCCGTCCCATCCCGACAACGAGCGTGCCAACCACTACCTGCCGGACGGGAAGGGCGCGATCCTCGGCTTTGGCATCAAGGGCGGCATGGAAGCGGGCAAGAAGTTCATCAACTCGGTGAAGCTCTGCTCCCACCTAGCCAACATCGGCGATGCCAAGACGCTGGTCATTCACCCGGCGTCGACCACTCACCAGCAATTGAGTCCGGCCGAGCAACAGCAGACGGGCGTCGTGCCGGAGTACGTACGCATCTCGGTCGGCATCGAGGATGTCAAGGACATCATCGCGGACATCGATCAAGCGCTTGCCGCCGCCGTGGGGTAAGCTAACCGACTCTCGTGGTGGTGGAGTTCGAAAGCACCGATTCGATGCGGAGCGGGAAACCGCTTCGCCATGTGCAGACGGCCGTCTTCCCGACGCCCATGAAGCTGCACCACGGCGGAGTGCTTCCATCCATCGACGTCGCGTATGAAACTTATGGGACGCTCAACGAGGATGGCAGCAACGCGGTGCTCATCTGCCATGCCATCACCGGTGACTCACACCTTGCCAGGCACGACGAGCACGACGATCCGGGCTGGTGGGAGGGGCTCGTCGGGCCGGGCAGGGCAGTCGACACCGATCGGCTGTTTGTCATTTGCTCGAACGTGCTCGGGGGCTGCCGGGGAACGACCGGACCTGCCACCATCAATCCGGCCACCGGGATTCCATATGGCAGCGATTTCCCCTTGGTCACCGTCGAGGACATGGTGGATGTGCAGAAGCGGCTCATCGACTTGCTCGGCATCAAACGCCTGCGCGCTGTCATCGGCGGCTCACTCGGAGGCCACCAGACACTCTGCTGGGCGACGCGTTACTCCGACTATGTCGAAACCGCGGTCCCTATCGCCGGGTCGGCGCGGGTGACGGCGCAGGCGATCGCATTCGACGTCGTCGGCCGAAACGCGATCCAATCCGACCCCCACTTCCACAGCGGCCAATACTACGGCACCGGCGACTTCCCCCAAACCGGTCTCGCGCTCGCACGGATGCTCGGGCACATCACCTATCTCTCGTCCGAGGCGATGACCCGAAAGTTCGACCTCGACCGTCATGCGCCGCGCGACATCGTCACCGATTTCGAAAAACGCTTTTCGGTCGGCTCGTACCTGGCGTATCAGGGCAAACAGTTCGTGGGGCGCTTCGATGCCAATTCGTATGTCACGGTCACGCTTGCGATGGACAATTTCGATCTCGGCGACACGCGCGAGAAGCGGCTCGAGGCATTCCGCTCGGCGCAATGCGATTGGCTGGTCATTTCGTTTTCGAGCGACTGGCTTTTTCCGCCGGCCCAGTCACGCGAGCTCGTCGCGATCATGACCACCCTCGGTCAGGCGGTTTCGTATTGCGAGATCGAAACCGACGGCGGACATGACAGTTTTCTCCTCCGGGACGACATCGAGGCCTTTGGCCCCTTGGTTGCCGCGAAGCTCGGCGCGCCGAGTCCGCAGCCGCCGCGAACGAGCGCCGAAGATGACCGCATTCTCGAGCTGATTCCCCCGGAAAGCTCGGTGCTCGACCTCGGCTGCGGAGAGGGAGACCTGCTGGCAAGGCTCAAAGAACGCGGCGCGCCGCTTCTTTGTGGGGTCGAAGTCAGCACCGACTTGATCGCAGAGACCATGCAGCAAGGCGTGGAGGCGATCGACTACGACCTGAACGTCGGCTTGCCGGAGTTCGACGACAATCGCTTCGACTACGTCGTGCTCTCATCGACCCTTCAAGCGGTTCCCAACGTCGAGCGTTTGCTCGAAGATGCGCTCAGAGTCGGCCGGCGCGCCATTGTCGGCTTCACCAACTTTGCGCATCGAACGCTACGCGAAATGTTCGGCCTCGAAGGCCGCGCGCCCAAGGCGCCAGGTTCGTATTCCTACGAGTGGTACAACACCCCCAACCGCCGCTTCCCCTCGATTCGAGACATGCTCGAGCTCTGCGAGAAGATGGGCGTCACCGTCGAGAAGGCGCGCTACTACGATGACACCGAGGGCCGCCTCATCGGCGACGACGAAGATGCAAACCTCGCCGCCGAAACCGCGCTCCTCGTGCTGAGCAAGAACAGCGGCTAGCCGTAGTGGTCAGCGTGAGCCTCGAAGCGGCTCCCGATCTGGTGAACCTGCCCGATGATGCTCCGGGCATGGTCGGGGTCGGTCCCGTCTTCAAAGCTGAATTCTACCGTGTCCGAAATGCCGCCAAAGCGTGCTTCGATCGCCTTCGGTAGCTCGTCATAGGTCGCGAACACACCGAACTCGTTCACCACATCGTCGGGCACCTCCGCCGCCATCTTCTTCCACTGCCCCGTCTTCGACATGTGCTTGAGCTTCTGCGCCAAGTCGTCCCAGCCGTGGAGGGACATCACCGGCAAATAGGCAGGGGTCGAGCCATAGAACGCCACGCGATACCGAACCCACTCGCGATTCTTCATGACCGTCTCTTCGTCGGGTCCGGTCATGATGAAGCCGCCACCACAGACTTCGAGCTCGCTTCGTGGGCGCCCGCTCGCAGCCAAGCCGCGTTCGATCGCCGGCCAGGTGACCTCTTGCAAGTACTTCTGCGTGCAGAAGAAGTGCAGCCGAAGGCCGTCCGCGATGCTTGCCGCTGACTCGATCATCTTGGGTCGAACCGCAGCGAGATACACCGGCACCATCGGTAGATTCGACTTCGGCGGCGTGAACTCCGGCGTCATCAGCGAGAACTGATAGTGCTCGCCCTGGTAGTCCAAGGGCTTGCCTAGCTCCCAGCAGCGCCAGATCGCCCGAAGCGACTTCACGTACTCGACGATGCGGCTTCGCGGAGCCTTCCAAGGCGTGCTGAACCGGCGCTCGTTGTGGGCCCTGACTTGCGTACCTAGCCCGAGGCCGAAGCGCCCGCCGGAGTTCGTCTGGATCGCCCAGCTTTGCTCTGCGACCACCATCGGGCTTCGCGGAAACGCGACGGCGATCGCCGTGCGCGCGTGAATGCGTTTGGTCGCGTTTGCAGAGATTGCGGCGTTGAGAATGGGGTCGTTGGTGATCTCCGGAATCGCAAACCCATCGAACCCACAGGCCTCGGCCCGCTGGCTAGCCGCTGCCACCTTGGACCAATCGTTGACTTCCATACTGAACGTGTCGACGCGCATTCGCCGTTCCTACCACGGTTTCGGCTTGACCGCCGTCGAGCTCAGCGTTGAAAATCCGCAGTCATGAACGCAAACACGCATGTCGCCGTCGCGGCCCTGGCCATTGCGGTCGCTTGGGGTTGGCCGGGACCCGGTCACGCGGAGGACGCTTCCATTGCTTCGAGCGTGGTGCAGCTCTCCGTCTACTCCGATCCCCCGGACCTGGCGACGCCTTGGCAAACCGACGGCACGACGCTCTACTATGGCTCGGGGGTCATCATCGAAGGCCGCCGCATTCTCACCAACGCCCATGTCGTCGAAAGCGCCGTCGGTATCGAAGTGAAACGCGCGGACGGAAGCGAACGATTTCCCGCAAAAGTCGTCTTCATCAGCCACGATGCGGACCTGGCGCTCGTCGAGGTCGAGAACCCCCGATTCTTCGAAAATGCACCGGCCATACCGATCGGTGACATGCCAAAGCTTCAGCAAGAGGTCGTGGTCTACGGGTTCCCCATCGGCGGGGTGACGCTTTCGATCACGTCCGGGATCGTCTCTCGCGTCGAAATAGACGCGTACATGCAATCCCGCCGCAACCTGCTCTCCGTGCAAATCGATGCCGCGATCAACGAAGGCAATAGCGGCGGCCCGGTAGTGAGCGACGGCGCTGTTGCAGGCATTGCCATGCAAGGCATGGATGACGCCGACAACGTGGGGTACATGATTCCGAGCCCGGTCATCCGGCACTTCCTCGAAGACGTGGCGGACGGGCGGTACGACGGGTTTCCGCTCCTCGGCATCGATGTTCAGGACATGGAAAGCGCTGCACAGCGGCGTGCAGCTCGAATGGGTCCGTCCGCGACAGGCGCGCTCGTGACACGGGTGGACTACGGTGGCCCCTCGTATGGCGTCCTGAGACCACGGGACGTGCTCTTAGCCATCGACGGCCGAGGGATTGCCAACGACCTCACCGTGTCCTGGCCCGGCGTTGGCCGTGTCGATTACGAGGTCATATCCCAGAGCAAGCAAATCGGTGAAACGGTCACGGCAACCATTCTGCGCGACGGCACGAAGATGAAGAAGACGATCAAGCTGACGCCGCATTCGCCCCTGGTGCCCGGCCGGCGGACCACCGAATGGCCACGCTACTTCCAGTTTGCCGGCTTGGTGTTCCAACCGCTCAGCGAGGAACTGATCGACGAACCCGACGCGGTGTATCCCGATTCGCTCAACTACGCCGTGGTGAACAATCTGGTGACCAAGGCTCGCCGCGAGATCATCGTGCTGGGACAGGTGCTCCCGCACGGGGTCAATCGTGGCTACCAGGAGTGGGGGGGCGAAACGGTCCGCCTCGTCAACGGTGTGGTCCCACGCGATCTGAAGCATTTGTCTTCGATCATCGACCAGGCGCAGGGGAAATGGCTGCGGATCGTCACTGGAGACGGCTGGGTGCTGACCCTCGACCTCGATGCCGCCCGCCGAGCCAACCGGCAGATCCTCGACGACTACGGGATTTCAGAGGATCGGTACCTCGGGCGCGACGCCGAGCCGTCACGAAGTCGCCGAAAACGCCGTCCGTAATCCGATTTGGACGCTCTCTGGACAAGCTCTGGCCAACTGCTACCTTTCCCCAATCGCCCATCAGGGGCGCGGTAGCCCACCGTGGGCTGCCGGCACGCTGCCGACCTGTTCCTACCAGACCCGCACCGTGACACGAAACAGCGGTTAAACGGTTCGTAGAAGACATCGGCAAGAAGACGCGAAGCAAGCGCTCGGGACAGTTCCCGTCGCGACGCTCCGCACATTGATCAGAGAGAGACAGAGAGCATGAGCAAGAAACTATTCGTAGGTGGCCTGAGCTGGAACACGACAGACAGCGAGCTTCAGCAGGCTTTTGAGGCGTGCGGCACAGTTGCCGAGGCCAAGGTGATCACCGACCGGGAAACCGGTCGCTCGCGGGGCTTCGGCTTCGTGACATTCGAGGACGAAGGTAGCGCGAGCCGCGCGGTCGAGGAGCTCAACGGCTCCACGCTCGACGGCCGCACGATCCGTGTCGACACGGCCAATGATCGTCCGAGAAACGACCGCCGATCCGACAATCGTTGGTAAGCGTCGCTCCGAATGACCACGAGTCGTAACGACTTCGAATCTCTCGGGCTCGGCGAAAAGTTTCGCCGAGCCCTGAGAGACGTGGGCTACACAGAGCCCACGCCGATCCAATCCCAGGCCATTCCCCAGCTGTTGCAGGGGAGAGACCTATTGGGCATCGCTCAGACGGGGACCGGCAAAACGGCAGCGTTCGCGTTGCCTCTGTTACAGCGCTTGGATGAGGAAAACTCGCCAGCAAGACCCCGGCGGCCGCGCGCGCTGATTCTCGCGCCCACTCGCGAGCTCGCCCTCCAAATTCACGAAGAGCTCGAGCGCTTCGGTAAACACACCAGGCTTCGTCACGCGTTCATCTTTGGTGGCGTGAGTGCGAACCCTCAGATCAAGGCCCTCAAACAGGGCCTCGACGTAGTCGTGGCGACCCCCGGCCGGCTCCTCGACTTGGCAGGTCAGCGTTACATCGATCTCTCGGAGGTCGAGGTGCTGGTGCTCGACGAGGCCGACCGCCTGCTCGACATGGGATTCATCCGCGATGTGAAGCGAATCGTCGATCAGACGCCCAGGACGCGTCAGTCCCTTCTCTTTTCTGCCACGATGCCCAAGGCCGTTGCGGCGCTTGCCCGAGAGATTCTCGACGATCCGATTCGGGTGGATGTGTCGCCAAAACAGGTGACCGTGAAGGAAATCGACCAGCGATTCGTCATGGTCGGCACCGGCGATAAGCAGCGCATGCTCGAGCATCTGCTCAAAGACGACGAAGTTTCCCGGGCCATCGTTTTCACGCGGACCAAGCACGGCGCCAACAAGGTCGCTCGGAAGCTCGAAAACGCCGGCATTGGCGCCGAAGCCATTCATGGCAACAAATCACAGGGCGCGCGTCAGCGCGCGTTGCAGAGTTTCAAAAACGGGGACGCGTGGGTGCTGGTTGCGACCGATATCGCAGCGCGCGGCATCGACATCGATGCGGTCTCCCATGTGTTCAACTACGAGCTGCCGCACGAGCCGGAGAGCTACGTGCACCGAATCGGCCGGACGGGCCGTGCGGGTGCTACCGGCGCTGCTTGGTCGCTGGTGGATCCCTCCGAACGCAGCAGGCTTCGTGCCGTGGAGAAATTGATCCGGTTCTCGCCTTCAGAGATCGCGGTCGATCTTCCGCCAAGAGAGCTCGCCGAGCCAGCCGAGCCAAGACGAGTCAGCCAGCCCCGTCAACGAAGTCGTCGACGCGCTTCCACCAATCGAACAGCCAACGCCGCCGCGCTTCCCCGCACGGGATCTCGTCGGCGCTGACACGCCAGATTCGAACTTGAATCTCGGTCCCGACCACGGTGCCGCTCAACAAGTCAGTCGCGTTTGCAAGGCCTTCGAGCCCCCGGTGCGCGACGATGAGCACGTCGGTGCCCGGGGCAGCGTCGAGTAGGCCGAGCGCGCCACCGGGCTTGGGCGGCAGACAATGCTTGAACGACTCGGCAATCTGCGCGAGGTCCGGGTGCGTCTTGACGAGCCTCTTGAGGGCGATTTGCTTCTTGCGTTCGGTGAAGCGGGTGCCCTCCGGGTAGAGCAACACGCCTTGGTCGCCGAGGTTTTCCGCCAGTTTTCGAACTCCCGCCAGCTCTTCATGGACAGGGCCGCCGCGGTCGATGAAGTAGTTGGGCGAGGCGTGACCGGCGACGTCGATGCATGGGTCGACGAGGAGCTCACGCTTGAACACGTACCGGAGCCGTAGCCCTTTGGCGTTGGAGATGAACGTGACCGGGAGAGCGGTGTCGATGATGCTCGCGTGGCGGATGAACACCAAGATGGGCCCGGGGAGGATCTGCTCGTCGCCTTCGACCGACACGGAGAGCGAAAGAAATCGGGCAAGCCACGCGAACAGCGAGCTACCCCACCAGCACTCGAGGCGGAAGAAGAGGTCTTCCCGCCGTTCTCGGTTGCCGAGCGTGATCAGGTAGATCGCAGCGGCGGCGGTCAGGCCGAGCAGCTCGATGGCGAGGTAGAACCACACGAACATCAGCAGCCGGAGGATCACGAACGAGCATCGGCGAAAGATGCCGATCACGAACGACACGGGGATCCACGCAGGCGCCAGTGCCGTGAGCAAGACCCACAACAGGAAATAGGTGGACACGGTCATGAGCCGGCGCCAGGTCGGGGACACGGAGGTCGAATGTGAAAACGCCAGCGCCTGCACGAACCGAGAGCGGCGCCGTAGGTCCGTAGGCCGCACCATGCTCCGTTCTTCGTGGGCTTCCATCATTCCTCGGGACCGAATTTATCTGGGAAACCCTTCCAACGAAAGCCCCCAATCGCAGCAGCGAGCGATTCCATCAGGGCGAGGCGACGATCGAGGCGATCACCTCGTCGAAGGCCGCGCTGTTTTCCGTTACAGTCGCGCTCGGGCCGAGAAACTTGAAGTAGTAAGGACCGCCCTGGGTGTTCACGATCGCTGCGAGCAAACGTTGGTTCGCCTGGGCCGCCTGCGGCTGACCGGCTGCGGCCATTCCACCGGCGAACTGGCCAGCGACCTCGAGCTTGGTGACGTCCCCACCCGCCACCTTGCTGGATGTCTTCTTCGCATCAGACACTGGTGAGCCGTCCGGATTACTGAACTGCCCGATCCAGCGATCGAGATTCTCCTGCGCCGAGCCTGCGCCTTGCGGCCCGAAGAAGAAGACGATCAGCTCAGCCGGGCCGGCCGATCCGGGTGCACTCAGCTGCGCGCGACGCATCGACGACTTCGGTGGCTGGGCCGCCCACTTGGCCGGCACCTTGAACGACACTGCGCCCACATCGATCATTCCCGACGCATCGGGTTGACCGTGTCCCTGACCGCCGCCCGGAGGGCTCGACGGTGGAGCCATTCCCGCGTGCGGATCTTGCGTCGGAGCCATCCCCGCGTGCGGGTCCTGTGTACGCCCGGGGTGTGCACCACCGCTTTCGGTCGTCCCGACTTGTGGGGTCGCGCCGGCTCCCTCCTTCGGGGTAGGCCCTTTGCTCTTACAGCCCGCAACGAGCAGCAGCGCCATGGACACCAAGAAAACATGAAGCGATCGAGTCATCATCGGCGTAGTGGAGCACGAGAGATCGCTGTGCGCACCCACGAACATTAGTTGACCATAGTTGTTGACCATAGTCGTTCTGAACGCTATGTAGAGATCATGGAAGATCGGCCTGAAACCGTCGTGATTTCGGAGTTTAAGGCAAAATGCCTTGGAATTCTGCGGAGAGTGCAAAAGACGGGTCGCCCGGTGGTGGTCACCAGGCGAGGTGAGCGGGTGGCCGAAATCCATCCGCCTTCTCCCGTCGAAGCCGAGCCCGATTGGCTTGGTTCGTTCGCCGAGCGGGGGCGAATCACCGGTGACCTGGTCGAGCCGATCGCCGCCGATGACTGGGAGGCACTTCGTGAGTAGGGAATACCTGCTCGATACCCACGTCTGGCTATGGAGCCTTCTCGAGCCGGATCGCCTTCGAAATAAGACGAAAGCTCTTCTGACGGCGCCCGACTCGACGCTGTGGCTTTCGCCCATTTCCGTCTGGGAGACGACGATGTTGGCGGGGCACGGGAGGCTGGACCTCGACACCGACGCACGCGGGTGGGTTCAAGACGCAATCACAGCCAGCGGCATCGGCGAAGCAGCGCTCAACAACGAAGTCGCGCTCCAGTCGCGCGAGCTGAAGCTCAAACACGACGACCCGGCGGATCGGTTCATTGCGGCGACCGCGAGCGTCTATCAACTTACTCTGGTAACAGCGGATGAGCGGCTCTTGCGTGGTAAGGGCTACGACGCGATTCGAGGCTAGCGATGCGACGCGTACGAGGATTCATAGATTTGGTGTTCGACGTCGTCGAGGAGACGACCAATCTGGTCGAACGAACCCACGACGCGGTCGTCGAGCGCTCGGTGCGGCGGTTTGCTCCGGTCGAGCCTGCCAAGAGCACCGCAAAGGTCGTCACGGGTGTTCAGACCGCCATTTCGAGCGGAATCTTCGAGTCGGTCCGCGTGCTCAACGAAGTGAGTCGCTGCACCGTCAACGCCGTTGCCGATGTTGCCGAGGCAGGTCTCAACCAAGCGTCCGAGCCCGATGAGTTCGACCTCACGACACCGATCCAGTCCAGCGCTGCGGGATCAGTGACCTGGTACGTCGACTACCTCCAGTCGTCGATCAACGGTTTTTGGGGAGACTACCTCAGTCGAAAGAACAGCCGTCTCGACCTCGGCATGACCATTCGCGACCATGGGAAGCGGGTTCCGATCACGCCGGAGGCCTTTGCGGTCGCCTTTCCGAATCCGACGAACAAGGTTTGTGTCTTCGTGCATAGCCTGGCGGCGACTGAGTGGCTGTGGAGCCTTTCGTCGGAGCATCACTACGGCGACCACGACGTGACCTTCGGCACCCGGCTCGCGGACGATCTCGGTTTCACGCCGATCTACCTTCGCTACAACACGGGACGACACGTCTCCGAAAATGGGCGTGCGTTGGCCAAGTTGATCACCGAGGCGCTCGAAGCGTATCCGGTGCCGGTCGATGAGATCGCGCTGGTCGGGCACAGCATGGGTGGTCTGGTTGCGCGGAGCGCGGCGCACTACGCGCGCGAGCACGACGAGCCGTGGGTCGGGCGCCTTCGTCACGTGGCCTGTATCGGCTCACCGCATCTCGGCGCGCCGCTCGAAAAGGCCGTGAACCTGTTGACCGGTGTCCTGAAGAAAGTCGACGCAGCCGGCGCCCAAGTCCCGGCGGAGCTGCTCAACGCTCGAAGCGCGGGCGTCAAAGACCTCCGCTATGGCTACACGGTCGACGAAGAATGGACCGGCAAGGACCCGGACGAGGTGTTTGCCGATGCACGCCGCAACGTTCCGCTGGTCGATGGGGTCGGGTACTACTTCCTGGCCACGACGATTTCGCATGACCCCGAGCATCCCCTCGGCCAGCTGCTCGGCGATTTGATGGTTCGCCTGCCGAGTGCCTCCGGAGAGGCACCCGAGCCGGCCCGCCGAATCCCTTTTTCGGGCGGCGCGGTGTTCCCCAGGATGAATCACGTGCACATTGCCAGCCACCCCGACGTCTACGACGCCTTGCGCGACTTGTTGGCGGGCTAGATCCGCCACTTGCGCCCGTGTGGGCCGGACCTATCTCAATTTGCGGAGCGCAGTTACTCTCGAACTGCCGGCAAGGAGACACCACAGCATGGACTTGGGAATGATCGGCCTTGGCCGAATGGGATCGAACCTGGTGCGCAGGCTGATTCGTCACGATCACCGAGCGGTCGTCTACGACGTCGACCCCGCGTCGGTGGCCGCCCTGGTTTCGGAGGGGGCCGAGGGTGCCCGGAGCCTCGCCGAGCTTGCCGACAAACTGGACCGTCCCCGTGCGGTCTGGGTCATGGTGCCTGCTGGCATCACCGGACAGGTCATCGACGAGCTCGCCTCTCATCTACACGCGGGCGACATCATCATCGACGGCGGCAACTCGTTCTACCAGGACGACCTGGATCGGTCGGCGGCTTTAGCCGATTTGGGCATTCGATTGCTCGACGTGGGTACGAGCGGCGGCGTGTTCGGGCTCGAGCGCGGCTTCTGCTTGATGATTGGCGGCGACACCGATGCGTTTCACCAACTTGAACCGATCTTTCACGCCCTTGCGCCGGGCGTAAACGCGGCCGACCGGACGCCGGGCCGGGACGGCGCGCCTCTTCCCGCCGAACATGGCTATCTGCACTGCGGGCCGAGCGGCTCCGGCCATTTCGTGAAGATGGTTCACAACGGAATCGAATACGGCATGATGGCGGCCTACGCGGAAGGCCTGAACATCCTCAAGCACGCGGGCGTCGGTCTCGCCGGCAGCACTATCGATGCCGAAACCACCCCGCTTCGGCGACCGGAGCACTATCGATACGAGCTCGATATTCCCGAGGTCACCGAGCTTTGGCGGCGCGGCAGCGTCATCTCCTCGTGGCTGCTCGACCTCACTGCAGCCGCGTTCGTCGAGAACCCGGAGATGGACGGCTTCACCGGGCGTGTCTCGGATTCCGGCGAGGGACGGTGGACGGTTCTCAGCGCGGTGGAGGAGGGCGTTCCCGCGCCCGTTCTGACCGCTGCGCTCTTCAGCCGGTTCGACTCCCGCGACCGCGACGAGTTTGCCAACCGGGTCTTGTCCGCCATGCGTCAGCAGTTTGGTGGTCACCATGAAAAATTGGATCCGAAATGAAGGCTGCGAGCTACGCCGATGCGCTCATCCTATTTGGAATCACCGGTGATCTCGCGCGCAGGAAGCTGTTCTCGGCTCTCTACGACTTGACGGCTGCCGACCGTCTCGACATGCCGGTCGTCGGGGTGGCATCCCGCGCCTGGGACGACGAGACCTTGCGTCTTCACACTCGAAAGGCGCTCGAGGCCACCGGTCGTCCGATCGACGACCAGGTCTTTGCACGGCTCGCCGCCAACCTCTCCTATGTGTCGGGCAACTACCGCGATCCCGCCACCTACCGGGACATCCTCGATCGAGTTTCCGGGAGCACTTGCGCCGTGTCCTACCTCGCCATCCCGCCGGACCTGTTCAACGATGTCGTCGAGGGCTTGGCTTCGGTGGGTCTCAACCACCGCGGGCGCCTCGTGCTGGAGAAACCGTTCGGTCGTGATGCACAGACGGCCAAAGAGCTCAACGACATCGTTCACCGTCACTACCCCGAGGGTCGGGTCTATCGAATCGATCACTTCCTCGGGAAGGAGGCCGTCCAGAATCTGATGATCTTCCGCTTTTCCAACACCGTCTTGGAGCCGATTTGGAATCGCCACTACGTGCGCGGCGTGCAGATCACCATGGCCGAGGATTTTGGCGTGGAGGGCAGGGGCTCGTTCTACGACAAGGTCGGAACGCTGCGCGACGTCGTCCAAAACCATCTGCTGCAGGTGCTTGCCTTGCTCGCCATGGAGCCACCGGTGTCTGAAGATCCCGATTCGCTTCGCGACGAACGGGTCAAGGCCTTGAGGGCCATCGTGACACCGACGCCCGACGACGTCGTGCGCGGTCAGTATGCGGGCTTTCGTGAAGAGTCGGGTGTCGCCGCCGGCTCGGACACGGAGACGTACACCGCGGTGCGCCTCGAGCTCGATTCATGGCGCTGGGCCGGAGTTCCCTGGATCATCCGAGCGGGCAAGGGCCTGGCATCGACAGTAACCGAAGCGGTCGTCGAATTTGCGCGTCCGCCACGCCCACTGTTCGCGGACGCGAACTGTCGGCCGGGTCCCAACCGATTGACGTTCCGTACCAAGCCCGACGACGGGATCAGTTTTTCGATGCAAGCGAAGAAACCGGGACCGGCCATGGTCAGTCGACCGATCGAGTTGCACCTAGAGCACGATCGGCCACGGGGCCGCGACTCGTACGACCGACTGATCGGGGATGCGCTTCGTGGCGACCCCGCCCTGTTCGCGCGTCAAGACGGGGTGATGGAGGCCTGGAGAGTCGTTGAAGAGGTACTGTCGGACGGCAGGCCGGTCGTTCCCTATCAACGAGGTAGCTGGGGTCCGCCCCAGGCTGACGCGCTGCTCGGCTCCGACTGGCGTTGGATCACGAAATGACAATGGGCTTGACGGATTGATGCGTGTCGTTCGCGCGGGAGATCAGCTGAGCAAAGCCGCCGCCGATGCGCTCGTCCTCCCGCTGCGGGCTGCGTTGCAGAGCAAACCGCGTGTCGCGTTGGCGCTATCTGGCGGCAAGACACCGTGGCCGGCGTTCGAATTGCTTGCTGAGGCCGATCTCGACTGGAATCGCGTCGACATCTACCAAGTCGATGAGCGGCTGGCGCCGGCCGGCGATCCGGCCCGCAACCTCGTCGGACTCAGGAACACTCTGCTCGACCATGTTCCAGCAACCGTGCATCCGATGCCCGTGGAAGCACCGGATTTCGAGAAGGCGGCCAGCCGATACGCCACACTTCTTCCGGAAGCGCTGGACGTCATTCACCTTGGCCTCGGCGAAGACGGGCATACCGCGTCCTTGGTTCCAGGCGACCCGGTGCTCGACGTGACCGACCGTCAGGTCGCCGTCACCCAAGCCTACAAAGGTCACCGTCGAATGACCCTCACGTTCCCTGCGTTGGATCGGGCGGGCGCGATCGTCTGGATCGTGTCGGGCGCGGGCAAGGCTTCGACGATCGATCGTCTGCTGGCGGCCGACCCGGCAATCCCCGCCGGGCGAGTGCCTCAGGAACGTGCCGTTTTGATCACCGACGGAGCGGCCAGCCCATGACGACGCGAGCCTTCATGACCGATGCTGGGGTAAGCGTCCCTGCCATCACGACGGACCAAATGCGCGAAGTCGACCGAGTCGCGATCGAGGAAGTGGGTCCGAACCTCTATCAGATGATGGAGAACGCCGGCCGCAATCTCGCAATCACTGTCCTCGAAACGCTTGGGGCCGATTGGACTATGGCTGGCCGACATCGGGATTCCCGCGGAGGTCTACCGGCGAGTCGGCATCGACGCGCCTGCCGGGCTATTCGGAGACCGCTTCCGGGTGCCCTTGCGCCCTTTTGGCGTTTGACGCGACCCAATGTAAAGCTGGAGTCCAATGGCGCCCAAACGACCTGCAAGCTCAGCCGCCGACGAAGTCCGCGCTGCGTTAGGCCCGGCGCTGCAGCGCTTCGGCCCGGACTACTGGCGCGAGCAGGACGCGGCCAAGACCTTCCCAACCGAGTTCTTCGAGACGATCGGCGACGCCGGGTACTTCGGCACCTTCATTCCGGAGGCTTACGGCGGCCTGGATGCGGGGGCGCGAGTCGCCGCGGTGCTGGTCGAGGAGATCAACCGCGCCGGCGGAGACGCTGCATCGGTCAACGCGCAGATGGCGATCTGTCGAACCCTGGTCCTTCACGGGACCGAAGCGCAGAAGAAGCGGTACCTGCCTGGCGTCGCGTCCGGCGAGATCCGCTTCCTCACCGTTGCAGCGACCGAACCGGATAGCGGTGCGAACATGACCGAGCTCGCGAGCATCGCACGCCGTGACGGCGGCGACTGGGTCATCAACGCGAGCAAGGTGCTGATCTCCTTCGCCGAGCAAACGCGTTTGATGATTCTTCTCGCCCGCGCCGACGAAGGAACGACGCTCTTCCTGCTCGACCTCGACGAGCTGGGGGGCAAGGTCGAAATGCATCCGATCGACCTGGTCGCGAATCGCATGACCGCGAGCCTGTTCATCGATGACCTTCGAGTGCCTGACAGCACGCGGATTGGACCGGTCGGTGAGGGCCTTCCCTGCCTGATGAAGGGCTTCGTGATTCGACGCGTGCTCGCGGCGTCCGAAGCGATAGGCAACGCGCGCTTTCTGCTCGACCGGAGCATCGAATACGCCAAGACCCGCAAGACGTTCAACCAGCTGATCGGGGTCAACCAGGGCATCCAGTATCCGCTGGTGCAGGCCTATGCCAAGGTCGAAGCCGCGGACCTGATGCGCTGGGACGTCCTCGACATCGAGGATCGCGGCGAGGACGCGGTGCCGCGCTCCGCGATGGTGAAGGTCCTGGCGTCGGAGGCGGCCTGGGAGGCTTCGCGCGCCGCGCTGACCACTTTTGGTGGCTGGGGCCTCGCGTCGGAGTATCACGTCGAACGCAAGCTCCGGGAAGGCACGGTCTACGTGTTCAACAACTTGCTGATGAACCTGATCGCCGACCGGGCTCTCGGGCTTCCAAAAAAGTAGCCCAAGAAGTAATCGAGGCGCTCAAGACGGCTCGGCGCCGGGCTGATACGCGCAGAGCGGATCCTCGCCGAGCGGATCGCCGGTCATCGCATAGGCTCGGGCGCGTGAGCCGCCACAGGCGAACTTGAACTCGCAACGACCACATCGGCCCTTGTAATTGACAGGGTCCTGAATCTCGTGGAGAGCTTCCGATTCGCGGTAGATCTCGTGAAGCGGCTGTTCCTTGACGTTCCCGAGCAGCGGGTAGGGTAAGAAGCCGGCCGGGTACACCTCCCCAAGATGAGAAATGAAGATCACGCCGTTGCCATCGCGGATGCCAAACGCCATCTGCCGAGCTCGCGCCTGGATATCTTCGAGCGGCATCCCCTCGGCGAGCTTCTGCTGAATCCAATAACGGCGATAGTGGGGCGCTTCGGTCGTGCCGACGCGGAACGGCGCTTCGTCGGAGATCGAATAGACCCAGGCGAGCAGCTTCTCCACGTCATCGGCGCTCGGCGTGCTGAGCTCGGAGCCACGTCCGACCGGCACCAGCAAGAACAGGCTCCAGCGGCGTACGGGAGGCGCAGCTGTGTCGCGGAGCAGCTCGTACATCGCTTGCACGTGAGGAAGTGTTTGCGCCGTGACCGTCGTATTGACCTGCACCGGAATGTCGAACTCCCGCGCCCATTGCAGCGCGCGCATCGAGTAGTCGAACGTGCCCGGCACATTACGGAACGCGTCGTGAATCTCGGCCGTCGGCCCGTCGAGGCTGACGCCCATCGCGCTGACTCCGAGCTCGTGAAATCGGTCGACCGTCTCGCGCTTCAGGAGCGGCGTCGTGCTCGGTGTGATCGACACGTGAATCGGTAGCGAGCGTCCGTACTCGATCAACTCACCAATATCTGGCCGCTTGAGCGGATCACCCCCGGTCAGCACGAGCATGCTGCCGAGCTCTTGAACGCTCCGCATCAGCGCCTTGCCCTGCTCGGTGGTCAGCTCGGCCGGATCGCGATGCGGGATCGCGCTGGCGCGACAATGTTGGCAGGCGAGGTCGCAAGAGATCGTCGTCTCCCAGTAGACGTTTCGCGGCTGGCGGCGGTAGATGAACCCTTGGTACTTGGTTCCGACGGTTTGAAGCTCCATCAACTGTGCTCTTTCTCGCGAACGACGCCACCGAGGCGGTCAGCCCATTTCTCTGGATAGCCCTCGTAGTACCGGGTCCACTGCCGGCCGGTCACTTCGCGAAACAAGAGGGCGTAGGCTGCACGCGAGATAGACGGCAAGCCGATGACCGGCAAGTAGAGCCAGCCAAGCAGTCGTGATTGACGGGTGTGCCCGAGCTCATGGGCGCGGTTTCGGGTGTCCAAGTCGTGCCAGCGGCTGTCCTCGCGGCTCCAGAAAACGATATGCCCGAGCGAGATACCCGTCCCCGTACTCTCCACCACCAAGCGGCCGTCCTCAAACTCGATGTGGACGACGCGCTTGAGCGCGGCTTCCGCTCCCAGCACCGCCACTCCGAGGGCGGTTTGCGGCGCCTCCCAAGCGATCGACAGGCCTCGGTGAAGCAACGACATCCTCGAAAGGTTAGCACCCAAGCGCAGAATCTCGAAGCTTCATCGCGTCACTCGAACAGAGCCAGATATGCGCCGTAGCCTTCCTTGGCAAGGTCTTCCTTTGCGATGAAACGTAGTGACGCGCTGTTGATGCAGTAGCGCATTCCGGTCGGTGCCGGGCCGTCCTCGAACAGGTGACCGAGGTGGCTGTCGCCGTGCCTGCTTCGTACTTCGGTCCGCGTGGACATGAGCTTCTGGTCGACGTGCTCCGTGATGTTCTCTTTGTCGAGCGGCTTGGTGAAGCTTGGCCAACCGGTGCCACTCTCGTACTTGTCATTCGAGCTGAAGAGAGGCTCCCCGCTGACGACGTCGACGTAGATGCCATCTTTTTTGTTGTCCCAATACACGTTGCGGAACGGCGGCTCGGTGCCTTCTTCCTGGGTCACCTTGTACTGCAACGGAGTCAGCTCGGCGCGGAGCTCGGTTTCGGCGGGCTTGTCGTAGCGATTGCTCTTGTCGGACATCGGTTTCTTCCCTGCGGCTTTGGGTTTCTTGGGTGCTTCGAGCGGCCTCTTGCTCCAGACGGCCTGGAGAAAGCCTTCGCGACCGGACCCCGTGCGGTAGCGCTTGTAGTGGCTCGGGTTCTTTTTGTAATAGTCCTGGTGATAGGCTTCGGCTGCGTAAAACGCCTCGGCCCATCGAAGCTCCGTCACGATCGGCGCTTTGAAAATACCACTCTTTTCGAGCTCGCGTTTCGATGCTTCGGCGAGCCTGTGTTGAGCCTGGTCGTACGCAAAGATCGCAGTGCGATACTGCTTCCCCCGGTCGGCGAACTGGCCACCGTCGTCGGTTGGGTCAATCTGTCGCCAAAACACCTTCAGCAGGTACTCATAGGCGATCACGGTGGGGTCGTACTTCACCTGAACCGCCTCGACGTGCCCAGTCCGTCCCGAGCTAACCTCGCGATACGACGGACCAGTCTCCTTGCCGCCCGTGTAGCCCGAGGTGACGCTCACGACGCCTTTGAGCTTTTCGAATGGCGGCTCCATGCACCAAAAACATCCGCCCGCGAAAGTCGCTTTCGCGAGCTTGCCGTCTTTCGCCGGCGTGCTGGCTTGCTTGACCCGTTCAGGCGGTGAGTCGGCGCGCGTCGACGCCATTCCGACCGCTACCAAAATGGCTACGACCAAAATCGGAAGGCCCAACGCGATCGTGCGCCCACTCTTCATCACCCCCGCTTAACGCCGCCACCCCCCAATTGTTTCAAAAAAGGGGACAGTCCCCTTTTTCAGGACGCCTCCGGCGACGGTTTGTCCGCCTATCGCCTATTTTTCGAGGAACAGTGTCTGCGTCGGGTAGGCAAACTCGATGCCCTCGTCCTCGAAAGTTCGGTAGATGCGGAGGTTGACGGCCTGGAGGATGTCCATGTGCTGCGCGTAGTCCGACGATTCGACATAATAGACGGTCTCGAAGTTGAGCGCGGAATCGCCGTAGGAGGCGAAGTGCGATCGATCGAAACGCACGTTCTCCTGCGCCGCGATCGCAGTCCGAATCAGCGATGGAATCCGTTCGAGCTTCTCGGCGGGCGTTTGGTAGGTGACACCCAGCGAGAAGACGACGCGTCGCTGCTCCATCCGTCCGAAGTTGCGGATGCGGCTCTGCAAGAGGTCGGAGTTGGAAAACACGAGCTGCTCGCCAGAGATACTGCGGATGCGGGTGGTCTTGATCCCGACGTGCTCGACCGAGCCCGCCATGTCGCCCACCACCACGAAGTCCCCGTGGACGAAAGGCTTGTCGAGCACGATCGAGAGCGAGGCAAAGAGGTCACCAAGGATGTTCTGCACCGCGAGCGCAATCGCGATGCCGCCAATGCCCATGCCGGCGACCAGCGCCGTGACGTCGATCCCGAGGTTGTCGATGACCAGCAAGAGAACGGTCACCCAGAGCACGAGCCGCGCAAGGAAGCTCAGCGCGTTCATCGTGGTGCGGTTGGCGCCGTCTTCCTCCGTTTTTCGGTAGTGCTCGAGCCAGATTTGGAGCCCGGCGCTGACCCAAATGCCGCCTTGGATCAGCGTCGCGATGATCACCGTCTGCAGAATGGCCAAGCGGACACTGGGCTCCAGCGTCACCCAAAGCGAGCCCGCGAAGACCGAAACGACGAGCAGGTAGAGGAGTTTGGTCTTTCGGAGCGCGCCAATGACGACGTCGTCGATGACCGTGTGGGTCTTTTGGGCGATCCGCTGCATGCGAACGATGAGCACTTGCTGGACGAGCCGCAGCAGGATCAGGACGCCAACCGTGACTCCAAGGGCGATCAGCCAGCGTTGTATTTCGTTTCCGTAGAACGAATCGGTGAGCTCGGGCATGCTAGCTTTTTGCAATGCCTTCGCGGACGAAGCAACCCTCCAAGTGATCGTTCACCAGGCCCATCGCCTGCATGAACGCATAGGCGGTCGTGGGGCCCACGAAAGACCAGCCGCGCCTTTTGAGCTCCTTGCTCAACGCCGTCGACGTGGGCGTCGTCGATAGCTTCATCAGAGCGGCTTGCGTCATCCTCCGTGGGCGCTCGCTCTTGGGCGGCACCCGCTCCCAGAAGAACGCCGATAGAGAGCCAAACTCCTCCTCGAGCTCGATTGCACGCCTGGCGTTGTTGATCGTCGATTCGATCTTGCCGCGGTGCCGGACGATGCCTGCGTCCCCGAGAAGCCGATCGACGCTACGACGATTGAAGCGCGCGACCCTGTGGTAGTCGAAACCAGCAAACGCCTTCCGGAAGTTCTCGCGTTTGCGCAGTATGGTCAGCCAGCTCAGCCCCGACTGAAACCCTTCGAGGCAGATCTTCTCGAAGAGCCGCACATCGTCGTGCACCGGCCAGCCCCACTCCTCGTCGTGATAGGCCGCGTAGTCGGGTGTGCTTGCCCCCCACCAACATCGAGCCAGCCCGTCGTCTAAGCGAACGAGCCCCTTCGGCAGCCGAGACATCGCAGCCCAAACTACCACATCAAAAAAAGGGGACAGTCCCCTTTTTCGGGTCTAGTCCCCGATCGAGATGGCTTGCTCTGGGCATGCGTCCACCGCGTCTTGAAGCGCCTCGCGGAGCTCCTCGGGCGGGTTCTCGTCCAAGATCACCAAGCTGCCGTCGGGGGCAAACGAAAAGAGCTCCGGGGCGGCGCCTCGGCACTGCGCGTGCAGCTTGCACTTGCTTCGGTCGAACAGGATTTTCATGGGTTACCCCTCCTCATCGAGCTTCGAGAATCGCCGGAAACTTCGTGAGGCCGCGCGTGAACGAAGACGACACGTATTCGAGCTCCTTGCCTTCGGCGAGGCGAATACTCTTTACCCGTTGCGTCATCTCCTCGAGCGAGAGACGCACTTCCAGGCGCGCCAGCGACGCGCCCAGGCAGAAGTGAGGACCGAGCCCGAAAGCGAGATGCTTCGCCTCCTTCGAGAAATCCCGGAAGATGTTGAACGTGTGCGGATCCTTGAACTTGCGCGGATCCCGGTTCGCGGCCGGATACGTGAGTCCGACCATCTGACCCTCTTTGATGACCTTGCCGTGCATCTCGTAGTCGCGAGTCGCGGTTCGATACATGTTTACGAACGGGCAGACCCAGCGGATGATCTCCTCGACCGCGTTCGCGATGAGGGACGGATCCTCGTAGAGCGCATCGTATTGCTTCGGATCTTCGGAGAGGCGTTCTAGGCCGCCAGCGATCGCGCTACGCGTCGTTTCTGCTCCGCCCACGTTGAGCAACACGTGCTCGAACAGGAGCTGCGACTCATCGAGCTTCTCTCCGTTGAGCTCCGCGTTGATCCAGATGGTGAGGAGGTCAGTGCCTTTGCATCCGGCGGCCATGCGGTCCTGATACATCTCTTCGTGATGCATGCAGAAGTTCTCGAATGCGTCGTTGACCTCGTCGGTGACGTACTCGGGACCGCATCCGCCGATCATGATTTCGTTGATCCACTGCTGAACCGATGCACGCTTCTCTTGCGGGATGTCCAGCATGTCGGCGATTAGTCGCATTGGCAGGGCTGCCGCCAAGTCGGCGACGATGTCGACCTCGTCCTTTTCAAGCATCGTGTCGACGAGCTCCGTGACGATTTCACGGGCCCGGTCTTCCATCTTGCGCATCTGGCGGGGCGTGAAGCCGGAAGACACCAGGGCGCGCTGCTTGTTGTGCTGCTCGCCGTCTTGATAAATCATGCCTGGGTCCGGCGGGATGTTCGGTCGGGCGCCTTCGCCATTGATGAAGGTCTCCGTGTCGCGTTCGATCGTCACGATGTCGTCGTATCGAAAGACCTCCCAGAGTCCGTTTGTCTCGTCGAAGTAGAGCGGCTCGTGCTCGAGGAAGTAGTCGTACATCTCGTACGGATTGTCGTGCGTCGATGGCGCGCAAAAATCGAGATTCTGAAACTTCGCTGGGCACTTGTTTTGCACGGGGTCCTCCGTATATCCGGCAGGCAGGATATAACTTTACTGTATGTAAACTAAACGTAGTTTAGAACAAGTTCTATTGCGGTCAAGCCCAATGAACGCCTCTGACAGAAAGATGACGGAACGGGGAGAGGGTTGCCTTTTTCCCGGACGCCTCCGGCGGCAGGTTGTCCCGCCCCACCGCCCCCACGCTATCGCCTACCTATTTGCGAGCCATGATCGCCCAGGTGCTGGAGGGCATGAAGACGCCGCCGTCGCGCAAGTAGGGCTTCATGAGCTCGGCCAGGTCGCGGCGGATTTCGGGGAGCTTTCGCTGACCCTCCTCCCCGGCCTCGCGGACGATCTCGCCCGACGGACCGACGAGGATCTGGTAGTCGATCGCTTCTTCGAGGTCGTTTCCTACGCATACATCCGCGTCGATGCGCTTGAAGACCTCGACCTCGGTGAAGCCGGCGGCCTCGAGCATCGCGCGATCGGTTTCCTCGCCAGCCATCGAGAACGGGCCCGGTCCGCAAGTCGAGGCGTTGTCGCCCGGAGGTGGCAAGTGGCGAAGGGCCACCTCCTTGGCCGCGCCCCAGCAGGGATTGTCCGCGAGCGAACGCCAGACGATCAAGCAAACCTTGCCTCCCGGCTTGAGGGCATGGTTCGCGTTTCGAAGCGCTCGCACCGCGCTTTGGAAGAACATCACGCCAAAGCGCGAGTAGGCCACGTCGAAGTAGCTTTCGGGAAGGTCGCAGACCTGCGCGTCGCCCACTGCGAAGCGCACGTTGCCTGCACCGGCCGCGTCGCGCTCCCGATTCGCGATGTCGAGAAAGGCATCGGTGCAATCGATGCCGACCACCTCTCCGCTGGGGCCCACTATTTCGGCGATTTCGAGGGCGGTTTCGCCGAACCCACAGCCAATGTCGAGCACCTTGTCGCCCGCGCGAATCCCGAAGTCGGCATAGGCGATGTCGCTGTGAATCTTGCCGTTGCCCGAGAGCAGATGCCGAAACCGAATCCACTTCGGCGTCAAAATCTCGTTCCAGCACTCCACAAACCCGAGGTTGTCGTCGGCGATGTTGCTCATGGCGTCTCCTCACTCTCCAAGCAGCGCAATGAAAGCCGCCACGGCTCCAAGAAGGATCAGCAAGACGATCAGCGTGACCCAGAGCCGTGTCGCCACAGGATCCTTCCAATCTCCTCCCATGTAAACCCTCAGTCTGCCAGTGTGTCTTTGTCGTCGGTGCTGAGAAAGACCTCGTGGATCGTGAGCTCGTTCGGCCCGCGGAACATCTCTTTGGGCGGACGGCTTCGATGTGCTTCGGCAAACGAAGGGCTCGTGGTCCAGGCAACGAAATCGTCAAACGACTTCCACCAGGTCTTGACTTCGTAGTAGCCGCTTTCGGCTGGACCACGGGTCCACTCACCAGTCTTGTGGTCGAGCTCCATTGGCCGCGGTCGGTGCACTTCATTTCGAATGAACCCCTTGGCCTGGTCCACCAAATGAACGCGCTTGCGAAAGCGGTCTTCGAAATCGATTTCATAGCCCTCGGCTACTGGGATGCGGTTGGTGACGACGATCATGCGCGGAGCATAGCGTGCTTCCTCGCCGTCGAACATCGGGGGGACTGTGCTAGGAAGGCCACGTGACCGATTGGCAGCTCAAACAGCATCCGACTTTCCCCGGGGTCGCGGGTCCCGTGCTCATCGTCGTCATGGACGGCGTGGGCTGTGGCGCGTCCAACGAGGGCGACGCGGTTTGGCTTGCTCGGACGCCGACACTGGAGCGCCTGGCCGGGATGTCCCTGACGACGCGGCTTCGCGCGCACGGCAAGGCGGTCGGGCTTCCAAGCGACGAGGACATGGGCAACAGCGAGGTTGGTCACAACGCGTTTGGGGCCGGTCGTGTATTCGACCAGGGCGCCAAGCGGGTCCAGATGGCAATCGAGAGCGGCGAGATTTTCGAAGGGGACGAGTGGAAGAAGCTCGTCCGCCAGGTGGGCGAGAGCGGCGAGCCGATGCACTTCATCGGTCTGCTCTCGGACGGCAACGTTCACAGCCACATCGAGCATCTCTTTGCCATGCTGCGCCGGTGCAACGAAGAGGGCGTTGAAAAGGCCCGTGTGCACATCCTGCTCGACGGGCGCGACGTTCCGGAAACCAGCGCGCTCGAGTACGTCGAAGCGCTCGAAAAGGTGCTGCACGACCTCAACGAGCAAGGTGGCCGCGACTACCGCATCGCCTCTGGCGGCGGCCGAATGTTCATCACGATGGATCGCTACGGCGCGGACTGGTCGATGGTGGAGCGCGGCTGGAAGCATCACGTGCTCGGTGAAGGCAGGGGCTTTTCAAACGCGACCGAGGCGATTCACACGCTCCGCGACGAAAACCCTGGCATGATCGATCAGGACCTTCTGGCCTTCGTGATCGTCGATGGTGAAGGCCAATCGGTCGGCCCGATTCGCGATGGCGCGGCCGTCGTGCTCTACAACTTCCGCGGTGACCGTGCGCTCGAGCTCACCCGCGCGTTCACCGAGCCGGAGCTGAGTGAGTTCGACCGGGGCCCGATTCCCGACGTCGAATTCGTCGGCATGATGGAGTACGACGGTGACCTCAAGCTGCCTCGCCACTACCTGGTACAGCCGCCCGAGATCGACCGCACCATGGGCGAGTACCTGGCGCGCAATCAGGTCAGCCAGTTCGCATGCAGCGAAACTCAGAAGTTCGGCCACGTGACGTACTTCTGGAATGGCAACCGCAGCGGCATGTTCGACGAGGTCTACGAAGAGTACGTCGAGGTGCCAAGCGACGTGGTTCCCTTCGAGCAACGCCCCTGGATGAAGGCCGCGGAAATCACAGACGTGACCCTCGCCGCCCTCCAACGCGGCGGCTTGCGGCACGGGCGCATCAACTATGCGAACGGCGACATGGTCGGCCACACCGGCAACCTCGACGCGTCGGTCATCGCCGTCGAAGCGGTCGATCTCTGCTTGGCGCGAATCATTCCGGTGATCGAAAAGCTCGACGGCGCGCTCATCGTCACCGCCGACCATGGCAACTGCGACGAGATGTTCGAGGTCGACAAGAAGTCGGGAGACTTCAAACGCGGCGCCGCGGGGCAACTGAGAAGTAAGACCAGCCACACCCTCAACGCCGTCCCTTGCTACGTCTACGTGCCGGGCAACGACAGCCTGCGTCTGAACGACAGCGTCGAGAACCCAGGTATCGCCAATATCTCAGCGACGACCTTCCAGCTACTCGGTTACGAACGCCCCGAAGGCTACGAGCCGTCTATCTTGATATGATAGGCGATGGTCTGGGGGTGATGGGGCGGGACAAACCCCCCGCCGAAGGCGTCCGGGGGAGAAGGCTTCTGCCCTCTTTTTTGTGGCTGGCATGGGCTCTCTTCTTCACTGCGGCGGTCGCGGGCGCGCAGGCACTGGTCGAGCCTCCGGTCTCCCAGGTCGCTCGGATCAACGCTCTTCTCGAAGAGTCGTTCAACGCGATGGCCGGCGTCTACGACTACCAAGGGACCTTGGTGAAGCGGGAACGCATCGACGACGAGCTCGTCGAGCAGACAATCGAGTTCAAGTTTTCGCGGCCGTTCAAAGTGTACGTGAAGTACGTCGAGCCACATGCCGGACGAGAGGGCCTCTACGTTCGTGGCAGCAACAAGAACCGGCTTCGCGCGCACAGGGGTTCCGCCCCTGACATTGCGGTGAGCCTGAACCCGCGCGGACGCATTGCGATGACGGGCAACCATCATCCGATCAGCTCGTTCGGCCTCGAGCGGATGCTCGAAATCGGTACCGAAAACATCCGTAAAGCAATGAAACGTGGCGACGCGACGCTACGCATTTCCAATGGCGGTGTCGTTCTCGGCGAGCCAACCTGGCGCATCGATGTCGAGTCTCGGTCGGGCGGTCGCTACGTGACGGTCAGGCGTTACGAGGACCTGTGGGAGCTCGCAAGGCGAGTCGGCCAAGACATGTACGTGATCCTGCATCACAACGAGGACATCGATTCGCCCAGGGACCTGAGCGCAGGGCAAAGAGTCTTCGTTCCACACTACTACGCCAGCCGCGGCAAGTACTTCATCGGCAAACGGACCTTCATCATGGTCAAAGCCGAATCCTGGGACCATGACGGGAAGCTCTACGAGTCCTACGAGTATCCCGTGCTGGATCTCAATCCCGGGCTCGAGGACCGAGACTTCGACGAGCGCAACAAGGACTACGAGTTCGTCCCAATCAATCAGCGGTAGCGCAGCCGTAGCTTGATTCCGAGGAAGTCGGCGATCTGCTGTGCATACGAGCGTGGGATCAAGTCGAGGCGGCCTTCGACCACGGCACGCGCTCGCGCATGCGGCTCGCCCTTGAGCGCCGGGAGCACGATCTGGCTCCAGGCAAAGAGCGTCTTTCCGTCCGCGCCGTTGAGTGCGAGCGTGAGCACCGGCTCGAGGCGCTTCTGGTAGGCGACCGACGCGGTGCAGAGCGCGGCAAACGTTTTGACGAGGCCATCCTTGCCGACGTCGTTTGCTGCTTCGAAGGAGCCCTTGAGCACGTCGAGCTGGCGGGCCACGCGGGCGGGCGCGATTCGGGCGATCGCAGGGAGCGCTTCGGCCGAGGTTTGCACGACGCGCTTGTTCGATGATGAGATGCCCTTGGCGAACTTGGCGACCAGAGGCACCACGAGCTCGGGCTTCTCGGCGATGACCTCACTGAGCACCCGCGCCGATTGCGTCGCGGCCGTGCGCGGCCCCTCCATCATCGTCTCGCCATGCTCGGCGATCTTCGACTGAGGGCTTTCGTCCGCGAGGATCTTGTGCGCCGCAGCCGCCGCGCCACCGCCGGCAGCCTTCTTGGCAGGCTTTGCGTCGGGCGCTTCGGTCTCTTCTTGCGTGCTCTTCTTTTTGGTCGTCATTCGGATCCTCGAAGTGCTTCAACGATTTGAGGTAGCGAAACTTCGTAGCGCCAGGAGGTGCCTCGGTGCCCACCGTCGTACTCCTCGTAGCGAACGGGCAATCCACGCTTGCGGAGCGCATCGTTGAGCATTCGCGCTGCGAAGTGTAGCCCGTGCTCATCCCTGCTGCCTGCATCGATGTAAATAAGCGACATTGTTTGCAAAGCCGCTGCGGAGGCGTCAATTCGCTGGAGCGGATCCTGCGCGAGCCAGCTCGCCCAGACGTCATCGCAAAGCTCGCCGGTCCGAGGGGCCATCGGAATTCGCGCAAAGGGGAATTCGCTCGGGTCCGGTGAGTACGCCGCAGCGGCGGCGAGCACGAAGATGGCGTCGAATTGGGTTGCGTTCTTCGGGCCTGCCACGGGGATCTCTTCGGCAAAGGTTTGGAGGCCGCCAGCAAGATCGATTGCGATCGCCGCACTGGTGAGCATGGGCCGCATGCTGACTTCGAAGGCCGCGTCACCAGCGTGACTCCCGATGACCGAGACGACGTCGGGCCGGTCCATGCCGAGACGCAGTGCGCCGAAACCGCCCGAAGATCGGCCGACCACGGCGCGCGCGTCGCGTTCGGGGATCGTTTGGAACTCCGAGTCGACGAATGCAAAGACCTCGTCGGCGAGATAGGTCTGGTAGCGACCAGTCCCCTCGGAATCGATGAACTGCGAGCCGCCCCATCGATTGAAGCAGTCCGGGAGCACCAGGATTGCAGGCTTGCACCGCGCCTCGGCGATCAGCGTGTCGAAAAGCTCGAGCGTGTTTGGCTTCCAGGGGCTCCAGCCAGCGATCGAATGATTCGTCGAACCGAAGCCGGCAAGCATCATCACCACCGGGAACCGGCGCGTTCCGTCGTACTGCGGGGGCAGATACACGTACAGCTCGCGTTCGTGCGGGTCTCCAAGCGGGTTGTCGCTAAGACAGAGACTCTCCTGGGATGTTCGAACGACCCGGCCCTTCATCGGCGGCCTTCGCATAGCACATTCGCGCTGCCGCGGCGGGAAATACAGTGATTTCGCTACATGCGATCGACGACGCCGATGCCCACGAGCCCAAGGCCGCGGCGAATCTGCCGTGCGGTCAATGCCGTCAGTCCGAGCCGGCTTTCTCGCGTCGCCCCCTCGGCGTCGAGCACCGGGCACTCGGCGTAAAAGCCGTTGAAGGCACGCGCCAGCTCGTAAATGTGCTCGCAAATCAGATGCGGCTGGCTGGTCGCGCCCGCTTGATACACCACGTCGGCAAAGCGCAGCAAATGCTTGCCCAGAGTTTGCTCCGCGGGCGCCTCGAGCGTAACCGTCGCGCTGTCGGCGATCGAATCCATGGCGATGTCACCCTTTGCGAAGATCGACGCACAACGCGCGTAGGCGTATTGAAGGTACGGTCCGGCATTGCCTTGGAACGAAATCATCTTGTCCCAGTCGAACTGATAGTCGCTGAGCCGGTTCTGTCGGAGGTCTGCGTACTTTACGGCGCCGAGTCCAACGACCCGCGACACCTCGTCGATTTCCTCGGGGCGAACCCGCAGGCGGCCGTCGGCAATCCCTTCGTCGATTCGTCGCCGTGCGCGTTGCTTCGATTCATCGAGAAGCGACACCAGCGTGATCACCTGTCCGCTCGCGTCCCTCGTTCGCAAGGGCTTACCGTCGTTCCCGAGGACCGTACCGAAGCCAATGTGCTCGAGCTCCATGTCCACACCGAGAAGCTTCATCACTGCGAATAGCTGTTGGAAGTGGAGCCCTTGTCGGTTGTCGACGACGTAGAGCGCGCGGTCGGCATGAAAATGGCTCTGCCGGTACTGGACGGTTGCGATGTCGGTGGTCGAGTAGAGAAACGCGCCGTCTTTCTTTTTCACGATGAACGGGGTCTTCTGCTTGCGCAGTGACTTTGGGGCCTCGTCGATTTCGTCCCAGAAGATGCACGTCGCTCCCGCATCCTCTCTTGCGATGCCCTGCTCGACCAGCGCATCGACGACACCGGGAAGGGCGTCGTGGTAGGCGCTTTCGCCGAGCCATACGTCGAACGACACGTCGAGCTCCGTGTAAACCGCTTCGAGGGCCCCGCGGCTGACCTCGACGAAGTGCTCCCAGAGCCTTCGGTTCTCTTCGTCGCCGCTTTGGAGCTTTGCAAGCTCCGCTCGCGCTCGTTCGGCAAAGGCGTCGTCGTTTTCGGCGCGCTCGGATGCGAGCTTGTACACGCGCTCGAGCTCTTGGATCGGATCGGCTTGCAGAGCGCTTTCGTCGCCCCACTCACGCATTCCGACGATCAGCAACCCAAACTGTGTCCCCCAATCTCCTAGGTGATTGTCTCGAACGACCTCGTGACCCATGAACGACAAGATCCGCGCGATCGCATCGCCGATGATCGTCGAACGCAGATGTCCAACGTGCATCTGCTTGGCGATGTTCGGACTCGAGAAATCGACGATGACCTTGGAGGCTTCTTCGACGCCCGGGACACCGTCACGGCCGGCATCGCGAAGCGCGTCGGTGAGCCTCGAAGCGATCCAAGCGGGCGAGAGGTGAATGTTCACAAAACCCGGTCCGGCAACCTCGGCTTTTTCGATCGCGTCCGCCTCCACGAGCGCCTTGGCGATGGGTTGCGCCAACTCTCGGGGAGGCCTCTTCAGCTCCTTGCCAAGCGGCATCGCGCCATTGAGTTGAAAGTCGCCAAACTTCGGATCCTGCGTAGGCCGAACGAGCGCCGGACGCGGACCATCGAGATCGAGAGCGTTTTCGATCGCTTCAGAGCCAAGGGACTCGAGGTAGCGCTCGAGGAGCATGGGCGGAGGGATACGAGGTAGGCAGGGTCAGCGCCAGCGCCAGCGGGGCAGTGTCAGCGGCAGTGTCAGCGCCAGTGGCGGTGCCAGCGGCAGTGTCGGTGCCAGTGTCAGCGCCAGTGCCAGCGCCAGTGCCAGTGTCAGTGTCAGCGCCAGTGTCGGTGCCAGTGTCAGCTGGCTCGACCTGGACACTCGCAGCACGTCCATGCAATTCAACCGCCGTACCCACCGAATAGGGCTATCGACGACTTGACGGCATCAGGGTCTGACCTCAGTTTTCTTACATCTGGCATCCATCAGGGCCTTATCGCGTAATCACGTGTCCAAGCCCGAGGGTGACCAAATCGAACATTGGAGGCTGACGTGGCGCAAGCAATCAACCGCTATCTCGCGGATTTACGAGACTTTCGGTTCCTGTACTTCGAGCAGTTCGATCTGCCCGCGGTCCTCGGGAAGGAGCCTTACGCCGAGTGGACCTCGGACGAGTGCAATATGGTGCTCGACGAGGTGTATCGCTTCGTTTGCGACGTGACCGGCCCACTGAACAGCAGTGGCGACTCGCAGGGCTGTCGAATCGAAGACGGCCGCGTGATCACGCCCGACGGCTTCAAGGGGGCTTGGGACAAGCTCTGGGAGGCAGGCTGGCGCACGGTCGCTTCGCCCTCGCGCTGGGGCGGCCAGGATGCGCCGCACATGATCGGCTCCTTCGTCGAAGAGATGCTCTGCGGCGCCAACGCCTCGTTCGCGATGTACACCGGCCTCACCCTGACGGCTGCCGAGCTCATCATGGCCTTCGGCACCGAGGAACAGAAGCAAAAGTACGTGCCCAAGATGATGAGCGGCGAGTGGACCGGCACGATGTGTATCACCGAGCCGCATGCCGGCTCCGATGTGGGCTCCGCGTCGAGCACCGCCACACGCAACGACGACGGGACGTACAAGATCCGTGGCACCAAGATCTTCATCAGCGCCGGTGACAACGACCTCGGCACGAACGTGGTGCACCTGGTTCTTGCGCGCATCGAAGGCGCCGAGGCCGGCACCAAGGGCCTGTCGCTCTTCCTCGTCCCCCGTGTGCGCATTGACGAGGACGGCTCGCTCGGCGAGCTCAACGACGTGGAAGTCCCATCGATCGAGCACAAGATGGGCATCAACGGCTCGGCAACTTGCGTGATGCAGTTTGGCGACGAAGACGGCTGCATTGGCGAGGTCGTCGGTGGCATCGAGCACCAGGGCATTCGCCAGATGTTTCACATGATGAACGCCGCCCGCATCGGTGTCGGCATTCAAGGCCTCGCGGTCGCTTCTGGTTCGTTCCTCAGCGCTCTCGAGTACTCGCGCGAGCGCAAGCAGGGCTCCAGCATCAAGCAGTTCAAGGATGCCAACGCGCCCCGGGTGCCGATCATCGAGCACCCGAACATTCGTCGCGACCTGTTGGCGATGAAGGCCCGCGTCGAGGGCATTCGCGCGCTGGTGATGAAGCTCGCGAATCATGGGGATCGCCTGAAAGCGACCCAAGGCAAGGACGACGAGTCCGAGGCCTACCACAAGGGCCAGGTCGATCTGTTGACCCCGCTCGTGAAGGCGTACGGCACCGACGCCGCATTCGAGGTGTCGAGCCGGGCGATTCAGATCTTCGGCGGCCACGGCTTCCTCCAGGACCATCCGGTCGAGCAGTACTGCCGCGATTCGAAGATCTTCCAGATCTACGAGGGCACCAACTTCATCCAGTCGATGGACTTGGTCAGCCGTAAGCTCGGTCAGGCGGGAGGCGCCAACACGCAGGCTTTCCTGATGGACATCCAAAACTTCATCACCGAGAACAAGGCCACGCCGGAGCTCGAGGAAGGCATCGGTCACCTCCAGGCCGCGCACGAAGCAGTTGCTGCTTCGGTCATGCAGTTCATCGGCTGGTTCAAGGGTGGCAAGCTAGAGCACATCCCGCTTGCCGCCGAGGACTTCCTCACGATCATGAGCGACCTGGCGGTCGGCTGGTTGCTCCTCGACCAGGCGTCCATCGCGTTGAAGAAGCTTCCGGAGACCTCCGCGACGCATCCCGACCATGCCTTTTATACGGGTAAGAAATTCGCCGCGCAATACTTCGCGCACAACGTGCTCACGACCTTGCCGAGCCGCGTGCGGCGACTGAACGCAATCGATACGCTCCCCGTCGAGATTCCCGACGAAGCGTTCGCAACGGTCTAGTCAGTCTGCGAAACCCGCTGCCGAGCCTAACCCTTGGCCTGGCAGTCGGCGCAGACTCCGTAAAGCTCGAGCTTGTGTCGCACGAGCTTGAAGCCGAGCCGTGCGGCCACGTTGTGCTGCAAGTCTTCGATGGTGTCGTCTTCGAACTCGATGATCTTCTCGCACTCGACGCAGATCAAATGATCGTGGTGCTCGTTTGCCCAGGCGACCTCGTAACGAGAGACCCCGTCGCCGAAGTGGCGTTCGAACGCGAGCCCGCACTCTTTGAGGAGCTTGAGCGTGCGGTACACCGTCGCATACCCAATCTTGGGCTCTTCGATCCGCACCCTGTCGAGCAAGTCCTCAATCGAGAGGTGCTCGGTGCTGACGAAGAACATCTCGGTCACCAGGCGGCGCTGCTCAGTCGAACGCAGACCATGCTTGGCCATGTAGTCGTTCAAGCGAGCACGGAGTTGCTCGACGTCGTGTTCGGCGGTGGCTCCCATTCGCGCTCTATGCTCCAACCGTCTCTAAGGTAACATCGTGAATTTGTCCATCCCCATGGCGACGCAGGACCGACAATTCACCCGATTGGCATGGGCGATTCGAATGTCGCCTTTGCTCGTCGCGATGATCCTTGCAGCGCTTTGGATAGCTGGCGCTCCTTCGCCCGTTCCCGATCTTCGGTTCAGTGCGCCGGTGGTCGCGCGACCTGGAACGACGATTGGGCTTCGTGCCTGGCAGCTCGACGAAGATGACGACGGATACGCGGTGGTTACCGCTCCGCCGGTCGTCGTCGAGCTTCGCAACGCAGCGGGGATGGCGCTCGCGAATACCGAGCTCGCCGAATCGCAGGTGCACGGCAGCGAGGGGCAGCTGCGCATCCCAGCCCAGCTGGACGAAGTGCTCTCGTTGGTTGCGCTCGCCGAGATCGGAGGGCGCACGGTTTCAGTGGAACGGACGCTTTACGTCCGTGAAGGGATCGAGTCGCGTCTGCCGACGGGCCGCGCGGTGACCGCGTTTCAGGTCTACGAGCTGGGGCCGATTCGCCGCTTCGGTTCGAGACGGACGGGCACGCTGCTCGACCCGAGGATAGAGGAGGGCGCGTGCGTTCCGGATTTACGCTGCTGGCTCTCGGTCTGGGTTGGCACCGGGGGCGTCCGCGTGCGGCTGCGCCCGCTTGCCGGTGTCCGACTCGACGCGGATGCGGTCACGCCTTCGAACGGATTTGCAAGGTTTCCGCTCATCGTGACTGGCAGCGAAGCTCGCATCGACGTCGAAGCAGTCGGCCAGGACGGCACCGTCGTTGCAGCTCGCGCGCTACGACTTCCCTTGGTGCCCGGTGGCATCGTTGCGCGAGCATCGACCGACGCTGAGCGGGTCCGTGTGGACTGGGAGCGGCTTGGCGGCTCCGGCCCCGTCCTGGTCGACGTCTTTCAGGGACGTCGATGGATGAACGCGCTCTCGGTCAGCCCCGACGACCCGCATCTTCCCGCTCCCGGCCCAGGCGTTTGGCGTCTTCAGATCCGCCCCGATCTATTCTCGGACAATACCGCTGGCGTCGCGTACCTGGTCGTCGCCGATCCGAATGGCCCCGATCCCGCGCGGGCGGCGGCCGATGCGGTCCTAGCGGACGCGGATCGAGCAGGGCTGGATCCGCTCGCGGTGACGATCATCGATGGCGCGCTTCCCAATGCGGCTGTCGACGACGCCCTGCGCGCCTTATTCGCGGTTCCGAGCTTCGACGTGGTCTCGATCGGACCGGGGATGAGCTCTCGCATCGGCGTCGACGAAACGCTGGGACAGGAGCAGGAGCTCCGGCGCTGGCAGGCTGCCGCCGTGATCCTGCTCATCGGCCTGATGGTCAGCATGGTCTTGCTTCGCGTCGAGATCGTTGGGCGTGCTCGTGCACGTCAGCTTCTCGACGCGCTCGGCGACGGGACCCCGCCTCCTCGGCAGAGTGCTTCCCCGGGCCGCGGCCTATGGGCGTTCGTCCTGCTGATCTTCGTGCTGATGGCGGTGCTCGCGCTATCTAAACGTTGGTTTTGACTGTCGTTTGCGCCGCTCCTCCGGCCGACCTAGATTGCAGCCGTGTTCAACTCGGTCCTGAAAAAGGTGCTTGGCACCAAGCACCAGCGCGAAGTGAAGCGCATGCAGCCCATGGTGGCGGCCATCTCGGCCCTCGAAGATGAGATGACCAAGCTCTCCGACGCGCAGCTTCGAGGCAAAACCGGGGAGTTTCGGCAGCAACTCGACAATGGCGCATCGATCGACGACCTGTTGGTGCCGGCGTACGCGGTTGCCCGGGAAGCTGGCAAGCGCATCCTTGGCATGCGCCACTACGACGTACAGCTGGTCGGCGGCATCGTGCTCCACCAGGGAAAAATCGCCGAGATGAAGACCGGCGAAGGTAAGACCCTCGTCGCGACACTCCCCTGTTACTTGAATGGGCTCGAGGGCAAGGGCGTGCACGTCGTGACGGTCAACGACTACCTCGCAAGTCGTGACGCCGAGTGGATGGGCAAGCTCTACAGCTTCCTCGGGCTGAGCACGGGCGTCGTCGTTCCCGGCCAGAGCAATCCGGTCAAGAAGCGCGCGTACAACTGCGACATCACGTACGGCCAGAACAATGAGTTCGGCTTCGACTACATGCGCGATAACATGAAGTTCAGCATCTACGACTACGTCCAGCGTGATCTGAACTACGCGATCGTCGATGAGGTCGACTCCATTCTGATCGACGAGGCGCGCACGCCCCTGATCATCAGCGGCCCCGGAGAGACCGCGAGCGAGAAGTACGAGATGATCAACGAGGTCATCCCGCGACTACGCAAGGACGAGCACTTCGACCTCGACGAAAAGAACCGCAGCGTCACGCTCACCGAGGACGGGATGGAGCGTTCGCAAGAGCTCCTCGGCGGCCGCGGCCTCCTCGGTGGCGATGGCAACCTCTACGACCCGGTCAACCTCGAGACACTTCACATCTTACAGCAGTGCCTCCGGGCCCATGCCCTCTATCACCGGGACCAGCACTACATGGTCACCGAAGACGGCAAGGTGATGATCATCGACGAGTTCACCGGCCGCGTGCTCGCCGGCAGGCGATGGTCGGATGGCCTGCACCAAGCGGTCGAGGCCAAAGAGCGTGTTCTGATTCAGAGCGAGAACCTCACGCTGGCGACAATCTCGTTCCAGAACCTCTTCCGGCTCTACAAGAAGCTTTCCGGCATGACGGGTACCGCGGACACCGAAGCCACCGAGTTTCACAACATCTACGAGCTCGATGTCGTCGTGATCCCGACCAACATGCCGATCGCTCGCGCCGACGAAGAGGACCTGATCTACAAGACCGAGCGCGAGAAGTTCCGCGCGCTTTGCGAGGAGATCGAGCTTTCGCACAAGCGCGGGCAACCCGTGCTCGTCGGCACGACCAGCGTCGAAAAGTCGGACGCGGTGGCGCACTTTCTCAACCGACGCGGTGTGCCACACAACGTGCTCAATGCGAAGCAGCACGAGCGGGAGGCCTATGTCGTTGCCCAGGCAGGCACGTCAGGCGCAGTGACCGTCGCCACCAACATGGCGGGTCGAGGAACCGACATCGTGCTCGGCGGCAATCCCGAGATGCTCGCGCGGATCGATGTGCTCGAAAATTCCCCCGAAGACGTGCTGTCTGATCCCGAGCGGCGCGACGCCGCTATCGCCAAGAACACCGAGCACTTCATCGCCAAGTGCAAAGAAGACGCAAAGCACGTGAAGGAGGCCGGCGGCCTCCGCATCATCGGCACCGAGCGACACGAATCCCGACGAATCGACAACCAGCTTCGCGGGCGTGCGGGCCGCCAGGGTGATGCGGGTGGCTCGCGCTTCTTTCTCTCGCTCGAAGACGACCTGATGCGGATCTTCGCTGGCGAGAAGGTGCAGGCCATGATGGACCGGCTCGGGATGGAAGAAGACGTTCCGATCGAGCATCGCTGGGTCACGCGTGCGGTCGAGAACGCTCAGAAAAAGGTCGAGGAGCGCAACTTCGACGTTCGAAAGCACCTGCTCGAGTACGACGATGTGATGAACCAGCAGCGCAAGAGCATGTACGCGCTGCGAAAGCAGGTCTTGCGTGGCGAGTACCGAACCGTGCCGACCGACGACGAGCGCAAGGCTGGTCTGGAGCCTGTGCCACTGGTCGACGGAATCGACGTCGCTCTCTTGGCGAGAGTGACTAAGGTCATCGAGAACATGGTGAAGTTCCATTCGTATCCCTTGCCGGATGCGGGCCTCACCGAAAACGAGCTGCCGGGCCACCGCAAGCGGGCCACCGAGTCTGATCTCGCGTCGCTGACGGACGTTCGAGTCGAATACCTCGAGAAAGACATCTACCTCTGGTTCGGCTGCGTGGTGCCGCTCGAGGACTTCCGCAAGGATCCGCTGGGCGCCTTCAAACACATCGAGCAAGCGGTCGGCATGTCCCTGACCGAGCAGAAGGAGCGCCTGCTCGACTTGGTCGACGAGATCGTCGTCACGATGTCCGACCATGCGTGCCCTCCGGGCAAACACTACGAGGACTGGGACCTCGAAGGGCTCGAGCGCGCTTACCAAGACCAATTCGCGATCGACGCCACCGGCATCCAAGAGATCGGCGATCGCGACGAGCTCCTTCGAAAGCTCTACGCTGACGGGTCGGCCATCCTCGAACGCAAGGAGAAGGAGTTCGGGACCGAGAATTTTCTCCGCTTGTTTCGCGACTTGTACCTCCAAGAGATCGACAAGCAGTGGATGGACCACCTTCAAGGGATGGATCACTTGCGCGACGGCATCGGTCTACGCGGTTACGGTCAGCGCGACCCTAAGAAGGAGTACCAGCGCGAGGGTTTCGACATGTACCTGGAGATGGTGCAGAGCGTGAAGTCCTCGGTCACCCTCGGAATGTTCACCGTCGAGCGTGCTGGTGAAGAAGAGTTGCGGCAGCTCGAAGAGCAACGCCGCCAGGCGACGGAAAAGCGCCAACGACAGATTCGCGCGAGCCATCATCCAGGCGCCGAGGAGCAGGGCGCTGGCCGTGGGCAGCCGCAAGGTCCGAGCAGGCAGGCTCGGCGGGCGGCAGCGAGGCGAGGTCGGCGCGCAGGTGGCGCTGGTGCCGGCGCACCGCCTCCACAGCAGCCCGCCGCGACACAGGCGGCAACCGTCACGCGCGACCGTCCCAAGCTCGGTCGCAACGATCCTTGCTATTGCGGCAGTGGCAAGAAGTACAAGAACTGCCACTACCGCGAAGACCAGGCTGCAGCCTCGCCGCAGTAGCGCCCATCTGGTAAGAGGCACGCCATGAGCGGACGGGTGAAGGGGTTTTGCTTCGCTGGTGTGCACGGCGGAGTCAAAGCAGGCGATGCGTTGGACTTGGGCCTAATTTTTGCCGAAGGGCCGGCTGTTGCGTCCGGCGTGTTCACCAGGAATCGCGTGCGCGCTGCGCCGGTCGTGATAAGCGAGCGCCGGCTCAGGAGCGGGCTCTGTCAGGCGATCCTGGTCAACAGCGGCAACGCCAACGCGTGCACAGGCAAGCAGGGGCAGCGGTCAGCCTTGGCGTTGACGCGCGCTGCCGCTGCATCGCTCCGCGTTCCGAGCTCGCTCGTGGTTCCCGCCTCGACGGGAGTCATCGGCGTGCAGCTGCCCCGCGAAAACATCGAAGCAGCGATTCCGAAACTGGTCGCAGATCTGTCCGAAGCAGGCGCGACCCGCTTCGCTCGGGCGATCATGACGACCGACCGCGGCCCGAAGGTCGCGCAGGCCGAGGTCAAGGTTGGCCGAACCACTTGCCGCCTGCTCGGCATCGCCAAGGGCGCAGGCATGATTCATCCGAACATGGCGACGACGCTGGCGTTCGTAACCACCGACGCGCCCTTGAAGCAGGCCACGCTTTCGAAGCTCTTGCGCCAAGCCACCGAGCTCAGCTTCAACCGCGCGACAGTCGACGGCGACACCAGCACCAATGACTCGATCTACGTGCTGGCATCGGGTGCAGCCACGAATCGACCTCTCGAAGACAAGAGCGCAGCAGGCCGCCGCTTCGTGGCCGCGCTGACCGAGGTGCTCGAGTCGCTTGCCAAGAAGATCGTTGCCGACGGGGAGGGCGCGGAGCATTTGGTGCGGATCGAGGTTCGCGGCGCCCGGACCGACGCGGATGCGGTGCAGATTGCCCGCACGATCGCCGGCTCTCAGCTGGTCAAGACCGCGCTTCACGGCTGCGACCCAAACTGGGGCCGCATTCTGGCTGCGGCCGGCCGCTCCGGGGCACGTTTCAATCCTGATCACGTTTCGATGAAGATCGGCGAGGTGTTGATATTCGAGGAGGGGACAGCCGTGATGACCGCAAAAACCGAGGCCAAAGCCGCCGCAACGATGAAGCGCCCGGAATTCGAGATCGCGCTGACCGTTGGGCGCGGGCGCGGCCTTGGCCATTATTGGACCTGCGACCTGGGTCACGAGTACGTTCGGATCAACGCCGATTACCGGACGTGACTCAAAACGATGCTGCGCAAAACGATCCTCATTTGTGCCACGCTGCTCGCGGTCCACGCGACGGCGGGCGCCGACAAGAACAACGACCCTCCCGCGGAAGAGGCGGAAGTCGCCCCACCAAAGCCCGAGCGCTTGTGCATCAAGGACAAGAAGCTGGAAGCGGTGGCGAGCCAGCTAGCCGACCTTCAACACATCCCGCCATCACCTGAGCTGATTCGGACGGCCCGCGAAGCGGGGGTCGATGCAAACCCGGTCTACGCGAAGTTTGGTGTGACCGGCGAGTTCGACAGCTTCAAGGCTTGGCTCGAAGAGCTGAACGAGGCTTCCGACGCGCCGCTGATTTGCGGGCGCGCCCGTTCGGGAGAGCGCATCGTTCTGGTTGCGGCGGTGCGGGCTGGCTCGCTCAGCATCCCCGGTCGAAATCGTCTCCACGCCGAGGTCATCGAGGATTTCCGCGATCCATACTTGGTCGTGCGAGATTCCGCAGGCTCTTCGCGACGTATCGCGGTGGACGGCGGAGACTACGGGTCGACGATCACGGTCCCAATCGAATGGGGACGTCCACTCTTCGTGCAGCTGGTTGCAACCGGGCCCAGTGGCCCGCGTCCGGTCGCGGAGCGCTGGGTCGGGAAGATTCCAGAAGGTGCACCGACGCGACGCGGCTCTCAGTCCCCGGAGGCCTGGCTCATGCAGCTTCGACGGGCCGCGGACGCTCGCTCGCTGCGCTCGAACCGGCTCCTGAGCTGGGAGGCGACGAGCCACGCGCAAATGGTCTGCGATTCCGGTAGGCTCGGTCACGAGCTAGACCCCTACGGCGACCCCGAAGCGCGTCTACTCAAGCGTGGCATCCAAGCGCGGGTCGTTGGCGAAGCAGTGGCACGTGCCGCAACCATGCGCGAAGCGCTCCATGCCATAGAAGATAGCCCGAGCCATCGGATGACGGTGACCGACCCACGATTCACCGACGCTGGCTACGGCAAAGCCGAGGACGACAAGGGGCGAACCTGCGCGGTCATCCTCTTGGCGTCCTGGCCCCGCAAGGTGCCCTGAGCTCAAGGCGCGACGGAGACCCGCTCTTTGATCCGGGTCGAGGCTGCCTGGTAGCTGGCCACCAGAACCTGCGCGAAGGCCATGCCGGCGACGATGGTCCCCACGAGCCCGGCGAGGATGCTCGCGATCGTAGGCCCCTGGATGGTCACCGGCGTGGGGTAGACCGGCCAGAGCTCGCTCGCGACCAGGAGCCCGATATGCACGGCGTAGAGAACGAGCAGGGCGACGGCCCAGACATGAACGCCGCCACGTGTGCTGCTGTCCATGAAGGTCATGAACGAGAGCAGAGCCAGCAGGCCGAAGATCATATGCGTGCTCGCGGGCGCCCAGGATTGCCAATCGCCCTCCAGCATGACGAGGCTCTCGTGGCCCCCCGACGCGAAAAACCAAGTGCTCAAGGCCAGGATCCCCAAGGTCACCGCCATTCGGGCCAAGCGGGCACCGCGGTAGTAGGCGCGGAACAGCAGGCTTCCGCTGAGAAGGATCGTAGCCGCGGCCAAGATCATCCCCTCCGGTGCGATGCCCTGGAGCGTCTGCTGCCAGAGCGCCACCCCGGTTGCGACCGAGCCGACCAAGAAGAGCGCGATCGCGCGACCTCGATACGACATCGGCGTGAGCGCAAGGGTTGCAGTCATGATCAGCAGCGCCAGAGAGACAAATGTCAACGGATGTAAGCCGCCCGCAAGCAAGACGGCGAGCGAACCCCCGGCGCACAGGGCAACCGTGGTACGTCGGAGCGCTTTTTCACCTGGGCTCGACGGCCGCATCTGCTCGCGTAGCAGGTCCGAGGCGAGGATCGGCGGCCCTGGCGGAATCGGCATGTTCGGAAGGCTTGCCGTCTCGTGGTCCGAGAACGCGGGGAGAGGCGGTTCTGCCTGTGTCCGCGCCACGGGCGGCTCTTCTCGGCGTTCGCTTTCCGTGCCGTTCTTCTTCCGATGAAGTGGCAAAACCGGTGCCGGCTCGCTTTTCTGCTCGCGCTCTCGAATCGTCGTGTGGCTGAGTTTCGCGATTGGATGCTCCGCGATCTCCGGTTCGGAGACAGCAACCACAGCGGCCGCCCTCGCTCCGGTCCCAGACGACGGTGGGAACGCCCCGCTCGTGCGATCGGGAACCCCTTGTACGCCGCCGGTCGTCGACTCGCGCGTGATCGGCACCACGGGCTTCCCGCCGGGAACCGGCTCGCCACACGTGCCGCAGTACGCGTCCGTTCTGAGCACTTTACCGTCGCAGCTATTGCACTTGGGCATTGGGTCCGGCCTATCCGGTTGATGAGATCATACGCGGGAGAGCACGCGCACTTCAACCTGCGCGGTAGGGGAATGTACGCAAATCGGTCAGCCCGAGCACCCGTTGTGCGGATCACGACAATCGGGTGCAGATCTATGACAAAAATGTCCTAGCGATGGCGCCGTTGGCGAGAAAAACCCCTGTTTTTCGCCGGTATTCGAGTTGGCATCGCGATTGCAATGTACCGAGTCGCTTGCTTAAGACCCTCGCCGCGCACTTTCCAGCTTGCCCGGCATCCGCGCGGCGATGGGTCGTCTTTAAAGCGGTAAACGCTCACGAATTTGGCGCTTAGCTTACTTACCCTAGCTTCTTGACTGTAGCATCGATTCTTTCGTTCGAAATGGGTCACCGATTGGTGGCCCATTTGCTTTTAACCTCCGATACGGACCGTTCGCACGGGATTTCAAGGCGCTGGTAAGGAGAGTGGAGTGGAACTCGAGGGTCGCCTCGCGGGGGCTACCCGACATCCTGTAGGGCGTCTTTCGCCCGAAGCTTCTGTTTCTTGAGTTGGTGGAGCTCGAGCTCCTCGCTCGGGGTGAGACTCAGGCGGCTGTCGAGCGCCGCGACGCGCTCCGAGAGCTCAGCATGCTTCTTTTCAAGGTGCGACTTCTGTCGCTCCGGGGGGATGGATCGAGTGTGATGCTTGGACATGTCACCTCCGAGGTGCCCAGTGGTTTCTCAAGCCAAGTCGCTTTTCAAGCCAATGGGTTCGCAAGCGAACCAAGCCAATTCGGGGCGCTCGAGCGCACCACCTTTCCATCCTACGGGTCTAGCCGGCATTGATCAATCCCACATTGGGGAGATTCGCGGTTGCCTTGTGTACCTGGTTTCAGGATGAATACTGACCCCCCGGGAGCGTTCTAGATTCTGATGACCACGAGACGTATGGGGGCCCTGGGTTTGGGTTTCGTGCTGATTGCGCTTGGCGGGAGCGCTGCCGCCAAGGAGGCCGAGCCGCTCGATCCGAACGTGGTCATCGGCCTGGTCCAGTCGTTCTACGATCAAACCAAGACCCTACAGGCCGCGTTCGAGCAGACTCGCTACACCAGGCTGTACGATCGCTACGATCGCGCGAAGGGCGAGGTCGTATTCAAGAAACCGGGGATGATGCGTTGGGATTACGCCCAACCCAACGGGCAGGTCTTCGTCAGCAACGGGAAGAAGCTTTTGATCTACCAGCCGCCCGAGGAAGGCGAAAAAGGCGGCCAGCTCATCGAACGCGCGCTCGACCAGGATCAACTCCCATCGGCGTTTTCATTTCTCATCGGCAGCGGCAACCTCGAGAAGGACTTCGAAGTTCGCCTCCTCGAGCAAGACAACGAAAAGTTCCAAGACGGCTACGTTCTGCAGCTCATCCCCCGGCGGCCTACGCCGAACTACGAGCAGCTGGTCTTCTACGTGCGGACGCTGACCACGAACGGCAAACGTGCAGGCATCGTGCAACGCGTCTTGATCATCGACTCGGCGGGCAACCGAAACCGCTTCGACTTCTCGAAGATCAAGTTCAATCGTGACGTTCCTGACAAGCGATTCAGTTACCGTCCTCCCAAAGGAACGCAGAAGGTCAAGCCCTGAGCGCGGGCCCGGCTTCGCTACGGGCATGAGCCCGGAGGATCGCTTGCCGAAGAGCCGCGCGATCGTTTGGAGGTACGAGAAGGGTGTCGGGATCGCGTCGAAGCCGTTCGGAGATCGCACCTGCTTCGGCCGCGATGATCGGAAGAGCGCGTGCCTTGGCCTCGAAGAGCACGGTGGGTAAGCCGTCTTGCGGGCCGGAGGGCACGACGATGGCATCGCAGGCCCGGAGGAGCGCTTCCTTTCGTTCGCCGACGACCCAGCCTTCGAAGCTCGCGTCGATTTGGAGACGGCGCGCGAGAGCGTGGAGCTTGTCGCGCTCCGGGCCGTCTCCGGCGATGCGGATGCTGACGCCCTCGGGGAAGGCAGCGAGCGCGTGAAGAAGCTCCGCGACACCTTTGACGGGCACCAGGCGCCCCAAGAAGAGCAGCGTGAATCCCTCGATGCCGAGCCGACGACGCAGCGCCGATCGACTCTCTCGGGGTTGCTGGGGCGGCTCGATCGGCATCGGGCCGACATGGGTACCCGTGACCGACGGGTCGAGGCCAGCGGTTTCGAAGAAGCGATCACGAAGCGTCGCGCTCAGAAACCACATCGAGCTGGCTCCTCCTGTGATTCCGCGCGCGATTGCCCGGCCACCCGGCATCTTCGAGAGCCAGCGGACGTCGGTGGCATGGCAGATGCAAAGATGGGGCCGGCCTGCGGCCGTCTTCGAGGCGACCCAGCCGCTCGGAATACACCAGGAGCTCAACAAGGCATCACAGTCGGCAAGCTCTCGCTCCGAAGCGCGGTAGAGCGCGGCCGCGAAGCTCGGAGCGCCCAGCCACCTCGCTGGCTGCAAGCGTAGGTTGTCCGGGGCGCCGCTTCCATAGAAGGTTTGCTGCAAGGAACGAGGCCGCGCGTAGGGCACCCAGCGGACCTCGACGCCAGGCCAGCGCGGGGCTGGACCGGCGCGTCGTGGCTCGGGGCCAAGGACGCGAACAGTATGACCTTGCTCGACGAACCCGCGCGCCGCGGTCAAGAGGAACGAACCGCTGCAGTCGCCCTCGAAGCGCGGAAAGCCAGTCGTGAGCAGGCCGAGTTTCATCCGCTCCGCCTCACTCTACGGTGACAGTCTTGGCGAGGTTGCGCGGCTGATCGACGTCGGTGCCCTTGTGGTCTGCCACGCAGTACGCGTAGAGTTGCAGCGGCACGACGGTAACGAACGGGCTGAGCGCCTCGTGCGTAGACGCGACCTCGACGAACCGCTCGCAGAGCGCCTGCGCCTGCGTGTCGCCTGCCACGGTCACGCCGATGATCCTTGCTTCGCGCGCGCGCGCCTCCTGCAAGTTGCTCGAGACGCGCTCGTAGTGTTTGTCCTGCGGCATCAGGACGACCACGGGCACGTGTGCATCGAGAAGGGCGATGGGCCCGTGCTTCATTTCACCCGCGGCGTAGCCCTCGGCGTGCACGTATGAAATCTCTTTGAGCTTGAGCGCGCCTTCGAGCGCCATCGGGTAGCTGAGGCCACGGCCGAGAAAGAGAACGTCCCGGGCCTCCGAGTAGTCTCGAACGATGTCGGTGATCATCAAGTGCGTCACACGGAGTCGTTCGCTGATGACCTGTGGAATCCGCGCAAGCCCTTCGACGAGCTCGGCGGCCTGAGCACCGTCGATTGCGCCGCGCCGTCGTCCGAGCCAGATGCTGAACATCAGCAGGTTTGCGAGCTGCGTCATGAAACACTTGGTCGACGCGACGCCGATCTCCGGTCCGGCGTGCGTGTAGAAGCTCGCATCTGCCATGCGTGGGATGGCGCTACCGTTGACGTTGGCGATCGCCAGGACTTTGGCCCCGCGCTCCTTGGCCTCTTTGGCCGCCATCAGCGTGTCGATCGTCTCGCCCGACTGACTGACCGCAATCACCAGGTCGCCTTCCCCGATGACCGCGTTGCGACCACGAAACTCACTTGCAAGTTCGGTGATCGCCGGAATCTTAGCAAGCTCTTCGAGCCAGTAGCGCCCCGCGATGGTCGCATGATGGCTGGTGCCACAGGCCAGCAGGATCACTCGGTTGATGCTCTTTGCATCCGCATCGCTGAGGCCAATCTCCGGCGTTGCGATGTCGGCGTGTTCGCGATCGAGCCGGCCGCGCAGAGTGTCTTCGAGTGCCCGGGGCTGCTCGAAGATCTCCTTCAGCATGAAATGCTTGTAACCGTCCTTCTCCGCCATGACCGGCGACCAGGAGATGTTCCTCGAGCGCCGGCTGACGGGTGTGCCGTCGAGCTTGGTGAGTGTGAAGCCCTTGGCTTCGAGCACGGCTATCTCCCCATCCTCCATGAACACCATCTGGTTCGTGTACGGAAGGAGCGCCGGAATGTCGCTTGCGCAATAGGTCGCACCATTGGACACGCCGATCACCAGCGGGGATGCGCTTTTCGCCACCACGATGCGTTCTGGCTCGTTCTCCGAGAGAACCGCGATCGCGTAGGCGCCCTGAACATGCGCGAGCGAACGGCGAATCGCCGCGACCAGATCGTGACCCGCGCGCGTCTCGCGGTGAATCAGGTGCGAGATGATCTCGGTATCCGTGTCGCTGCCCATCGTGAAGCCGTCGGTTTCTAGCTCGGCGCGCAGCTCCAGATGATTTTCGATGATCCCGTTGTGGACGACCGCGACGGGCCCGGCGACGTGCGGGTGCGCGTTCACCTCCGAGGGACGGCCGTGGGTGGCCCAGCGGGTGTGCCCAATCCCCACCTTGCCGGGGAGACCCTTCTCGAGGAGCAGTTTTTCGAGGTTGCGGAGCTTGCCGACCGCACGGACGATCTCGATGCCGTTGTTCGAGTGCACGGCCAGACCCGCAGAATCGTAACCCCGGTATTCGAGACGCCGAAGCCCGTCGAGCAGGATCGGCGTGGCCTGTTCGTCACCTACGTGACCAACGATTCCGCACATGGTCTGACTCTACTGGATAGGGCCGCGCTGTGCACCAGAGGTGCCTGCTTTCGGTCGCTTGTCTTCGAACCTGGCTTTCACCTCGCCGTCGGGCGAGACCACAGTCACCGGTCCGAACTGCTGAAGCGATTGGGCGAAATCCGCGGCCTGGCCGACGATCACGACCAAGGAGTCCTTTGGCCGGATGTAGTTCCGCGCAACGTATTGCGCCTCGGACGCGCTGGTCTTGCGAATCCATTGGCGGTAGCGGTCCCAGTAGTCGTCGGGCAGCCCAAAGGTTCGGAGCTCCACAACGAGCTCGGAAAGCTTACCCGGCGTGTCGACCCTGAGCGGGAACGAATCGCTCAAGTAGCGCTTGGCATTGACCAGCTCCTCGGGGTCGGCGGGTTCCTGGTTGATGCGCTCGAGGTGCTCGAAGAACGCGCCGATGGCCTCGCTGGTCACCTCGGTTCGGACCGAGGCGTAGGCGACGAACGGACCGATATCTACGCGTTCACTGACCGCGCTGTATGCACCGTACGTGAGGCTCCGCTTCTCTCGGAGGTCCATGAAGAGCCGGGACGCCGCAGAGCCGCCCAGCACCTGGTTTGCGACCTTGAGCGGGATCCACTCGCGGTTCGCACGCGCGATTGCCAGGTTGCCGATGTAGATCACCGATTGTACCGAGCCTGGCCGATCGACGACCAGGATGCTGCGGTCGGAGCGTTGCGGCGGCTCGTTGTACGTCGGAACCGCGCGTTTGCCAGCGTTCCAGGCGCCCAGAGTCTTTTGTGCCGTCTCGGCCACCTGAACCGGATCGACGTCGCCTGTAACGACCAGAAAGGCATTCTTGCCGACGAAGTGCTCGCGATGCCAGCGCGCCATGTCTCGTCGGCGAACCCGCTTCACCGCCGGCGGGTTCGTGTCGACGGTTCCGTACGGATGCGGACCGTAGAGCTGGCGATAGAACGTTCGTCGGGCGATGTACTGTGGCTCACGCTCGGAGAGCGCCAGACGATCGAGCTCGCGCCGCTTGAGCTTGTCGAGCTCCTTGTTGCTGAAGGCTGGCTTGCCGGCGACCTCCGCCAGAATGTCCATGACCAGGTCGAACTGCTCGGCAAGCGCACGAACACCGACGTAGGTGTTCTCCTCGTCCGAGCTGGCCCAGAGGTCAGCGCCCAGGAACTCGATCTCCTCCGCGATCTTCGCGCTGGAGCGCTTCGTGGTGCCTTCCTTGAGCATCTGGGCGACCAGAGCGGACAGCCCAGGGAGCTTCGCCGGATCGGATTCACCGCCGCTGCGCACGACCAGCGTCGCATACACGACCGGGAGTTGGTCAGCGACGATGGTGTTGACTTGCAGGCGGTTCTCGAGCTCCGCGATTTGCACCGGTGGCAGCGACACGTCCTTCGCTTCGCTCGGCGCAGGTGGAAGCTGACGTTCGGGTTGCGCCTTGGCTTGGGCGTCCTGGGCGGTCTGGGTCTCGGCGCTGCTGCTCCCTTTGGAGCCGCCGCACGCCGCCAAGAGGAACATTGCACTGAGGCCGACGACGGCCAAACGGAATCGAAGCCAGATCGTCATTTCTCCTCCGAAGCGAGGGCCGTGCCGGGCATCACGTCGAGCACCGTGCGTTGGTTTGCTTTGAAATAGGTATTTGCGACGCGCTTGATATCGTCAGCGGAAACCGCGAGGTAGTAATCGAGCTCCAGCTTGAGCAAGTTTGCGTCGCCCCAATAGAGCTCGTACTCCGCCAGGTGCTGCGAGCGCGCCATGTTCGACTGGAGACCGAACACGAACGCCGCGTGGATTCGGTTCTTCGCCTTTTCAAGCTCGCGATCGGTCACACCCTTGGAGGCAATTGCCGCGAGCTCGCTCAAAATGATGTTCTGCGCTTCTTTGGGTGCGTGCCCACTCGCCATCACCGCCCAGACCGAGAATAGGTCCGGACCGCGTCGGTCGTCGGTGCCGACGGTGACGTCCTGGCAGATCTCTTCTTGCTTCACCAGAGTTTGATAGAGCCGGCTCGATTCGCCATCGCCGAGCACCAGTGCGAGGATCTCGAGCGCGTAGTGATCGGGCGAACGGTTTGGCGGGATGTGGTATGCGAAGTGAAACGCGGGGAGCGTGGCGTTCGCGTCGTACATCGTCTCTGTGCGTTCGGCGCTTTGCTCCGGCGCAGGGGGCTCTGAGAAGGCAGGGGTTTCGCGCGCCGGGATCTCCCCGAAGTACTTCTCGACCAATCGCATGGCCTCCTCTGGGCTGAAGTCCCCGCTGATGCTCAGGACCGCGTTGTTCGGCGCGTAGTACGTCTTGAAGAACTCCTGGACGGCCTCGAGGGGCGCATCGATCAAGTCCTGCATGTCGCCAATGGTCGAGTGGGCGTAGGGCCAGTAGTCGCCATAGGCCAGCTCATTGATGCGAAGCATGCTCGGGATGTACGGCTGGTTGTCGATCCGCTGCCGTCGCTCTTCCATGACCGTCATCCGCTGGTTCTCGAAGTTCTCCTGGGTGATCGACAGCGACCGCATACGGTCAGCCTCGAGCCAAAGCCCGAGCGCGAGCTCGTTCGAAGGTAGGGTTTCGAAGTAGTTGGTGCGGTCATTGCTCGTGGTACCGTTCGCGCTGCCGCCACGGTTGATGATCAGGCTGAAGTGCTCGCCTTTGCCCACGTTGGCTGAGCCCTGAAACATCATGTGCTCGAACAGGTGCGCGAAGCCCGACCGCCCTTTGGCTTCTCTGCGTGAGCCCACGTCGTAATAGACCGACACGGCGACGGTCGGGACCGTATGGTCCTGATTCATGACGATGCGCAGGCCGTTTTCGAGAGACGCGCGGCTCACCTGCAGGTTGGAGAGAGCGGTCGTACTCTGCTCGGCAATCGCCTGGCTCCCGACGAAGAGCGTTGCGGTTGCGAGCAGCACCCCCAGTGCTGTACCCATGATACTCCGGTTCATCTGACTCCCATCAACACGAGAAACGCGGAAAAGCTTCCAGGGTCGCTACCACATCCACCCCTAAGGGCAAAGCGGTTGACGGGTGACGAGCTTTTGCGGACACTCCCCGACCCGCATGACCGCCGCCGTGTTATCGATTGGTACCGAGCTCACCCGGGGTGAGTTGGTGAACACAAACGCCGCGTGGCTTGGCGAAGAGCTGACCAAGCTCGGTTTCGAGGTCGTGGAGCACGCGACCGTAGACGACAAGCTCGAGCGAATCGTGACGCTCCTCCGCCGCTTTGCGGAGGCGCATCGGATCGTGGTCGTCACCGGTGGGCTTGGACCGACCTCTGACGATCTCACCACGGCAGCGGCCGCGGAGGCGGCCGGGGTCGAGCTTCGCCGTGACGAGAGTGTCGTTGAAGGGATTCGGCAGAAGTTCAAGGCGTTCGGACGAGTCATGCCCGAATCGAACGCGAAGCAAGGCGATTTTCCCGAAGGCTCAGAGATCCTTTCGAACCCAGTGGGCACCGCACCGGGGTTTGGGATGACATTGGGCAAGGCGCGCTTGTTTTTCGTGCCCGGGGTGCCGCGCGAGATGAAGCACATCTTTCGAGAATCGATTCTTCCAGCGATCGCAGCCCTTGCCGAACCTCGAACCCATCAGGTGCACATCCGCACTTTCGGAATGACCGAGTCGGGTGTGGCTCAGGCGCTCCGTGGCCTCGAAAATGAGCACGAAGGCTTGACGCTCGGCTATCGCGCGCACTTTCCCGAGATTGAGGTGAAGGTTCACGTCCATGCAAACTCGGTATCGGAAGCAGAGCGACGTTCGGAGTCGATTGCCGAGGAAGCACGCGCGCGCCTCGGCGATGCCGTATTTGGCGGCCGCGCCGATTCCTTTCCAGAAGTCGTAGGCAGGGTCCTCCGCAACAAGGGCAAGACCCTTGCCGTCGCTGAATCGTGCACGGGGGGAAAGGTGGGCGAGATGCTGACCCGCGTGCCAGGCGCCTCCGACTACCTGCTCCTCGATGCGGTCGTCTACGCGAACAGCGCCAAAGAGGCCGTGCTCGGTGTGAGCCAGGAAGTTCTGCGCGCGCATGGCGCAGTGAGCTCCGAAACCGCTGCCGCCATGGCCGAAGGGGCTCTTCGAGTCGCTGGTGCCGACATTGCCGTATCGATTACCGGGATAGCCGGACCGGGTGGCGGCACCGAGGACAAGCCGGTCGGGACGATTTGGTTCGGCCTTGCGCGCAAGGGCGAGCCGACGATCACGAAGCACCGAAAGCTTCCGTGGGGACGGGACCGGGTGCAGATCCTGTCCGCCTACGTCGCGCTCGAGCTCGTGCGCCGCGCAGCTCTAGGACGCGACTTCGACCTCGGCGAGCGTTGAGCCCTGCTTCGCGCTCGGCTTGCCCCCCGGAGTGGTCGCCGACGACGAGGGGCAACTCGGTCTGCCCTCGCTGCGCGGGGCTGGTCGGGGTAGGGTACGGTCCTATGCAGGTTTGGGGCCCGCATCGGGCGCTTTCCCGAGCACGAACTTGACTACTGTGAACAACCCGACTAGACGGGTGTTCAGGTATTTTCACTCAAAGGAATCCGCGCCATGGCAGACTCGAATCGCGAAAAAGCCCTCAATCTAGCCCTCGGAACGATTGAGAAAGCCTACGGAAAGGGCGCGATCATGCGTCTGGGGGATGAGTCCGCCAAAATCCAAGTGCCGGTGATTTCGAGCGGGGCGATTTCCCTCGACCTTGCCCTGGGCGTCGGGGGGTATCCGCGAGGCCGTATCGTCGAGATCTATGGCCCGGAATCGAGTGGAAAGACCACTCTAACCCTGCATGCGATCGCCGAGTGCCAGAAAAAAGGCGGCATCACGGCCTTCATTGACGCCGAGCACGCCCTCGACCCGAGCTATGCCCGGAAGCTCGGCGTGAACGTCGACGAGCTCCTGGTCAGCCAGCCCGACAACGGCGAACAAGCCCTCGAGATCGCCGATACCCTCGTTCGTTCGGGCGCCGTCGACATGATCGTCGTCGATTCGGTGGCAGCCCTGGTGCCCCGCGCGGAGATCGAAGGCGAGATGGGCGACAGCCATGTTGGTCTTCAGGCGCGCTTGATGAGCCAGGCGCTTCGAAAGCTCACCGGCAACCTCCAGAAGAGCGCCACCACCCTGTTTTTCATCAACCAGATCCGCATGAAGATCGGCGTGATGTTCGGGAGCCCCGAAACGACCAGCGGCGGCAACGCGCTCAAGTTCTACGCGTCGCAGCGACTCGACATTCGCCGCATTGGAACGATCAAAGTCGGCGACGCTGCGGTGGGTAACCGTTGCCGCGTCAAGGTCGTCAAGAACAAGCTCGCGCCTCCGTTCCGTCTGTGCGAGTTCGATATCCTCTTCGGTAAGGGCATCAGCCGTACCGGCGACGTGCTCGATCTCGGCGTCGAAGCCGGCATCATCAACAAGTCGGGCGCTTGGTACAGCTACGGTGAAGAGCGCGTCGGCCAAGGGCGTGACAACGCGCGCACGTTCCTCGAAGAGCATCCCGACATCCTCGCCGCAGTTGAACGCAAGCTGCTTCAGAAGCACGGGCTCCTTGAAGAAGACAAGCCAGAAGACAAGCCAGTAGAGCCCAAGGCCGAAGCCAAAGCAGCCACGCCTGCCCCCGCCAAGGGTGTTCCGAGCAAACGTCCCCGTCCCAACTGAACCTCATTTCCGGGGCAGCCCGCGGAGGTTTTCGCCAGGCTTGAATCCGCTTAGGAAAAAGCCCTCAAGCACCTGAAATCACACGGGTTTGAAGAAAAGTAACCATTGACTTTCGGGTTCGGTTTTGCTATACAGATCACGTGCATGTAGTTGATTGCACACCCAGCGACGAATGGTTTCCTGCCCGCGCTCCCGGCGCGGGTTTTCGTCGTTTTTGACGAGAAAGAGAGTCACTTCATGAGCTTCAGCGTAGGCGACAAAGCAGTTCACCCAGCCCACGGGGTCGGTGAGATCACGCAAATCGAGGAGCGATTGATCGGCTCCGACAAGATCGATTTCTACATCCTCAAGCTCGTGAACGGCAAAGCTGGCACCATCCGTGTCGCTTTGAACGCGGTCGATCGCGTCGGTCTCCGACAAGTCATGTCGCGCAGCGCAGCAAAGACAGTGCTTGAGGAGCTCAAGAAGGACGAGATGGCAGTGACCTCGCAGCCGTGGAACCGGCGCTATCGCGAGTACACGGAGATGCTCAAGAGCGGCTCCCCGATCAAGGTGGCCAAGGTCTTGCGCGATTTGGCGAAGGTGCGTGCCGACAAAGGCGAGCTCAGCTACGGCGAGAAAAAGCTCATGGAGCAAGCCCGCAAGCTCTTGATCACCGAGCTAGCCCTCGCCCGCAGGGTCCGCGAAGAGACAATCGAGCGCGACATCGACAAAATCCTCAACTGAAAAAGGGGACAGTCCC